>Ga0326727_10022389_pt1 | contig 12219 bp, 12 predicted proteins | sample MB2enrmetagenome_FD_207643 | JGI IMG/M metagenome (GOLD analysis project Ga0326727, IMG submission 207643) | Lab enriched peat soil microbial communities from McLean, Ithaca, NY, United States - MB29MY | ecosystem: Environmental > Terrestrial > Soil > Wetlands > Peat | place: USA: New York... | reverse complement strand
CATCCGCCTGTCCCTCCTGGGCCAGGAAGACCAGGTGCTGGGCAGCCGCACCATCTGGGTCTGCTCTTCCTGCGAGACCTGCACCACGCGCTGCCCTAACGACATCGATATTGCCGGGGTGATGGACTGGCTGAAGGAGGAATCCATCAAACGGGGCTACTCCGCCCCCCAACCCCGGGTCACCCGGTTCCACCAGACCTTTCTGGATGCCATCCGACTGGGCGGCGGGCGTTTGCAGGAGGGCCTGTTGCTGGGCCTTTATACGATGCGCACCGGCCCGGTGGCCAGGTTAAAGTCCGGAGAGCTCCTCAAGGACATGCGTCTGGGGCTGGCCATGTTCAAGCGGGGCCGCCTCAAGGTGAAGTTCCCCAAGCGGCTCAAGGGCTTCAAGGAAATCAAACAAATTCTCAAATAAAAATCATAAGGTCAACCCGTGAAAGTTACCTACTACCCCGGTTGTTCGTTGGAAGGCACCGCCATCGATTACGCCTCCTCCATTGACGCGGTGGCGCACCTCCTGGATCTCCAGTTGGATGAACTGGAAGACTGGAACTGCTGCGGGGCCACGGCGGCTCACAGCATCAACCATAAGGCCGCCTTGGCTTTGCCGATTCGCAACCTCCTCATGGCCGATAAAGTCGGCCAGGACGTGGTGGCCCCGTGTGCCCTGTGCTTCAGCCGTCTGAAATTTGCGGAAAAGGCCCTGATAGGCCCGAGAGCGGCTGAATGGGGCGAATATAGTGGCGCCATTAAAATTTATGATCTCCTGGATTATCTTACCCAGGATCCGTATATCCGCACCCTGGCCCAGAAGGTGGTCACCCCCCTCAAGGACCTCAAGGTCGTGTGCTATTATGGCTGCATGGTGGCCCGGCCCCCCAAGGTGACGGACAAAAAGGATTTTGAGAATCCCCAGAACATGGAAAAACTCCTGGAGGTTCTCGGGGCCACCGTCCTGGATTGGTCCTTCAAGACCGATTGTTGTGGCGCCGGGTTTTCCGTTTCCCGCCCGGACATCATCGACACGCTGGTGACCCGTCTCTATGACCGGGCTCTGGCCGCCGGGGCCGAGTGCTTGGTGGTTTCATGCCAGATGTGTCAGGCCAACGTGGACCTGCCCCAGCAACGCATTTCCCAGCAGACCGGCAAGGACTACTACCTGCCGGCCCTCTACTTCACCGAGCTCATCGGCCTGGCCCTGGCCCACCCGGAGGTGAAAAGCTGGCTGGCCATGCACCTGGTTGACCCCATGCCCTTGCTCAGGGATAAAGGTTTGATCTGACATGGCGAAAAAGGCAGAAAAACCGAAAGTTGCCGTAACCCGTCAGCCCAAAAAGGCGAAGGCCAAGAAGGAGGAGAAGGCGGCCGCCAAAAAGGTGGGGGCGGTCATGGTGGTGGGAGCCGGAGTGGCCGGCATGCAGGCCGCCCTGGACCTGGCCGATACCGGCTACTATGTTTATCTGGTGGAAAAGCAGCCGGCCATTGGCGGGGTGATGCCCCAGCTCGATAAGACCTTCCCCACCAACGACTGCTCCATCTGCATCATCTCTCCCAAATTGGCGGATGTGGGCCGACACCTGAATATTGAAATTATGGCTCCGGCCCGGGTGACTTCGATTTCCGGGGAGCCAGGCAAATTTTCGGTCAAGGTGACTCAGCCGGCCCGTTATATCGAGGCGGCCAAGTGCATCGCTTGCGGGCTGTGCGCCGAGAAGTGCCCCAAAAAGGTCCTCAACAAATTCAACGCTGGCCTGGATACCCGCAAAGCCGCCTACGTCCTCTATCCCCAGGCAGTGCCGCTGAAGTATGCCATCGACAAGGATGCGTGCATCTATTTCCAAAAAGGTGGCAAGTGCAAGGCCTGTGAAAAATTCTGCCCCACCGGGGCAGTAAACTTTGATGAACCAGACGTGGAGCGGAACCTGGAAGTGGGCGCGGTCATCCTGGCGCCGGGCTTTGAGGTCTTCGACGCCCGCCAGAAGCCGGAATATGGCTATGGACGCTATCCCAACGTGGTCACGGCCCTGGAGTTTGAGCGGTTCCTTTCCGCCACCGGCCCGTATGCCGGGCATATCGTGCGCCCTTCAGACCATAAAGAGCCCGAGAAAATCGCCTGGATCCAGTGCGTGGGTTCCCGGGACGCCTCCATCGGCCGGGACTACTGCTCCTATGCCTGCTGCATGTACGCCACCAAACAGGCCATTATTGCCGGGGAGCACGACGCCAAGATAAAGCCCACTATCTTTTACATAGACTTAAGGGCTCAGGGCAAAGGCTTCGACCGCTACTGCGAGCGGGCCAAGGAAACCCACGGGGTGCGCTTTGTCCGCTCCATGATCTCCCGGGTGGTGGAAGATCCCCTGACTCACAATCTGGAGATCACCTACCAGGACGAGCAGGGCGCGCTCCAGACCGAGATATTCGATCTGGTGGTCCTCTCCGTGGGCTTTCAGGCCCCCGGCGACATTGAGCAACTGGCCAAGACCATGGGCGTGGACCTTAATACCTGGGGCTTCGTGAAGAACCGGCCTCTGGAGCTGATTTCCACCAACCGGGACGGTATCTATGCCTGCGGGGTCTTCCAGTCTCCCAAGGACATCCCCGAGACCGTGGGCCAGGCCTCGGCCGCCGCCGCCGCCGCTTCGAAGCTGCTGGCGGAAGTCCGGGGAACTCTGGCCAAGATAAAGGAATATCCGGTCGAACGGGATGTCAGCAAAGAAGAGCCGCGCATCGGCGTCTTCGTCTGCCACTGCGGCATCAACATCGCCTCGGTCATTGAGGTCAAGTCCGTGGCCGAGTACGCCAGCAGGCTCCCCCATGTGGTCTATGCGGACGACACCACCTTTATCTGCTCCACCGACGCCCTGGTGAAAGTGCGCCAGGTCATCGAGGAGCACAAACTCAACCGAGTGGTGGTGGCCTCGTGCAGCCCCCGCACCCACGAGCCCCTTTTCCAGGACACCATGCGCCAGGCGGGGCTGAACAAGTACCTCTTCAAGATGGCCAACATCCGGGACCAGGACTCCTGGGTGCACCAGGGCGAGCCGGAGAAGGCCACGGAGAAGGCCAAGGACCTGGTGCGCATGTCCGTAGCCCGGGTGGCCCAGCAAGCGCCCCTTTTTGAGTTCCCCATCCAGGTGCAGCACAAGGCCCTGGTCTTGGGAGGCGGCCTCGCCGGGATGACCGCAGCCCTGGCCCTCGCGGACTCCGGCTATGACACCTATCTGGTAGAAAAGGAGGCCCGGCTGGGCGGCCTGGGACACCGGGTCTACCGCACCCTGGAAGGCGATGAGATGCAGCCGTATCTCGCCGACCTCATCCGTAAAGTGGAAAACCACCCCGGGATTATCGTCTTCAAGAACACCCAGGCGACCAGCTTCAGCGGCCATATCGGCAAGTTCAGGAGCATCCTGGAAGGCCCGGAAGGCAAGCAAGAGGTGGAATACGGCGCCGCGGTGATCGCCACCGGCGGCGTGGAATACAAACCTACGGAATATCTCTACGGCGAGAATCCCCGGGTCCTGACCCAACTGGATTTTGAGGATCTCCTGGTGAACCGGCCCCAGACGCTCCCGGCCGAGCCTTGGGTGGCCATGATCCAATGCGTCGGCTGCCGGGAGCCCGAGCACCAGTACTGCAGCCGCATCTGTTGCAGCGAAGCGGTGAAGAACGCCATCACCCTCAAGGAACTCAATCCAAGGGCCAGGGTCTTCGTGCTCTACCGGGACATCCGCACCTTCAGCTTCAAAGAGCTCTACTACAAGAAGGCCCGGGACCTGGGCGTCCAGTTCCTGCGTTATGATATCGGCCAGAAGCCGGTGGTCTCGGCCAAGGGCGACCGCCTGGAAATCAAGGTCTTGGATCAGAACCTCCAGGCCCCGCTGACTCTCCCGGCCGATTACCTGGTCCTGTCTGCGGCCATCCGGCCTCACCCCGACAGCAAGGAGGTCTCCCAGCTCTTCAAGCTGCCCCTGGACGCGGACGGCTTCTTTATGGAAGCGCATCTGAAGCTCAGACCCCTGGATTTCGCCTCAGGGGGCCTGTTCCTGTGCGGCTTGGCCCACAGCCCCAAGTTCGCCGATGAGACCATCGCCCAGGCCCAGGGCGCGGCCTCCCGGGCCTTGACGGTGCTGACCCAGCAGGAGATGTGGGTGGGCGGCGCCGTCGCCCAGGTAATCAAAGACCGCTGCGCCGAATGCCTCACCTGTGTGCGCACCTGCCCCTACGAGGTGCCGGTCATCGACTCCAAGGCCCATGTGGCCTTCATCGACCCGGCCAAGTGCCTGGGCTGCGGCATCTGCGCCTCGGAGTGCCCCCACAAGGCCATCCAAATCATGCACAACCGGGATGACCAACTCCTGGCCGAGATCAATGCCATTGAGCCCATCTTCGAGGAGGAGCGGGCCGCGGCCTCTTGAGCCCGATAATTTGCCATCACTGAGCCAGGGGCGGGAGAAGTTTTCTTTCGCCCTTTTTTGCTGACGCCGTATATCTGGAATTTTTCGCGGACGCTCTTGCTCTTCGGGGCCACCTATATTTCTGCGCCACCAACCATTTCCGCAGGCTTTTTTCGCTATCCGCCGGCATCTTTTGCCCTGCAAGCCCCGCTGGTGGTGGGCGGCCTCCTCGTAAGGAAAATCCGCTAAGGCAAATCGCTTCCGACGGGACCAATACCGCCGGGCACTCCCCGGCGCCGCGGTGGGGTTGCTGGGGCGCCCCACCGGGGCAGGGGGTGGACACGGCAACGCTGGATCAGACGAGGGACCACGAGGACCTTACCCCATGTCCCTCTCATCTCCTTTTACCTTTGACCGACTCCATACCTCCAAAGCGAGCCTCTGAGAACCATTCCTTGACTGGGCAGGATTAATGCTTGACTTATCCTTGCCTCTTAAGCGAAACTTGTGCTACTATGCCTCCCACGGGACAAATTGGCTAAACGAAGAGGAGTCTTCTCGGGGTTAAACTCGAAAAGAGAGGTCGCCAAAACCGTTATTGGAGATATTTATGCCATTTGATGATAAATCAGTCTTAAAGTGCGAACATCCGCCATGACATAATTTCAAAGAACAATACATAACATGAGGTAACTGGCTTTATTAATATATAATGCAATTATGGCAAAGGTCTTGGTCACTCCATTAGACCTTTAGCCGGAGGAAATAAGGAGATTATCTGAGATGGCTAAAGAAGAAATATTGGGTACTGCCGTTAAGATCGGCAATCCGGCGGTGGTTGGACTGGGAGGATTCGGTATGACCACCTTGATCTTGCAGTTCCACAATCTGGGCTGGGTTGCCATCAGCCCGGTACTCGCGCTTGCTTTGTTCTTTGGCGGGTTGGCCCAATTGATCGCGGGCATGCTCGAATTCCGGACCGGCAATAATTTCGGTTTTTGCGCCTTCAGTGGTTACGGGGCCTTCTGGATTTCCTTGGCCTTCTTGGTGATCATGGGAACCAACGCCGATCTGATCAAGGCCTATCCAACCCTGGCCCTGAAAAATGGCCTGCCCTGGTTTCTCCTGGTGTGGACTTTCTTCACGTTTCTGCTTTTTATTCCGGCCATGAAGCATCACACGGTCCTGGCCCTGCTCTTCCTCACCTTGGTGTTGGGCTTCATCGGCCTGGATCTCAAGGAATTTTATGAAATGGCTACCATCGGCCAGTGGGCTGCCTGGGACCTGATCGTCTGCGCCCTGTTGGCCTGGTATCTGATGTGGCACGTCGTCTGTGGCGAAGTGGGCATCAACCTGCCTTTGGGTAAGCCTTGGCTTTAATCCCCAGAGGTGATGCTAATATTGGGCTGGATTTAATCCAGCCCAATTTTTTGGCAGAAATTGGCCCTTCCAAGAGCCGGGGGACCTTTTATCCCCGCCACCCTTGGCTAATCCCTCCTTTTTATTTTGTCGCCGGCCAATCGGTAACCTGCACCCAAAGCACTCCCCCGTACTCGGCATTGACTCTTTTGCCGTCGTGGACCATGGACATTTTTTCATTATTTATGGCAGAGAAGCCCCACCAGCCAGCCTTGGGCGGGGCAAATGAAAAGACTCCGTTTTTATCGGTCTTAACCTTCAGGGTGACGAAATATTCATTGGGCGCAGTAACCTGCTTGCCGGAATTCCAATATTCCACTTCCACGTCGGCGTCGGGCACGGGCTTGCCATTGAATTTCGATATCCCCTGGAAGACATTGCCGGTGTAAAGGGCGAAGGGCCGGGTCAGGGGGATAATTTCCGCCTTGAGGCCCACCTCCTGGTCCCAATCGTCTTCGTAGCCCAGGGCGGCCACATAAGTCTTGGTCATATGAATGATGTACTGATTCTCGGCCGGTTCCCAGTATGGTTGAGGTTCATAATAAAAGGTGTAAATACCAGGCTTTTTTATAGTGTAGACGCCTTTCCAGGCCAGTTTATCCAGGACTCTGGTTTCCTGGAGGGTGTTTGTGAGATCAGTGTCTCTCTTACCGGACATCACCCCAAATTTCTTGGGTTTTGCCAGGTCCATGCCGTTCTGTTCAAAGGGATGGCAGAAGGCTAGAATCACTTCCAGTTCGGGTTTGTCGCCCTGCATCACCGTGGAAGCCGAGGGCTGGATCATTCCGAAATGTGCCAAACTGACGCTGGCCAGGACTAAAACCAGCGCCAGGCAGAGACCTAAGGTAAGGGTAGGTTTCATGATTTCCTCCATCTATTTTGATTTTGGCAGACTCGGTCTGCGATTTTAGTCGGACCTACAACAGGTTGCATGTACATGACAGCATTTCCCCACGGTGTGGTTTAAAAAATCCCGCTCATGGGAGACGATCATGTAGGCGATGTCCAGGTCCTGCAGGATGTGGATGAGGCGATGCCTGGTGCTCTCGTCCAGGCCAGTAGTAGGCTCGTCCAGCAGGAGCAATTGCGGCTGCATGGCCAGGACGGTGGCCAGGGAGAGCAGCTTCTTCTCGCCCCCGGAGAGCTTATAGGTCACCCGGTCCTCGAAACCCTCCAGCCCCAGCTTTTCCATGGTTTCCCGGGCGATCCGGATCGCCTTCGCCGGCGGCTTCCCCTGGTTCAGGGGCCCGAAAGCCACGTCTTCCAGGACGGTGGGACAGAAGAGCTGATCATCGGCGTTTTGAAACAACAGTCCCACCTTCTGCCGGACCCCTACGAAATCCCGCTCATTGCTCACTTCTTGCCCGAATATGACGATGCGGCCCGCTTGAGGTTTGAGCAGCCCCATGATCAGGTGCAGGAGGGTAGTCTTGCCGCAACCATTGGGACCGATGAGGCCCACGTGTTGCTCCGGCAGCAACTGAAAATTGAAGTCCTGGAAAACCGGCCGGGGTGCTCCGGGATAGGCAAAGGTGATATTATACATCTCGATCAATGGTTCACTCATAATTTCCTCACATAAGGCCAGGAATCCGCCACTCCAGGAAAAGGAGCGCAGCCAGCACCGGTAAGGCCACGGCCAGAAAGACCCCATCGCGGCGCTTCCAGGAGAATTGCCGCAGGCTGTAGAAGGTCCCATGAAAGCCCCGGCACAGCATGGCCTTTCGGACGCAGTCGGCCCGGTCATGGCTGCGCACCAGCAACATCGCCGCCAGATAGGCATAAGTACGATAGGTGTGTAGGTTGGTGCCCGGTTTAAACCCCCGGATTTTCATGGCCTGGACCAGGCGGTGGTACTCCTCCTCAAAGACGTACAGGTAGCGGTAGGTAAAGAGCAGCAGATGGCACAACTTGCCGGGCAGACTCAGCTTCTGCAGGGCCTGTCCCAAGGTGTTGACCGACACCGTGGCAATCAGGGCGATGAGCGAAATCATGATAGCGTTAGATTTCAGGGTGATCAAACCGGTAAATAGCAGGCCCTGCCGGCTGGCGGCCAGGGGACCGAAGCGCCATACCGCCTCACCCGGGTAAGTCAGCGGCAGAATGACCCAGAGAAAGAAGATAAAGCTGTTCACCACCAGCAACCGGACCAATACCTTCTTCAGGGGGAGCCGCGCCAGGGCCAGGCAGATTAGGGACAGCACCATTCCGGTCAGGGCCGCAACATAGGTGTGGGCTACGGCCATCTGCACCGCAAAGATCCCGGCGACCACCACTTTTGCCCTTGGGTCCAGGCGGTGCGCCAGCGAGGCTCCTTTGGAGAACGGCTCCCGGATGGAACTCAATGATTTTTCTTCCCTTTGCTTTGGAGGTAAGCCCAAAGGCCGAAGAAGCCCATGATATAGCCGAGCCCGCCGAGAATATCCGGCAGCGAGATCTTGTGGATGGTCATTTCGGCAAGCATCTCGTTGATGGGGGCCAACTGCCGCGCCACCACCCTATTCACCACCTCTTCCAGCATTTGCCGGTCAACCGCGGCGGCTTTGGTCTCCGGAGATGCCATAGGCGCCGGGGCGGGCGCGGGGCCGGGGGGAGCGGGAGCGGCGGGAGTGGTGAACATGCCAATAGTCAGAGCTAAGAAGAGCCCTCGTACCCAAAGGGCCGCCAGATGTTTTCTCCAGGATAAATTTCCAGGCATACATTCCCTCCAACCTCTTGGGTGGACTTTTTTAAGAACAAGGATAATAAACCGCATTATGACGCCTTCGCCGAGCATCACCGGGCTTTGAGCAGCCATTCCGCCCGGTGGCCCATCCCCGCTTCAATAACGATCTTCAGATCCAGCTTCTGTGCCGCGGCTTCGGGGGGCATCTTGAAGGAGAATTTCCCCTGATCATCGGTTTGGCCGGTCAACAGGAGCTTGTCGCTTTTCGCCTCCATTACCAGGACCTTACCCTGGTTGACCGGGGTATTGGGCATAAACTTGCTTTCCGTGTGGACGATGTCGCCTTCGGTGTAAGCGAAGATAACGACTCGATGGGCCAGGGCGGGGGCCGTAAAAGCACAGATCATCAGAATCAGGAAGACTCCCTGAACCCAGAGACTCGGCCGATGCGGTTTCCCTAAAAACCATTTTTTACGCATAAATTCCTTCCAACATTTCAGGTTTGACTTTCCTGAGAAACAGGAAAATAAACAGCGTAATGACGCCCTCGATAATCATTATCGGGAGGTGCGCCAGCAGGACCAGTTCAGCCGTTTCGAGAAAGGCCTCGCCGGTGGTGATTAAAGCTACGGCCATCAGCAAACCGCTCAGCAAAATGGCTGTAGCCCCGCAGGCAAAGGCCCCAACTGCGGCAACAATCCCCTGGCGGCGTAATAAGCCGCGATAGGCATAAAAACAGAAGACCGCGGGCGCTGCCATGGTGACCGTATTCACCCCCAAGGCCGTCAAGCCTCCGAACTGAAAAAGCAGGGCCTGCAAAAACAGGGCGATGAGAATGGCGGGGACGGCCAGCCAGCCCAGAAGCAACCCCATGAGACCGTTGAGCACCAGGTGCTCCGCCACCGGGCCTATCGGGACATGGATGAGGGTCGCCACAAAAAAAGCGGCGGAGAGGATGGCTACCCGGGGGATGGCCTCATAATCTAACTTTTTCAAGCCAATGGCGGTGCCCGCCGCCGCCAGGGCAGCCCCACTCCCCAATACCATGGGGCTCAGCACTCCTTCGGAAATATGCATGTTTCTCCTTTATGGATAGTTTGATTCATTAAAGCCGGTTGCACGCTTCTCCGAGATGACCAAAATAAAAGGCCATGAAGGCACCCCTTCTCCGGGAAGAATTGCAAGGGTCGCAAGCCTTCATGCCCTCGAAGTTCTTTTATTTGGTGATCGCGTTGTCCTGGGGCTTCTTAACCCAGGTTTGGTTCCATTAGAATAGTTATTTCTCTTTCAGAATAATTTTATGATTCACCAGGTTAAGCCGATGGATGTCAGCCTTGATAACCTTTTGCTCCCCGTAGATATTGACCAAACGAAGGGTGTCGCCTTCGGGTTCAATGACGTCCACTTCTGATAGGAGCAGTTCTTCCTGGCCGTTTCTCAGGATATAAGCCGTAGCTTCACACATTTTTAAGAAACTCCTTTAGTTTTCCGGTAATCAGCCTGTTCACTAGGTGGGGCAGTGGCCACCTCGTTGGTTCCCAGGGCGACGACCTCATACTCCTCCTGGTAGCCTCTTTCAGGCGTTTGATTAACTCCCCCCCGATGCCGCCTCCCTGTCCGTCCACCATGAAGATGAGCACGTGTTTTCCCTCATAGACTTGCCGGTTTTTCTTTGAAACGCTGGCCGTAAGTCTGTGGTATCATGTTTGCCGATAAAAAAAGCCACGCACTCGGCGTCTTCTGGCGCCTAAGCCTTCGTGGCTAATCAAATTCAATTACCAGCTTATTGTATTATCCAGGGTTCCATACCCTGAGCTTGCTGTTTCTCTATAATAGTCATTGAGAGATGTCAAGGGAAAATTTTCTGTAAGTGACCTGCCCCCCCGAAGACTTATCCACATGTTAATTAAGGATGGTAGATTGTTAAATATGCCCCCGGAGCAAATCATTGGGGTCATGCGCCATGTGGAAGTTGATCAGGCGGGGGACCGTACCCAGGGGGGCCTTTTTCTGGTGTTAACTTGATTTATTTTTAAAAAAAATTTCCGGGGCGATCATATTGACTAGGGGGAGCAGGAGTCCCAGTCTCGGGGTTTTGGGTTTGCGAGTCGAAAAATATCTATGCCCGGGAAACCCGGCCCCTGAGCGCCTTTTCCCCCGAAATTGACCTCAGAGATGCCCTACATGAGGCGATGGGGATGGGACAATTATCTTACCCCTAAGTGAGTAGCTGCGGCAGATAATCCTGCCCCATCTTTTTGCCCGCGGCGTAGACTGCGGCGAAAATGGCCTCCAGGCTCGCCTTCCCGGGGTCGAACTGCACCGAGAAGGCATCCCCCTCAGCCTGGTATTCCACCCGGACCACCCCCGGGAGTCCGGATATTTCGGCGCGCACGGCGTCAGGGCAGCCGGCTCAGACAAAGCCGCCCTGCTGCACCATGCCCTGCACCCGGAAACGCACCTCTTGCAAGGCCCACCCCGCCTTAAACCGAGATTAAGCGCCAGCCTTGACCACTGCAATCCAAAAATGATTTTGAAGATCTCTCCCCGAGAAACATTCCTAACCGTTCCTCTTCACTTAGGAATGAGGCCCATGTACCCAAATCACTCGCAGCCAAAAGAAATGACGGCGAAGTCACCGGGGAACCACCGGCCGATGTTCGCACCCCTCCAGGGATTAGTGGGACTTGAGGCGATCCCCAGAGTTGCCCCCGTGGCGACCGGTGAGCATACAGGGTTCTGCTGGAGTGTGGTGGCGCAACCCATCAGAAAACTCAGGCTAAGTAGCAGCCCCGCCAGGAGCTTTGGGGCCTTCATCTTTCCTAAAATGATTTCCATTTATCCACAAACTTACCTAACTTTATATCAGATTATACGGCAGCCCTGGTCACCGCTTTCAAAAAATGGTTTTGCGAATCTCTTTTTAGACCATAACCCCAAGAAGTTCCCTGTGTTTGTAACTAATTTGCAGCAGGCGAGATAGGTTAGCGGACATCTTAACCGCAAAATCTCACCCCTCCAACACCGCGCCCATGTAGCCCACGAAAGAATCTCCCGGAATGATGTCGTAGCTGGTGTAGTAATCCACCAGGTGGGCTTTGTTGGCACCCAGTTTTTTGGCTACGATTATCGCCGCGGCCGCGGCCCCGGCGCTGCAGGCACACAGGTTCCGGGCTGCCAGTTTGAGCATGGTGGAGGCGTCCAGCTTCAGGGCCGCGTCCACGAACTCCTTGTCGTTCACCTCCTTCACCCATTTGACCGCCTCGGGGCCGTAGCCCTTGGGAGCCCAGCCGTAGTTGAGGCCGTAGTGGGTAAGGTCGGTGGAGCCAAAGGCCAGCAGGCTAACCTTGAGCTCCTGGGCCACGGCCACCACTGCCTCTCCCAGCTCCAGGGCCTTTTCCGAGGGGGGGACCCGGAGGGCCAGGACTTTGGCTTTGGGGAAGAAGTACTTGACCATGGGAAGCTGCACCTCGATGGAGTTCTCTCTAGGGTCATCCTCCTCCAGGGTGAGGCGCCGCTTCAGAGGCGCGTAGAATTCCGTGGCCAGGGGAAGGTTCCCCAAGGGGGTTTCCCAGGCGTCTTCGGTGACCAGGAGGAGCGGGGAGTCGCCCCCCAGATGGCCGCCAAAGACCGCCACCACCTGGGGCTGGGTGAGTTTGGCGGTGAGATAAAAGACCCGGGCCGCCAGCTTGCCAGAAAAGTCCCAGCCCGCGTGGGGGACGATGCCTCCGAAAACCT
>Ga0326727_10022388_pt1 | contig 12219 bp, 10 predicted proteins | sample MB2enrmetagenome_FD_207643 | JGI IMG/M metagenome (GOLD analysis project Ga0326727, IMG submission 207643) | Lab enriched peat soil microbial communities from McLean, Ithaca, NY, United States - MB29MY | ecosystem: Environmental > Terrestrial > Soil > Wetlands > Peat | place: USA: New York... | reverse complement strand
TGCCGGTGCGCTTGACCTTCAAGGACTCCGTGGCCGGGGACTACCAGGTGAGCGCCAAAACCATGCCGGACACGGTCAACATCAGCGGCCCGCAGTCCTTGCTGCAAGACGTCAAGGAAGTGCCATCCCTGCCAGTGCCCCTGCCCCCGGGCGAATTTTCGGGCAGTTTCGAGAGCCAGGCGAATCTGGTCCTGCCGGATCAGACCGAGGCCAGCCCGCACTCCGTGAAGGCCCAGGTTCAATTTCAGATGCTAAGCCGCGAGGTCAATCTGGAGTTGCCGGTGCGACTTATTTATCCAGGACGGGGCCAGGCCACGGTCAACCCCGGCTCGGTGACCGTACGGGCCAAGGTGCCCGTGGCCTTGTGGCGCGAGGGCGGCTGGCGCTCCCAGGCCGAGGCCCAGGCTTCGCTCCCGGCCGCAGCCCTGCCGGGGAGCCATGAACTGACCTGTCAGGTGCACCTGCCCCAGGGTTGCGAACTCATCGAGACCAAGCCGGGAAAGGTCCGGGTGCGGCTAAAATGATCGGGAGACCGTAATGGAAAAAAGGCTATTTGGGACCGACGGCCTGCGCGGCCGGGTGAACATATACCCCATGACCCCGGAAGTGGCCCTGCGCCTGGGCCTGGCCGTGGGCCGGTACTTCCGCAACGGCAAGGGACCGCACCGGGTGGTCATCGGCAAGGACACCAGGTTGTCCGGCTACATTTTCGAGTACGCCCTGTCCTCGGGCTTTTGCGCCTCGGGCATGGATGTTTTCCTGGTTGGCCCCATGCCCACCCCGGCCATATCCTTTCTCACCCGCAGCATGCGCGCGGATGTGGGCGTGGTTATCTCGGCCTCGCACAACCCCTACATGGATAACGGTATAAAGTTCTTCGACCGCCACGGCTTCAAACTGCCGGACGAATCCGAGGACGCCATCGCGGCCATGGTCAGCGGCACTTCGGACAACTGGGATTATCCCGCGCCGGAAGGGGTCGGCCGGGCCTACAAGGTCCAGGACAGCCCGGGCCGCTACAACGTCTACTTGAAAAGCACCATACCCGCGGAACTCAAGTTCGACGGCCTGCGGGTGGCCATGGACTGCGCGCACGGCGCGGCCTATCGCGTCGCCCCCCTGGTGTTCGAGGAACTGGGGGCCAAGGTCATCAAGCTGGGCGTGGACCCGGACGGCCTGAACATCAATCGCGAGGCCGGCTCGCTCTACCCGGAGCATGTGGCCAAGATGGTCCGGGAACAGGGCGCGGACATCGGCATCGCCTTGGACGGCGATGCGGACCGGGTGATCGTGGTGGATGAAAAGGGCAACATTCTGGACGGCGACCAGATAATGGCCATATGCGCCCTGGACATGATGGAAAAGGACGACCTGCCGGACCGGCTGCTGGTGGCCACGGTCATGAGCAACATGGCCCTGGAGGTGTTCATGGGCGAGCATGGCGGCAGACTCTTGCGCACCCCTGTGGGCGACCGCTACGTGTTCGAGGGCATGCAGCGCTTTGGGGCCATGCTGGGCGGCGAACAATCCGGCCACATAATATTCAAGAAGCACGCCACCACCGGGGACGGCACCCTGGCGGCCATGCAGCTCATACGCATCATGCTGGAAAAAGGCCGGCCCTTGTCGGAACTGGCCAACCTCCTGGAGCCTTATCCCCAGGTGCTGCTCAACGTGCCGGTGGGGCGCAAGATACCCTTCGACCAGGTCGGACCCGTGGCCCAGGCCGTGGGCGAGTGCGAAGCGGCCCTGGCCGGCCGCGGCCGGGTGCTCCTGCGCTATTCCGGCACCGAGCCCCTGGCCCGGGTCATGGTGGAAGGCCAGGAAGCCTCCCAGGTCCAGGTACTGGCCGAGCGGCTGGCCGACCTGCTCCGGCGCCATCTGGCCTGATGCGGGTTTTTGTCTGGACATCGACGGCAAAAGTCCGGTAATTCGGCCCTGTACTTAAAGGACTTCCACTGCAAGGAGCAGGCATGGATATCAAGAAGGTAGTGATCCCCGTGGCCGGGTGGGGCACCCGGTCCCTGCCGGCCACGAAGAACGTTCCCAAGGAAATGCTGCCCATCTACAACAAGCCGGTGGTGCAGTACGTGGTCGAGGAGGCCCAGGCGGCCGGATGCACGGACGTGGTTTTCGTGACCAACCGCAACAAGGTCATCATCGAGGACCATTTCGACTACAACCTGGCCTTGGAAGACCTCCTGGAGCGCTCCGGCAAAAAGGATCTCCTGGCCGAGGTGCGCCAGACCGCGGAGATGGCCAACATCATCACCGTGCGCCAGAAAAAGCAGCTGGGCCTGGGCCACGCCGTGCTCTGCGCCAAGGAAGTGGTCAAGGACGGGCCTTTCGCGCTCATGGTCGGCGACGACCTGATGTTCGGCATGGAGCCGGGCATAAAGCAACTGCTTACCGTGGCCCAATCCGAGCACATGCCCGTGGTCGGGGTCATGGAAGTGCCGGCGGACAAGGTCTCCAGCTACGGCATCATCGACGGCGAGGAGTTCGCCCAGGGACTTTACCGGGTCAAGGACCTGGTGGAAAAGCCCGCCCCCAGCAAGGCCCCATCCAAGCTGGCCATGGTGGGCCGCTACGTGCTCTTCCCGGACATCTTCGAACACCTGGAGAACCTGAAGCCCAACAAGGACGGAGAATACCAGCTCACCGACGCCCTGCGCGGCCTGGCCAAGAACGGACGCCTGCTGGCCGTCAAGATCAGGGGCCGGCGTTTCGATTCCGGCGACTGGGTGGAATACCTCACGGCCAACATATATTTCGCCCTGCGGGACAAGGAGCTTCGCACACCGCTGGTGGAGCGCCTGCGGGAACTGCTGGCGGAAAACTCATAAACGCCGACCGGGCCGCCCCCAGGGCGGCCCGGACTTTTTCATGCCCGAATACGTAAACGTCCTACTTCTTTCCCCGCCTTTCGCCACCCTGACCTACGCGGTGCCGGTCCGTTTCTCCCGTCTGCCCATTCAGCCGGGCCTGCGGGTGCTGGTGCCGATGGGCCGATCCCTGCGGGCCGCGATCATCTTAGACACCAAGGCCACGCCTCCGCCCGGGGTGGAGATGAAAGACCTGCTGTGGCCCCTGGAGACGACCCCGATACTCAGTCCCGCCTATGTGGATCTGGCCAGGAATCTGGCCGCCCGGCAGATGGCCCCGCTCGGCCAGGTGCTGGCCGGGTTGCTGCCGGCGGGGCTGAAATCCGGCAAGGCCGTCCTGGTGCAGGCCGGCCAGGGCCAAACCCGGGGCACGCCCTTGGCCCAATTGGCGGTTATGCCCGAAGACCGGCTGACCGAGTTGGCCGAGGATTTTTGCGCCGGCCAATGCTTCGTGCGCAACGCCGCCACCAAGCAGGAAGCCGCATACCGGGCCCTGGCGGACCCGCCCTGGCCGGTGCGGCCCGGGGCCACGGCCCAGGTGGCTGTCCTGGAACATCTTTTCGAGCACGGCCCGGCCACGGCCAAACAACTGCGCCAAACACTGGGCCCGAACATCCTGGCCGCTCTTAAAACCCTGGAAGCCAAGGGACTGATCACCCCCCAGGACGCGGTGGAACCCGAGTCTTCGCCCCAGGCTAGTCCAAGCCCCCGGTCCAGACCGCCGCTCACCGCGGAGCAGGACTCGGCTCTAAAGGCCCTGCTGCCCCTGCTCATGTCCGGCCAGGGCGGGGAGCGCCTGGTGCACGGAGTCACGGGCAGCGGCAAGACCAGGTTGTATTTCGAACTGGCCGAAGCTTGCCTGAGGCAGGGACGCCCGGTCATGCTCCTGGCCCCGGAGGTGGCCTTGGCCTCGGCCCTGCTCCAGCGGAGCCTGGCCTGGTTCAAGACCAGCCCCCTGTATTATCACGGCTCCCTGCCCCCGACACAGCGGGAAAAAATTTTCCGGGAACTGGCCGCCAGCCAGGACCCCAGGCTCGTAATCGGCACCCGCTCGGCCCTTTTTTTGCCTGTTTGCGATCCCGGGCTCATCATCCTGGACGAGGAGCACGACTGCTCCTTCAAGCAGGACGAACGCCTCGCCTACCAGGCCAAGGAAGTGGCCTTCTACCTGGCTAGGCGTTCGGGCGGGCTGCTGCTTCTGGGTTCGGCCACCCCGGACGTGAAGACCTACCATGCGGCCCGGGAAGGCCTGGCCCCCATGGTGGTGCTGGCCAATCGCGTGGGAAGTTCCCGGCCTCCGGGAATCGAGCTGGTGGATTTGCTGCCCAGGGACAAGGCCGCCCAGGCCACGGATGGCCTGGAAGGCGGCGGGGCCGGGCTATTGACCGAAGAAAGCCTCGCGGCCCTGCGCGAGACCATCGAACGGGGCGAGCAGGCCATAATCCTGCTCAACCGCCGGGGCTACGCCCCCATCCTCTATTGCCTGGACTGCAAGGAAACCCTGCGCTGCAAGACCTGCGAGGTGTCGCTCACCTACCACAAGAAACGCGAACGGCTAGTCTGCCATTATTGCGGCACCAGCCAGCCCTTTCCCCTGCCCTGCGGAAAGTGCGGCGGAGCCAATTTCCTGCCCATGGGCCAGGGCACGGAGATGCTGGCCGAACATCTAAGCGCCGTGCTGCCGCCTAAGACCACGGTGGGCCGGCTGGACCGGGACATCGCCCGCCGGGTTGGCCGGGCTGAGGCCATTCTGGAGGATTTCGCCCAGGGCCGGACCCAGGTGCTGGTGGGCACGCAAATGCTCTCCAAGGGCCACCACTTTCCGGCCGTGACCCTGGTGATCGTGGCCGACGGGGACATGGGTCTCAACCTGCCGGATTACCGGGCCCCGGAGCGCTGTTTCCAGATGCTCCTGCAGGTGGCCGGACGGGCCGGACGGGGCGACAAGCCCGGCCGGGTGCTCATCCAGACCAGAAGTCCGCACGAACCGTTTTGGACCTTTGTCAAAAACGCCGATTTCCAGGGATTTTTCGAGCAGGAGTTGGCCAGGCGCCAGCGCTACTCCTATCCGCCGTTCGTCAAGCTGGGCCTGGTGCGGGCCAGCTTTCCCCGGGACTGGGACCATGGCGGCCAGGCCCTGGTCGGGCTGTCCGAGGGTCTGCGGGCCGGGGGGCGGGTAAAGGTTCTGGGTCCGGCCCCGGCTCCCATTCCGCTTATAAAGGACCGCAAGCGCTTCCAGTGCCTGCTCAAGGCCCAGGACTGGCCGTCCATCCGCGAGGCCTACGCCGAGGCCTTGCGGCGGGTGGGCACCGCAGGCAAACTGCGCCTGCAACTGGACCTGGACCCGGTGGACATGCTCTAGCCGGCCGTGGCATCAAGAGCCATGAAGCGCATGAACGTGGTTCGCGCCCTGATCCTGGCCAGCCTGGCCCTTATGGCCCCCTGCCAGACTGGCGCGGCGGCCAATACCACCACGGACATCCAGGACTCGACCTTTGTTCCCGCCAATGTCTTGAGCGCGCAAAAGGCCTTGTACTACCTGAGCCTGCCGGCCGGCTTATCCAGCACGGCCGCCTTTGTCCTGGCCAGCGACACGAGTTTGTCCCCTTTCGCAACCGATTCCGATGCCTTGACCCTGAACCTGGCCCCCCAGACCGTGGCCAACGTGGTGGCCCCCTTGCTGGCCGGCAAGCCCAACGCCGCGGTCGAGGTGGGCATAATCTCCCCCTACGGCCAGGCCACCTACGGCTTCGGGGCCGCAAGCGGCGCCGGCAGCGCTCCGCCCAACGGGGACTCGCAGTTCGAGATCGCCTCCATCACCAAGACCTTCACCGGCACCCTGCTGGGGCAAGCCTCTTTGGACGGCCTGGTCAATCTTAACGGCCCGGCCCAGGCCTACATGCCCCAAGGCATCAGCCTGCCCAGCTACAACGGCCAAGCCATCACCCTGACCAACCTGGCCACGCACACCTCGGGCCTGGCCCCCAATGTGCCCAGCGGCACTTTCAATCCCAGCCAGGCGGACTTCGCGGCCTTCGTTAACGGGTCCAGCCTGGCCCAGGCCCCGGGCGCCAGCTTCAACTACAGTAACGTGGGGGCGGCTCTGGCCGGCCAGGCCGCGGACCAGGTGTTCGGCCTGCCCTACCAGCAACTGTTGCAGCAGAACATCTTAGGCCCCCTGGGCATGAGCGAGACCAGCACCCTGCCCTTGTCCGGCGACTACGGTGTGCAAGGCTACGACCAGAATGGCAATCCAGTGCCCCTGGATTCGTTCAATCCACCTACCGAGGTGGCGGCCGGCGGGCTGAAATCCACGGCCAACGACATGTTGAAATACCTGGCGGCCAACGTGGGCCTGACCCCAACGGCCCTATACCCGGCCATGCAACTGGCCCAGAGCCCGCGCTACGCCATGGCCCCGGAAGTAAACCTGGGACTATTCTGGATAAGCTTTCCGGACGACGGCCAGACCTTTGTCTACCATGCCGGAGGGCTCACCGGCGCCTCCTCGGACGCGGTCATGAGCGACCCGTTTCAGACCGGGGTGGTAATCTTCTATAATTACAATCCGCTGACCACCGTGGGCAACAGCACGGCCGGCACGGACATCGTGAACATGGGCAACGAAATATTGGATATGCAGACCCAGCTGGACAAGTTCGAGCAAGCCGACACAGCCTATCTTGGGCTTTAAGCGGACGTGTACCTGGTCATTTCACCGGATATTTACCGCAGGTGAACTTCTCTCCTTCCGGACAATAACCCAGGCGCTCGCATTTGGCCCCGGCCAGGCCGAAGACCTCGGGCAGCACCTCCCGGCAAAGACCGAGCATCCTGTCGGCCAAGCTTCTTACCTCCCACTGAGCCCGGCCGCAGCAGCGCTGTTCGAAGAAGTTGAGCAGGCTGCGGCAGTTCATGGTTAGAACTATTCTGGTCTCGGCGGCCTGGGGCAGCACGAACCGGGCGTCTTCCTTGGCCTTGTCCTTGCGGCCGTGTTCTTCAAGTATGGTTTTAAGGTCCCGGTAGGCCGATCCCACCTCGGCCATGAAGGCTTCGAAGCGTTCCCTGGCCTCGGGAATCTTCCGGATGGCCGGGGGCAGGATATAGTCGAAATTGGAGGCGTCCACATAGCGCTGGGATTGCTGCGAATAGCTGGCGATCCTGTGGCGCACCAGCTGGTGGGTCAAGGCCCGGGATATCCCTTCCACGGCGAAGGTGAAGCTGACATGCTCGATGGGGCTGACATGGCCGGATTTCAGGATATTGGCCACGAAATCGGCCTGGGTTTGCCGGTCCACGGCCCCGGAGGTCAGTTTGGGCCACATGTCGGCCACGAAACCGGCATGGTAGCACTGCCGGAAAGCGGCGTAGATGAGCCCCAAGGGTTCGGGAGTGTGGGCCAAAAGGCACACGCTGAGGGCTTTGGCGGGCATGGTTCAGCCTAGGGAGTGGGTTTTCAGGTGCTGGTAGGCCTTGGCCGTGGCCATCCGGCCGCGCGGGGTACGCTTGATGAGCCCGCACTGGATGAGGAAGGGCTCATATATCTCCTCCAGGGTTCTTACTTCCTCGCAGCAGGCCACGGCCAGGGTTTTCACCCCCACCGGGCCGCCCCCGAACTGTTCGATGAGGCAGGAGAGTATTTTGCGGTCCATCTGGTCCAGGCCGTGGGGGTCCACGTCCATACGCTTCAAGGCCTGACGGGCCATTTCCTGGCCGATGACCTCCTCGCCGCGCACCACGGCGAAATCGCGTACCCGGCGCAGCAGCCGGCCGGCGATGCGCGGGGTGCCGCGCGAGCGCTTGCCTATCTCCAGGGCGGCCTCTTCCGTGAGGCTCACGCCCAGAATTCCGGCCGCCCGGGCCACGATGGTGGAAAGTTCGGCCGCGGCGTAGAAGTCCAGGCGGAAGATCACCCCGAAACGGTCGCGCAAAGGCGAGGTGAGAAGTCCGATGCGGGTGGTGGCCCCCACCAGGGTGAAGGGCTCCAGCTCTATCTTGACCGTTCGCGCCCCGGGACCCTGGCCGATGATCAGATCCAGCTTGAAGTCCTCCATGGCCGGATAGAGGATCTCCTCCACGGCCGCGGGCATGCGGTGTATCTCGTCGATAAAAAGGATGTCGTGGCGGCCCAGGTTGGTGAGCACCGCGGCCAAATCGCCGCCGCGCTCCATGACCGGCCCGGAGGTGGAAACCAGGTTCACCCCCAGTTCCGAGGCCATGATCTGGGCCAGAGTGGTCTTGCCCAGGCCGGGCGGGCCGTAGAAAAGGGTATGGTCCAAGGCCCGGCCCCGCTCGGTGGCCGAACGCAGGTAGACCTCCAGATTGGCCCGCAGGTCGTCCTGGCCGATGAAATCGCCCAGGCGGTTCGGACGGATGGAATCTTCCGGGGGCTTGTTGGTCATTTGCTCTGGGCGATCTTTTTAAGACACAGGCGCAGAGCCTGGGCCACGTCCAGGTCCGGTTCTTCCTCCAGCACCTGGCGCAGGATCGGCCCGGCCTGATCTTCGCTATAGCCCAGATTGCTAAGTCCCGCCAGGGCGTCGCGGAAAACCGTGTCAGCCGGGGCCCCGGCCTTGGGCTGCGGAGCTTGCCCCATGAAATCGGCCAGGGCATACTTGAGTTCCAGGACCATTCGGCTAGCGCTCTTCTTGCCGATGCCCGGCACCTTGGCCAGAGCCGCCTGGTCCTCCCTGGCCGCTATCAGACACAGTTCGGCCACGGGATAGCAGGACAACAAGGCCAGGGCGGTCTTGGGGCCAAGTTTGGGGATGGCGATCAGGGACTGAAAAACCCGGCGCTCGGACTCGTCCCAGAAGCCGAAGAGTTCGGTGCCGTCCTCGCGCACCTGGGCGTGCACGTAAAAAGACACTTCTTCCCCAAGCCTGGGCAGCCTGGCCGCACTCTGGGCGCCCAAGGTCAGCTCGTAACCCACCCCGCTCGGGGTGAGCACCAGACAGGTCTTGGAGGACTTACCGAGCAGTTCGCCGCGCAGATAGGCGATCATGAGACCCCGCTCAAACGCTTGAAGCGGCGCTGATTCAAGTGGCACACGGCCACGGCCAGGGCGTCCGAAGCGTCCTCGGCCACGGGTTTTCGCCATCCCAGCACCTGGGCGACCATGAAGGCCACCTGTGATTTTTCCGCCCGGCCAGCCCCAACCAGGCTCTTCTTGACCACCGTGGGCTCGTAGGCGTGCACTTTGACCCCGGCCACGGCGCAGGCCGCGATGGCCGCGCCCCGGGCCTGACCGAGCTTCAAGGCCGAGGCCGGGTTTTTGGACACGAACACGTCCTCCACCGCGGCCTCGTCCGGCTTATGGCTGGCGATCAGCCCGGACACCGCTTGGAAAATGGCTCCCAGCCTGGCGTCCATGTCCCCCAGGCTGGCCACTCTGATCACTCCGGTATCCACCATGTGCAGCACGCCGGACACTTCCCGCACCAGGCCCCAGCCGGTGTGGCGCGAGCCTGGGTCCAGGCCCAGGATCAATATGTCGCCACTGCCGGGCATTGCCTTATGATCCAGGAGCGCCTCTTTGTTTCTCAGCCCATTTCCGCCAGCAGTTCATCGGGCAGCTCGAAATTGGAGTGGCAGCGCTGCACGTCGTCGTTGTCGTCCAGGGCGTCCAACATCTTTAGAAGCTTGCGTCCGGTTTCCACGTCCACGTCCACGGTGTTCTTGGGCACCATGGACACCTCCGCGGACAGGATCTCCAGGCCGGCGTCCTCCAAGGTCTGGCGCACGGCCTCGAAATTCTCCGGGGCGGTATGGACTTCCCAAGCATCGTCCTGATCCACCACGTCCTCGGCCCCGGCCTCCAAGGCCAGCTCCAGGAGCTGCTCCTCGCCGTGCTTGGCCCTGTCCAGGCTGATAACGCCCTTTTTGTCGAACATCCAGGCCACGCACCCGGACTCGCCCAGGGACCCGCCGCTCTTGCTCATGATGCTGCGCACCTCGGCCACGGTGCGGTTGCGGTTGTCCGTGGCCGCTTCCACCAGCACGGCCACCCCGCCGGGGCCATAACCCTCGTAGGTGATCTCATCGATGTTGCCTCCGGCCAGTTCGCCGGTGCCCTTCTTGATGGCTTGGTCCATCTTATCCTTGGGCAGGTTCACGGCCTTGGCCGCGGCAATGGCCGAGCGCAGACGGGCGTTGATGCCAGGGTCGCCACCGCCGGCCTTGGCGGCCAGCATCAGCTCCTTGGTGACCTTGGTGAAAATCTTGCCCTTCTTGGCATCCTGGGCGCCCTTGCGTATGTAAATATTCTTCCATTTAGAATGACCAGACATTTTACCTCCATATGTCGACCACGGCGGGTGTGATCACTATCTAGGTCAGATCAGCGGAGCGGACCGCGATAGCCAAGGGCCACGACGAACTGCTCGAAACTTTCCGGCCGCGAGCTTTTGGGTTTGGCGGTCTTGACCTTTTCAAAGGCGGGGCGCATTCCATCCAGGAAAGCCTTGACATCCGGCCCCTGGAAGACCTTGGCCACGAAATCGCCGCCCTGTACCAGGCAAGACCCGGCCAAGGCAAGGGCCTGTTCGGCCAGCTCCAGGGAACGGGCCTGATCCGTGATGCGAAATCCCGTGGTCTTGGGAGCCATGTCGCTCAACACCAGGTCAAAAGGCTTCCAAGACCCCAGGATATCCAGGAATTCAGGTTTCGGATCAAGAGCGTCCGCGACCAGAAAGGTGACGTTCTCCGGGAAGACCGTGTCCGTGGGATTTATGTCCACCCCGAGCACCCGGCCGCCGGGACCAACCTTCTTGGCCGTGTAAAGGGTCCAGGAGCCGGGTGTGGCTCCAAGATCCAGCACCTTGCGGCCCGGACGCAGGAGCTTGAACTGATTGTCCAGCTCTTGGAGCTTGTATACGGAGCGGGCGGGATAGTTTTCCTGCTTGGCCCGTTTGAAGTAGTGGTCTTGAACATTTTTCATGGAGTACCAAGTCTTAGTGAGTAACAAAAAAGTCGCCGGCCGCCAACCACCGCGCCTGCGGGTCCTGGGCGAACTGGGACAGCTTAAGACCATGGCCCCGGACCATGTACTGCACCGGCGCGGCGGATCGCGGAACTGGCTGGTGCTGGGCCTGGGGCCGGACCCGGCCGGGCTGGCGGCCATGCTTCCCCCTGGGGCGGAAGTGGCTTGGATCGACAGCCCGGATTTTCTGGCCCAGGCCGGGCCGGACTTTCTACGCGCTGTGCCTGGTGGTTGGCAACGCCTGGAAACCATTGCTCCCGGCTGGTCCGGCAATCTGGCCGTATCCCCCGGGGCCGAACGCCTGTTTCCCTCATTCTGGGGACCGATCCTGGCCAGCCTGGCCCTGCCCGAACCGGACAAAATCAAAAAATTTCCCCGCAAGACCGCCCTGGTGCCCAGCGCCGGCAACAGGCTCATCACCCGGGAGCTGACCGAGGCCCTGGCCTCGCTGGGCTACAACATCTTGAACCCGCCAAGCCCCGGCCTGGCGGAATTACTCAAAGAAGGCCGGCCGGACCTTTTCCTGAGCGTCAATTTCCAGGGCCTGGACGATTACGGCCGAGATTTCACCCTGCTGGCCAGGGCCGGGGTGCCAGCGGCCGTATGGTGCGTGGACAATCCCTTCCAGGCCCTAAGCGGCCTGAAAAGCCCCTTCTGGCGCCAAATCCAGCTCTTCGTCACCGATGACTGGTTCGTCCCGGTTCTCAAGGAACACGGGGCTCAGCACGTTCACCACCTGCCCTTGGCGGCCAGCCAGGGATTTTTCCAGGCCATACCCATAGATTCGCCTGGGGCGGACATTCTTTTTGTCGGACGCAGCCAGTTCCCGGGCAAAAAAGACTTTTTCGCCGGATTGAAACCGCCCGAGGACCTTTGGCAACAGGCTTTGAGCCTCATGGAGACCGGGCAGCGCCCGGACTTCGCCTGGTGGGCCGGGAAACTCGGCCTGACCCGTTTCTGGCCGGGCAAGGAGGCCAGGCTGGCCGGGCTGGGGGCCGAGGAATGCGGCCGGACCTGGCGGGCCAAGGTGCTCACCAGCGCGGCCCAGGCCGGGGAACTATCGGTATATGGGGATGATGACTGGCAAGACCTGGTGCCCGGGCCCTTGGCCCTGCATCCACCCGTGGATTACTACGGTCCCCTGGCCGGTATGTACGCCAAGGCCAACTTCACCCTGGCCTGCACCAGCCCGCTTCTGCCCAGAGGCCTTACCCAGCGTCACTTCGACGTCTGGGCCGCGGGCGGGTTTCTGCTCTGCGACCACACCAACGGCCTGGACATCTTCCCCGAGGAATTGACCAGTCCGATTGTCTTCCGCAGAGCTTCCGAGGTCCCCGATCTGGTGGCCAAGTT
>Ga0326727_10022387_pt1 | contig 12219 bp, 11 predicted proteins | sample MB2enrmetagenome_FD_207643 | JGI IMG/M metagenome (GOLD analysis project Ga0326727, IMG submission 207643) | Lab enriched peat soil microbial communities from McLean, Ithaca, NY, United States - MB29MY | ecosystem: Environmental > Terrestrial > Soil > Wetlands > Peat | place: USA: New York... | reverse complement strand
GAATCCGGTCCGTCAAATCGAGCAATTCGTGGATCGCGGTTCGTCCCCGGAAACCGGTGCCGGCGCACTCGATGCAACCCTGCCCCTCGTAAAGCGGAACCTGCGACCACTGCTGCGGGTCCAGACCACTCGCCTCCAGCACTTCCGGCGGATAATGCACGGCGGTGCGGCAGGATTCGCAAATCAAACGCACCAGCCGTTGCGCCAGAATGCAATTCAAAGCCGAGACAAAATTGTAGGGCTCCACGCCCATGTTCAGGAAGCGCCCGAGCACGTCGACCACGTTGTTGGCGTGGACGGTAGTGAACACCAGGTGGCCGGTGAGCGCCGACTGGATGGCGATCTGCGCGGTTTCGTTGTCGCGGATTTCGCCCACCATGATCTTGTCCGGGTCATGACGCAGAATCGAGCGCAAGCCGCGGGCAAACGTCAGGCCCTTCTTTTCGTTGACCGGAATCTGCGTGATGCCGCGCAACTGGTATTCGACCGGGTCTTCGATGGTGATGATCTTGTCTTCGTCGGTCTTGATCTCGTTGACCGCGGCGTAAAGCGTGGTCGTCTTGCCGCTGCCGGTCGGCCCCGTGACCAGCACCATGCCGTAGGGCTCCTTGATGTAGCGGCGGAAACGGCGCAGGTCGGTCTCATCGAACCCCACCACATCCAGGTTAAGCTTCTTGAACTTCTCGCTCATCGACTCCTTGTCGAGCACGCGGAGCACAGCGTCCTCGCCGTGAATCGACGGCATGATCGAAACGCGGAAATCGATGGCGCGGCCGCTGTACTTCACCCGGAAGCGCCCGTCCTGGGGCACGCGGCGCTCGGAGATATCGAGCTCGCTCATGACCTTGATACGCGAAATGATTGTCGAATGGTGCTCTTTGCCGATGGGCGGCATGGCGTTGGTGAGTACGCCGTCGATACGGAACTTGATGACCACGGAATCGTCCCGGGTCTCGATGTGTATGTCGCTCGCCCTCCGCTGCAGCGCCGTAAACAGCGTGGTATCGACCAGCCGGATGATCGGGCTCATGTCCTGGCCCGTTGTCGCCGTCAGCTTGTCGATCGAAATGGTCTCGTCGTTGCCCGCCTCGTCCTCGCGGATCACGTCGAGCGTGAAGCCTTCGCTGGCGTCTTCCAGCACGCGCTTCGACTGCTCGGTTTTTTGCAGGATGTCGGAAATCTGCTTGTCGGTCGCAACCTTCGTCAGAATGCGCTTGCCCAGCAGCAGGCTGATTTCGTCGATCATCATCAGCTGGCTGGGATCCGCAATCGCGATCGCCAGCCGTCCGTCGGCGGTTTCGTCAAGCGGCACAAACTTGTAGCGGAACATCAGGTGGACCGGAATCTTCTCGAACAAATCATGGTGCAGCTGGAAATCGCTGAGGTCGACAAATTCGCAGCGATAGCGCCGCGCGATATCGCGCGCGCGCTCCATTTCATCGGGAGCGGGGACGACCGGCTCGGGCAGTGGCCTTCCGACATTCGGCGTATTCACAACCATTGATCTCTTGTCCGTCATTTCTTACCCACTCTTCCAATCTACGTCCCGGCTTTAGCCTTTGCTGAAAAATTCGATTTTGGGTGGCGCAGCGCTTTCAGCGCCGCGATAAAGCCTTCCTTTTCTGCCGGGGCTTTAGCCCCTGAGGTGACCCAACCGAGTTTTTCAGCAAACTGTTTAGCCTCTAGCCTTCTGGCTCTTCCCGTTTGGCCCCACGCTTTCGATCTGCCCCTTTCATCCCGGCTTTGGCGGCGGGACCCGAAAGGCGAGAGCCGAAAGCCGGGCGGCGGAATCTAGTGCACATTCGCCCCCAAAGTAAAGATCGGCATATACAGAGAAATCAAAATTCCGCCGACCACCACCGCCATGACGATCAGGATCAATGGTTCGATCAGCGCCATGGCCGCGCCCAGAGCCGTTTGCACATCTTCTTCGTAAAACTCGGCCACCGAAGCGAGCATCGCCGGCAGCGCTCCCGTCGACTCGCCGACTTCCAGCATTTCCACCGCGAGATCGGGAAACAGCTTCTGATCCTCCAGGCTCTTGGCCAGGCTCTGGCCTTCGCGCACGCGGGTTGCGGCCGTCATAATTCCGTTCAGCATCTGCCGGCTGCTTACCGAGGCGCCCGCAGTTTCCATGGCCGGCACCAGCGGCAAGCCGCCTTGCAGCAGCGTGCCCAGAATGCGCGCGAAGTTCGCCACCTGGTACTTCAGTCGTATTTCTCCAATCAGCGGCAAGCTCAGCAGTATTTTGTCGATGGTTTCCGCACCCCGGTCGCTCTGCTTCCACCGCCACGCTGCGAATCCTCCCACCACCAAAACCAGGATTACCGCCCACGCATACTTCTGCGCGTTCAGTCCCACCGCCAGCATGAACACCGTGATCGCCGGCAGTTGTGCGCCCATGTTCTCGAACAGGTCGGCGAACTTCGGCACCACGTACGTGATCAGGAAAGCCAGCATGCCGGTGACCACCGTGATCAGCAGGCAGGGGTACACCAGCGAGACCAGCAGCTTCTTGCGGAAAGTCTGCACCATGCGCTGGTACGCGATATAGCGGCTCAAAACTTCTTCCATGTTGCCGCTCTTCTCGCCCGCCATCAGCGTCGTGGTGTACATCTTGGGGAATACCTGCTGCGCGGCAAAAGCATCGGAGAGCAACTCGCCGCCTTTCACCCGCTCACGCACGTTTTCGAGAAGACGCAGCAGGCCTTTATCGCGCTGCCGCTTGATCAGCAAGTCCAGCGACGCCAGAATGGGCAGACCCGCCTTCATCAGCGTGAGGAACTGCGAATTGAAAATCAGAAATGTCGATGCCTTGATCTTGCCCCGTTTACCGAACTTGGCAGAGCCGCCGCTCAACATCGTCCGCGGCTTCACCCAGTAAACCAGGTATCCCTGCTGCGTAAAGCGGTCGTGGACCTCCGCTTCGGAATAGCCGTGCTCCACCTGCTGGCGCATGTGGCCTTGTTCGTCGGCGACTTTGACCAGGAATTCTGCCATAGCGAACTTCGAACTAAACTACGGAACGAGCGAACTAAACGAGCTAGCGAACCAATAAAGCCTTGTCATCCTGAGCGGAGCCGCTGTTTCGCGAAGCGAAGCAGTGGCGGAGTCGAAGGATCCCTACGTTCTCAACGTAACCGCGACGCATCAGGGAATTCTCCCCGTGCTCGCGCTAAATAATTCCCTACGACAGTCCGACTGACTCTAGTGTGTTGTCCCCAGTGTAACATCCTGTCCCCAAAGCGCTTACGACGGTACATTGGAGCTGTAGCACGCTAGTAACGCTCTCGCGCCGCGGCGCCGCTACGGCGCAAACGCCCCTTCCACCGTCTCAACCCCTGGGGGAGGGCTAAACCGAAACTGACCATCAGTCAAATCCAAATTCTCTTTCCATCCCGCAAACCGGAACTCCGTCGTCCCGCCCTCCGGGTCCATCAACACGATCCGCACGATCTGAAACCCGGGCGTAATCTCCAGCAGCACTTCGCTCACCTGGTCCGCCATCGCCGACGGCACGCCCCGCAACACCGCATTTCCTGCCGTCAGCGGGGCCTGATCCGAAGCCTTCGAAAGCCCCTGTAATTCCTTCTCTAGCTTGGTCTTACCCAGCAGAAACGCGATCGGCGATCGCACGTCATCCAGCTTCCGAAAATCCGTCTTTCTCAGCTGCTTCTCCGCCGGCAGGTAAAACCACACACTTTGCCCGTCGCTGATAAACAGCTTCGCTTTAGGAGAACGGTACTCCCACCTCATCTTGCGCGGCTTTTTCAGCCACAAAGTGCCCGATTCCTCCCGCTCCGCCCCCTCCCCGCGGTAGATTTCAGTGAAGTCGCCCTGCAAGGCCCGCAGGTGGTTGTAATGCTCGTCAACCGCCCGGGCCAAATGGCGAACGTTCTCCCGGGCAAGGCTGGTTGGGTGCGCGATCCGCGAACCGGAGCTCGGCGCTGGGCTCGTCGGCGTGGCGACTTCCTGCGCAAGGGATGGCCCTGACGAGACGAGCATCATCCCGACCGCCCATCCAGCCAGCCCAAACCTCAACCCAGTCTTCAAATTTCGGAGTCCCCTGCCTTAATTCTATCCTGTGCCAGTCTAGTTCTTCTGGAGGAAAGTCACCGGCGTTGCTCCCCTCCGGATGCATTTTGCTTCACATTGACACGAACCGGGATTGAGGGGACAATGGCTGCCGTTTTGGGGTCAGGAAGGAACTCCGGCTCGCATGAAAACTGCCATCGCTCCTGCGAGGCAGCGTGTCCCGGAACCAAAGTTGGGGTCAGTCAAATTGCGAAGATCGTGGGGTGATTTTATGAGGTTGATCCGATTGTTTACAGCTCTCGCCGGGCTCGGCGTTTTCGTCGTAGCCCAGCCTTGTGTGGCCTGCACCAATGCAACGTTAAACGGTAACTACGGATTTGTATTGACCGGGGTCAACAGCTCTTCCCAGCTAACAGCCACGGTCGGTCAGATCACGGCCAACGGGAGTGGCAAACTGACGGGCACTGAAACCGTCAGCAACAACGGAGCGATCACTTCGGATGTGTCGATCACTGGCACTTACTCCCTTAACAAGAACTGCACCGGCACGGCCACCATAACTCCGTCAGGAGGTTCGGCGTCGACCTACAGCCTGGTGGTGATCGGCACGCAAATCGAGATGGCCGAAATCGACTCCGCGTTCACCGAGTCTGGCTACGCCCTGGCACAGGGAAAGGCCACCTGCTCCGATGCTGGCATCAAGGGAACGGTCGCCTACCACGGCATCGGTTGGAAGGTCTCTAAGTCACTTATACCGGTCGCTTTTGCCGGGCAGATTATATCCAATGGCGCAGGAAGCCTGACCGGGACCCAGGCAGGCAGTGTTGGCGGCGTGGTTTACTCCGAGTCCTTAACTGGCTCGTATTCCCTGACCGCAAACTGCACCGGAACGATTACATTGACAGGCTCTGACGTGACAACTCACAGCAATTTTGTATTGGTGAACGGCGGAATGTCGACGTTAGTAATTCAGACGGATGCCGGGACAATCACAACCAGCTACGGTCAAAAATAGGCGCGTCCACAGAAGCTCGAAAGACTCTCACTGCATTGAAGGACTTGCTGCGCGCACGCGCCGAGAGAGAACCGCAATCCTCGCTCGTGTCATCCTGAGCGCAGTATGAATTCCGCGAAGCGGGATTCATGCGGAGTCGAAGGACCCCTACTCCCTCAACCGCTGCCGCGCTGCCTCAAGGCGTTCTCCCGCGGACCCTCGCGGCTTGCGCGCGATTCTCCGCCGCAGAAAAAACTAAACCTGCTCTGGCGTCACAGACAGCCAAATCCCCTATCCATCACAATGAGTCTCTCAAACCGAGGTCAATCATGGAAGCGAAGAAGCATCGCTGTGAAACCTGCCGCCTGCGCGCACTCGCCGAGAAAAAACCGCAATCCCTGCTAGCCCGCCTCTGGCGCTGGCACACCGGGTGGTGCCCAGGATGGAAGTCGTATCAGCGTTCGCTGGCGGAGATCGAGAAGCGGACGGCGGCGTAACGCCGGAACGGCGGAACATCGGCGCCAACATACGATACTGCGGCTGGTGCTATGGGCGATTTATCCGGGGCGGTAATGAGTGTAATCAGTATTACGCCAACTGACAGATATCCTCGACAAGACCTGATTACAGAACCCCTGCGTCGCCCACCCAGCTTGCGATGTACATTTTCAGGAAAGCACTGAACTCCTTGGCCTCTGCCGGAAGTTCCCTCCCACGATTGCTGATTTGGTAAAGCTCCAGGTGCACGGTAGGGTCAATCAGTTCGCTTACAGTCACTTTGCGAGTTCGACATGCCAGCACGCCGAACGACGGTATGATGGCGACTCCTTCGTCAGCCTCCACGAGGCCGATCTGCGTATCGAGCAAGTTCACCGTTTGACGTCGCTTGAAGGCCACACCAGTCTTAACCAGTTGACGATCGACTAATTGCTGGTGCGGATAATTACCCGTGAGCGATATCAACGATTGACCGTTTAGTGCCGACCATCGCGTGGCCGGGCGGTTCGGTGCCTCACTGCCCTTGTTTGGTCGAATCAGTACCAGCGAGAAGCGGAAAAAGGGCACACGCCGCACTCCGGAAACCTGTTTGAAGATTCCTAATCCAAAATCGAGTTTTCCGCCCTGCACCCGGCGCAAAATTCCGCCTAAACTGCCATCAAACAACCGGACCTGCAGATCGCGCCGGTGCTGGCGAAACTGCCTGATGGCCTCGGGCAAGACATTGGCGGCGATCAACGGCGTCGTCCCGATAGAAATGTACTTGTTCTTCCCCGTGGCGACTCGCCCGATACGAAGCATCGCGGCATCCAGCGTCCTCAAGCCGGGCTGTGTTACGGCAAGAAGATCGCTGCCCTGAGCCGTCAGCCCCACTTGCCGCGTCGTGCGATCAAATAAGCGAAATCCGAGTTGGCGTTCCAGTTCTCGTATTAACACACTGAGTCCCGAAGGCGTTATGAAAAGAGCCTCCGCTGCGCGAGCGAAGCTTCGGTGCTGCGCCACCAGGTGGAATGCGCGCAATTGACGTGACGTAAATTCCATTATTGAAAGTTTATCAACAATTGCCAACTATTAAGAACTTGTATTGTAGAATCTGCCAGTCTAAAAGGGACTCTATACAGCCCAGAGATCAGCAATTGCTCTGGAGTTCAAATCGAAAACAGGAGATTAAGCCTATGACACACGGGGTGAGGAACATCGTTCTCGTCCACGGCGGTTTTGTGGACGGGTCTGGCTGGAATGGCGTCTACAACGCACTGAAGGGGAAGGGGTACAACGTCGCGGTCGTGCAAAACCCAACCGTCACGCTTGCCGATGACGTTGCCGCAACCAAGAGGGCGATTGCCGCGCAAGAAGGTCCGGTTATCCTGGTTGGCCATTCCTACGGCGGTGTAGTGATCACCGAAGCAGGGAACGATCCGAAGGTAGCCGGGCTCGTTTACGTTGCGGCATTCGCACCCGACGCTGACGAATCCGTTGATTCATTGATCAAGAATCCTCCGCCGGGCGCGCCCGTGCCTCCAATCCTGCCGCCTCAGGATGGATTTTTATTCCTGGACCGGTCGAAGTTCCGAGCTGCTTTTGCTGCAGACGTAGATGCCAACATGGCTGCTTTCATGGCCGATTCTCAGGTGCCGTGGGGTACGCAGGCGCTCGGTGGCGCAGTCACCGAACCAGCGTGGAAATCGAAGCCGAGTTGGTACCTGGTATCAACTGAGGACCACATGATTCCTCCGGATGCTCAACGGGCCATGGCCAAACGAGCGGGCGCAAAGGTAACGGAGGTCAAGGGAAGTCACGCGGTGTACGTGTCTCAGCCCGGCCCAGTTGCTTCGTTCATAGAACAAGCCGCTCAGGGTTCGGCCTCGGCGGGAGCTTCTCGGGAGTCTGCCGCTTAAAGTGGTTCCACCAGCAACAGACCGATGTCGGATTCCGTCATGGGAAGCGCTCTCCACTCAAGCGAGGCTTGGGTGGAGAGCGCACAATCAACAGTTGTGTCTCCAGGGTCTACTTAAAAAGACTTCAGCCATCAAAACTTCGCCGCCAATCCCATGTTCACTGCCGCGGGTCCCATAAGAATTTCCAAGTGCTAAAGTGCTCTTATGCCCCCACCCCCAACCCCACAGACCTTCGACCAGATTGTCGAGTGGGCCTACAGCACTCTGCCGCAGCAGGTCAGGGACCAGCCCGACTTTCCCGGCATCCAAGTCGCCGAAGAGCCGCCCGAAGACGTATTGCGAAAAAAGAACTGGCCCCGCGGCACCGAGATGTTGGGCTGTTATAACGGCGTCGTCCGCACGAAGCAGTCGCACTTGCAAATGAAAGTAGCCCCCGATCTGATCTTCGTCTTTCGCGGCCCCATTCTCCGTTGCTCACGAGGCAACCTGCGCGCCGAAGTCAAACGAGTAGTCTGGCACGAAGTCGCCCACTGGCTCGGCTACGAAACCGAAGAGGAAGTGCAGGCCCTCGGCCTGTGATAACTCAGCCCGCGCATAATAGCGGCCAGCGCACGAGTTCCAGAGGTTGCGGAAAAACTCGATGTTGCTGCGGATTTTGGGTGGCGGCAGCGCTTCAGCGCTGCGATAAGAGGTTTGTTTTGAATTCGGTTTTAGCCGCTGAGGTCACGAGCCCACTCGGAAACCCCACTCGATCCCGAACAAACCCCTTGACACCCCGCGATATAATAAAAGTAAGCGACACGAAATCCATGGCCAGGCCGCCATTTTTAAGCTCTTTGAAATCAAGACTTTACGCGACTTACAAAGTACCAAGTTATTGATTCTAAATCGGTTAGAGGCCAGGCTTAACAGATAACTCCTTTATTATCAAGACTTTGTAAGTTAAGTCCTGTAGATTGAATACTTTGCCGACAACTATTCCGCAAAGTATTGATTTAAATGGACTAACGTCGAGGGGGGGGGTACCCCAAGCAGCCGATTTTGAGGATTTTGGCCACCCATTTCCCGATTCGGCACACCTAGACCCCATCCGCCACCCTCGCCTGGTAAACCGAGTATTGCGGCTGTCCCTGAACGCGCTCCAGAACGCCGCTCGCTGCAAGCGCGGAATCCAAAGACGGATTGTGATACACGATCCAAATTGCACGCGGCGATTGCGAAAGCGATTTTTCCAGCCGTCCAATCACGGCGCGAAGAGAAGCCTCCGGCAGCGGATTGAAAAGGTAAAGCGCCAACGGTTCATCGGGCAGTTCAAAATCGCGCGCGTCGGCGCACACGCTTTCGATTTTCGAGCAACGCTGCGTCGGACTTTTATAAGCCCGAATATTTTCTCGCGCTGCGCGGTCGAGCTCAGGAAGGATTTCGACGCCGATGATTCTGCGGAATGGATATTCCGACGCCATCAGCAAAGTGCGTCCCTTGCCCGAGCCGATATCGATGAATGTGAATTGGTTGAAGTCGATGGGCAGCGCGGCCATCATTTCGCTGAAAGCTCCGGGATCGGTCGGCATGTACGGCGAGTGAAAAATCCCCAGCAGCCGCTCGCGCCAGCCAACCGTTCCGCTGGTCGTATTGACATGGTGCTCCCAGTCGTAATCCATGTCGCCATAACGCGAGCGCCCGCGCTCAGGAGTGGAGTCGCGAATGAAGCCCCAAAGCTCAGAAAAAAGCAGCATAGCCGCTCTTAACACGCCGCTCTCTTTTGACTGCTCGTGCCACCACGATGCAAAGGCATTTCGAAGTTGGCGGGGAAAATCGGAAGCCACGTCCGCATGCTAACAAACCAACGCGCGATGGCTCACTGTTGCGACGCGGCTTTTTGCAGGTCCTTGGGCAGGCCTTTGGTGATGTAGAACAGCATCTCCGGGTCTTCGACCTCAATGCTGCCATCGGACATGAGTTTGTAGGGTTTGCCGTTGGGATCGCGTGGAATGCCGCGAATATATCCGGCGCGCTGCAGTTCGCCCATGCTCGCGGGCACGCGTCCCGTTTGTTGGCGATACTTCTCGACCAGTTCTTCCAGGTGAGTCACATCTTCGTCCACCTGCAGTGCGATCAGGTGCTGTGTGGCATTGTGCTTGATATCGGGCTGGTTCGAACTCTGGTAAGCCGTGTACCAGAGCATGCGCGCAGTATCGAATTCGCCGGCATGCTGCGCCATGCGCGCCGCGAGCACGTGCATATATTCGTGCGCGCCAGGAAGCTGAGCGCCGGCGCTGAAAGCGTCGGCGGCCTTGGCGTAGTCCTTGAACTCGGTGAAATAGAAAAAGCCGAGGTCGTAGTAAAGGCGCCACTGGCCGGGATTTTGCTGAATGCCGTATTGCAGCAGCTTCAGCGCATCATCGGGCAAGCCGGCGCCGTTGGGCGGCTTGGGCGAGAGAAAATTCGCGCCCAGCTGATAGGGCGGAAGCAAGCGCGGATCCAGTTCGGTTGTGACCTGCAACAGCGGAAGCAGAAGATGGAAGTCGTGGGACTGCTGGCTGTGCTGGTCTCCGAAATACTGGACGGCCCGCGTCCAGTAAATGTCGGCCAGCAGACCGGTGTAGCCAAGCGACATGCGGCGCAGAGCCTTAGCGGAGCGAATATAGAGGGTCTGCTGCGCCTCCGGCTGGCGATTGAACCGGTCGATCGTGTTGAGCGTAAACACGGACGCTGCCGCGGCCGTCAGCAGGACGGCGCTACCGACGAGATTGACCTTGCGCGACGGGTTCATTTCAGGTTGCGGCGCTCGAATATAAGCACGGCGCCGGAGATCGCCACTGCCGAATAGAGCAGCGCGTACACAGTGTTGTAGAGGATCAAACGGCCCGCCACGGCATCGCCGTGGGCCGCCTGATTCACGATGTTGAACGCCGATAGATTCGGAACCAGGTAGGCGGCTGCGGTCATGAGCACGCCCCCGATTCCCGTTGTGTTATGGGCGAGGCCGCGCAGGTCGTCCGCCAGCGTGCCGATCACGAACAGCGCGAACGTGAAAACCGCCGACATGATCGGCGTGGAAAAGGACGAGAAGAACAGCGCCAGCGCGCACACGATCAGGAACTCGAGCACGATGAAATAGAGCGCAGCCACGACGCTCCAGTCGGCCCGGTCGAAATGGCGCTCCACATACAACAGCGCCAGGAACACGCCGATCGCCATGAAAATTGTGTTCACAACCAGCGTTCCCGTGAGGCCGAAGAACTTGCCGACCACAAACTCCCAGCGGCGCAGCGGGCGGGAGAGAACGGTATAGAGGGTCTTCTTGTCGATTTCCTTCGAAACCAGGCCGATGCCGATGAAGATGGCGATCACCACTCCGAACAGCGAAACCGCGGTCAGTCCCAGGTTGAGCACCACCAGGCGTTCGACGTCGATCGAGATCTGTCCTACAAGAATCGCCGCTGCCGAAAGCAGTAGGGCGAAGGCGATGAGGTTATACAGTACCCGGTCGCGTACCGCCTCGCGGAAAGTGTTAAAGGCAACGAATGCAATTCGTGAGTTCATGCTGTGGCCCCCATGCTGCTTTCTTTGGGCTGCAGCTTTTCGACGTAGTATTCCTCGAGCGAGCTGCGCACGGGAGTCAGTGAGATGAGCCGGATCTGCTCGCGCCGCAAAATGTCGAGCACGGTATCCTGCTGTTCCTGGAGCACCACGACATTCACCATTTCACCGCTGATGCGCGCCTCGATTCCGAGATTGGTTAAAGCGGCAGGCGCTGCATTTGCGCAGAAGATGATTTCCACCTTTCCGTGAGAGTGCTGTGTCAATTCGGCAACCGAACCTATGCCGCGCAACTCGCCCTGGTGAATAACGGCGACGCGGTCGCAGAGAGCTTCGGCGTCGGAAAGGATGTGCGTGGAAAAGAAGACGGTTTTGCCCTCGCTACGCAGTTGCTGGATCAACTCGCGGACTTCGCGGCGGCCCATCGGATCGAGTCCGGACATGGGCTCATCCAGGAACACCACTCTGGGGTCGTGCAAGATTGCCTGTGCCAATCCAACCCGCTGCAACATGCCTTTGGAGAACTTGCGCAACTGCACGTTGGCGGAGCTCGCAATTCCGACGCGCTCCAGCATCGCCGTCACTCGAGATCGACGCTCGCTGGCCGGAACGCCCGAAAGCTGGGCATAGTAAGTCAGCAGTTCGCGGGCGGTTAGATGATCGTAGAAATAGGGCTGTTCGGGCAGGAACCCAATCTGCGCGCGCACTCGCGGGTCGTTGCTATCCATTCCGAGAATGCGGGCGCTCCCTGCGGTGGGTTTCGCCAGCCCCATCAGCAATTTGAGGGTCGTGGTTTTGCCGGCTCCATTCGGGCCGAGAAAGCCGAAAACATGTCCCTCGTCGATTGTCAGGCGCAACGGACGCAGAGCGAGCTTTGGCCGCCTGTGCCAGAAGCCGACTCGGTAAGTTTTTTCGAGGTCTAGAATCTCAATGGCTACCATAGCTACGCATTCAGGACCGGAGGCCTCCAGAGGATTCTCAAGAAAAAGGCTACAAGAAGCATGGCCTTGAAAACAATCGTCAGCTGTGCCGGAAGAGTTACGAAAGTAAAGGCCCGAAGGGCATGGCGGAAGCCACTTTCCGCGATACCCCGACCTAGTCAACCGGGGAAACGGTTCCGTCGCAGTTGGTAATGGCCGCCTGGCTTACGCGCACCACGGCGTCAGCATAGAAACAGAAATAGCGGAGTCCGGAATAAGGCTGCAAAGCGTGAGTGGCTCCTTACTGTAGCGGAGTTCCGGACGACATGCA
>Ga0326727_10022386_pt1 | contig 12219 bp, 6 predicted proteins | sample MB2enrmetagenome_FD_207643 | JGI IMG/M metagenome (GOLD analysis project Ga0326727, IMG submission 207643) | Lab enriched peat soil microbial communities from McLean, Ithaca, NY, United States - MB29MY | ecosystem: Environmental > Terrestrial > Soil > Wetlands > Peat | place: USA: New York... | reverse complement strand
TGTCCGCGGTAAGCTGGCGGAGAGGCTGCAAGGTAAACAGAACCTGCGCGGTCTCCTGATTCATCAGGGACGGCGCGCCTCCGGCCACGGGGTTGTAGTTCACATTGCCGCTGCGGAAGGCGTTGACACTGAAGTTGAGTTGTGGCCAGGGAGCGCCTCGCGCGACGATTCCGCCCAGGTTTTCGGTGAAGTTTCTGTTCTCCGTAAGCGGGTAGCCGTTCTGCGGTCCCACCGTATCGGAGTTCTGGCCGCCGATCGGCGCGATCACAATGTTGCGCGGCAGCAGCCAGAACGGGTCGAACGATGAGTAATGAAATACCCGGTTTCCGAAATGGTCGAAGGCGATATTCTGGTTGGTTTCCAACCCAAAGCTCTGCAGCTGGCTGTGTTTGGGAAACCATTGATAACTCGCGTGGGTCTGGCCGTTGCGGAAGTTCGACGACTGAATAAAGCCCAGCTGGGTCTGAAAGCCGGTGCTGAAATCCTGGTAATTCGACTGTAGGTTGAAAGCGTGCCCGGAGCGCTGTAACTGCAAGTTGGCCGCCGGCCCGGCGGCATAAGCCGGCGGCGTTCCGCTATCGACGGTGCCTTTTGTCGAGCTTTCCACCCATTGTCCCAGCGCCGTCCATTTGTTTGTCATCCGCGCCGTGAAATCGATGCCCCCGATGCGATTCCAGCCCTCACCGAACTCTTCATCCGTATAAATCGCGCCGATGCTCGACCCTTTGCCGAGGTCTTCGGTGACGCGCCCCACCGCGAACGTCGCGCGCTTCTGGTAAAGCGGATCGCCGGGCGCAACCGTCTGCCCCGGCTCGCGATCGTCGGTGGCAAACAAGCCAATGTTCGTGCGGCCTATCTTTCCGGTCACGCGCCCGCCATACTCCGGATGGACGATGTTGCGCGTATAGACCAGATTGATGGGAGTAATGAAGTAATTCGCATTCTCCAGGAAGAACGGCCGCAGCTCCGGGAAGTAGACCGGATAGCGCTGATTCACTGTAAACTGCGGCTGGTCCGACTCCACGTCGCTGAAGTCCGGGTTGATGGTTCCGTCGAAGATGATGCTGTCCTTGAGGATTGCCTTGGCCTCGCCGCCCGCCGTGGCCTCCACGTGCCGTGAACTCCAATAGGGATTCAGCGGGTCCACGGTCTCCAGCGTCCGTTCGTTTTGCCCCAGGGCATAAGGGTCGATCTGCACATTGTGCGAGCCGGTCACGCCTTCAATGCCCTTCAGCGTTCCCTCCTGGCTGAGGATGCCGGAGATGTTGGCCGCGACGCGCGGCCAGAAGTCCGACTCGCTGTTGCGCGGAAAGTTGCGCCCGAAGACCACGCCCCAATCCGATCCGTTGGGACGAAAACGCAGGCTGCGAAAGGGGATCGCCATCAGCGCCATCCATCCGCCGGAAGTGATTTGACCTTCGGAGTCCCAAACCTGGTCGTAACTGTAATCCGGACCGCTGTTCTCGGCCCAGGCCGCGTCGGCTTGCACACCCGCCGGGTTCACCGTGAAGAGAATGCCTCTGCGGTGGTCTTGAAACGGATCCAGCAGCACCGATACGTTGTCGTCGTTCCCTACATTTTCGCGCCGCGCCAGATGTCCGCGAATCCTGTCCGGGTGATGGTCATGGCAGATGAATGCAAGATACAGGTCGTTCTTTGTGTAGCCCAGCCACACCTCCGTCGCTTCGGTCGCCGGCTGTCCGTCGCGCGGCGTGTTTTGAATGAAGCCTGTGATATGGAGCAGCTTGGCCTTCAACTCCGGTCGCGGCTCCATGCCCCCAAAGTCGGAGAGCTTCAGCCTTTCGGCAAGCAACGGCACCGTGTAGTTGGCTGGCGGGGGCGCCTTCGGAGCTTGCGCCGGAGCTTCCGCCGGCTTGCTGCTCTGCGCGGACGAGGCCTGCAAGGCAGCCGCAGCCAGACAGAGTGCCACTCCCAAAACCTTATGCCTCATGGTTCTATGGTACGTGGGGCCTTTCTCCCCGGTTCCTCAAAGCGCCTGCCCCCTTGTCCAACGCCGCGTCCGGCAGCCCTTTTGCCCGCACCGTCGCCGGTGGTATATTCCCGGAAAGGCCGGCGTGGCGGACGAGCGCGCCCCGCAAAGAACAGGATTGAATCGAACCTCTCCCCCCAACTTCGCAAATGCACGCCGAGACTAGAGGAGCCTCCAATGCTTCGTCTTCTGACCATCGCGACTTTGATCGGCTTTGCGACCGGCGCAGCGCTGACCGCAGCCCAGGCGCCGCCGGCCGCCCCGCCGGCGTCACGCCCCGCGCGCCCCACGCCGCCCACACGCGATCCCAGCACGCCTGGGTTTGTCGCGGCCAGGGAGCTGCCGGACGGCGTCAATGCTCCGGCAAACGCCGACGGGAACTTCATTCTCGGCCCCACGCACAACCCAGCGCCGGAGATGGCGGCGCAGGATGGCGTGCCGCAGGGAACGGTTTATGAATTCAACATGAGTTCGGCTGACAGCAAGATCTATCCCGGCATCGCGCGCGAGCCGGGCACGTTTGGCGCGCCCGATCCCGCCGATCCCGCGAAACTCATCGTTACCACCAGCCACCCCGCTCCCTACACGCGCCATGTTGCGGTTTACGTCCCCAGGCAATATGTGCCGGGCACAATAGCGCCGTTCATCGTCGGCGCGGACGGTCCCGACCGGGCGCTGTTTACGGCTCTCGATAACCTGATCGCCGAGGGCCGGGTTCCCGTAATGATCGCCATCTCGATCGGCAACGGCGGGGGCGACGCGCAGGGCAGCGAGCGCGGCCTGGAATATGACACCATGTCGGGCCTGTACTCTGAGTTCGTCGAGAAGGAGGTGCTCCCGCTCGTCGAGTCGCAATATCATGTGAAGCTGACTCGCGATCCCGACGGCCGGGCCACCATGGGCGGCAGCTCCGGGGGATCGTGCGCGTTGATCATGGCCTGGTACCACCCCGAGCTATACCACCGCGTTCTTACCTATTCGGGAACTTACGTGAACCAGCAGTGGCCCTATGACCCGCGGACCCCGCACGGCGCGTGGGAGTTCCATGAACACCTGATCCCGGAGAGCCCGGCCAAACCGCTGCGCATCTGGATGGAGGTGGGCGACAGAGACAACTTCAATCCCAATATCATGGGCGACCACATGCACGACTGGGTCGTGGCCAACGAGAACATGGCCAGGGTGCTGGCGGCCAAGGGCTATCACTACCAGTTTGTCTTTGCCCGCAACGCCGGCCACACCGACCGCGCCGTGAAGCAGCAAACCCTGCCCGAGGCGCTGGAGTATCTGTGGCAGGGCTATCCCATCGCAGCCGCGAAGAAGTGAATTGAGCCTGGTCGCGCGGCAAACAGAGAATCCAAACTTCGGACCTTTCTGACGAATGGCCGCGGGTCCGGGATCTGCCTCCTCTTTCCACGCCTTCCACGTTGCCTCTCACCCTCCGGCCTTATCCTCATTACAGTCCCTCCCGTGCCCGACTTCGCCCAATCCGTCAAGCAGCAGGCCGACATCGTCAAGGTGATCGAGGGCTACATCCGTCTGCGCAAGGCGGGGGCGCAGAACTACTCCGGCCTCTGCCCCTTTCACAAGGAGAAGTCGCCGTCCTTTTCCGTTCATGCGGTGCGGCAGTTTTACCACTGCTTCGGCTGCCAGGCTTCGGGCGACGTCTTCAGCTTTGTGGCCAAGATCGAGAACGTCACCTTCCCCGAGGCAGTGCGGATTGTGGCGCAGAAATGCGGCATCCCGCTGCCCAAGCGCGAGTTCTCTTCCCCGGAGCAGGCTGCCGAGGCGCGCCTGAGGGCCAAGCTCCTGGAGCTGCACGAGACCGCGGCGTCCTGGTTTGAAGAGCAGTTGCGCTCACCCGAGGGCGCAGTGGCCCGCGAGTACCTCGCCGGCCGCGGTCTCACTCCGGAAGGCATCAAGACCTTCCGCATCGGTTACGCCCCCGACACCTTCAACGCCCTGCGCGACCGTCTCAGCGGCGTGGCGGACATCGAGACTCTGCGCGCCAGCGGTCTGTTCAGTTCGAAGGAACAGGGCGACGGCAGCCTCGGCCCCATCTACGACCGCTTCCGCAAGCGCGTCATGTTTCCCATCGCCAACGAGAGCGGGCGGGTGATCGCCTTCACCGCGCGCACGCTTGAGACTGGCGATAAGGCCGGCGCCAAGTACATCAACTCGCCGGAGATGCCGCTTTATTCCAAGAGTTTGGTTCTCTTCAACCTCGATAAGGCGCGCGCCTCCATCCGCCAGCATGAGTTTGCCGTGCTGGTCGAGGGCCAGATGGACTGCATCTCGGTCTACCTGCGCGGCATCCAGAACGTCATCGCCACCAGCGGCACGGCCTTTACCGAGCAGCAGGTGGCGATTCTCAAGCGCCACACCTCGCAGGTGGTGGTCAACTTCGATCCCGACGCCGCCGGCTCGAATGCCGCCGAAAAATCCATCGCGATGCTGACCGAGGAGGGCTTCACCATCAAGATCGTCACCCTCGACGGCGGCCTCGACCCCGACCGCTATATCCGCGAGCGCGGCGTCGAGGCCTATATGGCGGCGTTGCGCGGCGCACGCCGCCAGGCCGATTACCTGATCGAGCGCGCGCGCTTGCTCTTCCCCGGCGCCAGCTCGGAGCAGAAGGTGAAGGCCATGAACTTCCTGCTGCCGCACATCCGCCGCATGCCGGAGAAGCTGGCGCGCGACCAGTTTGCCGCCGACGCCGCGCAAAAGCTGGGCATCGACTCCGCCGTGCTGCGCGAAGAGCTGCGCCAGGCAGCGCTCAAGCGGCGGGATCGCATCGAGGCGCGGGCCGCCGCGCTCACCGAAGTGGAGCGGGTCCTGCTGCGCGCGCTGGCTATCACCGACCCTGAAGACGAGCGGGCGCGGCGGCTGGCGGCAGACGCTTTGGCCCAGCAACCGGCGTGGTTTGAACACCTGGGCACGTTCGCGGCCATGCAGGCTCTGGCCGGCCGCCAGGCCAGCGACCCTATCGAAGTGGTGGAGGATCCGGCGCAGCGGGCTTTGCTGGCCGAGGCGCTGCTGGCCGAGACCAAGCCGCCCTCGGAGACCGAGGTGCAAAGCGCCATCCAGGAGATTCACGAGCGGGCTATTGAGAGCCGCCAGCGCGACCTTCGCGCCCTGATCGCCGAAGCCGAGCGCCGCGGCGACTTTGCCGAGTTGGCCCTGTTGACGCAGCAGAAGCTGGATTTGGACCGCGTCCTGCGGCAGTTGCACAACCAGAAACCGCCAGCGCCATAGGCTTCCTCGAGGCGGTCGGAATCATTTGGCCGGCAGCGGCGAACTCACAGTCTGGGGCGCAGGATGATGTGCGCCTTCCCACCTTGCCACAATGGGGAGGATTGCGCCCAGAACAACAAAAACTGCGACCGCTATCAGCACCACTTTCATCCCTCCCAGAGAATTCCTGCTGCTCTGTCCGTGACGCAAGAAATCGAACCGCGCACCGCAATAAGGACATCTTTCACCCACCTCGGTACCTGGCGGCACCTGGCGTCCACAGCTCCCGCAACTCTTGGTAATCAACATACTGTCTCCGTGCAACTGAATTTGCCGCCGCAATCTCGTCGGAGCGCGATACCATCCTGACAACAACTGCCTATGCGGCTGAGGGGGCCACGATTCCCGAATCGAACCCGAGCGGCAATGAGCAATCGATCTCACTGCGCGATCCGGCTTGAGTCCTCCCTCGGTCTGCATCATATAGGAAAACGCCATGCCCCTTCAGGATTGCCTCGGTCGGATTAGAGCCGGAATGTACAAGCGCCGCTCGCGAGCGATAAGATTGCAAGTCCGCATCAGGCGGCCGCGTTCTGCGATTAGGTACGGCGCAGGCAGCCGCTCGAACCCAAGCCAAGAGGCCCTGAAATGAAGAATCCGCTTGTCCGCCTGCTCGCACGCCTTGCCGCGCATTTTCCCGCCGGAATCGTTCTGGTTGCCGCAGCCGTGGCGCTTCTCGCCGCCCATATCGCCTTTGCGCAGGCTGCTCCGCCGCAGGCGCCCATTGTGCTTACCGGCGCAGACCGCAGGCCCGCCACTTCGCTCGACGGCGACTGGGCCTCGATCGTCGATCCTTACTTCTCCGGCCTCTTCAGCTTTCATCACCAGGAGAAGGCCAACGGCTGGTTCCTCAACCGCAAGGCCCAGCCCGGCGATAACTCCCCCACCGAGTACGACTTTGCCACGGCGCCCAAGCTCAAGGTGCCCGGAGACTGGAATACGCAGCGCGAGTCGCTGCTCTACTATGAGGGGCCGGTGTGGTACGAGCGCGACTTCACTTACCGGCCCAGAGAACACACGCGCGTCTTTCTGCATGTGGGCGCGGCCAACTATCGGTCGTGGTTTTGGGTCAACGGAATCAAGGTCTGCGAGCACGAGGGCGGGTACACCAGCTTCAATTGCGATGTGACGGCGGCGGTTCATGCGGGAGCCAACTTCGTGGTGGCCGCCGTGGATAACACGCGCCGTGAAGACAATGTTCCCACCCTCCAGACCGATTGGTGGAACTATGGCGGCCTGCATCGCTCCGTCTCGCTGATCGAGGTTCCCGAGACATTTATCGACCAGTACGATGTGCACCTGAGCCGCGGCGAGGGTTCCGTAATTGAAGGCTGGGTGCATCTGCTGGGCGCACAGCCCGGCGCTAGGGTCGAAGTCGAGATTCCCGAGTTAGGCGCAAATACCGCGGCAGACGTCGGCGATGGCGGTCGGGCCATGATTCATCTCAGCGTTCAAGGTATCGAGCGCTGGTCGCCGGAGACGCCCAAGCTGTATAAGGTCCGGATCGGCGCGGGCCAGGATTCCATCGAGGATCTGATCGGCTTTCGCTCCGTGGAGACGCGCGGCACTGAGATATTGCTCAACGGCAAGCCCATCTTTCTGCGCGGCGTCTGCATCCATGCCGAGGCACCTTACCGCACGGGCCGGGCTAACACGGACCAGGACGCGGAGACGTTGCTGGGCTGGGCCAAGGAACTGGGCGCCAACTTTGTCCGCCTGGCGCATTATCCTCACGACGAAACCATGCTGCGAGCGGCGGATCGCATGGGTGTGCTGGTATGGAGTGAGAATCCCGTCTACTGGGCGCTGGAGTTCGACAACCCAAATGTGCTGGCCAAGGCCGAGCAGCAGTTGGGCGAGGAGATCGATACCTCGCGCAACCACGCGGCAATCATTCTCTGGTCGATGGCCAACGAGACGCCCAATACAGAGGTGCGCACGCGCTTCATTGAAACTCTGGCCGGCCGCGCCCGCGAGCTCGATCCCACGCGCCTGATTACCGCGGCGCTGCTGGTGCGCGCCGAAGGAGAAACCAAGATCGTGGACGACAAGCTGGGCGAGGCGCTGGATGTGATCGGCGCCAACGAATACATAGGCTGGTATGAGAAAAGGCCGGAGACCGCGGATATAACCCGGTGGCGCATCGACTACCGGAAACCTCTGATCATGAGCGAGTTCGGCGGCGGGGCCAAAGCCGGCCTGCACGGCGGCGACAACCAGCGCTGGACCGAGGAGTTCCAGGCCAATATCTATCGCCACCAGCTGGGAATGCTCAACCGCATTCCGCAACTTAGAGGCATGAGCCCGTGGATTCTGATGGACTTTCGCTCGCCCAACAGGCCCTTGGCGGGCATCCAGGATGAGTACAATCGAAAGGGACTTATCTCCGAGCAGGGGCGGAAGAAGGCGGCGTTTTTCGTTCTGCAGAAGGCGTACAGGGAGAGGACCGTGGGTAAGCCGGAGTGAAATCTTGCGGCTCGCGCTCGCGCAACCTGTGCAAATCGCTGCGGAAACTGTGCAGACGTGAATTTCTGAGTTATGCTTGACCTATGGCATCCGACACCGTTGTTACCCTGATCGACGCGGAAATCGCAAGGCTCAAGCAGGTCCGCTCCCTGCTGGCCCATACCGGCAAGATCGCCGCTAAAATCATCGCGATCAAAACCAAAATCAAGGAGCGCAAAACCCGGCAGGCGGCGGCCAAGGCAGCGCCAAAGAAGCCGGCCAAAGTAGAGGCAGCGGCAGCGCCAAAGAAGCCTGCCAAGGCCAGGAAGTTACGTGTGCTGAGCCCCGAGGCGCGGCAGCGGATCGCCGATGCGCAGCGCAAGCGCTGGGCGGCCAAGGCTGCGGTCGATGAGCCTGCCCAAGTGGCGGCCCAGGAGCCCGTCAACGCAGTGGCGAGTCAGCCTTTCGAAGAACCTGTCAAGGCCAGAAAGCCACGCGTACTGAGCCCCGAGGCGCGGCAGCGGATCGCCGATGCGCAGCGCAAGCGCTGGGCGGCCCAAAAGGCCACAGCATAGAGGCAAGCGCAAGCCGCCAATCTGCCTCTTTTCCAGTACGCCAAAGGCGGCCCATCCATTGGCCCGCGGCGTTGGACAGGGTCTCTGTCGCCCGCGATCCGGCCAGCGCCCGCGCTGTCACGGACCAGTTGGAGTCTGTCCGGCGAAGGAAGATCGCCGGCGGGATCGTTCAGAATGGCGGCTAGGCTCTCAACCAGGCCTAGCCCAGCCCGGTCATGACCAGCATTCTTGGCTCGGTCATCTCTTCGATGGCGGAGCGCAGGCCCTCGCGGCCCAGGCCGGAGTCCTTGACGCCGCCAAAGGGCATGGGGTCCAGCCGCCACGAGGGGGTGTCGCCGACGATGAGAGCTCCGACTTCGAGTTCGCGGTAGGCAGTAAGGATGCGGCCGGCGTCGCGGGTCAGCAGGCCGGCCTGGAGGCCGTACTTGCAGTGGTTGACTTCGGCCAGAGCCTGCTCGAAGTCGTCGTAAGGCTCGATGGCGACCACCGGGCCGAAGATCTCCTCGTCGCGCACCCTCATCCCCGGCTTGGTCCCGGTAAGGATGACCGGAGCGACGACGGAGCCGTGGCGCTCGCCGCCGGCAACCAGCTTGGCGCCGCCCGCGACGGCCTCTTTGACCCAGGTCTCGACGCGCTCCGCTTCGCTGGGGCGGATGAGCGGGCCGACTTCGGTGGCTTCGTCGGCGGGGTCTCCGGCGACCATGCGGGCGGCGTGCTCGACGACCTTCCACAGGAAGGTCTGGAAGACTCCGCGCTGCACAAAGACGCGCTGCACGCTGATGCACGACTGGCCGGCGAACCCGAAGGCCGCGTGGGCGGTGCGCAGAGCCGCCTCGTCGAGTTCGTGCCAGTCGCTGTGGACGATGAGCGCGGCGTTGCCGCCCAGTTCCAGCAGGACGCGCTTGCGGCCGGAGTTCGCCTTCAACTCCCAGCCCACCCGGGCCGAGCCGGTAAAAGTGACCAGCTTGATGCGGTCTTCCTTTTCGGCCAGGTGCGCGGTATCGGCATTGCTGAGGGTGAGAACGGCCAGCGCCTCCACCGGCCAGCCGGCCTTGAGAATCACTTCGCCGAGAGCCAGGGCGGTGAACGGGGTCTGCGGGGCGGGCTTCAGGAGGATGGGGCAACCGGCGGCCATCGCGGGCGCCACTTTATGGGCAACCAGGTTCAAGGGGAAGTTGAACGGCGTGATGGCCAGGATGGGGCCGATGGGAAAGCGCTCCATAAGTCCCCAGCGGCCCTCGTTGCCCTCGGTCAAGTCGAGGGGAATGCTTTCGCCGCCCAGGCGCGCGGCCTCTTCGGCAGCGGTCTTGAAGGTAAGAACGGCGCGATCGACCTCCACGCGCGCCAGGCGGAGGGGTTTGCCGGCCTCGGCAACGATCAACTGGGCGAAGCGCTCCTTCTGCTCGATGAGCGCGCCGGCCACGTCCTCCAGAATCTCGCGGCGCTTCCAGCGCGGCAGCGCGCGAGTGCGGCGCAGGCTGGCCACGGCGTGGTTGACGGCCTGCCGGGAATCGGCGCGGGTAGCCACGGAGACCCGCCCCACCAGTCCCTGATCCCACGGCGAATGCACTTCCAGCGCTTCTCCGTCGATCCACTCCTTGCCGCACATAAGAAATCCCGTTTGCGTTCCCGGCCGCATCTTCATGGCGCTGGCGCTCCTCATCCGTCTCTGACCTGGATTCTACAAGGGTGGAGCGCGGCCGGGCGCATCGCATGGGCGGCATTCTCTCCATTGCTGCCCGGAGCAGTTCCGGCACGGTACACTGTTCGCCTATGATCCATGACGGCAAGAGCCCGGAACTTCCCTTCGACGCCGCCCAGGCAGTCCGGCATTTGCGCGCCGGCGACCCCAAGCTGGGCGCGCTGATCGAGCGGGCGGGCGCGTTCACACTGCGGCTCGATGCGGCGCAATCGCCCTTCGAGTCGCTGCTCGAATCGATCCTCTACCAGCAGTTGCACGGCAAGGCTGCGGCCACTATCCATCGGCGCGTACGGGAGCACTTTGGCGGCGACCCCTCGCCGCAACTGCTGCTGGATGCGCCGGACGAGGTTCTGCGGGCGGCGGGAGTCTCCGGCAACAAGATCAAGGCGCTGCGCGACCTGGCGGCGCGCACGCTCGACGGAACGGTGCCCGCGCACGCAGCCATCGCGAGGATGACGGATGAGGAGATCGTCGAGCGGCTGACCAGGGTGCGCGGGATTGGCACCTGGACGGTGGAGATGCTGCTGATCTTCCGCATGGGGCGGCCGGATGTGCTGCCGGCCACCGACTACGGCGTGCGCAAGGGCTTCGCGCTGACCTTTCAAAGAATCCCGAAGACGCGGGCGCTCACCGCCGATGATCTTCCCAGGCCCGAGGTGGTGCTCAAAAGGGGAAAGCGCTGGGCGCCGTTCCGTTCGGTGGCCAGCTGGTACCTGTGGCGGGCGTGCGATCTGGCCAGGATCACAGCGCCCGCGGGCCGGGGAAGCCTACAATAATCATTCGAAGCCGGATATTTCTTTGGAGATGCCCGCGCGAGCTTTGCGAAATACCGGGTCAAGAACGGAAGACCGATGGCCGTCAGCAATCGTTTTGTTTGCATTCATGGTCACTTTTACCAGCCGCCGCGGGAGAATCCGTGGCTGGAGACGGTGGAGACGCAGGAGACAGCCGCTCCCTATCACGACTGGAACGAGCGCGTCTGCGCGGAGTGCTACGCCACCAACGGCGCCGCGCGCATCCTCAATGCCAAGAATTTGATTGCGCGCATCGTGAACAACTACGCGCGCATGAACTACGACTTCGGGCCCACGCTGTTGAGCTGGCTGAAGGAGAATGCGCCCCGCACCTATCGCATGATCCTGGACGGCGAGCGACGCAGCCGCAAGAGCTTCGGCGGCCACAGCTCGGCCATGGCACAGGTTTACAACCACATCATTATGCCGTTGGCCAGCCGGCGCGACCGGATGACGCAAATCCGCTGGGGCATTGCCGACTATGAGCACCACTTCGGCGCGCCGCCGGAGGGAATGTGGCTGGCAGAGACCGCGGCGGACAGCGATTCGCTGGAGCTGCTGGCGCAGCACGGAATCAAGTACACGCTGCTGGCGCCCCACCAGTGCCGGCGCATCCGCCTGCTCATGGACGGGGCGGGAAAGGACGATGCGGGCTGGACCCCGACCCCCGGCGGTTCGGTGGATACGACGCGGCCGTACCTGGTCCGCTTCGACTCCGGGGTTTCCATTGCGGTGTTCTTCTATAACGCCCCCATCTCCGGAGAGATTGCGTTTGGGGGCCTGCTGAACTCGGGCGAGAACTTTGCCGCGCGGCTTAAAGCCGGCTTCAAAGAAAGCTCGGAGGCGCAGTTGGTTCATGTGGCCACGGACGGCGAATCCTATGGTCACCATCACAAGTACGGTGAGATGGCGCTGGCCTTCGCCCTGCGCCAGTTGGAAGAGGACACGACCGTGAAGCTGGCCAATTATGGCAGCTTCCTGGAGCAGTTTCCACCCAGGTACGAATGCCAGATCGTCGAAAACACCTCGTGGAGCTGCGTGCACGGAGTGGAGCGCTGGCGCTCGGACTGCGGCTGCAACGGCGGCAAGGGGTTCAACCAGCTTTGGCGCGCGCCGCTGCGCAAGGCCCTGGACGAACTGCGCGACGCCCTGATTCCGCTCACCGAGCGGGAGGGCGCGAAGCTCTACAAGAGCGTGTGGGAGGCTCGCGACGGCTACATCGAGGCCATGGTGGACCAGAGCCCGCAGGCGGTGGAGCGATTCTTCCGCAAGCACCAGGGCCGCATGCTCTCAGTGGCCGAACGGATGCGCGGCCTGCAGCTGATGGAGATGCAGCGCCATACGCAGCTTATGTACACCAGTTGTGGATGGTTCTTCGACGACATATCGGGTATCGAGGCCACGCAGATCATTGCCTAT
>Ga0326727_10022385_pt1 | contig 12220 bp, 8 predicted proteins | sample MB2enrmetagenome_FD_207643 | JGI IMG/M metagenome (GOLD analysis project Ga0326727, IMG submission 207643) | Lab enriched peat soil microbial communities from McLean, Ithaca, NY, United States - MB29MY | ecosystem: Environmental > Terrestrial > Soil > Wetlands > Peat | place: USA: New York... | reverse complement strand
GACATTAACCGCGAAAAAGAGCGCGTCAGCCTCGGCCTCAAACAGAAACTGGCCAATCCGTGGGAGAACATTGACGCCAAATACCAGGTCGGCGTCAAGGTCAAGGGCCGCGTCGTCAACCTCGTTCCTTACGGGGCCTTTGTCGAACTGGAGCCGGGGGTCGAAGGGCTGGTCCACGTCACCGAGCTTTCCTGGACCAAGCGCATCGCCAAGCCGAGCGACGTCCTCAAGGCGGACCAGGAAATCGAAGCCATCGTGCTGGGCATCAACCGCGAGGAGCAAAAAATCTCCCTGGGCATCCGCCAGTTGGAAACCAATCCCTGGGACCAGGCGATGGACAAATACCCGCCCGGCACCAAGGTCAAGGGCAAGATTCGCAATCTGACCAGCTATGGCGCCTTCATCGAACTGGAAGAGGGTCTGGACGGCATGATCCACGTTTCCGACATTTCCTGGACGCGCAAAATCAATCATCCGTCCGAGGTGTTCAAGAAAGGCGACGAAGTGGAAGCGGTGGTGCTGGAGGTGGACAAGGCCAACCAGCGCATTTCCGTCGGGGCCAAGCAGCTCACGGTGGATCCGTGGAGCAACATAGACCAGTTCTACAAAGTGGGCGATCTGGTCACCGGCAGCGTCACCAAGCTGGCCAGTTTTGGCGCGTTCGTCGGGCTGAAACACGACATTGACGGCCTGGTGCATATCTCGCAAGTGAGCGAGGAGCGCACGGAGAAGATCAAGAATGTTCTCAAGGTCGGCCAGGAAGTGACGGCCCGCGTGATCAAGATTGACAAGACGGACCGCCGCATCGGCCTGTCCATCAAGGCCGCCGCCTATTCCAACGAGCAGCTCAAGGCCGAGCAAGCCATCCTCGAATCGCTCAAGCCGGGCGAAGACCTGGTGGCCTTGCAGCACGCCTTCGACGCCGCTGATGAAAACGCCAAGCAGCAATAGCTGCCCCGCCGGGAAAAATTAGCACGGAGGATGGCGGCCCAAAAAGCCGCCACCCTTTCCCTGTCGAACCCCTGAACCTGTAGCGGCGGTCTGTGACCGCCGCAGAACAGTATCTTGGCTCCATTCAGGTTCATGGAGACTCCCGGCAAGCGGATGCGACAAGAAATTGAGAATTGGCCATTGGGAATTTATCATTGGTCATTGGAATCTGGATTGAGCATCCTTGATTTCCGGTGAAAACATTGCATCTCTATCTGACCCGCCAGATCCTGGCCACCATGGTCTTGGCGGTCTTTGTTTTCACCTTCGTCCTTCTGCTCGGCAACGTCATCAAGGAAATCCTGCAATTGCTCGTCAACCGTCAGGCCACTCTTGGCGTGGCCTGTCACGGCATCCTTCTCCTTATTCCCTACGTTCTGGCCTACTCCCTGCCCATCGGGATGCTGACCGCCACGCTGCTGGTTTTTGGCCGCTTCAGCGCCGAGCAGGAATTGACCGCGGCGCGGGCCAGCGGCATCAGCCTGGTCAGCCTGATCGGGCCGGTGCTGCTGGTCGGTGTGGCGGTGAGCGGCCTTTGCGCCTGGCTCAATCTCGACCTCGCCCCGGCCAGCCGCGTGGCCTACAAGGAACTTCTGGCCGGCGCCGGACGCAAACGCCCCGGCGGCTTTCTCCTGAACAACCAATATGTTCCCTTCGGCAAATACCAGGTTTTCGTCGAGCATGTGGCCGACGATGGCATCCATCTGAAAAACGTCATCGTTACCGAATACGATGACCACGGCGCCCAGTTTCGCTGGGCCAAGGCCCCCGGCGGAAGAATAATGATTGACGATGTCAAAAAAACAATCGGCCTCGCGCTGACCAACATGACCACGTACCGGCACGACACAAACGGCTGGTTCCCCCTCATGAGCGGCGACTGGCCGCTGACACCCCAGGACCTCCCCAAGGACGACGAGAAGATGCCCATTGCCATCAGCGACATGACTTTCCGCCAGCTTGAGGCCGAACTGGCCCGGCAGGAACGCGGCCTGGCCGGTCCCCTGCCGCGCGTCGCCACCCGCGATGAACTGGAAGCGGCGCGCAAGGAAACCGAGGCGGCCGCGGCGCAGACGATCATGCCGGTCATGGTCTGTCTCAACCAGCAGGTGGCGTTTTCCTTTGCCTGCTTTGGGTTCACGCTGATTGGGATTCCGCTGGGCATCCGCGCGCACCGTCGCGAAACCACCATCGGCGTGGCAATGGCGGTGGTCCTGGTATTGGTCTATTACGGCTTCGAGGCGCTGGGCCAGGCCTGGGCGGCGCATCCGGAGCGTTATCCGTGCCTGATCATCTGGCTGCCCAATTTCATTTTCCAGGCCGTGGGCATCGTTCTCCTCTGGCGCTCGAACCACCGGGTGGTCTGAAACATCACGAATTGCCCTCGGAAACCCAGGGATTGAAGGTCTTGGCGTGGCGGAAGTCCTTCACATTTCGCGTGGCCACCGCGGCTCCGTACCGAACGGCCATCGCATCAATCAGGCTGTCCCAAAATGCCTGGGGCTGGCGTTTCACTTCTGGAGAGTGCTTCAATCGGCCCCATGTCCGCGCTGATTCTGCGTCCCAATCCATCACTGTGGCGCCATGCGTCTTCAAAAAAGCATCCAACTTCGCATTGATTTCCAGCCGCCGGGCCGCGCTGGGCGATGCCTCCGCGCCCTCCTGAATCTCCGCGATGACGGGAACAGGCAAATACCAATCTGATGAGAAAAACCACGCTACGACAGCAGCCTCCGGCTTTGGCTTCCACAATTCGGAAAGGACGTTGTTGTCCAACAGGTAGATCACTTGCGGGGAAGAAATTCAACCGGGCCGATGGCCATCAAATCCCGGCACGCCGCGCGCCGGTCAATTTTTTGCAACGGGACATTGTCGGGGCATGGCTGCTCATGCCCGGTCAATCTGAGCTTTTCGCCGCCGCGAATCACCGGACGGACGACCTTTGCCGTATCCCGCCGCAGTTGAGTCAATGTTGCTTTCACGCCTGCAAATTATACCGCATTACCGCAAGCGCAACTGATTTTCCGCAACTGATTTCCGGCCCGGCGTCTTTAATTCACGCGGTTTTCGCGAGGTCCCGCCGCCAGTGGGACCGCAGTCTCAATTTGAGTGAATCGGCTGGTTCCCGTTCGCTGAACTGCGTTTTTGGGCCAAATGACGCCGTGTCCACCAAATCCAGAAAACACCCGGCAGACACAACAGCAACGTCCGACCGCCCCAATACCAGAGGGGGATATCGTAATGGCCGCCGAAAATACCTTTGGCGTTTTCATCCTGATGTAACCCCAAAACGGCAAGCCCCGCCAAAAGCACACAAACAAGCAGCGACACTGCGCGGCTCGCTTTATCGCGGCTCGCTTTTGCCAATAACCAAATGGCGGTGAGAGCAACAAGGATGCCCAGCATCGCAACGATCGTTCCCATATCCCACTCTTGGTGAAAACTGAAGAAATTCCAGCCAATATCCCACATGACAACGCTATAAGACAACGTGCAGCCGGCTGCCAGCCAGCCGATGCCCAGCAAGATCACCCGGACTATTTTATGGTTCTTTTCCACTTTCTTGAATTCCTTTTGAAGCAGATGGGCTTGCCCAATATTTACAGCAGCAGCTTGGAACGCTTCCGCCTCGTTCAAGCCCGATTTTGTATGCCGCTCAATTTCCTCGCGCAGGTGAATTTCCAGTTCCTCCAGAGGGACAGGGTTCTGGATGCCCGCCGCCAGCATCCGCCGGCGCCAAGATGAGATTGACTGTTCGAGGTTAGACATGTTGTATCCTTGGCCGATCCACACTGGCCAAACCGTAAATGCCGATGGCTGTCCCAATTGGAAAAACCGGCAGAAGCGCCAGGTTCAAGAGCCGAGTCAGCCGGCGGCCCGCGTTTGGGTGCAGAATGCGCGCGCATAGCGCCAGGAAGGCCGCCAGAGAATAGAAGAGGCAAAGTGCAACCGCCCAAGGTCTAAGAAACACAGGCAGCATGGCCAGGCTGCCCACCGAGCACCTTTCAAAACCACCGCCCGTGAACATGGTGTACATGCCCATCAGGCCTCCGCCCAAGTTCTTTCCGCCTCCCGTCTGAAAATAGGCCGCGAGCGCCCGGCTATCCAAACCGGGCGTCGGAACCAGATTAAGGAACTGCCAGGTGATGAGGAAGACGGTGAGAGCGGTCACATAGATGAGATTGTGGTTGATCCGGCTGTATCCGTTGGTTTTGCCGGCTTTTTTGAACTCTGCTTTGAGCCCGTCAGCTTGTCCCATCCGCTGCACGGCGGCTTCAAATGCTGCTTGCGCCGCCACTCCTGACCGCATCCCCCGCTCCACATCCTCGCGCAGGTGAATTTCCAGTTCTTCCAGCGGCACGGGGTTTTTGATGCCCGCTGACAGCATCTGCCGCCGCCATTGCGCAATGCTCTGTTCAAGATCAAACATGTTGTTCCTTCCATAATTGCTTGAACACGCCCGAAACCAGAGTCCATTGTTCGCGTTGGCCCTTCAACGCTCTTTTCCCAACTTTCTTGAGCGAATAGTATTTGCGCTTGCGCCCGTTCTCCGCCTCGCCCCAGCGCGACGCAATCCAGCCTTCGTGTTCCATGCGGTGCAGCACGGGATAAATCATCCCGTCGGTCCATTCGATTTTGTCCCCGGAAAGCCGCTTCACCTCCTGAATCAGGGCGTAGCCGTAGCTCTCGCCTCCGGCAAGGAGGGTCAGGATCAACGGCTCGGTCGAGGCCGCCACAAGTTCTTTGCTTAACATAGCACTACAATACATTGCATGACTATGTATGTCAAGCACTGAAATGAAAGCCAAATGAAGGCAAAAAATAAGAAAATTCGTTCCTGTTCCGGTCATTTTGCTGAAAATGCCACAAAAGGGCTGGCAAGCCGACAGGGCCGCGTATATCCTCCGCGTCTTTGGGAATTGGATCGAAAATGAAATTATGAGTACAACGAGTGCAAAAAGAACAAGCCGTCATCGCGAAGATTTGTCCGAGGCGCCGGATTGGTTGCTGAAAAAGAAATGCCCGCACCGGGATAAATACCTGGCCGGCAAGCGCATCATCCCCAAGGGCATCACCGGCAAGGAGAAATTCCCCGACCTGCTGGATGATTGCTTCCTGGCCTACAATTCCGCCCGCCTGCGCGAAGTTTGCCGGCTCTACTCCACGCGCATGCTCCAACCGGACGTCACCCTCGGCATGAGCTTGTCCGGCGCCCTGACCCCGGCCGGCCTGGGCTGCTCCTCCATCGTGCCGCTGATCAAGGCCGGATTCGTGGATTGGATCGTCAGCACCGGCGCCATCCTCTATCACGACCTCCATTTCGCCTTCAATTTCCCCGTCCACGTCGGCAGCCACCTTTTCAATGACACCGATTTGCGCACCAACGACATCGTCCGCGTGTACGACGTCCTCATCGGCTACAGCGATTGCCTCATGGCCACCGACGAAATTCTCCGCGACATTCTCATCCAGCCTGAGTTCCAGAAAGAAATGGGCACCGCCGAATTGCATCATCACATTGGCCGTTACGCCGCCGAATGGGAGCGCAAGGCCGGCCTCAAGGATGTTTCCGTCCTCGCTGCCGCCTATCGCGCCGGCGTCCCCTGCTACACCTCCTCGCCCGGCGATTCCACCATCGGCATGAACGTGGCCGGCGTGGAACTGCGCGGCAACAAACTGCGCCTCAATCCGTCCATTGATGTCAACGAAACGACCGCCATTGTCCTCGGCGCCAAGCGTTCCGGCGGCAAGAGCGGCGTCATGCTCATGGGCGGCGGCAGCCCCAAGAACTTCATGCTGCAAACCGAGCCGCAGATTCAGGAAGTCCTGCGCATGAGGGAGTACGGGCAGGATTATTTCTTCCAGATCACCGACGCGCGCCCGGACACCGGCGGCCTTTCCGGCGCCACACCCAGCGAAGCGGTCAGTTGGGGCAAGGTGGACCCGGACCGCCTGCCCGACGCGGTGGTCTGCTACACCGACACCACCATTGCGCTGCCCATGATCGCGCATTACGTGCTGGCCCGCCACCCCAAACGCCCGCTCCGGCGGCTTTACGATCAGCGGCCCCAGTTGGTCAAGGCCTTGACAAAAGAGTATTTCGCGCACAACAAGGTGAAGATGATTGACGGCTCCGAGCCGGTGATCTAGCCGCATGACCCGAAAGCAATTACAACAAATTGCCCGCACCGAAGGCACGCCGGTGGTGGTCATTGACCACAACATCCTCCGCGCCAATTACAAGGCCTTCCACCAGCATCTGCCCCGCGTCCAGGCCTACTACGCCGTCAAGGCCAACCCGGACCCGGCCATCGTCCGCAGCCTTTACAAAATCGGGGCCAGCTTCGACGTGGCGTCGCTGGCGGAATTCCGGCTCGTCTATGAGAACATCAAGGACCTGCCCGCCAGGGAGCAGCAGGACTTCATCTGGGACAAAATCATTTACGCCAATCCCACCAAACCGCGCGAAACCCTGGAGGCGCTCGATCAATACAAACCGCTGGTCACCTTCGACAATTTGAACGAATTGAAGAAAATCAAGCGGTTCGCCCCGCACGCCGGCGTTGTCCTGCGCCTGCGCGTGCCCAACACCGGCTCCGTCGTCGAGCTTTCCTCCAAATTCGGGGCCGACCCCAGCGAGGCCGTCGCGCTCATTCAGGCGGCCTTCGATCTGGGCCTGGTGGTGGAGGGCCTGAGCTTCCACGTCGGCAGCCAGTGCATGAATTTCGAGAATTTCGTGCAGGCCCTCAATATTTCCGCCAGCGTGATGCAGGAGTCCGAGGCGCGCGGCCACAAAATAAAGATACTTGACATCGGCGGCGGCTTCCCCGCCCCCTATCACCGCGACGTCGAACCCATTCAGGTTCTGGCCCGCAAAATCAACGCCGAGGTTGCCCGCCTTTTTCCCAAGGACACCGACATCATCGCCGAGCCGGGCCGGTTCGTGGTCGCTTCCGCCGCCACCTCCGTGGCCAAGGTCATCGGCAAGGCCCGGCGCGACGGCAAGACCTGCTATTATATTGACGACGGAGTCTATCACACCTTCTCCGGCATCATTTTCGATCATTGCCAGTACCACCTCAAGGCCTTCAAGCGCGGCCCGACTGAAATCTGCGCCGTCTTCGGCCAGACCTGCGACGCGCTGGACACCATCTCGCTTTCGGAGGATTTGCCCGATCTGCAGTTGGACGACCTGGTATATTGCGAAGCCATCGGCGCTTACAGCAACGCCTCCGCCACCTGGTTCAACGGCTTCGCCCCCGCCAGGGTGTTTCACCTCAATGAATGAATACATACTACTGCGAATCAGCTTGCCGTTGAGTTTTCTTCTCCCATAATGTAGCTTTATTGGTGCAAATGGTTGGCAATAAACGATGCCCACGTGGCGGAATTGGCAGACGCGCTAGATTCAGGTTTACGTTTTTCCGGATTTTATTGCCTCGCTTCTCATTACTTGACACACTCCACAAACCCTTGATTTTATTGGCCAAAATGCGATTTTACGGACTTCTGGAGCAATCTGCCAATGGCCGCCAATGGCCTCCAAAAAGGATGCGACTCTAGCACAAAAACTAGCACAGGCAAAATTCGCCCGACTCCGATCATTCGGCATCCCTCCCAGCCACGTTGCATTACGTCATAGGTGGAACCTGCCCCCGTGAAAGTTTCACACGGTATTGCGGCCAAAGCGCTTTAATCTTCCCTCGTAAATTTGGCGGAAACAAGTGCTCAAATCTCACTTCCAGTACTTTCCCCAGCACAAAAACCTCCAAATCAGGAACGCGGCGCCCCTGATTTTCCAGCCTGGATATGGAATCCTGACTGGCATCCCAACCGAATAATTGCAGTTTTACGGCAAGTTGGCTTTGCGTCCACCCCTTGCGTTCGCGAAGCGAGCGCACTTGCGGCCCGATGACATTCAATTTTACGGAGGCGTTTTCGATGAAAGCCACCGTAGCAGGAGCCAGTTTTCAGGTGCCGCGCCTTACTGCGTTTTTTCTGTTTTAATGCTTGCAACTTCCAAGTGCTTCACGTAGAAACGCTAATAATCAGATCAGCCATGAGCCTCAGCAACAGCAAAGGTAATGGACTTGAAGGGTGGTCGCCCAGCGAAAACCCCCCGCCCCCTGCTTTGGCGTCCGCACCACCAGCGCGACCGCGCCGCAAGAGATCATGAAGCGGTTGATTAACCAGGGCGCTCTTCGCGAGGCGCGCCTTATTCTTCGACAACAACCAACGGGAAAGGATAAATGAAAACCATGCAATTCAAAGCAATCGGGACCCTGCTCGCCGCCCTTTTCTCGACAATTCCCCACACTTGGGCTCAAAGCGGCCCACCGGCGCTGCCGCCGGACCCGCTGCTGCAAATCTTTAATTTTCCGACCAATTTTGTCGCACCATTCGGGGCCATCCCCCTTGCTTACAGCAACATCTTCTCCGTGCCCGTATGGAGGGGGAATGCGCTGGTTTTGGAGATGACCAACGCCGAGCCGGCCTACCTCCAGTACAATCTGGTGGAAACCAACGGGAATACAAATTTGAGCTTTTCCACAGGCACGATGATTCTCTTCGTCGCGCCGGATTGGGCCAGTGCGGACGCTACGCAGCAAGGGACCGGGCCCGGGCAGCGCGCTTATTTTGTCGCGGCGGGCGATTGGAGTCCCGGTTCGCCGAATGGCTTTTTCGGCCTCTCCACCGATCCCTACGGCACCAACCTCAACTTGTGGGGTATGAGCAATGGCGTGGAAACCACCTACGTCAACACCGCAATATCGTGGAGTTCCAATGCCTGGCACGCCTTGGAGGTTGAATACAGCCCCAGCAATTCTTTCCTTTATGTGGACGGACAATTGGCGGCCAGCGGCATCGGGGTGACGGTCGTGCCGGGCACCAATACTTGGACTAATGGCCTGTGGATTGGCTCGGACAGCGCGGGTTATGAGCAGGCCCGGGGAGCATTTTGGCACATGGAAACATGGGGCGTGCAATGGGGCGGCATGTTGACCAGCGGATGGACCAATCTCTTGAGCCAAATCACCACGTGGCAAACCGGCCAGGGAGGGGGTGGGTTTGGGACAATGGGCATGGGGAGCGGTTTGCTGACACCCGACGGGGGATGCACCAACTGCATTACAGGAACCAATGTGTGCAATGTGTACCTGGCAAACATGAGTTTCATGCCAGATGAAAACGGAGATGGTGGGACGACGTTCGTGTTCTCGATTGAAGGCGGGATGACCGGGGCGACTTACGACGTTTTCACCACTACCAATCTCATGGGAGCCGGCATCACGAATTCGACCTGGACATGGCTGGGCGAGGGAACCAATTGCGGAACCTACCAAATCACAAACCAACCAGCCGGGCCGTCATTCTATGTGTTGGGAACCCCTCTGCCGGCTGCGGATGGCAGTGGCTTGACCCAGGCTTACGAAGCCTTGGTGCATTCGACATCCAGCGCCGGGGACGGCATTGCCGGCTTTTACAAGCTGATGCACGGATTATCATTGAGTTCCAGCATCGCTGTTCCCTCGCTCACTTCCATCAGCATTCCAACCTGTCCAATCCCCTAACGATTTTCCAAAACCATGAAATCGCCTTTGCTTCAATTAGCTGTCGCGGGGTTCCTTTTGACCGCCTTCCCGGATTTGGCTCTCGCCCAGGGAGATAATCCGGGTGCCAATGCGGGCGGCGCCGTTTCACAGGAGAGCCAGACCCAAGGCCCGGCAGGCCAGACGGATTTTCAAACTGACCCCTTCACCGGGCGTTTCAGTTACACTGTGCCCCTGGATTTGGCTCCGGCCCGGCACGGTAGCACGCCATCAGTCGAGTTGCAGTATAACTCAGCCAATCCAAACGGCTGGTGCGGCGTAGGATGGGACATTGATCTAGGCTTCATTGAGCGGGAAACCCGGTTTGGCGTGCCGGTGCTGTGGGCCAACGGCTTCCCGGTCAAGGCGTACGACGATAACAAGGGCTTTCGATTCAGTCTCAAAAGAAAAAGCGCCGACCTGGTCAATGTGACGGACCGCGCCTATCGGGCGCAGATTCAAAGCGACTTCACGCAATTCCACCTGGACACCAACAACAACCAATGGGTCGCGACGGATACCAGTGGCAACCAGTATTTTTTTGGCACGACCACCAATAGCAGGATGTCCAACCCAAAATCCGGCTGGACGAACACCGCCGTTTCAGGAACGTTCCGCTGGGCGCTGGACAAGATTCAGACTCCGCAGGGGGATATTGCGAACATCACATATACAACCATTTCCAATTATCTTTATCCGCAGGTTTACACCTATAACGGGCACACAAACGGGTTGAGTAATTCCTGTTCGATTACATTTTTCCTAACGGCCACCAATCGCACCGATTCGACCATCTCGCTCAGGTCGGGCTACCGGGTTGACCAAACCCGGCTTTTGACCGGCATTTTGCACAAAGTGGATGGGCAGATCATCTGGAGCAACCAGCTTTCCTACACGACTTCGCCCTCGACAGAACGTTCGATCCTCCATTCCGTCACCCATTATGGCACCAATCTGACAAGCACCTTGCCGCCGATCATCTTCAATTACTCGCAGATGAGCTACAGCTTCCAACCGCACACGACCTGGACCGGCCTGGCTTTGCCCTCGGGCGGGGATGCCTCGTATTTCGCCCTGAGCAGCACCATCGTTGATCTGGCGGACGTGGACGGGGACGGTTTGCCGGACCGGATTCTCCATCCAATTTCCAACGGCTCCGGCTCTTACACCAACATTTTGGTGCAACACAACACCGGCGCGGGCTTTGCCGCCGCCACCAGTTGGCGGCTTGGTTCCCAAACCTACAGCGGCAATTCCACATCCAACTTTGAAGATTGGAGCTACATCCAGTCCACCCACGGCAGAATGCTTGACATGGACGGCGACGGCAAGCCGGATTGGGTGGTAGATCCGCTGCCGTCCTATTTTGGCGGCGGTGCATCCAATATCATGGTGACCAATTACAATCATCTGGTTGTGCAGTTGAACGCAAGCAGCAATCTCAATGGAGCGGTATTCTGGACCAACGTGGCAGATCAAATCTACGGCAATGACGGTCTCGGACAAATTAACGGATTCCGCGCGGTCGAAGATAACTCTTCGAGCACAGGCACCTATGTCTTGATGCTGGACATGAACGGGGACGGTCTGCCCGACCGGGTCATGATCAGGCGGGGTCCCCCCTACACCAATTACATCGTCCAGTTCAATACCGGCAACGGCTTTACTGGAACTAACAATTTTGGTCCCTATTCTGCCCAGGGACAAACCAACGAGGGCGGTGTCGCCGGAGATTATGGTTGGGCAGGCTTGGCATCCAGCCAGGGCGTAATGCGAATGCTGGACATCAACGGCGACGGATTGCCTGACCGTGTCATGGTAGTCGTATCCTCCACTTCCGATGGCGCGGCCCAACCGCAATATCAAACCAACTTGATTGTCGAATTGAATAACGGATATGGCTTTGAACCTGCCATTGTGTGGCCGGGGGTGGACCCATATTACAACCAAAGCTGCGGAGGCGGCACCACTGCGGGTATTAGCGAGTTGGGGGACGATTATCAAGTAGCGTATAAGGACGTGAACGGCGATGGACTACCGGACCGCATCATCGCCTGCCAGTGTGCCGTCACCGGCTTTACCAACTTCATGGTGCAGATCAACACGGGGAGCGGTTTTGCGCCGTTGATCAACTGGGGACCGACGTTCAGCCAGGGACAGACCACCGACACCAGCGCTTGCGGGATTCAAACCCCAATCGCGACACTAATGGACATCAACGGCGACGGCCTGCCCGACCGCGTGGAAGCGGTTGAATACCCCACCACCGCCTCGAATTATTTCGTGGTGGAACTGAGCGCGGGGCCATTTCCTGATTTGTTGACCAATGTTGCCAATGGCTTGGGCGGAGTGGTGAGCGCAGCTTACAAGCCCTCCACCCAATACGATAATCGCCAATCAACCACCAGCGCCACCCCCCGGTACTTGTTGCCTTTCCCAATGTACACCGTGTCTTCGGTGTCGGTGGGGGATGGGCTTTCCTCCACCAACACCACAACCTACAATTATAGCGGTGGTTATTGGAATCCAACCCTGCGCCAGTTCAACGGTTTCGCCCAAACCACGGTGGCAGACCCGCTCAACATGACCAACATCCATTGGTTTCACCAAGCCGGCGGACGGGACAATTCGGCTTTCGG
>Ga0326727_10022383_pt1 | contig 12221 bp, 7 predicted proteins | sample MB2enrmetagenome_FD_207643 | JGI IMG/M metagenome (GOLD analysis project Ga0326727, IMG submission 207643) | Lab enriched peat soil microbial communities from McLean, Ithaca, NY, United States - MB29MY | ecosystem: Environmental > Terrestrial > Soil > Wetlands > Peat | place: USA: New York... | reverse complement strand
CGTTCAGCGTCTTGAACTTGTCAAGATCCACAAACAGCAACGCTCTTAACCGGCCGCTTCGGGCGCTGATTGCCAGGGTCTGGCGCAAACGGTCCAACAGCATCCGGCGATTGGGGAGTTCCGTCAATGGGTCATAGAAGGCCAGATTCTCAATCGTCTTCTGCGCCTCAACCAGCAGTTGAAGATCATGCTCTCTTCTTTGTGCAGCGGCCATCCGAATTCGGAAGAAGAATCCGGTTACGCAGAGAGGAATCAGCGCGCACAGCGTGAAAAACCACCAGGTCCGATACCAGGGCGTGAGGATTTTGAAGGCAAACTCCGCCCGGTGCGCGCGCCACACGCCATCACCATCCTGAGCTTCGATCTCCAGTTTGTAATCGCCGGGCGCGAGCCGGGCAAGCCGCAGTTCACGTTGCGAAGTCTCAGTCCAGGCGGAATGGTCTCCTTCCAGCCGGTAACGAAAGATCACCGCGTTCGCACGGGATGCGTTCAGTGCTGAGTAGCGCGCTACGAGAGAGTTCGTGTGCATCTCGAACGATGGATTGCTCTGGCCTAAAACATCCGCCCCGCCCATTTCCAGTTTGGTAAATACAACCTCAATCGGCACATCCAGACTGTAGCGCGGACGCGGCTTGAAACGCGACAGTCCCCCGCTGGTGCCGATCCAGACAGTGCCATCCGGCTCTGCCGCAAAGGCATTCGGCTCGCAGTTGTTCCAGACCAGTCCGTCGCTCATCACATAGTGATTCCAACGTCCGCCATCCCACACTTCCACGCCATGATCAGTGCCCATCCACATGCGGCCCTGCGTGTCGGAGTTCATGAAAAACACAATTTCATTCGAGCCCGGCCTTTGGACGTTCTTTTCGATATCCAGTCCATTTGGCCGCAGATGAACGCGATCGACCTCGTTGGTCAAGCGGTAAGCGACCCACATCGTCCCTTTGGCGCCTGCGCCCAGCGTAAGCACCTGTTGCTTGCTAGGATCGTTTTCCGCAAAACTCCTCCAGTGATCGCCAGTGAACGAGAAAAGCCCGCTTGCTCCCCCAGCCCACAGTGTGCCATCGCTGCCTTCTGCAATCGTCCGGATGCGCGTCACGGGCAGTTCGGATACTCGAGTGAAGCTCTCATACGGCGCCTTGGCCATGTAGAGTCCCGCATCCGTTCCCGCCCACAGCCGTTGCTGCCGATCGAAGCACAGAGTGAAGACCACTTTATGCAAGCCTTGCGCCTCGCCGAACCACTTCACCTTCCCGGTGTGTACGTCGAATCGCGCAACGCCGCGCGTCTTGGTGCTCAACCAAAGAGCTCCGTCACTTGCTGCACGCACGGCTTGAATGGGAATTCCCTCCAGGCCGGCAACCGTCTTCCATCGGATGCCGATGCTCTGCCGCTCGCCGCGCAGCAAACCTCCTTCGGTGCTCACCCAGATGGGGCCGTCTGGCTGGGGAAGTATCTCGTACACTGTTTCGCTGGCCAACCCGCTGGTCGTCGAGTAGTTTTCCCATTCCCGGTAACCGCGCCACTGCACCAGTCCCCGGCCTTCCATCCCGATCCAAAGAGAATGTTGGCGGTCCTCGAAGGCGGTGTAGGCCACTCCGCGCAGTCCCGCCGTGTGGTCAATCTTTTGCCAGTCATGCTCCTCGCCAACCAACAGCCCATCGGGCATGGGCATCAGAACCCGACCATTCGCATCAACGGCCGGAATGCTGGTTAGAATCTGGCCTGCGCGCAGAAAATCCGGTCTTCGGAACCGACTCTGGCCGGCTGGCAACACCAACTCGCCTATATCCCTCAATCGAACCCAAAGATTGCCCGCGCTATCCTTCAGGATTGCCACCACAACATGAGCGGAAAGCCCGCTTTCGCGCCCGTACACTTGAGTTCCGCTCTTTTCCATGCGACACAGTTCAAGTCCGCATCCGTACCAGACGGTCTCCCCATCCACAAAAACGCCTTCCACCGCGGCTCCGGAACTGCCCGCAGCCTGTGGAATCAGGCGCTGTTCAAATTCATCCTTTCCCGGTCTGAGTGAGAGTTCGACCAGGCCCTGGTCCGTACCGATGTAAGTGTGCCCCCGCCCATCCGCCTGGATTCCAATCGCGCCATATGTATTCTTAAAGGGACCTCGAACTGCCTCGAAGCGGTTTCCCCTTAGACGGATGAGTCCGTAGGCCCCCAACGCAAGCAAGGAACCGTCTGGGGCGTCGGCAAACGCGGTATTTGGGCTGGATGGGACTCCCTGGGCAACCCCGAAAGCCTCAAAGCGTTCCCCGTCATAGCGAAAGAATCCGTTGAGCGTGGCCACCCACAAAAAGCCGGCACGGTCCTGGTAGATAGCCCGCACCGAGAGGTCGTTCAGCCCCTCGGCGCTGCCGTAGTTGCGAAAGCTATACTCCTGCGCCTGTAATGCTCCGCATACGAGGAGCATCGCAGCGAGCATTCGCGCAACGGTTCGATGGTTCATCAGTCTAAACTATCGGCAAATTTCCTTATTTTTTCACAACTTGTCTCAGATCGTGGCGGGACGCCCACCATCAAACAAGTCACTTAGCCTGATCCGTCCATAAAGTCTGTGTTTCTCATCCTTTCGCCTTCTTTCTGGCGAGAGAATGGAAAAACCACGAACCCCCAGGTCGCGCAAGCGCCGTCTGCCCAAAAGCCAGCCGTGAATTAAACTGATCACAGCATGAAAGAAACCGCCGTATTGCTCATCGATTGTCCGGACCAGAAAGGCCTGGTGGCTCGCGTCTCCTCGCTGCTCTACCGGCATGGGGCCAACATACTCCATGCCGACCAGCACCAGGACCACGGCCTGGGCCTCTTCTTCATGCGCGTCGAGTGGGGCCTCAACGGCTCAGCGGACTCCGGATCTTCGACCGCCAAGCCTGTTCAAGCTGGGTCCAAGACGCCGCCCGCTGTGCCCTTTGATCTGGAAGCCTTCAAGAAGGAGTTCGAGCCGCTGGCCCGCGAACTGAACATGCACTGGAAGCTGACCACCAGCGGACACCGGCCCAGGATGGCTCTCTTCTGCTCGCAATACCTGCACTGCGTTGGGGACCTGCTCTTCCGCTGGCGGGCGGGCGAGCTGGATTGCGAGATTCCCCTCATCATCTCAAATCATCGCGCGGTTGCGGACCTGGCCGTCTTTTATGGCATTCACTTCGAGCACGTCTCGGTGAACGCGGCCACAAGCGCGCAGGCCGAGGCGCGGCAGCTTGAGCTGCTGGCGCGCCAAAAGGTCGAGCTGGTGGTGCTGGCGCGCTACATGCAGATTCTTTCGCCCGGCTTCGTGGCCCGCTACCCGAAAGCGATCATCAACGTGCACCACTCGTTTTTGCCTGCCTTCACCGGTGCCAAGCCATACCATGCCGCACACGCGCGCGGCGTAAAGCTGATTGGAGCCACCAGCCACTACGTCACCGAGGCGTTGGATGACGGCCCCATCATCGAGCAGGACGTGGCCCGCATCTCGCATCGCGACCAGGTGGAAGACCTTGTGGAGCGGGGACGGGATCTGGAACGCGTCGTGCTCTCGCGCGCCGTCCGCTGGCATTTGGACCGCCGCATCCTCTGCTACGAAAACAAGACGGTGGTGTTTGATTAGAAGCACCTTTCAAAAATGGCTTCCGCGTGACGGTTGCAGTTCCTCAGGGGTCAAAACCCCTCGCTTTGAATGCTCTCTTCGGCCCGACTGAAGTCGTGCCCTGACACAAAGCAGATTGTGGGAACATACTTTACGCGATCACGGCAACCTTGGCGCGTTTGCCCAGACGGACTGAGACTTGCGTGGGCAGCGCTGTCACGGAAATCAGCGCGCCTGTGACAACCTCGCCATCCACCTTGACAGCCTTCTCGGCAATCTTGCGGTTGGCCTCGGCGCCGCTGGCTGCCAAGCCCATTTGGACCAGTAATTTCGGCAGGCGAATTTGCTTTGGCTCCGGTCCGGCTATATCGGCGTATGCCACGGCAACCTCTTCCAGGTCTTCGCTCTCGCCCTTCTGCTGGAACATCTTTGCCCAGTTTTCATCGGCGCTAAGAGCTGCGGCCTCGCCGTGGAAGCCGGTGGTGATGGTGCGGGCGAGACGCTTCTTTACTTCCATGGGGTGCAGCTTGCCGGCAGAGACTTCAGCCCGGAGCGCATCGACTTCGGATTGTTTGAGGTCGGTGAGCAGCACCCAGTACTTCCACATCAGCTCGTCCGAGATGGACATGAGCTTGCCGTACATTTCGGCGGGCGGCTCGTTGATGCCGATGGCGTTGCCGAGCGATTTCGACATTTTCTGAACGCCGTCTAAACCTTCGAGAATGGGCGTCATCAGTACGATTTGCGGCTTCTGGCCGTAGTGGCGCTGCAACTCACGGCCGCAGAGCAGGTTGAACTTCTGATCCGTGCCGCCCAGCTCGACGTCACACTCCAGGCAGACCGAGTCATAACCCTGCATCACCGGATAGAGCAGCTCGTGGAGGCTGATGGGCTGCTCAGCCTGGAAGCGCTTGCTGAAGTCGTCGCGCTCCAGCATCTGCGAGACGGTGAAATGCGCCGTGAGACGGATGGTATCTTCATAGTCCAGCTTGCCGAGCCACTCGGAGTTGTAGCGCACCTCAGTGAGTTTTTCGTCGAGAATCTTGAAGACCTGCTGTTTGTACGTGACCGCATTCTCGTCAATTTGAGCGCGCGTAAGCGGCTTGCGGGTAACGTTGCGGCCTGTGGGGTCGCCGATGAGCGAGGTGAAGTCGCCCACAAGAAAGATAACCGTGTGGCCCAACTGCTGAAAGTGGGCGAGCTTGCGCATCAGCACAGTATGCCCGAGATGCAGGTCGGGCGCGGTGGGGTCAAAGCCGGCCTTGATGCGCAGCGGGCGTCCGGTTTTGCGGCTCTCTTCAAGGCGTTCGCGAAGGTCGCTGACGCGGATGATCTCCGCCGCGCCTTTTTGAAGCAGGTCCATCTGTTCGTCTACGGGTAGAAACTTGCTCATTATGTCTTTCAGTATAAAGTGGGCCTGACGCCCGGCCGGAGTTTCGCAGCAGTTGCCTGGCAGACCTGTTGCGCTCGCATCCCTCGTTACCGTTCCGAGTCCTTTCGCTGCATTTCCCGTCTCCGATACCTTAAACTGAACGGATGGAAGAGTTCAGCCGGATACAGCGCCTGCCGCCTTATGTTTTCAACATCACCGGAGAGATGAAAGCCTCCGCGCGCCGCCGCGGTGAAGACATCATCGACTTCGGGATGGGCAACCCGGACGGGGCCACGCCCAAACACATCGTCAACAAGCTGGTGGAAGCGGCGCTCAAGCCCGCGACTCATCGCTACTCAGTCTCCCGCGGCATTCCGCGCCTGCGCAAGGCCATCTGCAACTGGTACAAGACGCGCTATGACGTCGATCTCGACCCCGACTCGGAGGCCATTGTCACGATTGGGTCAAAGGAGGGGATTGCGCACCTGTGCCTGGCGATCCTCGACTCGCGCGACACGGTTCTGGTGCCCAACCCCAGCTACCCGATTCACATTTACGGTCCGGTGATCGCCGGCGCGCATGTGGTGAGCGTGCCGGTCCACGACCAGGAGCAATTCCTCGCGCAACTGGAAGATCTGATTCCGCGCATGACGCCAAGGCCCAAGGCGCTGATCGTCAACTTCCCCTCCAATCCGACGACGGAGTGCGTGGAGTTGCCCTTCCTGGCGAGATTGGTCGAGTTGGCGCGCGAGTACGGCTTCCACCTCATCCACGACCTGGCCTACGCCGATATCGCCTTCGACGGCTACAAGCCGCCAAGCGTGCTGCAGGTTCCCGGCGCGAAAGATGTTGCGGTTGAGTTCTTCACTCTGAGCAAGAGTTACAACATGCCGGGCTGGCGCGTGGGCTTCATGGTGGGCAACCCGCGTCTGGTGAACGCCCTCGCGCGCCTGAAGAGTTATTTCGACTACGGGACTTTTACGCCGATTCAGGTCGCCTCGATTCACGCCCTCGAAGGTCCGCAAGAGTGCGTCCACGAGATCTGCGAAAACTATCGCAAGCGGCGCGATGTGTTAGTGGAAGGGTTGAACAAACTGGGCTGGCCTGTGACAAGCCCGAAAGCAACCATGTTCGTTTGGGCGCGGATTCCCGAGGCCTATCAGGCTCTCAAGTCGCTGGAGTTTTCGAAACTCCTGCTCTCTGAAGCCAAGACCGCTGTTTCGCCGGGGATTGGATTTGGAGACTATGGCGACGGCCACGTCCGCTTCTCGCTGATCGAGAACGAAGCACGCACGCGGCAGGCGTTGCGCTGCATGAAGCAGATGTTTGCGAAGAGGTAAAAGGTGAATTCCCTGCCTCGCAGACCGCAAGACTGAGCAATTCGATACAGGAAATTTGCCTGTTTGCACCGGGGTTGGTTCAATTCATGGTGCCTTCACGGATTAGTGCACCAAGACTGGTGAAATCCACAGATTAATCTCTTTTTTGCACTTGCTTCCACAGATTAAACCATCCTACTCTCCAAACCAGTTGGTGACCCTGTAGGGAATTGGGAACGCAGTTCCAGCCAGGCAGACGATGCGGGATTGGTTGAAGTCGGCAAGCCATAGCCGGTGACGGTGGTGGTGGCCGAAGATGAGATTAAGAAAGCATCCAGGGTTTGGCGGGAATGTGCAAGACCCGGTTGGACACGAAGATTCATCCGCGGCTTCGGCTGAGGATGCAAAGTTCGAGACCTCCCGGGGAGTCATCATCAACCCAGCCGCAGGTGCAGGATTCGGGGCAACCCGGAGACGCATGAGCGGCAAAGCCGGAGGGTGCGAGATTCGGGGAAACCCGGAGATCCATTCACCGGCGCCGAAGGAGCGAAGCTTCGGGGCAACCCGGAGATTCACCATCGGCAGAGCCGGAAGATGCAGGATTCGGGGCAACCCGGAACCTCATCAGAAGGCGGCACTGGAGGAGCGTGGATCCGGGACAACCCGGATATCTGCTGCCGATGCCGCTGAAGGATGCGAGTCAAGAGGCAACTCGAGACTCCACCGCCGGCGAGGCCGGAAGATGCAGGATTCGGGGCAACCCGGAGCCTCATTGGAAGGCGGCACTGGAAGAGCGAAGACCTGGGGCAACCCGGAGCTTCGGTTCCGATGCCGCTGATGGATGAGAGATTCAAGGTGACTTGAATCCCATCGCCGGCACGGCCGGAAGATGCAGGGAACGGGGCAACCCGGAACCTCATCGGAAGGCGTTATTGGAGGAGCAGGCTCAGGGGCAACCCGGAGCTTCGCCGCCGGTAGCGCCAAAGGATGCGAGATTCGAGGCAACTCGAAGATCCATCGCCGGCAAGGCCCGAAGAGCCAGGATTCGAGGAGACTCGGAGCCTGATCGCAGGGCTGAACGGGGACGATGCATGGTCTGAGTAACCTGCGAGTTTGCCATAATAAGACGCCAGAGACTTCGGTCTCTGGCGTCTTAGTTTTTGGGGGTGAATGTGAGTATTTTTGTCTCCCACTCTTGCGAAAAACAAAAATGTCGCAAGGATGGGGCACCCGCACTACATCTATAACCCGCACTAAATCAATAATTAGTTTCTGCTGCGCATTTTGGAGAGCAGGCGGAGAATTTCCAGATAGAGCCATACCAGCGTGACCATGATTCCGAAGGCGCCGTACCATTCCATATATTTTGGAGCGCCGTACTGCACGCCTCTCTCGATGAAATCAAAATCGAGGACCAGATTGAGAGCCGCGACGGCCACAACGATCAGGCTGAAGCCGATGCCGATAACCCCGGAGCGGTTGATGGAAGTGAATTGGACACCGAAGAATCCCAGCAGCATTTGCAGCAGATAAAAGACCATGATGCCGCCGGTAGCAGCGACTACGCCGAGGCTAAACTTCTCCGTTACCTTGATCATGCCTGAGCGATAGGCGAGCAGCAACACGAAGAGCGTGCCAAATGTGAGTGCCACGGCCTGCATGGCAATGCCGGGATAGCGAAGATTGAGCAGTGCCGAGAGGCCGCCGAGCACGAGGCCTTCGAGCAGCGCGTAGATGGGCGCGGTGACCGGAGACCATTCTTTTTTGAAGACGGTGACCATGGCCATGATGAATCCGCCGATGCCGCCGACGAGCATCAACGGCGCGACGGCGGACATATCCTGCTCAGGAAGAAAGAGGTGCCAAGTCCAGGCCGCAGTAGCGATGGCGCAGAGCAGCAGAATGCCGGTCTTGTTCACGGTGCCGTTCAGCGTCATGCGGGTGGTTTCGTCGATCACGCCGCCGTACCGCGCGCCGGATAGATTGCGAAACGTATCCTCGCCCAGCGCCGGATTGGATGTCTTCATCAATGCCATGGGGGAATCTCCTTGTGTGCAATTGCGGGTGGTGTTTTACCGAATATTGCGTGAAACTTCGATGCCTGTTTCAAGTTTAAAACAAGCGGGCGGGTTGCATCTTCATGGATGGTTCGGAGCGGGGGCTCCGGGATTGAACTCATAGATGCTGTACGTTACGCCTTGCTGGGTGGGTTCGGCAACCTTGCGGTAACTCGGATTCAAGCTCTTCAAATAGACGAGATCGGTGGAAGCTAGCAGTACGGTGGGAATTTCGCCTCTTTGTAACATGCCTTCAATGCCGCCATTCAGTTCGCGAGAGCGCGCCGCATCCTGAAAGTTAGGATCGATGACTAATGCGGGTGCGTTGCTATCCGTGGAGAGCCATGGTAACTCGAATGCTCCGTAGGTAGTGAAGATGGGCCGCTTCATGGCTGCCATGCGATTGCGAAGCGCCACTGCTTTTGCGTAATCCGACGCCGTAGCAATGGCCGCCATATCCCGCTTGCCAGTGTGATGGTAGCCGATGGCCGCGCCGGCGACCTGAGTTGCGGGTTGTATGCAGCCGAAGAGAACGAGCGAAGTCACTAACCTTCCCGGCACGGTAAAGACCGCTAATTGCAACAGAGTGGAACCGGCAGAAAAAGTCTCGAAAAGATAGTTAGATGTTCCGCCTACCTTGCCCATGCCAGCTATGCCGACGAGCAGCGCAAAGGCAAAGACGGTGACTAACATGCGGATTCTCGCATCGGCATTTCTCATGCCGCCCGAGGCGCGCAGCAACAGGAACGGAGCGGCGACCCAATACAGGTTGAGGAATATTGCGGTAAGTCCCGTGCCGAGCGCGTGCAGAATCCAGGGAAGGCCGAAGGTGAACCCTTTGACCATTTGCGGCGCGACAAGGATGCTGAAGCGGTACTCGGGTGTTCCGGCAAGAAGCGTGACGGCAACCAGAGCGGCAAAGACCACGATTAACACAGCGAGATTGCGCCATCGCTTATTCAGAATCAGCCACAGACAGAAACCGGCAAAAGCAAGAACCACCGACTGCTTGAAAGCCCACGCGAGATAGAAGAGCAGCCCCGCATACACAAAGCAGAATCGCGGCTGACGCACGACGACCCAAAGTGCAATCATCACCAGCGCGGCGGCGGCCATGTCTGGCCGGATGCTGGCTGCCCAATATTTGATGAGCGAAGTGCAAAGCCAAAGGCCGAGTGAGAGCGCGAGAGAAAGCGCGCTGGCCGCGCCGCGCAGATTGAGGAATGAACGCACGAGGCGCCACTGCGCGAGGCCGCCCAATAGCGCAAAGAGCAGCGTGAACTGACGTCCCCAGGTGAGTATGGCGGCGTCCCATGCGCCGGCCAACTTGAGTGCGTTCGCGTAGGAGTAATAGAAGAGGTAGTTATACATCGAGAGCGAGAATGGAAATGCGAACGGCCATGTATAAACGGGCCGATGGTTCATGCATCTCCAAACGGAGTCGATCATGGGAGACTCGACGGCGGTGGAACAGAAGAGCGCGCCATAGCGCCAGACACTGACGATGCGAATGAGATAGACCGCGAGGTTGAGGACAAAGAAGGCAAGGACTACGGCGGCCCGCCGTCGCGAAATGGTCCAGGTACGATTTTGCGAGAGAGTCGAGCCGGAACCGCGGGTAACTTCTTTCATGTGTAACCTGCTCCTCGTGCGCGCCAGCGATCCCTGACAGGATCGAATAAAGGCTAGGGTAACATGGCCTCTTGGTTATGCGCCGCGTTATGTCGGCCGCTCAATGCACTGGCGCAGCTTCATCTTTGGCGCCCGCGCTGGGCTTGTTTCTACTCAGCATGAAAGCCAATACGACAAGGCCCATCGACATCCACGATAACTCCATGTAGACATCCTGGTAGCCTTGCACCTGCGCCTGGCGGTTGAGCTGGTTATAGATGGACGCGAGCGCCATGGCTTTTCCGTTGGGCGCGCCGAAGTTCGAGCCAAGGAAGCTGGTGAGTGTTTGCGTGTGCTGCTGGAAAGCGCTGGAGGCCGAGGTCATGGCATTTTGCAGGTGCTGCTGATGCCACATGGCGCGGCGGGTCACCTGGGAGTTGGTGACGGCGATCAGGATGCTGCCGCCGATGTTGCGGGCGAAGTTGATGAGGCCTGCGACCTGGTTGCTCTGCTCCTTGGGCAAGCCTACATAGGCGGCCGTGGTAATGGAGATGAAGCAGAAGGGGATAGGCATCATCTGAATGACGCGCAGCCACGACGCGAGAGGGAACGACATATCGAGCGTGGTCACATTGGCCGCGATGCGGAAGGTGAGCACAAAGAGCGTGAAGCCAGCCATCGCCAGCCAGCGCGCGGCCACCTTGCCAGTGGCGTAGCCGGCCATGGGCATCACAAAGACCAGCGCGACGCCGCCCGCGGTCAGAGCCAGCCCGGCGGTAGTCGCGGTCCAGCCCAGCAGTTGCTGCGTGAATTGCGGCTGCAGCACGGTATTGGCGTTCAGCACGCCACCCACCAGCATCATCAGGAAACAGCAAATGGCGAAATTCTTGTAGCGGAAGAGCTTGATATTGATGAGTGGATTCTTGTGTCGCCACTCCCACCAGATGAGGGCGACCATGCCGCCGATAAACAGAACCGCAAAGAATCGGATGAAGCTGGAAGCGAACCAGGCATTTTCTTCGCCCTTGTCGAGCATGATTTGCATGCCGCCCATGGCGATGGCGAGAAAGCCAAAACCAAGGTAGTCCATGTTCCGCAGACTGGATCGGTCGGCCTTGATCCACGGCGGATCTTCCACAAGCCGCGTGACCAGAAAGAAAGCCAGAATGCCCACCGGAATGTTGATGAAAAAGATCCAACGCCATGTGAAATTGTCGGTAATCCAGCCCCCAAGCGTGGGACCGATGGAGGGCGCGAGAACGGCGACCAAGCCGTAGAGAGCAAAGGCCTGGCCGCGTTTTTGCGGCTCAAAGCTGTCAGCCATGATGGCCTGGGCCATGGGCTGCATTCCGCCGCCGCCGATGCCTTGAATGACGCGAAAGACCAGCAGCATGGGCAGCGACGGCGCCGCGCCGCAGAGAAAACTGGAGACTGTGAAAATGATGATGCACAGCAGGAAGAAATTTCGGCGGCCCATCACGCTCGATATCCATCCGCCCATGGGCAGCACGATGGCATTCGAGAGCAGATAGCTGGTGAGCACCCAGGTTGCCTCGTCGGTGCTGGCGCCCAGTGAACCGGCGATGTGGGGCAGGGCCACATTGGCGATGGAAGTGTCGAGGTTCTCCATGAACGCGGCCAGAGCTACGCAGGCGGCAACAAGCCACGGATTCACGCTGGGCTTCCAGAGCGCGCTGGGACTGGGCTGGTGAATTTCCATGGTCCTAGGCGATTCCGGCGCGCCGGGCTGGCCTGGTGATCGGGGCGGAAAATCGGACAAGAACTACTCCTTGGCTTTTCGGTTCCAGTTTGTGTGAATCGGGGAAACGCGGCGCTAAGAAATCATCGGACACATTATTGTTGTGATCTAAGATTCCCTCAGTGGCGGCGCTCAATTTTGGCTCGCTACATACTTAGATTCGCTCGGGCGCCGTTGGGGTTCATCAATCTCCGGCGGCGGCAAGGTGAGGGCCTGTCGCGTGCGTGAGATCCGCGTCTGCGCCGCCTTTGGGTCTGCGCCAGCCCACTAGCGCGATGGCCAGCGCCACAACCTGCATGGCGACAATAAAGGCCACGCAGGCCGGCCATTTGCCCAGCGCCCAGAATGCTCCGGGAACGACTCCGGCGGCGGTGCCTCCTGCGTAATAGCAGGTGAGGTAAACGCCGGCAGCGGTCACGCGCGATTCGGCGGGCGCTGCCACGCGCAAATGGCTCTGCGCGGCGGTTTGCGCAATGAAGGTGCCGGTAGAGACCATTGCGAGACCCAGGATGATGAT
>Ga0326727_10022381_pt1 | contig 12222 bp, 11 predicted proteins | sample MB2enrmetagenome_FD_207643 | JGI IMG/M metagenome (GOLD analysis project Ga0326727, IMG submission 207643) | Lab enriched peat soil microbial communities from McLean, Ithaca, NY, United States - MB29MY | ecosystem: Environmental > Terrestrial > Soil > Wetlands > Peat | place: USA: New York... | reverse complement strand
CAATGCCTTTCGCAAATTCATCCTGTGGCGTACTTTTGCCTTGTACCTTTTTAGGTGACAGGTATTTACCCTTGGAATGCGAAAGCATTCCAGGCGTACTGATCGAAATAGGCGGAACCCGAAGCGACGGAGAACCCGACAGGATTCGACTTCCCGGGTTGAGGATGTCGTAGGGCACGGGGATTTCCTGGTCCTTTGGCAGCAATTGCTGGGCTGGGCCGCGGTGCCCGGGGTTGGTAAACGGCGCGGTCGCAAGCCGCGTGTGCCGCTGGACCATCTGCTGTGTGCGCTGGTCTTTCATGTCATGAACCAAGCCGGGACGCTGGCCGAACACTTCGCCCTGCTTTTTGAGGATAGCCTCAACGAGAGCGGCTGTGCCAACCGGCGGGCGCGGCTGCCTTGGGAGGTGTTCGCCGAACTGATGCGACGGGTGCTACGCCCACTGGCCAAGGCCCGACGGCACCCGCAAGCCTACTGGCGCGGTCTGCGGTTGGCGGCGCTGGACGGCACTCAGTTCAGCCTGACCAACACGCCCCAGAATAATGGGGTCTTGCGCAAGGCCAAGGCGCGGCGCGGGCGTGCGGCCTTGGCCAAGATCACGACCAGCGTGCTGTTGGAATTGGGGCTGCACAATCCTTTGGCGACGGCCATTGGCCAGCGGGGACAGTCGGAATGGGAGCTTTCGTTGAGCCTGCTGGCGCAGCTGCCTACCAAGGTGTTGCTGTTGGCCGATCGTCTGAGTGGCTGCGCGGCTTTTGCGGCGGAGGCCTTGCGAGCCTGTCGGCGGGTAGGCAGTCAATTTCTATTTCGCGCCCGTACGCAGATCAAGGTCCAGGTGGTGCGGCGCTTCAAAGACGGCAGCCGACTGGTGCGGGTGCCGGTGCGTAAGAAGGGCAAGCCCCGCCAGATTGTGGAGTGGTTGGAGTTGCGTGAAGTTCGGGTGCACTTGCACCGCAAGGGCTACCGCTCCATCGAACTGCGGCTGTGGACCACCTTGCTGGACCCCCAGCGGGCGCCCGCCTCGGAATTGGTGGCACTCTACGCCCAGCGGTGGGAGCACGAGTTGTTCTATCGCGAACTGAAGCGGCAGTTGCGCAAGAGCGCGCTCTTGCAGTCCCACACGGTGACGACGGCCGCTCAGGAAATTGCCGCGCTGATGCTCGCGGCGGCGCTGCTGGCCAAGGAGCGGGACCGTGCGGCGGCCGGTCAGGTCCCGGTGTTGCGCGTGAGCTTTGGCAAACTGTTGGAACTGATTCGGCCCCTGTGGCTGACCCTGGCCTTGGGCGATGACCTGCTGGAAGAATGGCAAAAGCAGGAATTGGCGGAGCGGTTCTATCGCAAGGCAGGCACCTACCTCACGCCCAAGCGGCGCCCTCGCTCTTGCCCTCGAAAGGTCCGCCAGCCAGTGAGCGGCTGGCCCAGGCTGATGAAGAACGAGTACGGCGAAGGCGCGTTCACTCTCAACTTTGTTTAGCTATGAATTTGCGAAAGGCATTGAGGCTAGCGATCAAACCCTGGGCCACTTAGAGGAGGAGATTCTTGAGCAAACGCGGGAATTACAGCGGGCAGTACTGGCCGAGTCGGCGCAGAAGAAAGCGGACCAAGTGCCCCCTGTATGTCCGGTGTGCGGGGGGAAATTGAGTCGCCGGACCGAGGGGCACGAGCGCAGCTACCAGACGCGCTTTGGGGCGGTGACTATTGGGCGTCTGCGCGGGTGGTGTCGGAAGTGTAAGGGTTGGCGTTTTCCGGCTGACCATGCCTTGGGCTTAGAGGAGACGGGGAGTTGTTCGCCTGGAGTGCAGGAGATGGCGGCCTTGGCGGTGAGCAAATTGCCCGTGGCCGAGGCCAGCGCGGGGATGGAACGCTTAACCGGAGTGAAGCTGCCGCGGGCCACGCTGGATCGGGAAGCACGACGGCAGGGCAAGCGGGGCGAAGGACTGCGTCAGCAAATGGACCGACAGATGAGCCGGGGAGCCGGCGCGGAGCAACTGGTGAGGGATCTGCGGCTTCAGTGCCCCGTCGAGCCCTTCACTTCAGTGCCCCGTCGAGCCCTTCACGTTAGTAATCCAGTTGGACGCGTGGAACATTCGGGAGCGGGGTGAGGATTGGGGACAGGCCGAAGAGCGCCGGAGCGCGGGGCAAGAGCCGGAGTGGTGGCATTGGGTTTACGGGGGCACCTGTTTCCGGTTGAGTCAGCGGGTAAAGACGTCTGGGGGGCGGGCGGTGATTCTGAGTCGAGGGACAGTGATGACGCGCGGGGGCACCGAGGCGCTCAAAGAGCAGTTATGGGCCGAAGCCATGCGACACGGTTTGGCCCGCGCCCAGGAGGTGCTGGCGATTGGTGACGGCGCGGTTTGGATCTGGAACATCGTAGAGGATCGCTTTGCCGGAGCGCGGGAGCGATTGGATCCCTGGCACGCGTTGGAACACCTGTGGGCAGTGGCCCACGCCTTGCATCCAGAAGACGAAGTGGCGGCCGCGGCCTGGATTAAACCCTTGAAGGAGAAATTGCTGGCCGGCGATGGCATCGAGGTCATCAGCGACCTGGACGAGGTGCTGACCAAGCTACGAGGTTCCAAAAGAGAAGCCGCACAGGCCGAACGGAACTATCTGGACAATAATCGGAGCCGGCTAAATTACAAAGGCGCCAAAGACTGTGGTGAGCCCTTAGGCAGTGGCGCCATGGAATCGACCTGCAAACAATATGAGGGGCGTTTTCACCGTTCGGGCCAGTTCTGGACCAAACAGGGAGACGAGGCGCTGATGTGTTTGGAGACGTTCTGGCGTAATGGCCGTTGGCCGCTTCTGTTCCCTCATGTACCACCAGGCTTTGACCCCAGCAGAAATTGAGATGCTCCCAACCATGATGAATCCCTGGCACAAAGTACCATTCACTTGTCGAGTATTCTCCTCCCTACCAGGTTCCAAATTGCTTCATACCAGCGGAAAGGTTTATGAACACCCACATCTCATTCAAACCCGATGGAAGCGCTCACTGTCTTTGGACCGAAGCCCCGCCACGGCATTATCTGCACGCTGCTGTGGAGTTGTCGCCGCCAAGAGCTCTATTTGCATGATATCGCTCCTTTCGCATTCACATTGCCAGCTTGGTTTAGCCTGGGCTCATGGGAAGAGCAGAAGGTTGCCGTACTGGCCACTAATCTGTGGGTCGCCCGAGCAATCCCCGGTGTTGCAGAACTGGTTGCGCAGTTTGGAACAGCTCAGCTGCTGCACACTGCCGTCCGTCAGGAGCGCGTTGCCGTTGCTCTGGTGCATTTTGGTGGTGGTCCAGCACGGGGTCACCGTGTTGGCACAGAAATTAGTGCCCATGGCGATCGCAATGCCGGGGCCGTTGCCGTAACCGTTGTTGGGCACAGGACTGGGTAGAGTCGTGGAACCTGGACCGTAGCCGACGAGGTTGCGGTCGCCGGCCAGACACATTTGCGGCTTGCTGTCGGTGGCCTCTTTGCCAATGAAGTAAGACAGCTTGAAATTGTCAAAGTATGCCGGGAGATTGTCGCTCGCTTGGCCGGAGAGGGCCGCTCCCGGCGGATTGCCCGTCAGGCACATGTTGAAGTTCGTGTGGGCGTTGCGTTCGTCCGATGGACAAACCACCAGCTTGGGCGTGCTCAACTCGCCCGCCATGACCCCGAGGATGGCATAGGTCTGCTGCGGGTCGTAAGTGCCGCCATAGGCGAACGAGTTAGCGCCGGTCGGTGGCCCGCCGTCACTGGGTGCCACCGCCATCGGGTAACGGTTGCCGTTGTCCATCGACCAACTGTTGAAGGCCAAGCCGATTTGTCTGAGGTTGTTGACGCAGGCTGTGCGCTGGGCTTTGGCCTTGGCGCGGGACAGCGCCGGCAGCAACAGGGCCGCCAGAATCGCGATGATGGCAATGACCACCAGTAGTTCGATGAGGGTGAATCCGCTCTGGGGGGATCGCCCGGCGAAGCCGCTTTTGCCTAATGAGGTCAATTCCGCATTCATATCGATTCCTTTGCTCAATGCAATGTTTGCCTCCACATACAGAAGCGAAAATTAGCCAAGGTTACAGACACAAAGGAGTCGCGGTAGCGCCCTGATACGCTTTATCGTTAACGCTAGAACCTCACAAACCCAAGGAACTAAACTAAGAATCCACGATTATGAGCCAAAACGTGGGAACTGGCTGAAAATCAACAACTTGGGCCTGGCGAACGTGATTGAATTGGGCCCGCTGGTCTCAAGGTCTCAAAAGTCTCACAGTCTCACGGTCTCAGGTGTTTCACGAGTTCAAGTTCAATGTTCATGTCCAATGTTCAAGTTCACTCCTCAGGTTCACTCCTTCGTTCACTTCTTGGTTTCATGTTCACATTGATCGAAAGTTCCACGTTCCCATTGATCCGAAGGTCCCAAGGTGCTCAGGTTCCAAAAGTCCAAGGTCCCAGAATAGCCAACTTCCCAGGTTCCAAGATCTCCAGCAATGAAGAGGGAGAAGAAGGACTGGGAAGGAACCGGATTCTTTGAGACCAGGATTCACACCAATTCCCATACCGCCCGGCCTGACTACGGTTCGTTCAGCGAGAACATTATGACTCGCTTCAGCGAGAGAGCGGCGGGTTTGAGGTTCTTTTCCTTTCCGTTCTAAGCGTCTGCCACGGTATCTATTTGACGGTGGCGGCGCTTTTGGGAAACTGCCGTGCAAGTGGCTCGACCGATCGGCAAGTTTCTTATGGGATTCGCCGCCGTGGCGGGGGTGCTTTTGGTGGCAACGATCGTTGTGACGCTGAGGCGGCCTGTGCCACCACCTCCGACGCTCCCCAAGCCAAACGGTTATGATGATTTTGTCAGGGCAGGCCTGATGCTCGAAGGCGATGCCTCGGATTGGCCGAAGCTCACTCAGCAGCAACTGCGGGGTCTTGTGGCGACGAACGCGGAGGCCCTGAAGGTGGTCAGAATCGGGTTGAGCCGCCAATGCCAGGTACCGCTGGGCGATTCTCCGAATAGCACGAATCACGTCCCCTTAGCTGCCATCAAATGTCTTGCACAGAACTTGGCGGCGGAAGGCCGGTTGGCCGAACTGGAGGGCCGTACGAACGATGCCGTCACCTCGTATGTGGACACCATCCGTTTCGGGTGCGAGTCGCCGCGCGGCGGTGGGATTGATCATTCGCTAGTAGGAATAGCTATGGAGTCTATTGGCATGTCGTGTTTGGAGAACGTAACCGCCAGTCTGGACGCGAAGCGCTGCCGCGAGCTGGCTTCAATGATCGAGAGGGCTGAGGCGAATGCGGAAAGCAGCGAAACGATCCGCCAACACGATCTCTCTTGGTGCCGTCATGAATTTGGTCGTCAATGGGACTTGGCCCGCTTGGTGTACTTCAAGTCGGAGAACCAAAGGATCCAGCGCTGGAGTGGCAAGGCGACATCGGCGCAATTACGCCGCCGGCGGCTGATGCTTGAGCTGGCCGCACGCGCCTATAAGTTGGAGAAAGGAGAGCCTCCGAAAAGCGTTTCCGACCTGGTTCCGGGCTATATAAAGACCATTCCGCAGGACCCGGTGACGGGGACGAATATGGTTCTGGGACCAGTTTTTCGCTGAATTCAGTGCTCTGGAGGAGAATCAAGCAGAAGGGTATGCGGTTACGTTGCGCCGGCAGAATTGAGGCTAGGAGGAGGTGGTGGTTAACCGCGTTGGCTGAAATACCAGACGCCGCATGTACCAGCCAAATTTTCAGTTGCACTCCTCAGCACCCGCCCCCTTGGAGCTAAAACCGTGCCAATTGGCACGCTTTTCTGACTGGGGGTGGTCCTCGGAATAACCGTGCGGCTACATTCCCGCGCTGCCGCCCTGAATCCCGCCCGCCATGCCCCTGAATGACCAAAACCCCAACGCCAAGGTGCCATCAAATTCGTGGACTGGCGCTGAGGCATATTCGCTATGATATGCCAAAGTCGAATGGTCGGTCGGGCAGTGATAGATCGGCAGAGACGTGTTGTACGGAAACAGCGCGCCATTGATAATGGCACTCGGATCGTATTCGATGGTCGCATCAACATCCGGCAGCCAAGACAGGCTGCGCAAGAAGGTCCAGGTGATGTTGGTAGAGGAGCCGCTGAATGAGGCGACCGAGTTGTTGGGCGGATTCTTATCGTCGTTGTCGCCCATGTACATGTGCGCACAGTACTGGAGTTGCTTCAAGTTGTTCAAGCACTTGATGTTTTGGGCCTGCAACTTGGCGCGATTGAGGGCCGGCAGGAGCAGCGCCGCCAGAATTGCGATAATGGCAATAACCACCAGCAGTTCGATCAAGGTAAACCCCCGGCTTCGTGCCTCAGGACAACTTCGTTTCGGCTTCAGATGACGCGCAGTATTCACAGGACCTTCCGGCGGTCTGCAGCGCAAAAATACTCTCTTCCAACTTCTGAGAATTGCAAGTACGACTTTCTCCGGCACAACTTAACATGGAAACCAGCGAAACCATCCAATGCCCCTATTGCGGCCAGAGCTTTGACCTGGTGATTGACACGAGCAGCCCAACGCAGCGGTTTACGACGGATTGAGAGGTATGCTGCCGGCCCTTGGAGGTTCTTATTGAATGCGAGCCGAGAGAGGTTTTAAGCACTCGAAGTGCACGAGGGCTGAGGATGTCAGGGATTGAGGGCTGTTGATCCCCTGCCGTTGTTCATCGCTCTTCTCCAAACAACCCTGAAATCCTGCAATGGAAGTGGCAGAGATAAGTGATATGGGGAACCTGAAGAATGGTTCTTCACGGGCAAAGGAGACGATAATAATTCTGGCTGTTCGAGCGCAACAGCATTACCTGATTTTGCAAGTTTGTAAAATTAAGCACCGGTGGGTCCGTCAATGTAACCCAATGTGTCGTGGACAAATCCGAATTCTGCTGCAACACGAACTCCATCGAAGGCACAATCCAGGCAAGAGCCAGCTCCCCGGCTGAAGGCGTGAGGTTCAGCAATGGCACCGGCGTGGATTGCCTCGTGCATACCATCGTGCCAATAGTCACTAATTTGTTTCCGTCCGCAGATGAAGCGACGGAATTCCAAGTCTGGCCTGGTGGAACGTTGTTCGATGTCCAATTGGCTCCCGCATCCGTCGAAGTATAGATTAGACCAGCCCATTTGGCTGCGGCCACTAGTTTGTTTCCATCGGCCGAGGACGCGACTGAAGTGTAACTCTGGCTCGGCGCGTTGTTCATTCTCCAATTGGCTCCCGAATTGGTCGAAGTATAAATACTGCTCGAGCCAGCCACTGCCACCAATTTGGTTCCGTCAGCCGAAGACGCAACAGAAGTCCACGAGGCATTAGGCGCGCTGGGCTGGGTCCAGGTTGTCCCCGAATTGGTCGAAGTATACACGGCGCCGCCCATCTGCATTGCCACTAATCTGCTTCCGTCGGCGGAAGAAGCAACGGCAACCCACTGGCCGCTTGGAGGCACATTATTCGACATCCAGGTCGCTCCTGAATTCGTTGAAGTAACAATCAGGCCATGCTGTTCCGTTGCTGCGACCAATTTTGTTCCGTCCGCCGAACCAGCGATGGCCCACCAGCCACTGCCGGCATCGAGCGCGTTAGTAAGCGCGTTCCAAGTAACCCCTGAATTTGTGGAAATGTAGTTCGCGTAAATTGAGGCTGGATAAGAGATCGCCACCAATCGGGTGCCATCGGCTGAAGAGGCTACGGCTCTCCACATGTTTTGGGGAATGCCAGTGGCAATCGTCCAGGTGACTCCCGAATTCGTCGAAGTCGCAATCCCCGAGCTAGTCAGTGCCACCAATTTCGTGCCGTCAGCCGAAGAGGAAACCCAAGTCCCGCTGGGTGCATTGGTTTGCTGCGTCCAAGTTTGTGCGAACGTGGGATTAAGCGCCGTGTAAAGACCGCACAAAGCGGCCACGACCAGCCGCAGGCTTTTGACTGTTTTCACGTGCTTCCCGTCAGTGTTAATTTTCATCCGCCAGCAGCATCGCTCGTCAGCCGAAGACGCCCCAGAGGACGAAATCACGCAATGGTTCTCGATTGCGGGTTTTCCAGTAGTACCGCGTAACGACCGGACGCCTATCCTCCAGCATAACCGATGCCGAGTCAATTGGAGGCTGAAACTACACGTTGCAGCAGGGTAAATAGAGGGCAATGCGTGCTTTTCAGTCGCGTGGGCTGGACGCTTGCGACGTGATCCAGTTGTTGAAGAATCTATGCCCGCTGGGTACGCAAACTGAGGCCGGAAACCAGATGTGCTCCATCAGTGAATACAAATACCACCCACGCAAATGTAAATACCAACATGAGCATCACCATTCAATTTCACCTCGACGGAACCACCCACTGGCTCTGGACCGAAGCTCTGCCCCTACACGAACTTGGCCGGCTTGAAATTCATGGGGCGAGCAACATCGAATTTAACAACTCCACGCAGCATTGGGAGGTAAAGGACCGGAAAGGCAGGATCAGGTTCATCGCCAAATCACGATCGGCCTGCTTGGAGTGGGAGCAACAGAACCTGCATCCGGAGTGAAAGGCAGCGAGTTCCAGTTTTGAGCAATCAATCTGGGCTCCATTGATACTCGTACCCCGCAGGTGGATCGGAAAAACACGCATAAAAACGTGACGGTCCCTTGCCTGCGTTAACGTCGTCCCGATAGATCTTGGTGTAACTGACATGTCCATCCACAAAGCTCACGACATTCTTGGCGTCATTAACCAGCAGTCGAGGTGATGGGTCATGCCATGACCACGGAGCTGGCGCGGAGCCTTCCGTAACTAACAACGTCCTGCTGGGATGTTTGACCGAACTCAGCTTGACGCCGGTCAGACCCGGACGTGTGATTGCGCCATTCTTCAAACTTCGAGTGACATTGTCCCCGCCATTAAACGCATAGCTCGAATAGTCCAAAAATGGCTGGTCGTGAAGGCTTTGCTGCACGTTTTGCCACGCAGGAGGGGGAGGTGGTTTATCCTCAAAAACAAAATTGGGATAAAACCTATCCGCTGGACAGGCAAACACCTTATCCTGCGGTGATGATACGCCATTCACCCCAACGTAATTCTTCATGAGCGCCTTGTAACCTGAATAAAGAGTCAGGACGTTGGTAGCAGCTGCCGCCTCTCCGGGCGAAGGCGAAGCATCGTTTGAATCATCTGAATACATACGAACGCCCTGATTGATTTGTCGCAAATTATTCAGGCAAGTCGTTCGCCGGGCTTTGCCTTTGGCAGCGCTGATAACCGGCAACAACAAGCCAGCGAGAATGGCAATGATGGCAATGACGACGAGGAGTTCGACCAGGGTGAAACCCCTGGCATGAAGTGGCCCTGAAGCACATCTTTGATTGCCCCGTACGGTGCTCATCGTCGGGTTAGACCACCGCGCCCAGGAATCGTCACGCAGCATTGGGAAGTGAAGGACCGCAGGCAAGGGCAGGTTCATCGCCAGGTCCCGAGCTGCCTGCCTGGAGTAGGAGCAACAGAACCTGCAACCAGAGGAGTCAGCATTCAAGGGGACGCTTTCGGCCCAGTCCTGAACTTCACCGCCACCGACTTTAGCGGTACCCCTTCGTCGCTTTGAAAGCTCTGATATTGACCGGCATTCAACCAAAACTCGTAATCCCAGTCCGGCTTGAGCTCCACCTCGACAGTCCAGGTTTTGCGCTGCTCGTCGTAATGGGGCTTGCCCACGGTCTCCGGATAATGTGGTCCACTACCGCACATCGACCAGCTCTTGTCCCGCATGGGCCGATCAAAGACCACCTGGATGGCTTTAAGCCCCGAATCAACACTCGCCGCGCCATTGGCCGGCACCATGGTCACCACTTTCGGACGCTTGGCTTCCATAGCCGCCTGCTCCTGAGCGAAGGTGGTTGCGTATTGGCCGAAGAACGCCACCAACCGCGGCGAAAAGGATTCCAAAGTGGGATAATGGTCTCGTTCCGCTTCATACTCCCCTAGCAAATCGGACAAGTCCTGCATCCACATAAAACCCGCTTTCTTCTGTTCACCAATCTCCCGATCAGCCGCCCTTGGTCCGTCATAACGCCGCAAATACTGCACTACAGAAACGCGCACCAGGGACTCACGCAACATAGTTTGCGGGTTACCGTAAGCATGGGAGCGCATCTGGTCGGCCACTGGCTCAAACAGCTTCTCCCCCGCCACCTGCAGTTCACTTTGATGTCGATCAATGATCGGGTTGGCATACGAGTGGCAAAACTCATGCACTACGGTTTTCAGAACGTCCTGGCCAAAAACCGGTTCGCCCGCTTGGTCTGTCGCCCATACTCCCAAAATGCAGAACAGCTCCTCCTTGCCGCTGCTATCCCGCCAATGCGGGCCGTAGCAATTTCCCCCGTTGAGCATTCCCAAAACCAAGGTGAACTTGGCTCCTGCCTGCTCGCCAAAAAACGGGTAGAACCATTCCAAGTGCCCTTCCTTATCCATGAGGGCTTGCATCCTGGTTTCGGTCAGCCGGTACAAATCCCGGTGCCCTTCAATAAACTCGGAAAAGTGCGTATCTTTGACGAATTGCCCGATTGCAGCGACGAAATTGCTGGCGCTTTGAGCCGTCCAGCGCTGGTCCAGGAAATCGGGCCAAGGGTCCAGGGGAACCTTGAGGGCGGGTGCAGAGACGCCCGTCAACAGAATGGCCAGTCCCATGCAAGCGTCATAGCTGACGCCTTGGCTCTTGCGCAGTTCGCGGGCAAGTTCAACGGCTGGATGTTTGCGAAACTGGCCGAATTGCTTCTCCGCGTCCGCAGCGTAAGCCTTAACCTGAGCCCGGTTGTATTCTGGGTTTCCTCCCAAACGAAACAGCAAACTCACCAACTCCACTCTCGGGTCAACCCGCACCTGCAACTTCGGGGTTGAATCTGGCTTGGAGGAGATGGCCGGTGGGCTGTTGGTGCTCAGAGACGCCACTGCTCCATAGGAGTGGGTACCGACTCCGATCCAGAGCGTCGTCAGGACCATCCATACCGACCTGCGCCTCGTAATGCTCAGATAGTGGTCCATCGTTCGAACTGGCTCTGCCATCCGCAGAACCTTAAGCCCGTCATACTGATTCCTTTGCTCAATGCCATGTTTGCCTTCACCACTTACAGAAGTAGAATCTAGCCAAGGTTACAGACATAAAGGGGTCGCGGTACCGCCAAGACGAGCTATATCGTTAACGCCAGAACTGCATAAACCCAAGGAACTAAACTATGAATCCACGAATATAAGATAAAACATAGGAAGATGCTGGAATTCAACAACTTGGGCACAGTTTAGGTGGTCGAATTGGGCTCGCTGGTGTCAAAGTTTCAGGTCTCAGAGGTTCCAAGGGTTCAACTTCAATGTTCTCGTTCAACCCGAACTCCGAAATAGAGAAGAGGGTCGCTTTGCGGAAGGCGTTGCGGCAATAGGGGTTGATGCAAAACAATCCCATCGCGGACGCGCACAAAACGACCCGCACCGAATTGACTGCCCTTTTCGGCTCGGCCAAGCTCCTTCTGGACGAGACCTCCAAGGCCATCACACCCTTCGGTGGCCTGGCCTCCTTCGTCACGTTCCTGGGCCAGATCGGTTATGCCCAGCAGTTACAGCGATGGCTGCCCTTTGCCGCGCCGGCTTCCAATAATGCCATCCCGCTGGCCCACACCCTCACCGCCTTCATCGTGGCGGTGGTAGCTGGTGGGCGCCGTTTCGCTCACTGCCAATGGCTGCGGGCTGATCACGCCCTGCACGCGCTGTTGGGGTTGGAGCGCTTCCCGGGCGACGACACCATCCAAGAGGTGAAGGTGACTGGCAAGCCCGTGTCGGTGGCGTTGAACCGCATCTACTTCACCAACGCCTTGCGGTTTGGCCTGAATGAGCTGGTGGTAGAGGACCCGTTGTCGCCGGTGGTCTTTTCCAACGGCGGCAAGAAGCTGATCATCATGCCGGTCAACCTCGACGGGCCAGCCAGGGTTCAAGTTTCGCCCCAACCTCAACCCATTTCAGGAGCAATCCCACCCACTGCACAGCAAAACCAGCCCCCAGCAGAAACGGGGGCACAAACTGAAAGGACAGACATGCCCAGAACAGCAAGAACCACCATACCAGTAACGACGCCAACCTCGTCTGCTGAAACCCTCCCTGCCAACAACAACAATGGGAACGGCAATGGGAATGGGTCGGCGGTCAAATCACTGGTCGAGCACGTGGAGCAGATCAAGGAGAACCTCAAAAACGTCATCCGCGATCTCAACGGT
>Ga0326727_10022380_pt1 | contig 12223 bp, 10 predicted proteins | sample MB2enrmetagenome_FD_207643 | JGI IMG/M metagenome (GOLD analysis project Ga0326727, IMG submission 207643) | Lab enriched peat soil microbial communities from McLean, Ithaca, NY, United States - MB29MY | ecosystem: Environmental > Terrestrial > Soil > Wetlands > Peat | place: USA: New York... | reverse complement strand
CGGGTTCATGACGTTCTTCGGATCGAAGACCTTCTTCACCCGCTTCAAGGCCATCGTATAGCCGGCGGCCCGCTCGTAAACCATGTTGGCCAGATCCCCGTAGGGCCTCGTGAAAAAGGCGCCTTCGTTCATCAGCATCTTTGCCGCATCGCGATAGAGTGCCCCCACCGCTGCCGTCTCCGCGGGATCGTCCGGATCGTGGAAGAAGGTAAATTCCACGTGGGCCGCCCGGTTGTGCTCTATGGGCTGGATGTACATGCCGATGTCGGCCATGGCGTACCCGTACCTCGCTGCCACCTCTTCCACGAGGTCGACGTAGAGGGGCGTCTGGACCGGTCTCGCGATGAAGAAGAGACTCTGGGCGCCGCCTCTCCAGGCGTTCTTCCAGTAGGTCTTCTCCGCAGGCCAGGGTTTCCTCAGCATGGAGAGCATCTTCCGTCCCACACCCGGGAAGCCGGCGAGATTGTCGACGAGGTTGATCTTCTGGAACTCGTTTCTAAGGACCTCATTGAGGAACTTCTCTTCGTACGCAACCTTCTCTTCGGGCCTCCGCAGGAGCCCGCTGATAACCATGATGAGAGTCCACGGCGGGAGGGTGGCGCGGAGCTTCTCGAAATCCTCCGGCCAGTCCTCCGCGAGGATGGCGGCCAAGTCGACATTGTTCAGGAGGACGACCTCCTGCCCGATCCTCCTCGGCAGTATCCTGTAGAGGAAGTCCTGGGCATAGGCGAGATTTTCGACAGCTGCGAAGTAGATCTTGTCTATCTTGGTGGCAAACTCAATCTTCAGGTTCATCCAGGTCACGATGCCCATAGTCCCCTGCGCCCCCTGGAGGAGCCGATAGAAATCGAGCCCGGGACCGGAGGGGTTCGCCCCCTTCGACTTCGAATTGGGATAGCCGTTTACACTGGCGGAACCGAGCCTGAAGACCTCGCCGGTCGGCCAGACCAGCTCGAAGCTCTCCGTCGGTTCTCCGTAGTCGTAAACGGTGTTCGTGGGCACTTCCCTTTCCAGGTAGTCGGTGAGCACTGACCGATCAGCAGGCGGCAAGAGGGGCATGATCATCCTCATGCCTTTCTTCTCCAGGGCCTCGGTGAGCTGCTTCCACGTGACACCCGGCTCGATCCTCACCCTCCGGTTATAGTCGTCGATCTCAAAGATCTTGTTCATCCTGGAGAGATCGACCACGACTCCGCCCTGCTTCGGTATAGTGCAGCCGTAGAAATGGACCTGCGAGCTCACCGGGATCAGGGGAATGTCGTTCTCATTGGCCCACTTCACCACGCCCCCCACCTCCTCGGCGGTCTTCGGCCGCACCACCAGGTCGGGCATAGCCGGGGGAACCAGGCTGTAATCACGCGAAAATTCCGCCAGGGCCTCCTTCGCGTCGCTTAGGTTCTTCTTCCCCACAATTTTTTCCAACTGCTCCTTCTTTCTCATTTTACCTCCTTTCGACACAATAGAAGTTTAACGCTGCCATAAAACCTCCGATGGACCCCTGCCCGCGGGTCTATATGCCCCTGCCTGAACTATATTCGTTCAGCCCCGTTGACCCCTCGACGCGCGATGGGCCTTCCTGCTCATCTGCATGCTTTGCCATCAGCGTCAACCTTGCGCTGATCAACCGGGCGGTATTTTTCAGATGGAGGGCCATGTGGACCAGCTGGCCGTCGTCCATTGAGCTCGCCAGGCCGAAGATGGAGATGGCGGCCCGGGCGGAGGGGCCCCTGAACACTGGCACTGCAACGCCCCGCACTCCCTTGCGATATTCCTCGAGGTCGGTGGCATACCCGTGCTCCCGCGTGTGCTCCACCTGCTCCAGGAGGTCCTCTATGCGAGTCACGCTCCGGTCGGTGTAACTCGGCAGGGGATGCTCCCTCACGAAACGGACGATCTCCTCGTTCTTCATCAGAGAGAAAAAGACCTTCATCAGAGCCCCCGTGTGGAAGGGAAAACGCGTCCCCACCGGCACCGTGATCTTCAACTCCTTCTTCGGCTCGCTGACCTCGAGGACGCGGAGCGTGTTATCCTCGTCCCTCACCGCGAGAATCACCGTCTCGCCCACCAGCTCAACCAGCCTCTCGAGAAACGGCTTCGCCACCGCAGGCAACTCCATGCTTCGCAGGGCCTCCCTGCAGAATTCATAGAGGGCGCGGCCGGGTACATACTTCTTTGTGACGGAATCCTGGGCAACGAGGCCCTCTTCATCTAGCGCCTTCAGAATGCCAAGGGCCGTGCTCTTCACGATGGAGAGCCTCCGCGCCATCTCGCTCACCCCAAGGGGCTCCTTTGCCTGCGTAATCAATCTCAGAATCTCGATGCCTTTTTTCAATACGGGGGCGTTGTACATAGGATTATGTTTTCTATACAAATCTTTCTACCATTACGGTCAAAGAGATGTCAAGAAAAAAAGGGGTTTTTATCACTATCCTTCAGGAGCGACTCGATATTTTGGTCGCTATAGAAAACATGACCCCGAAAGGCACGCCATTGGGCCTGTCGAGTTTCGCGCACGGCTCCGGAACGCCCCCGGAAGGGCTCGGATCACGAGGGAACAGGTGGCGGGCCTTTGAGGCTGCTCCTTCTCACCCCTTGAGAAGTTTCTTGCCCAACTCCCAGGCCCGGCCTATCTCGTCTCCCAGGGCAACATACTTGCGATCCGCCATGGAGAGGATGAAGGGCTTCATCTTTACGAGGTCGGGTACGCCCCCCGTCATAAACCGCTCCTCGCTATAGGCCGCCGCGACCTCCCCGATGAAGAGTTCGTCGCCCGGCAGTTCCACGTTCTTCACGAGCTTGCACTCCAGGTTGTAGGGGCACTCCTTGATCATGGGTGCGGTCTTCAGCTTTCCGTAAAAGACCTCGAAGACCTTCGATTTGTCGTGCTTCTTCCCTGAGACGATGCCGCAGAAATCGGTCGCCTCTGCCATGGAGACGGAGGGGATATTGACGCTGAACGTGCCGTTCTCCGCGATGCCCGGGTTGGAGTAGTGGCCCTTGCCCAGGGCGAGCATGAGATAGGGCGGCTTCACGTTGACCATGCTGAACCATGCAACGGTGAGGAAGGTCGGCTTATTGCCGACGTTGACGCCCACGAGGGAACAGGGCATGGGGTAGCAGATGCTGTCCGTTCCGATCTCCTTTTTTTCTGCCATGGCATCCTCCCTTTTCATTTTTTTCATTATCGGAGCTGAGGCTCTTGCCTCCTGTATGGTGCATGTTGCGATAAACCCTTGAGCACCGCAAATATTAACGCTATTCGATATTCTTGTCGAACGTTTTTTATTCGCCTTGTCATCTCTTTATCCCCGGACGACGTGTTCCCGGGTCTCCCGATTGTTCCTGCGACGATTCTGTCTTCCCTTTAATTCCTGAGTTCCCTGAGAGTTCCGAGACCGCATGTTAATCAAGATGCGGAAAAAAGTCGAAGAAATTGACCTGCCCAGCCGGACGCGGAGGCGTCTCCTCTAATTTACTTGACAGCGGGCGCGCCAGACTGTCCAATAATGAACATGGGCATTTACGACTTCACCCTCCTCACCAATCCCCTGGGCCCTTCCCGCAAGGCCAGGCACGCCATGAGAAAAGCGCTCAAAGTGGTCCACCTTTATCCGGACCGGGGAACCCCCTATCTGAGACGCGCGGTCGCGAAGCGAGCGCACGTGCTGCCGGAAAATATCCTCTTCGGTCACGGCTCGACCCAGCTCATTGAGCTTCTTCTCTCGGGGCTCAAGCCGCGGAAGGTGCTTGTCCCGGCTCCCCTGCCCGGGTATCTGTCCAGGCTGCTCCCCAAACACGGGGCGGAACTCGTCCCCTTCCCTCTCCGCGGGGACGGGCAGTTCACCCTGGAGATGACCCGGCTCCTTCCGCGCCTCCATGGCGTCGATATGCTCCTCCTCCCCAATCCTCACCCCATGACCGGCACGGTCATTGGCCCGGACCCTCTTTGCGAGATTATGGACAGGCTCGATGGCGGCCGTGCCATGCTCGTCCTCGATGAGGGCCTGATCGAGTACGCGGGGGCGGCATCCCCGGTGGAGCGTGCTGTGGGTTCGGGTAATGCCCTCATCTTGAGAAGCTTTTCCCTTTTTCACGCCCTTGCGGGGCTTCGCCTCGGTTACGCCCTCGGCGGTCGGGCCGTAATCGACCTCATCAGCTCCGTGATCGATCCGGGGCCGGTGGGCACGGTTGCAGCAGCGGGCGCCCTCGCCTCCCTTCGCGACAGGGGCTTCGAGAGGAGAACAGCCGAGTTCCTGAAGACGGAGAAGGCCTATCTGGCAGGAAAACTTAGCCGTATCAGAACGATCTCCGTGATCGACACGGCCTGTAACTTTCTCCTGGCGAAAATGGAAGGACCGGTGGCCGACCTCCAGGAGCGGCTCCTTCATTGGCACATCCTCGTGGAGGGGTTCGAGGACGAGGAGGGGGCGACCTACCTCCGTCTGCCTCTTCGCACACACCCCGAGAATGCACGGCTTGCAAAGGCCCTGGAGAAAATCAGGGCAGGAGAGCGGACGGTATGACGGCCCTCGTGTCGCCCTTCCGCGATCCGCCTTCGGCCATGGCCGCGAAGTTAGCCCTCCTCGTCTTCCTCTCTCTGTGCGTGCTCCTCATTGCTCTCCCCCTCTACCCCGCTGCCGCACCGGACCCCGACGCAATAATCGGCACATGGGTCGTGGCGGAAAAAGACGCGCATATCGAGATATACCGGCAGGGAGATGTTTATTTCGGCAGAATCTCCTGGCTTCGGGGGCAGGACGGGGGCAAGCCCTCCGGAGCCGGGCCCGCTCCCGAGGCAATGATGCATGAGACACCGAGGGTCGGCCTCATCATAGTAAGAAATTTCAGATTCGACGGAAAGGCGTGGAAGGCGGGGACCCTCTACGACCCCACCGACGGAAAATCCTACAGGGGCATCATCACCCTCCCCGGAAAGGACGAGCTCCACGTGAGGGGCTACCTCGGGATCAGCCTCTTCGGGAGGACCACGGTCTGGCATCGCGTCCCCTGAGCCGTCGCATGGTTTCAGGCGGCCCCCAATCGGCCCCGGGGTAAACGCATTCGGAACCTGGGTCGACGAGATTGGCTTTCAGGGCGGGCAAGTCCTTTCAGGCATCCACGTCCCACTCGCGCCGCCGACGGAAACGCGCTGCTTGATGATGAAGCTCTCCGCGTCTTCCGGCGAGGGCTTGCGGAACGCCGCCTGTCAGAAATAGGTGCCCAAGGTAATGATGTTGGCGTTGATCGACGAGTTGGGACTTGCAGTACCCCAGTTGGAATAGTTGCGGAACCTGTCCTCGATAAACAAGTTCTTGTACCGGTAGCCGATCCCTCCCTGGAGCATAAAGAGGAGGTGCGTCCCCTGTTCTTGAAAGCCCACCGAGGTGTAGGCCATTCCTGGTCCCGCCGTGAGGTAGAGTCCCCCTTTTTGCGTCCGGAAGGGATAGTACTTGAGCCCCAGGTCGAAGCCCACGTCAGTTCCGCTGTTCGGCTTATCCACATATGAAGCGAAAGGCTCCACGACCAATGCAAGCTCCTTTTGGGAAAGGGGCTTCTCGTAGAGAAAGACTGCCTGGATGAAACTATAAGACTTCCCGCCCTCGACCTTGCCGGTCGATCTATCCTTGTTCAATGCGGCAAAACCGTAGCCGAGAGAAAGACCGTAGTCCTCGCACAAGCCCCTGGCCGGCCCCGCACAGAGGACCATCAAAAGCGTGCAGGCAACCAAGCCCTTCCTGATCAAAGCTCCCTTAGCACCCAACCTGCCCGCACCGATACCTCTTCCCACCACGACCCCTTTCCGCACGAAGCTCCGGCGATCCGGCCTCTCTTGACGTTTTTTCTTTGCGCACCGCGCCGCGAGGCCCCTATTCAGCGGACCTCTCCCTGCGACTGCTTCAGAATAAATAGTATAACCCGATATGAAACGAAGCGCCACCCCCCGTCTCTCAAGGTACCGGTGCTCATGCCGGGCCGGAGGGGCACGCCCTCAAGGACCGGGTGGGCGGTAACGAGAGACCTTCCGCAGGGTCGCGGCGGCTCGCGCGAGGTGCACCGCTTCGCAGGGTAGCTTCTGAGGCATCAGTCGAGCACTTCGACGGCTCTCCTGATCCTTTCGAGACCTTTCTCGATGATCTCCATGGAAGTGGCGAAAGAAAGCCTCAGATAGCCCTCTTTGCCGAACTCGACCCCCGGCACGACCGCCACGTGGAAATCCTCCAGAAGTATCTCGGTCCACTGGGTGATGGAGGTCACCTTCTTTCCCTTGTACGCCCTCCCCGCCAGCCCTTTGAAAGAGGGGAAGACATAAAAAGCGCCCTTAGGGTTGAAACAACTCACGCCCTCCATGCTGTTCAGGCCCGTCACGAGAAAGTCCCTCCTCCTCTTGAACTCCTTGACCATGAACCCGACGGAGTCCTGCGGGCCGGTGAGGGCCGCCAGCGCCGCCTTCTGGGAGATAGACGCGGGGTTGGACGTACTCTGGCTCTGGATGTTGCTCATGGCCTGGACAACCTCTTTGCTGCCGGCGGCGAAGCCGATCCTCCACCCTGTCATGGCGTAGGTCTTCGATACCCCGTGGGTGATTATGGTCAGCTCCTTGATCGGCTGCCCGAGCGAGGCAATGCTGGTGTGTTGGTAACCGTCGTACGCGATCCTCTCATAAATCTCGTCGGAAATAAGATAGATCCCGTTCTCCACCGCTAGCTTGCCCACAGCCTCGAGGTTCGGCAGGGAGTAGACGGAGCCGGCCGGATTCGACGGGTAGTTGAGGATGATGCCCTTGGTCCTGCTCGTTATATGTTTTTTCAATACCTCCGCAGTGAGCTGGTAGTCCTCCTCCTCATGCGTCTCCACGAACACCGGCGTTGCGCCGGCGAGCTCTACCATGGCGGGGTAGGAGACCCAGAAGGGGGTAGGAATGATGACCTCGTCCCCCGACTGGAAAATTGACTGGAACAGGTTGTAGAGGGCATGCTTGCCGCCGCACGTCACCATCACCTCTTCCCGCTTGTACTCCAGGTCATTCTCCTTCTTGAACTTGGCTATGACCGCGTCCTTGAGCTCTTCCATGCCAGCGGCAGGCGTGTATTTCGTATAGCCGTCCATGATTGCGTCTATGGCCGCCTTCTTGATGTGGTTTGGTGTATCGAAATCGGGCTCACCGGCGCCAAAGCCTACGATGTCGAGGCCTTGCGCCCTGAGAGCCTTTTCTTTTGCCGCGACTGCGAGCGTCGCCGACGGCTTCAACGATCTGGCTCTATCTGAGATCATCAGAACTCCTTGGGTTTTGCGAGAATCTCCCGCACCTTTATATTGAAGAACCTGTTGGAAGAATCCGCCCTCATGAGACATGCCGTGTCCGCCCCCTGTCGCGTGCCCGCGACGGCGATCACGTCCGACGGCGGCACCAGTCCCGCATCGCACGCCATGGCGGTGATCTCTGCGCAGACCTTCGCGCCCTGACAGAGCATGCGCAAGGTGTTCGCAATCAAGTCCTGCTCAGAATAGCCGGTGAGCCCCCGGATCGCCGTACCCAGGCTGCCGAGAACCATTGTGCCCGTGAGAACCTTTATCCCCCGGGCAGCCATCTCATCTCTCAGCGTCTCAGGAAACTCTTGCACCCCCGGGTCCTTGAACCCCGTATTGTGCGTGACCACGACTATGTTGCACGACCCTCGAGGAAAAGGATCGAGGAGCATGCGGGCCGTCTCACCTGTGGTCGATGCGACGATGACGTGGCCCACATGGTTCTCCCTCGCATAGGTGAAGGCCGCTTCCAGGATATTTTTCGTGCTCTCCATGCCCACCTCCGGAAATGTACGGGTCCCTCGGAGAAATGCGCTATTTAATTATACTATACTCGCCCTTTTGTCAAGTCATGCCCAGCCAACCGCCTTTCCCCGGGCGGCCGATCCGGCCGGAATCTTACCGGGGGCCGACCGCCACCCTGAGCACCCGCTTCGTACGCGTCGTCACTTTAAAGTCGTCACTTATCCTCTCCCCCACTATCCAGATGATTTCTCCCCTCGTGAGCAGGAGGGGGACCTGTCTACGCCTGTCGGCGGGGATCTTTCGAGAGATGAAATAATCCTTCACCTTCACGCTCCCTGTCATACCGAGGGGCGTGAACCTGTCCCCTTCGCGAAAGGTCCTCAAAGCAAGGTCGGATATCCTTGCCGCGTCGAAGAAGGCGATATTCCTCTCCTTTGGTGAGACCTGGGGCCTCTCGTCCATCAGGGAGACGTCGAGGGTGATACCGAGCAAGGGAATCGCGTTCTCCCCCGCCTCGATCGCAAACGTGGCACCCACCTGCGGGGCATCGCCCTTCTTCGTGAATAGAAGGTCGCCGTACACCCTCTTCACCCGTATCCCGTGAGGCAGCGTAACCACGTTGTTCGGCCTCCTAGAGCGAAGGGACTTTTCCACAAGGAGCACATGCTCCCGCAGAGCGATGAACCGGGGCTCTAGCCGCGCGAGGAGGAGGGTGATCACCCTGAATCGCACCTCCCCGTGGAGATCGCCCAACCTGTCGGCCCTTACCCGAAAGCCTTCCCCCTCGGCCTCTTCCTCCCCTTCCAGGAACCGGCTTGCCTCCTCATCGAATACGGTGTTGATGGAGGCAATGTCGGAAAGGAGGAGAAGGATCTTCTCCCTGAATCTTGGGTTGAGCTGCTCCATGAGCGGGGCGATCCGGCGGCGTATGAAATTGCGCTCGTACGCCTCCTTCAGGTTGGACGAATCCTGCATGTAGGGCAAGGAGCACTGCTCCGCATAGGCCGCGATCTCAGCGCGGTACGTGCAGAGGAGTGGTCTTATGAGAGGACCCCTTTTGATGGGAATGGAAGCGAGCCCGTGTATGCCGGTGCCCTTGATGAGGCGCAACAGGAATGTCTCCACCTGATCGTCCCTGTTGTGACCAATCGCTATCTTTCGGTAGCCGTGGTCCCTCGACCACTCCTCGAAATAGCGATACCGCACATCCCTGCCCGCGTGCTGCACGGATAGGCCCTGCTCCCTTGCGTACTCCCCCACGTCTATCCGTGCCGTGTGACAGGGGAGGCCGTACTTGTCCGCCAGGCCCTTGACGAAGACCTCGTCCCGCTCGGATTCCTCGCCCCGCAGCCGGTGGTTGATATGGCCGACGGCGAGGCCCAAGTCCAAGTCATGCTTGATCCTATTGAGCAGAAAGAGCAGGGTTGAGGAGTCTATCCCGCCCGATACGCCGACCAGAACCGTGTCGCCCGCGTCGAGCAGCCTCTCCCGGCTGATGACCCGCCTCACCCTCTGCTCTAGATCCATCCGGATGCTTAGGAGCAGGAAGCGCAGTTCGAGGACGAGCAGCCCGAGCAGCCCGAACCGGAGCTCCCCGATGATTTGAACTTGTATCCGGAGGAGAATCCGAAAGAGGACATCTTCTTCCTGGGGCTTTTATTACCGCATTTCGGACATTCCACGGATTCGTCCGTCCTGAAGACGATGCACTCGAAATCGTCTCCGCAGTTCTCACAGTTGTACTCATATATAGGCACGTGATGTTTCCTCCTTACCCTTTCTTGCCCGTCGCGTCTCTTTCGCGAGTTGAGGAAGGAGATTCTCAAGGGACCTCACATAGGTCTCTATCTCCTCCAGTCCCCCCGCCGGCATGGCCAGGGCCTCCTCGGCGAAAATCCGGGCCATGGAGAATCTATTGACGAAATAGCAGTTGAAGGCCGAGGCGTAGAGAAAAAGAAATGCCGCGGCCCTGTTGGTCCGGTCCAGCTTGATTACCTTCTGAAAGAGGCCTCGTGCGACCTGGTAGTACTCGCTCTCGAGATAGCTCATGGCCGCCTTCAACACGAGGGTGGTCCGGCCGTGGTCGTAAATGTCGTCGAGGAGGTCCTGATAGCCTTTTTTTCCGTATGCGGCTACAAAAGACCTTTCGTTTTCGAGCATGAAGCGCGGGAGCAGGTAATTGTTCCTGTACATCTTGATAAGGTCCTTCACCTGCGCCGCGAGGTCCTTCAAGAGTAACCTCACCTCTTTGAGACCCTCCGCCAATCTCTTCTCGGCCCTATTGATGAGCAGGCCGAACTCATGGATCATCTTCTTCTCAGCCTGGGTCAAGTCCACCGAACTGACCAGCAGAGCGTACTGAGGTTTGTAGTACTCGAGCTGGTAGATGCACTCCCGGAGCTTCATGGCTTCGTGAAAAATGTAGCCCACGGTGATATCGTAGAATTTCTCCTTATACGCGGCCTCGACGGCGTTCCTGAAAAGCTCGTGGCACAGCTGCTTCAGCCTGTAGAGACAGCTCTCTCCCCTGTCATCGACAAACTCCTCCACCTCGGGAAAACTCAGGGCACCCCTCCTGTGGAGCTCCATGCATTGGCCGTACGTCGTGTGCACGCAGATCGATTCCCTAATGAGATCTATCTGCTTCTTTTCGATATTCAGGTTCATCATGCGGTTCCGGATGCTCCTTTTCCGAATATTCCTTTATGAGTCTTCGCAGCTCCTCCCCATCGATAACCTCCTTATCGAGCAGGATTTGGGCGACTTCCTGAAGGAGCCCTTTCTTCTCGCCCAGTATCTCCTTTACCTTCTCGTACCTCTCCTCGACGATGCGCTTGATCTCGTTATCGATCTCCCGGGCGGTCTGCTCGCTGTAATCCCTGGACTGGGCGTCAGGGGAGATGTCGAGGAACATCGATTTCCTCTCTTTTTCATAGGTGATGTGGCCGATCTGGTCGCTCATGCCGAATTCCTTGACCATCGATTTCGCAATATCCGTCGCCTTCGCGAGGTCGTCGTGCGCCCCGGTCGAGACCTCCCCAAAGATCAGCTCTTCGGCAACCCTTCCGCCCAGAAGGACTGCAAGGCGGTCGAGAAGCTCCTGCTTCGTCATCAGGTAACGGTCCTCCGTAGGCCGCTGCATCGTGTAACCCAGCGCCGCGATCCCCCTCGGTATGATGGAGATCTTGTGGACCGGATCCGTGGTCTGCAGGAGCGATGCCATCAAGGCGTGTCCTGTTTCGTGGTGCGCCACAATCTCCTTTTCCCGTCTGCTCATCACCTTTTTCTTCTTCTCCAGGCCTGCGAGCACCCGGTCTATGGCTTCGTCGAACTCCTCGCTCGTCACGGCCGACTTACCCTTTCTTGCCGCGAGGAGGGCAGCTTCATTTACGAGGTTGGCAAGGTCAGCCCCCACGAAGCCCGGAGTCCTCGCGGCCACCACGGACAAATCCACTTCCTTCGAGATCTTCACCCCTTTCGCGTGGACTTTGAGGATCGCCTGTCTCCCACTGATGTCGGGCCTGTCCACGAGGACGTGCCTATCGAATCTCCCCGGCCTCAGAAGGGCCGGATCGAGGATTTCAGGCCTGTTCGTCGCCGCCATTATGATGACGCCCTTCTTCGTGTCGAACCCGTCCATTTCCGAGAGAAGCTGGTTGAGTGTCTGCTCCCTCTCGTCGTGTGACGCGAGGGGGTTGAGACCACGGGCCTTACCCAGGGCATCGAGCTCATCGATAAAGATGATGCAGGGCGCCTTTTCCTGCGCCTGTGCAAAAAGGTCCCTCACCCTTGCCGCCCCGACGCCCACGAACATCTCTACGAAATCAGATCCGCTCATGCTGAAGAAGGGCACTTTGGCTTCTCCGGCCACCGCTTTCGCGAGAAGGGTCTTCCCTGTCCCCGGCGCACCCACGAGGAGAATCCCTTTCGGTATCTTGCCGCCGATGCTCTGGAACTTCTGGGGTGTCCTCAAAAACTCGATGATTTCCTTCAGCTCCTCCTTGGCCTCTTCCACATCGGCCACATCTTCGAAGGTGACCGTAATCTCGTTCTCTCCGAATATCTTGCCACGGCTCTTGCCGAAGCTTAGGACGCTGGAGGGTGCACCCCCCATTCTCTTCATCAGGAGGTTCCAGATCACGATGATGACGACGAAAGGTAAGACCCATGAGATCAGTCCCTTGAGGAGCTTGTTCTCGTACTGACCGCCGAACTTTACGTTGCTCTTCTGCAAGTCCCTGATCATATCAGGGTCGTCTACCCTCGCGGTCATGAACTTCACCACCTTGCCGTCATCCTGGGTGAGGTTTCCCTGGATGCTGTCGCTATTTATGGTAAGGTCGCTGACCCGCCCTTTCGCCACGTCCTGTTTGAGCTCGCTGTAGGGGATCGTCTTCACTTCCGACGTGGATAAGTAGCTGTTGATAACGATTATGGCGACAAAGGCGAT
>Ga0326727_10022379_pt1 | contig 12223 bp, 9 predicted proteins | sample MB2enrmetagenome_FD_207643 | JGI IMG/M metagenome (GOLD analysis project Ga0326727, IMG submission 207643) | Lab enriched peat soil microbial communities from McLean, Ithaca, NY, United States - MB29MY | ecosystem: Environmental > Terrestrial > Soil > Wetlands > Peat | place: USA: New York... | reverse complement strand
TTCTCCGTATAGAGGCGGGCGAAATAAAAACTTAACTGCCGGGCCCGCACCAGCCGCTTCTGGCGGGAACGCCCCAAGAGTTCCGCCAGGCTCACCCCATAATAGTCGCAGACAATCTTTTGGATCTCCGGGATGCTCAGGCGGCTGGCCACCGCCTGCAAGTCCTGGAGGACCTCCCGGCCCATGGACAGGCTGAAGTTCTGGTTGAGCAAGGACGCCCGGGCCAGCAGGCAGTCCAGGGCGCTCTCCAGGCGGCGGACGTCGCCGCTGACGTATTCCGCCAGGTATTCCAGGATCTTCACCGAAACTTGCACCCCCCGGCTCTCGGCCTTTTTGGCCAGGATATTCACCCGGGTGGGGAAGTCCGGAGGGCCGATGGGGGTAATGACCCCGCCGGTGAGCCGGGAACGGAGTTCTTGGGAGAGTTGGCTGATCTCCCCCGGAAGATAACAACTGGTGAAGACCAGCCGTTTGCGGCGGCTCAGGAGGGTGTCCAGGGTGTAGCACACTTCCGCCTGAATCTTCTCTTTGCCGCTTAAAAATTGGACCTCTTCCAGGAGCAGAATGTCGCAGTCGCGGCGGAAGCGCTCCTTGAAATCGGCCATCTGCCCGCTTTTCAAGGCCCTTACCATTTGGTTGGCGAAATTCTCCGCGGTGAGATACAAGACCCTGCCGCCATCGGGCGTCTGGCTGATAAAGTTGCCCATGGCCTGGGACAGATGGCTCTTGCCCAGACCAGGGTTGGAGGTGATGAACAGGAGATGGTTATAAAAGGTGTCATTCCTGGCCAGGGCCCGGGAAGCCTGATAGGCCAGGCGGTTGGAGGCCCCGACCACGAATTTATCAAAGGTGAAGGCCTGATTAAGACCGCTCCGGGGGGCTGGCGGCGCCATATGGGGCAAGGCCGGCTGGGTCGGCCACGGCAGCGCCTGCGGTCGGGTATTGGCATTGAGCAATGTCAAAGCCACCGCCGCCGGCGTCTGCCCCAGGTTTTCCATGGCCTGCCGGATTAGCGGCAGATAATGGCCCTGGACCCATCTCAGGGAAAAAGGATTGGGGCAGGCCAGCAGCAGTTCACCTCCGGGACCGTTTTTCACCTGGAGGGGCTCGATCCACAGGTGGAAGGTGGAGGAGGGTATCTCGCCCTTGATTACCTCTTTGACCGCTTCCCAAATGCTTGTCATATTCCTCCGGTGGCAGTGCATCTGCTGAAACAATGCTAACCTTTGGGGCTATTCCGGTCAAAGGAGATGGACCGAAATGAACCTTAGCCCGACCACTTTGCCAACAGCTAAGGGGAAGGGTTAAGAGGCAATGGTGATGCGGGCCTGTCCCACGCGACAAAATATCCTGCAAAATCAAGATGATTTATAGCAAGAAGCATCGGCCCGGGGGGTTTGCCGGGCTCCCCGGCGGCCCTTTGTGGTCTGAGCTCATCTCGCGTTTCCTATCGTTTCCGACGATTTTCATAAGGGGAAAGGATAACCGGCTGCAAAAATCGGTATCCCTGCCACATGCATATGGAAAATCCCTCCAAAATATATTAATTAGCAATATCCATAAGTTATCCAGATGACGGCCATGGCCGGGAATCATGGAGGCGCCGGCTGGGCGGGATGCCTCTCAGGTCTGGGGTTCGCTGCCAGCCGCGGCAGGGTCCGGGGTTCTGGCCGGCGCTTACCTCCACTTTCCTTGACAAATTTAACCGCTCGGTTATATCATTCCCTAATATTTCCGAAAATCTTTTGAGGCCGGCCATGATCAATTATCCCGCTTACCGCAAGTTCATCACCCTGCGCAACGGCAAACGGATGATGTTTCGCTTCCTCAACGAGGAGGATCGCCAGGGCTTGCTCCAGTTGTTTCAAGATGCTCCCGAAGAAGACACCCGGTTTCTCAAGCAGAATGTCAAAGATCCCAAGTTGATCAACCACTGGATGGATAACATCAACTACCGCAAGGTCTTGCCCCTGCTGGCGGTGGACTTGGAAACCAATCAGATTGTGGCGGACGCCACCCTGCACCGGGGTAAACACTCGGCCAAGCATACCGGGGAGATCCGGATTTTTGTGTCCCGCAGCCACCGGAACCTGGGACTGGGCTCCCTGATGCTGGAGGAGCTGATCAACCTGGCCTTTAAGGAAAATCTCCAGTGGCTGAAGGCGGAGATCGTCGCCGACCTCAAAAAGGTGATCAAGGGCTTCAGGACCCTTGGTTTTGAACATAAGGCGGTGCTGGACGAGTATTTTATCCGCCGGGATGGGGTGAGCCACGACGTGGTGTTGATGATGCGTCCGGTCATGAAACGAGAAGAAGCGGAATTTTAACCGCGGCACCATGGGCTCGCGGTAAGAACGGGGCGGGTATTAAACCCGCTCTTTTTCATCTGGGGCCGGGCCGGGAGCGGTTAGGTTTTTAATTAGGGAGAGAAACCTATGGGGCGGGTAATTACCGGGGTGGAAGGCTTCCTGCAAGACCCGCCTGCCTGGGCGGCCCGGACCCGGCTGGGGCTGCTGAGCCACCCGGCGGCGGTGGCCGCCGATCTGACCGCCGCCCGGGGACTCCTGGCGGCCCGCTTTCCCGGGCAACTTAAGGTGCTGTTCAGTCCGCAGCACGGCCTGTGGGGGGAGAAGCAAGACAATATGATCCCCTCCGCCGACTTCTTAGACCCGCTCCTGAAGCTGCCGGTGGTAAGCCTTTATGGCCCCCGGATGGCCCCCCCCGCCGAGGCCCTGGCGGAGGTGGACGCCGTCCTGGTGGACCTGCAGGACGTGGGCGCCCGGGTGTACACCTTTGCCGCCACCCTGGCCAAGGTGATGGAGGCTGCGGCCCCCCTGGGCAAAAAGGTGGTGGTCCTGGACCGCCCCAACCCCATCGGCGGCGCGGCGGTGGAGGGTAATATCCTGCGGCCGGAATGGGCCTCCCTGGTGGGGCCTTATCCTCTACCCATGCGCCATGGCTTTACCCTGGGGGAGCTGGCCCGCTATTACCAGGCCACCCAGAAGATCGACTGCGACCTGGAGGTGATTCCCCTGGCCGGCTGGCGGCGGCGCGACTATTTCGACGCCAGCGGCCTGCCCTGGGTATTGCCGTCCCCCAATCTGCCCACCCTGGAAGGAGCCCTGGTCTATCCGGGCCAGGTCCTCCTGGAGGGCACCAATCTTTCGGAGGGGCGGGGCACCACCAAACCCTTCGAACTCTGCGGGGCGCCGTTCCTGGAGCCGGCGCGGTTGAAGGCCCTTTTACCGCAACTGCCGGGAGTGATCCTGCGAGAGGCCTGCTTTGAGCCCACCTTCCACAAGTGGAGCGGCGAGATGTGCTGCGGCTTCCAGCTGCACGTCATCGACCGGGGGAGTTTCAAACCCTATTTCACCACCCTGGCCCTGTTGGCGGCGATCCGGGAGCTCTACCCGGAGCGGTTCGCCTGGCGCCGGCCGCCCTATGAATACGAGACGGCGCGGCTGCCCATCGACCTGCTCACCGGGGACGCCGCCATCCGCCTGGGGCTGGAGCGGGGTCTGAGCGCCGCGGAGCTGGAAGATTCCTGGCAGGGAGATCTGGCCGGGTTCATGGAGACGCGGCGGGAATTTCTGTTGTATCCGGAATGATTAGAGGGCGGCCGGTGTCCGCCCCCAGCGTTAGGGCGCCCCAACATTGCCACCCCCACCCGGTGTCGCCCCCTCAAGGGGGAGGGAATTTAAGGACCGGCGCGTAAGACGCGCTCCGGTTAATGCACCAGGGCCAGGGCGCTCCTCAGGGCGGCCTTGGGGGGCACGATTTCGGGTTCTCCGGCCAGGCCCCGCCTGGCCTTTTGCAGCCAGTCGTAGATGGTGGGCCGGGCCGGGGGAATCTCCACCCGGTTGGGCGGCGTCAGATCGGCCAGGATGGCTTCGATGACCTGCAAGGCGGCGTCGTTCTGCCGCCGGTCCACCATATCAAAGGCCTTCTGAATTTCGCTTTTCATATCGGTCATGGCCAGGCTCCTCGATTTTTCTTTTGATTGGCGACCCAGCGGGCCGCCAATACTTATAAGGTTTGGGAGGGGGGGTTGGGCGGAGGGCAGGAAGCCTCGCTCCCTGGCCCTCCCCCCAAATCTTCCTTCCCATCATTTTGGAAACAGGCTTCTTATGGCCGCGGCCAGGGTTTCCACCCCCAGCAGTTCCAGCCCGGGGTAGTCCCCCAGGCGCTCTTTTTGGCGCAGGGCCAGGAGGGCCCGGCGGAACCCCAGCTTATGTCCTTCCTTGAGGCGCACTTCCGGGGCGCTCACCGCCCGGACCTCGCCGGTGAGGCCCACTTCTCCGAAGATCAGGGTGTCCGCGGGCAGCGCCCGCTCCAGAAAGGAGGAGGCCACGGCCAGGGAGACCCCCAGGTCCGAGGCCGGTTCGCTGAGGCGGACCCCGCCCGCCACGTTGACGAAGAGATCCTGGCCGCTCAGGCCCAGGCCCACCCGCTTTTCCAGGATGGCTACCAGCAGCGACACCCTCCCCGGGTCCACCCCCATGCTCTGGCGGCGGGGCAGGGCCAGGGAGGAGGGGGACACCAGGGCCTGGACCTCCACCAGGATGGGGCGGGAGCCTTCCAGACTGGGGACCACCGCGGCGCCGGGGACCTCCAGGGAACGCTCCGCCATGAAAAGGCCCGAGGGGTTGTCCACCTCCAGGAGGCCGGCCTCCTGCATTTCAAAGACCCCCAGTTCCTGGGTGGGGCCGAAGCGGTTCTTCACGGTGCGCAGCAGCCGGAAGGCGTGGCTGCGGTCCCCTTCCAGGTAGAGGACCGTGTCCACCAGGTGTTCCAGGGTCATGGGGCCGGCGATGGCGCCTTCCTTGGTGACATGGCCGATGAGAAAGGTGGCGACCCCGGTGAGTTTGGCCTGCTGCACCAGCCGAAAGGCCGTCTCTCTTACCTGGTTCAGGGAGCCGGGGGACGCCGGGATAGTGGCGGTGTACATGGTCTGGATGGAATCCAGGGCCAGGAAGGCGGGCCGGACCTCTTCCACTATCTTGAGGATGTTTTCCAGGCAGGTCTCGGTGGCTACCAGCAGCTCACCCGAGGTGAGGCCCAGGCGATTGGCCCGGAGTTTGAGCTGGGCTTCGGACTCTTCCCCGGAAATGTAGAGGCCGACCAGGCCTCCCCGACTGAGCCGATCCAGGACCTGCAGGATGAGGGTTGATTTTCCGATCCCCGGGTCGCCGCCCAGCAGCACCACGGAACCCTGGACCACCGCGCCTCCCAGGGTGCGGTCGAACTCCTGGATGCCAGAGGTCCGGCGCACCTCCGGTGCCGCCTGCAGGTTAAGCAGGGGCAGGGGCTGGCCCCGCCGGGGAGGAAGTTGTGCCAGGCCGGGGGCCACGGGAGTCATATCCTCTTCGGCCATGGAGCTCCAGGCGCCGCACTCGGGGCAGCGCCCCAGCCATTTGGCCGCCTGGTGGCCGCACTGCTGGCAGACAAACACCGGTCTTCCGGCCCGGGACATGGGGGCGATGGCGTCCTTGGAGAGCTGTGATTGGTGATGCCAAACAAAAGATCTTTTTTGATCTTACTTGATCTGCGGTGCAAAAGACAATGAGAAACCTTGGAGCTGCTTTCTCAGGGCGGCACGGTGGCCCGCCCCACCTTGAGCTATCCCCACTCCCGCATGGGGGAGACGGTCAGGCTGCGGGGGGATGAACCGCCGAGGGCGCGGCGGTTCATCATTCTCAGGCTTTGGCCTCCCGAGGCCGCACCTGCAGGTCCAGGCGTTCCAGGCCCCGGATGACGGTGAGGGTCACCGGCTCGCCGATGGGCCACTCGGCCAGGAAACGGTGCAGGTCGTCCACGCTGATCAAAGGTTGGCCGTTGATGGAGACGACGAGGTCGCCTTCCCGGAAACCGGCCTGGGCCGCCGGTCCCTGGGGGTCCACCGAGATGGCCTCCACTGCGGATTCGGCGCTCAGACGGTGAAAGCGCACCAGCCGGCGCTCCAGGGCCCGCTGCCGGGCCACCAGTCCCAGGTAGCCCCGGCGCACCCGGCCGTGGGTGAGCAGTTGGGACACCACCCACTTGCCGGTGTTGGCCGGGATGGCGAAACCGAGGCCCTGGGCCATCATGATGATGGCGGTGTTGACCCCCACCACCCGGCCCCGGGAATCCACCAACGGCCCCCCGGAGTTGCCCGGGTTGAGGGGGGCGGAGTGCTGGATGATATTCTCGATGAGGCGGCCGGCGCGGCTCCGCAAGGCCCGGCCCAGGGCGCTCACCACCCCGGTGGAGACGGTGGACTGGAAGCCGAAGGGGTTGCCGATGGCGATGACCACCTGGCCCACCCGCAAGGCCGCGGAGTCCCCCAGGCTGGCAAAAGGCAGGCCCGCGGCGTTTACCCGAATCACCGCCAGGTCGGTGGCGGGGTCGGTGCCGACGATCTCGCCGGCCAGGGTGCGGCCGTCTTCCAAGGTGGCCTGGAGGAGTCGGGCCTGGGCCACCACGTGGTCGTTGGTGAGGATATAGCCATCCGGGGCGATGAGGACCCCCGAGCCGGCCCCGGCTTGCTCCGCCGCCTGCCTGGGCGACGGGCTGCCGGTGGTGATGCCCACCACCGCGGGACCCACCTCCTCCACCACCTTGACGATGGCTCGGGAGTAAGCGTCCAGGAGTTCCAGGTCCGAGCCCTCCCCGGGGCCGGCCTGAGTGCCGGGAGGGACACTTGCGGCAAGGTCTTCTCCTGAGATGAGGTTCAAAGTGCGTCGCACCTGCTCTTCCATAAGATACTCCAAAGATATATCGAGCCCAGGCCCGGTGAGCCTGATGGTAGTGGGCACTGCCCACCCAAATCTGACAGCTGACCGCCACAAGGCATATTTTATAATTATAACCTAAATTTGCGCGGCGGCCGGGATAATGAAATGATTATCCCTTAATATATGGTAAAAAAAACGGGATGGGACCGGCTATCGAAGTCCCGGCCGGGGCCCGGGTTTTTGAACAGCCGTGTCAATCTCTCAGCCAAAGGGGATTTGGGTTCGGGATGTCCGAGATGACCGTCAATGCCCTTCGGAAAGAGCTTCTGGCGGGCGCCGGCAGGCTGGCAGGGCGGCGTTCTTTGCGAGTGTTGCAGGAACTGGCGGCGGCCCGGAAGGCCAAGGTCTACCTGGTGGGGGGCTCGGTGCGGGAGTTGGCCCTGGGGCGGACCGCGCCGGACCAGGACCTGGCGGTCTCGGGGCAAACCCTGGAACTGGCCCGGGAGCTGGCCGGCGCTCTGGAAGGCACCTTCGTGCTCCTGGACGAAGGGGAGCGCACCGCCCGGGTGGCCTGCCGGGGGGAGATCCTGGACCTGGCCGAGTTCCGGGCCCCCGGACTGGAAGGGGATCTGCGGGGTCGGGATTTCACCATCAATGCGGTGGCTCTGGACCTGGACGCCATCCTGGGTCTGACTCCTCTACGGGTCCTCGATCCCCTGGGAGGTCTGGAGGATTTGTCCCGGGGGTTGATCCGGATGGTGGCGGCGCAGAACCTGGCTGCGGATCCGTTGCGGCTGCTGCGGGCTTACCGGTTTGCCGCCACCCATGGCCTGGAGCTGACGCCGGAGACCGAGGCCGCCATCGCCGGACTGGCCCGGGAATTCTCGCGGGTAGCCGGGGAGCGGATCCACCAGGAGTTGTTTCTCCTGCTGGGAGCGCCCCGGGCCGCCCCCATCCTGGCCCGGATGGATCGAGTCGGCCTCCTCACCCTGATCCTTCCAGAGCTGGAAGAGCTGAAGGGGGTGGATCAGGATGGTTATCACCACCTGGACGTGTTTCAGCACTCCCTGGCTGCGGTGTTGCACCTGGAGGAGGTGCTGGCGGAGCCCCGGCGGTACTTTGGGGAAATGGCTGCGGCAGTGGCCGCGGCGGAGGCGCCGCCCTGGCCGGCCCTCGTCAAGCTGGCGGCCCTGTTCCACGACGCCGGTAAACCCAGGGTCCAGGAGCGGCGCCGCGATCCGGACCGCTATACCTTTTATTTTCATGAGAAGCTGGGGATAGAGATCTTTGCCGGGGTGGCCCAGAGGTTGCGTCTGAGCGCCGCGCAAGCCAAGGTGGTGAACACCCTTATCCGCCTCCATATGCGCCCCTTTCTGCTGCTGCCCGCCTTTCGGCAGCGGGAACTGAGTTTCCGAGCCCTGGGACGGATGGTGCGGGCAGCGCGCCCCGAGCTGCCCGGCCTCTTTGCCCTGGCCATGGCCGACAGCCTGGCAGGTCAGGGGCCCATGAAACCCGCGGATTCCGAAGCAGTGTTGGCCGAACTGGCGGATGAGGCCCTGCGTTTCCTCAAGGAGAAGCTGGAACCCCAGGATTCCCTGCCCCGACTGCTCAGCGGCGACGACCTGATCCGGGAATTTCGCCTGGAACCCGGGCCTCGCTTTCGACACCTGTTGACCGCGGTGCAGGAGGCCCAGTGGGAAGGAATGGTGCGCACCCGGGAAGAGGCCCTCAGGCTGGTGCGCCGCTTGCTGGAGTAGGGAGGGCCGCCGCCGGAAAACTGCGCGGCGCGGGGAAGGTTTCCGCGAAAGAGATGAATGGATATAAAATGTTTTGTATTATATTGTATTAGCAAAATATATATTATTATCTAAATTCCCAAAGGAGATCTGCCCATGCAGAGGTCCAACCCGGAGGATAGGGGCCGGGACCTTCAGAGCGGCGTTTTGATCCGCCTGCGGGGGGTTTATCCTTCCCTGAAAGCGGCCTTGCAGAAAGTGGCGAGCCTGATCCTGAGTCAGCCGGAGATGGCCATCTATGCCTCGGTCAATGAAGTGGCGGCGGCCGCCGGGGTCAGCGAGGCCACCGTCATGCGCTTTTGCCGCATCCTGGGTTTTAAGGGTTTTCAAGATTTCAAGATCGCCCTGGCCCGGGAACTGGTGGCGCCGCCACCGCGGCTGCCTGAAGATGCGGGTCCCACCACCCTGGTGCGGTGGATCTTCAAGGCCAACCTCGCCGCCCTGGAGGAAACCCTGGAAGTTGTGGAGATGCGGCAGTTGCTCCAGGCCGGGCAACTCCTGGGAAATTGCCGGCGGCTGATCATTGGCGGCTTTCGAGGCTCGGCCCTGGCGGCGCAATATGGCGCCATTCGCTTCGCCCCCCTGGGGCTGGACCTCCGCTGCTTTACCGAGACCTATCAGATGGCCATCAGCGCGGCCTTCCTGGGGAGTGAAGACGCCATGCTGGCCATCTCCCACTCGGGTATTACCCAGGGAATCCTGGCCGCGGCCCGGGTGGCTAAAGACAGCGGGGCCCAGGTCCTGGCCATCACCAGCAACCCTTTGGCTCCCCTGTCCCGGATGGCGGATCTGGTGTTGATGACCGCGGGCCGGGAGATGACCATGGCCCCGGACTGCCTGGCCGCCTTTCTCAGCCAGATCTCCATCATCGACAGCCTGGCCACCTTGCTGCAGCAGGCCCGGCCGGATGAGGCCCGGGCCAATCTGGCCAAGATCGAGAGAGTCCTCTCGATTCCGGCTTAATTTTTTCGGACAGGACCGACCGCGATGCGCCAAGCTCAGCTAAGGCAGGAAATTGTCCGGGTCTGCCGGATGTTGCACCAAAAAAATTACCTCGCAGGCACCGACGGCAATGTCAGTGTGCGTCTGGGGGACCAGGTCCTCATCACCCCCAGCGGAGTGAATAAGGGCATGATGGAAGAGGATCAGGTGATCACCGTGGACCTGAAAGGCCGATTGCTGGCCGGGACGGGACGGCCCACTTCGGAACTCCGCATGCACCTGCTGGTCTATGAGTTGCGACCGGAGGCGGGGGCCGTGGTGCACGCCCATCTACCCTATGCCACTGCCTGTACCCTGGCGGGGATCTCCTTGTTGGAACCCATCTTGCCCGAGGTGGTGATTACCTTAAAGGGGATTCCCACCGCGGCCTATGCCACCCCGGGCACCGAAGAAGTCCCAAAGGCCCTCCGGGATTTTATCCAGGAATTTGACGCCATCCTCTTATCCCGGCACGGCGCCATTACCGTGGGCCGCGATTTGATGGACGCTTACAACAAAATGGAAAAGCTGGAACACACCGCACGAGTGGTCCTGGCGGCCCGGCTGCAGGGACCGGTGTCGCCTTTGTCAGCCTCCGAGGTGGAGAAGCTGCGGCGTTTGAGGGAAAAGGGTAAGGCAGGCGGTTGACTTTATAGAGGCGTCTAACGCAGCGATTATGGCGCCAGAGGCGCCCTGAGCCGCTCCATCCTGGCAGTTTACCCGGAGACTCCAGATAAAACTCACAGTATCCCTAGCCCAGATTGAGGTGGCAACCTCATAGCCGGAAGTGAACCTTCGCAAAGGCCAGCTCATGATTGTCGCAAGCCCGACCTTTACGAAAAATACGAGCTTGGCCAACCAATTCCGGCAGCCCATCTTTTCTCCTTAACTAGCGGGCCTCCCTAGCCACTGCTGACTGCTGACTGCTCGGGGCTCACTGCCTCGATCCGCCGCACCGTGGGAAGCACCCAGGGGAGCAGGGCGAAGGCGGGCCAGGCGGCCAGGAAGCTCAGGAAGAAGAAGGTGGCGTAGCCCAAAGAGGCCGCCAGCCAGCCCCCCAGGTAGCCGCACAATCGGCCGCTGAGGCCGAAGAGCATGGACAGGAAGGCGTAATGGGAGGCGCTGAAGCGCTTGTCGCACAGGCACATCAGGAAGGCCATGAAGGCGGCGGACCCCATCTGGCCGGCCAGGTTATCCCCCAGGGTGGCCAGATAAATGGTGTAAGGCCAGGACCCCGGGAGCGCCGCCATCCAGTATCCCAAAATCGACACCGCCTGGAAAATACCCAAGACCCAGAGGGCCCGGCTGATGCCCCAGCGGGCCGTGAGCACCCCCCCCAGAAAACCGCCCAGGATGGCGGGCAGTTTGCCCAGGGTGATGGAGGCCACCCCGAACTGGGTGCCGCTGAACCCCAGGTCCCGCCAGAAGGCGCTCACCATGGCCCCCAACATGGCGTCGCCGGCCTTATAGGCCAGGATAAAGACGATGATAGCCCCCATATTGGCATGGCTCATCAACCCCTTAAGAGACTCCTTGATCTGGCTGGGGCCGCTCGATCCCAAACCGGCCCGGACCCGCTCCGGCCGGGGCAGATGGAAGGGCCGGCAGGCCAGGACGGTGACCGCCAGGGCCGCCATGATCAGGCCCACCCCCACGAAGGTGGGGCTCCAGCCCACCAGGTCGCTGAGTATCAGGACCCCGCCCCCGGCGGCGATGAGGCCCACCCGGTAGGCGCCGATGCGGATGCCGTTGGCCATCCCCAGCTCCCGGGTGTCCAGGAGGTCGATGGTGTAGGCGTCCACTGCCAGGTCCTGGGTGGCCGAGGCCAGGCAGAGGAGCCCCACCAGGATCCAGAAGGCCGGGCCCACCGGCGCTTCGGCCAGCCAGGCCAGCCCCAGCAGGCTGAGGATCACCGCCACCTGGGCCGGCACCAGCCAGGCGGCCCGGGAGCCGAAGCGGTCCGCCAGGGGGCTCCACAGGACCTTGAGGCTCCAGGCCAGGCCCATAAGGCTCAGGATGCCGATCTGCTCCAGGGGCACCCCCCGGCTGCGGAGGTAGTAGGACAGGGTGGTGTAGACGAAGCCGAAGGGCACTCCTTCGGCGAAATAGAGCACGAAGACCACCAGCATCTTCAAACGGCCGGAGAGTTGAGGGTGGGATTCCTGAGGCATCTCGGAATTAACTTAGAAGCTGGCAGGAAGAAAGTCGAGCCTTTTTTCAGACTTACTTAATCAGATAAAAAGCCAGGGCGACCTTCGCACCGGCTGAAAGCCTGTGCCACTGTCGCCCCTGCGGGGATTGGGAGGTAAATGGGGGTGGGATGGCAAGCGGGCCGGTGGCGCCAGCGTCTCGCTTCGGGAGGCCCACTTACCCCCCTCCCCAAACACTTACCCTGCGCTCAACTTCCCGGCGATGGTCGCGGCCACCTCCAACAGCTCCGGGACGGCCTCATAGGGGGGGATGCCCTTCAGGTCGGCTTCGATGATCCTTTCGTCAAAGGGAATGAAGCCCAGGAAGGGGAGGTCCGGCAGGTTTTTTCGTAAGAAGGCTTCGTCCGCCTCCCGGCGGATTTTATTGCCCACCACCGCCACCCGGTGCAGTCCCAGGTCCCCGGCCAGCTGCCGCACGTGCGAGGCCGTCTCGACGCTGCGGCGGCCCGGCTCCACCACCACGATGAGCCAGTCCACCCCCTTGGCGGTGGCCCGCCCCAGGTGCTCGATCCCCGCCTCCATG
>Ga0326727_10022378_pt1 | contig 12223 bp, 9 predicted proteins | sample MB2enrmetagenome_FD_207643 | JGI IMG/M metagenome (GOLD analysis project Ga0326727, IMG submission 207643) | Lab enriched peat soil microbial communities from McLean, Ithaca, NY, United States - MB29MY | ecosystem: Environmental > Terrestrial > Soil > Wetlands > Peat | place: USA: New York... | reverse complement strand
GAAGCCCAGAGCGAGCGCAGCGAGTCGAAGGGCGAAGTCGAAGGACCTGCGTTTGTCGTCCCCCAGCTCGACCAGCTCATCGCCGCCAGCCGCCACGCCTGGGACGGAGCCCTCGCCCACGGCGAAAGGCACGGCTTCCGCAACTCCCAGGTCACCGTCCTCGCCCCCACTGGCACCATCGGCTTCATGATGGACTGCGACACCACCGGCATCGAGCCCGAGCTCGCCCTCGTCAAGTACAAGAAGCTGGTCGGCGGCGGAATGATTAAAATCGTCAACTCCACTGTCCCCTCCGCCCTCATCAAGCTCGGATACAACGAGGCCCAGGTCAACGCCATCGTCAGCTACATCGACGCCACCGGAACCATCGAGGGCGCGCCCGGAATCAAGCCGGAGCACCTCGCCGTCTTCGATTGCTCCTTCAAGCCCGCCAAGGGGACCCGCTCCATCCACTACATGGGCCACATCAAGATGATGGCCGCCACCCAGCCCTTCCTCTCCGGCGCCATCTCCAAGACCGTCAACCTGCCGCAGGACTGCTCCGTCGACGACATCGCCGAGGCCTACATGCAGGCATGGCGGCTGGGAATCAAGGCCATCGCCATCTACCGCGACAACTCCAAGGGAGCGCAGCCCCTCAACGTCCAGGCCCAGACCGACGCCGATCGCAAGGGCACACGCGCCGTCGCCGCCAGCGAGCTCGCCATATCGGAACAGAACCTTTTGACCGCCGCCGACCGCATCGCCGCGCTGGAGGCAGCCAACGCCGCCCTCAACCGCGAGATAAAGCAAATCCTCACCGCCAGCACCCAGAACGTCGACGCCGCCGACGCCCAGGCCCCCCCGCGCGCCAGCCGCCATCGCCTCCCCGGCGAGCGCGCCTCCGTCACCCACAAGTTCGCCATCGCGGGCCACGAGGGATACATCACCGTCGGCCTCTATCCCAACGGATACCCCGGCGAGATCTTCATCCGCATGGCCAAGGAGGGTTCCACCGTCTCCGGCCTCATGGACAGCTTCGCCACCGCCATCTCCATCTCGCTGCAGCACGGCGTCCCGCTGCGCGTGCTCTGCGAAAAGTTCGCCCACACCCGCTTCGAACCCTCCGGCTGGACCGGCAACCCCGAGATCGGCTTCGCCAAGTCCATCATGGATTACATCTTCCGCTGGATCCAGATTCGCTTCCTCTCCGGCCACCAGCTCGACCTCTTCGCCAACATGGGCCCCGCCGCCGGCGAAGCTCCCCCCTCCGAAGCCGTCCTCCCCAACGGCGCGTTCGACAACCTCGCCCCCGCAGCCGATGCCAGCCCCCAGACCATCCTCCAGCGCGAGGCACGCACCCCTCGCGCCCTCTCCGACGAAGAGATCTTCGACAACGGAGCAGACAGCCAATACGGTGCCCACAGCCAGTTTGAAGAACGCACCCCGCCCCGCTACGGCATCGCCCCCGAACCCTCCGCCCGTACGGACAACGGACAACGGACAACGGACAACTTCGAAGACCGCGGCCTCTACGGCGTCCCCGGCGCCTCTGCCGCTGGCGCGCTCTACCACCCCTCCGACGCCATGAAGGGCCTCTACGACATGGGCGACGCACCATCCTGCGCCACCTGCGGCGCCATCATGACCCGCTCCGGCTCCTGCTACCGCTGCATGTCCTGCGGCAGCACCTCCGGCTGCAGCTAGAGCAAAACCAGGGATGCTCGTTCCATCGCCTTCGCTGATAGCTGGATGGCTGATCGCTTACAGTTCATGAATTATGCCTTTCGTTTTTGCCTTGCCGTTGGCCTTCCGGCTTCAAAGGAACACACCAACACCGGTTTTGATCTAGAGGAAGTTCTGAATCAGCTTCTGTTTTGTTGTTCTTGTTTCTGAGATAGGTTCGGGCTTTAGCCCGGATGGAGAGATGGGCCGTTGCCCTTGTTGTTGTTCTTGCTTCTGAGATAGGTCCGGGCTTTAGCCCGGACATTGACCAATGGACGAATCCGTGGGCTTTAGCCCCTGGGATATGCCTTCAAACCGGGTGCCCCATTCATGCGGCTTCATCGCATGGGTGGGAAGACAACCGATTCACTGAAAGGAACACGATGAACGCACTCATGGAAGCACCTGCGCAGGCCGCGCGCCCCACCTCCGAAGAGCCCGAGATCTACCAGGAGGGCGACTGTTGGCGCTTCCGCTGGGCCGGCCAGGATCACGGCTCCTTCGACTCCGAGCAGGGCGCACGCTCCGCCGCCCTCCGATGCAAGCGCCTCTCCATCCTCCACCTCGCCGCCGCCGCCCTCGACCGCCACTGACTCCTTCGCCGACGGCCAATCGCGCTATACTCAACCCATGAGCCTCGCCCTCGATCCCGCCACCGAGCAGCGCATCAAGCGTGAGATTGCCCGCGGCACGTACCGCGAGCCCGCCGAACTCATCAACCGCGCCCTCGACCTCCTCGAATCGCAGGAGAACTGGCTCGCGCGCAACAAGGACGCCATCCACCAGCGCCTCGCCGAAAGCATGGCCCAGTCCGAACGCGGCCAGCTCCATACCCCCGAAGAGGTCCGCGCCCTGCTCGCCCAGGACCGGCAAAGCCGAGCCAGCCGCCCTCAATGAGCTGTTACAAACTCACCGAATCAGCCTCGGACGATCTGCGCGAGATCGTCGCCTATCTCGTCGAGCAAGCCGGAGAAGACACCGCGCTGCGCATTGAAGACGAGCTCTTCGCAAAGTTCGCATCGCTTGCCGACTATCCAGGTCAGGGACATCGCCGCTCCGACCTCACATCGCTCCCGCTTGTCTTCTTCACCGTTGACCCGTTCCTGATCGTCTACCAGCGCGACATCTCGCCCATCGTCATCCATGCCATCTTCCACGGCGCGCGCGATGTAAAGCGACACCTCAGAAGCCGCGCCATTTAGTCCGTCAGTCACTTGAAAATAGTAGAAGCCCGACGATTCTTTAAACCGCCACCGTAAACGTGTCTTCGCTGCGCGTCACCGCGCGATACATCGTGTCGCGCTCGAACGGCACCCGCCCGGCCTCGGTAATCAGCCGCACCAAATCCGCCCGCCGCATCCCTTGCGGAGTCGTCGCCCCCGCGTCGTGGTAGATCTTCTCCTCGATCACCGTCCCGTCAATGTCGTCGGCGCCGAAGCGCAGCGAGATCTGCGCCATCCCCGGCGACACCATCTGCCAGTAGCTCTTCACATGCGCGAAGTTGTCCAGCAGCAGCCTCCCCACCGCAATCTGTTTCAGGTCCATCATCCCCGTCGTCTTCGCAATGTGCGCCAGCGCGGTGTTGTCGGGATGGAACGCCAGCGGGATAAATGTCTGGAACCCGCCCGTCTCATCCTGCAACTCGCGCAGCCGCAGCATGTGGTCTACCCTGTCCTCGTCGTTCTCCACATGCCCGTAGAGCATCGTCGCGTTGGACCGCAGCCCGATCCGGTGCGCCGTCCGCGCCGTCTCCAGCCACTCCCCGCCATCAATCTTGTGGTCGCATATGATGTGCCGCACGCGGTCCGCAAAGATCTCAGCTCCGCCCCCCGGCAGCGAATCCACCCCCGCCGCCTTCAGCCGCACCAGCGTCTCCTCCACCGTCAACTTGTACAGCTTCGCGAAGAACGCAATCTCCACCATCGTGAACGCCTTCACATGCACCTTGGGAAACCGCTCCTTCAGCCCGCGCACCAGGTCCTCGAAGTACTCGAACGGCAGATCGGCGTGTAGCCCGCCCACAATGTGGAACTCCGTCACCGCCTCGGTCAGCCCCGACCCCGCCGTCGCCCACGCCTCCTCCAGCGCCATGGTGTAGGTCCCCGCCGCGCCCTTCTTCCGCCCGAACGCGCACAGCCGGCAGCTCGCCACGCACACATTCGTCGGATTGATGTGCCGGTTCACGTTGAAGTAGGCAATGTCGCCGTGCATCCGCTCGCGCACCGCGTTGGCCATCCACCCCACGGCCAGGATGTCGTCCGTGCGATACAGCGCCACGCCGTCGTCGAAGCCCAGCCGCTCACCCGCCTCCACCTTTGCCGCAATCGCCCGCAGCCGCGCATCGCTGGTCTCGAAGCCGTGCCTCGGCCTCTGCTCCGCGCCCGCTGTCCGCGTCTCCGCTGCTGATGAATGTGAACTCATCCTGCCCTCATTCTAACCGCACACCACCGCCACTCCCGCATCTGCCGCGGAAGAGTTGCAACCCAGCGTTCGGGCAAGTATCGTTGGTTCATCCACATGTGCAAACCGCTGACAATTCTTCTGGGACTCCTGTCTCTTACCGTCCCATCCATCTCCGCGCAGATCGCGCAGGCCGACCGGGTCACCGTCCAGCCTGAGTTGACCATCTCGGTGCGCCTTGCCGGCCATCTCCCGCGCTGGGCCAATCCCGCGGCCGACGCTGGCCCGGTTGCCGCGGACACCAATCTCCATCTCACCTTTGTCCTCTCGCGCGCGCCCCAGCTTCAGGCCGCCTTCACCCAACTCCTCGCCGACCAGCAGGACCCCGCCTCGCCCCGCTACCACCAGTGGCTCACCCCGCAGCAGGTGGGCGAGCTCTACGGTCCAACCCAGCACGACATCGACGCCCTCACCGCCTGGCTCACCAGTCGCGGTCTCGCCCCATCCGAGCTCTCTCCCAGCCGCATCTTCCTCACCGTCTCCGGCCCCGTGTCGGCCGTCTCCGCCGTTCTCTCCACCAGCTTCCATTACTTCACCCTCAACGGAGAACCCCGCCTCTCCACCACCCAAGAGCCCGCGCTCCCCGCCGCTCTCGCCTCCATCGTGCAGTCCATCGCCGGCCTCTCCGACACGCCCATCCAGCCCATGGGCCACGGCCAGGCAGTCTCCGCATCGTCCTCCGTCGCCAGGCCCAGGTTCACAAACAACTCCAGCCACTACGTCACTCCCGGAGACTTTGCCAACATCTTCGACCTCAACACCCCATACCTCGCCGGCTTCACCGGCCTCGGCCAGCGGATCGCCATCATTGGCCGCTCGCGCGTCGTCTCCACGGACATCACCGAGTTCGAGGCCAACACCGGCCTCGCCGCCAATCTCCCCAACCCCATCGTCCCCGGCGCAGGCCCCGATCCCGGCCTATCCGGCAACGGAGACGAATCCGAAGCGACAATGGACGTCCAGCGCGTCCTCGGCACCGCGCCCTCCGCGCAGGCCGACCTGGTCATTCTTCCCAACAGCGGCGGAGGCATCTTCACCGCCGCGCAGTACGAGGTCAACACCCTCAACGATCCCGTCATGAACATCAGCTTCGGAGAATGCGAGGCCAGCGCCGGCTCCGCCAGCGTCAAGAGCTGGGACTCCCTCTTCTCCCAGGCCGCCTCCCAGGGCATCTCCGTCCTGGTCTGCTCCATGGACTCCGGCGCGGCCACCTGCGACTCCGGCTTCGCCACCCCGCCCGCCACTCAGCAGCTCAGCATCAACTCCCTCTGTTCCAGCTCCTACGCCACATGCGTCGGCGGAACGGAGTTCGCCGACACCGCCAATCCGTCGCTCTACTGGTCCTCCTCCAACAGCTCCAGCCGTGTCTCCGCGCTCGGCTACATCCCCGAAGGCGCATGGAACGAGCCCGGTTCGCCGGGAAGCTACGTCGTCGCCTCGGGCGGAGGCGGAGCCAGCATATACATCGCCAAACCCTCCTGGCAGACCGGAACCGGAGTCCCCGCCGACGGCGCGCGCGATGTCCCCGACATCAGCTATCCCTCCGCCGAGCATGACGGCTACTACGGCTGCTACGCGCTCGGCGGCGGCGACTGCGCCAACAGCCGGTTCGAATACTTCTATGGCACTTCCAACGCAGCTCCCGCCATGGCCGCCGTCACCGCCCTCCTCAGTCAGCGGACAGGCTCGCGCCAGGGCAACCTCAACCCAACCCTCTATCGCCTCGCGGCCACCCCAGCCAACGGAGTCTTCCACGACACCACCGTCGCCAGCAGCGGAGTCTCCGGCTGCTCCGCCTCCGTCCCCAGCATGTGCAACAACAGCACGCCCTCGCCCACCGCGCTCACCGGAGGCCTCGCCGGTTATCTCCTTACCGCCGGATACGACCTGGTCACCGGATGGGGCTCCATCGACGGCAACAACTTGCTGAACGCCGCCGGCAGCCCCGGCTTCGCCATCGCCGCCTCACCCTCCACCCTCACCCTCAGCGCCGGGGCCACCACCGGAAACTCCTCCACGCTCACCTACATCTCGCTGAGTAGTTTCGCCGGAACCATCACCCAGAGCTGCACCGTCATCTATACCGGCAGCGGCACGCCCATCCATCTCCCTACCTGCTCCTTTTCCCCCTCCACCGTCACTCTCCCCGCGAACGGCACCGTCACCGGAACCATCACCATCAACTCCACCGCTCCCGGAGGCGCCGGTGGCAGCGGCCTCGCGTCGATTGGTGGTCCCACAATGACCGGCTCCCTGCGCAACCCCGCTAATGCGCGCGACTCCGCCGCACGAACCGCTCTCCCCGCCATCGCCCTCGGCGCGCTCTTCCTCGGCCTGTTGCCCGGCCGCCGCCGCCGTCTCAGCCTCCTCCGCTCGCTTGCAATGGCCTCCGCAATCGCCGTCGCCGCAGCCTCCCTCTCCGGCTGCGGAGGCGGTTCCAGCCCCTCAACCTCGACCGGCTCCTCCACCCCTGGCTCCACCTCCGGCTCCTACACCATCTCGCTCACCAGCGCCAGTGGGACCTCCACGGCCACGCCCGCCGCCTCCATCGCCCTCACCATCCAGTAGCGCAGTGTCTACTGCGGGTGTGCGTCTACGCCGTGAACGGGTTAAGCAGCTTCAGCTCGATGTCCCGCACGTCGCTCGTATTCCGCGTAACAAAGGTCAGCCCATGCACCACGGCGGTCGCAGCCAGAAGCGTATCGACGACCGGACGCGGGCGTTGCGCACTCCACTCTCCCCAAAGCCGAGCCGTGGCGGCATCGATCCCCAAAATGCGCTCGGCAAACCCCAGCTCCAGCCCATCCACCCACTGCGCAATCCTCTCCGCCGCCTCCGCGTCGGTGCGCCGCTTCTGCTCCACGCCCTTCCTCATCTCGCCCAGTGTCAGAACGCTGATGTAAAGCGTGGAGGGGTCCGTCGCCTGCAAAAACGCGATCACCTTCTCGTCCGCATCTCTCTTCCGCGTCTCCGAGAGAACGTTGGTGTCCAGCAGATACTGCGCCGGCGAGCTCACAAGCCCACCTCCCGCCCCATGTCGCGGTCTCTCGTCACCTCGAATCGGTCTACCTTCGGCCCGCCCAGCAGGTACGCCCTCAGGTCGGGCCGGTGCGCGGTCAGCGCCCGGTACTCCGCAATCGACAGAACGACGGCCCGCTCCGAGCCGTGACGCGTGATGATCTGCGGGCCCTTCGTGTTGGCCTCTTCGATCACCTCACTCAGCCGAGTCTTTGCCTTCTGAACCTGCCAGACAGCCATATCAACCTCCGACCATTTCAACCATAATTATAGTCGTTCTAGTCGCATCTGTCTAGTGCGTATCCAACTCCGCCGAATCCACCATCCGTGGCTGCACCACAATCCCGTCGAACAGCGTCGCCCCCACCAGATAGTCTCCCACCGGACGCACAAATCGCAGGTTCCAGCCCGTGTCCCACCAGCTCACCCGCATCGACGGAAGCTCAACCGCGAACGCATCTGTCGCCGGCCCGTTGGAGGTCACCAGCATCCGGTTGTCCGTCTCATCGTAGAAGATGCTGTTGCCGTCGCGCAGGAACATTCCCTTCACCGTCTGCCAGCTCGCGCCCCGGTTCGCCGAATAGTACACCCCGTTCCGGTCCGCGACCCACAACTCCCCTTCGCCGTCCACCGCCAGCGCCGAAAGCTGCCTCCCCCGGCTGGGCACAGCCGCCGCGCGCCACGTCCTGCCGCCGTCCGCCGACATCTCTATCGCGTTCAGGCTGGCCACCGCCACCACCCCCTTCGCCGCCGCCGCAAAGCGCCATTCGTCCATGGGGACCGACGCCACCTGCACCCATGCCGTCCCGCTCGACACGCTGCGCAACACCCCCTGCGAGGTCGCCGCATACAGCGTCTCGCCCGTCATCGCAAAGCCATAGACGCTCGCCTCGAATCGCTTCCCCGCGCCCCGCGCCGGCGCCTGCCGCTTCGCCGCCTGCCGTTTCCCCGCCGAAGTCTTTCCCGCCACCGCAGTCTTCGCCCCCGCAGGCGCGGTCTTGCCCTCCACTGCAATCTTCGTGTCGTCGCCCACGCGCTGCCACACCGCGCCCTGCAGCCGGTAGATCCCATGCTCCGTGCCTGCCAGGATCGACCCGTCCGGCGCCTGCCCCAGGCTGAACACATCGTGCCCATCCAGCCCGCCGCTCATCTGCGTCCAGCTCAGCCCGCCGGTATGGCTCACAAACACGCCGCCCGACTCCTTATCGTTCACCACCCCAACATACAGCGTCGCCGCGTGCTGCGCGTCCGCGCTGTACGCCGTCACCTGCCGCGCCGAGAACCCCCGGTTCGACGGCAGAAAGCTGTCGCCCCCGTCGTCGCTGGCCAGTACGCCCTGGCGGTCGGTCGCCAACAGCACATGCTGCGAGTTTGCCGGGTCCACGTACACGTCGTTCACAACCACATCTGCCCCGGTCGTCTGCATCCAGTACTTGCCTGCATCATAGGTGCGATACAGGCCTTCCGTCGTCCCCGCGAACACCGTGTCCAGGTGGTTGGGGTCCTGCATCAGCACCCGGGTCCGCCGCGCCTCCGTCGGAATGCCCTGGGCTTTATTCACGCCAACCCCGCCCGTGAACTTCGCCCCCCCGTCCACGCTCTTGTAGATCCCCGAGCACGCGCTCAGATACACCACCAGCGGCTGCTGCGGGTCCACCAGGATTGAGAAGACGTCCGAGTCCTCGATGATCCCATCCTTGATGCTCGTCCAACTCTTCCCGCCGTCCGTCGTCTTCCACGCCAGGTGCCATGTGCCCGCGTAGATGGTATTGGGGTCCGCCGGGTCCACCGCCAGCGACTCGATCTCGTGGATCTCCTTGCTGCCTGCCGGGCTGATCCTCGTCCAGTGCGCCCCGCTGTCCATCGAGCGGAAGACCCCCTCCAGCGTCCCCGCCACCAGGACCTTCGCGTCCGATGGCGCCGCCGTCAGCGCGCGGATCGACTGTCCGCGCATCTCCGGCTGGCTCGCCCAGGTTGTTCCGCCGTCGTTGCTGATAAACAACCCGCCGTCGGGATGCTCGCCCAGCGCATAGGCCGCCGTCAGCAGATGCTTCGGGTCCGCTGCGTCCACCAATATTTTCTTAATGACAAGATCGTCGCGGTTGTCCATCCGCGCCAGCCGCTTCCAGCTCTTGCCGCCGTCGGGCGACTCATACACCCACCCGTTGGCCGCGCCCAGATACAGATGCGCATGGTCCAGCGGGTCCGCCGCAAAGGCGCGCGCGCTCCCGCCGTCCGGCCCGAACGGAAACCATGAGACAGCGCGCGCCGGAGGGCAAACCATACCCACGGCCAGGGCAATCCAAAATGTGTATCTCCGTCGGAGTCTGCAATTCAACGTTGCTGTCCCATCCCGTCGCTAAGAAACTCTGAATGAGTCCTTGTTTTGAAAGGGACGGGCTTCAGCCCGTCCGTAAATGCCATGAGATTACGGGGCTCTAGAACAAAACCAGGGATGCTAGTTCCATCGCCTTAACTGATAGCTTGATGGCTGATCGCTTACAGCTCAAGAATCATGCCTTTCGTCTTTGCCTTGCCGTTGGCCTTCCGTCTTCAAAGGACCACACCAACACTGGTCTTGCTCTAGCCCCTGAGGGAATGTCCAACGCAGGTTCAAACCTTCCCTGCCTCATTACAGAATACAGAGTCCCGAAGCCAACATCGCACCCCATCCCAGCACAAAGGCTGACTGGGAACCAACCCAGTCAGCCTTCTGTGCTTCTGCTTCCTTCCGTGCCGAAGACTACTTCTTCGCCGCGGCCTTCTTTGCCGGCTTCACCGGTGGCGTCCGGGGCACAGCCTTCACTGCGCTCTCGTCCACCGCCGTGTCGCTGGCCACCGGGTTGACTGCGCCCGCCGGAATCAGCGTCGTCGTCACCGTCTTGCCGTCGTCGGTCCCGGTGTACACCAGGATGCGCGACGGGTCGATGCCCTTCTCCGTCACTAGGTAGTCCTTGGTGTTCACGGCGCGTTCCGCTGCGTCGCTCGGCTTGGCGACATGGTGCTTCAGCTTCGCTGTCCTCTTTGCTTCCTTGGCCTCAGCCGCCTGCTCCTTGGCGTCCTCGTTGCCCACCAGAGCCAGCTTGGCGTCCGTGGAGCGCTGCATGCTGAGGGCGACATCGTCCAGGCAGGCCTTGGCTTCGTTGTCCACCCGCGTCGGGCGCTTTGCATCGCGCTCGAAGCTCGTCGGGCACAGGCTCGAGGCCAGAGGCGCCGGAGGAGGTGGTGGTGGTGGTGGCGCAATCACATTCACGCTGGTCGTCGCCTCCACCGTGTGTCCCACATCGTCGGACGCTCGGCACGTCACCGTAATCGGCCCCGGAGCCGCGCCTGTCGTCGAGAGCGGCGCAAAAGAAGCGGTGCTGCCGATCGATCCCGCCGTTGCGTTGTAGCTGTAAGTGAGAGGACGGTTCTGCGGGCTCACCCCGATCGACGTAATGATCGAGTTCTCGCCCGGGTTCACCGACGATGGGTTCGCCGAGCAGCTGATCGTCGGCGGATCGAACGCCTTCACCGTGAACGTCGCCGAGCAGTCCGCCATCTGGCCGGGCTTCACGCCCTCCGTCACATGGCCCTTCACCGTGTAGCTCCCCGGCGCCGCGGCCTTGGTGTCCACGTTCGCCGTCGCCGACGTTCCCGTGATCACTCCGCCATCAGTCGTCCAGGTATAGGTCGCCGTCTTCTTCGGGTTCAGGTTCAACGCCACGCCCGTCACCGTGATCGGGTCGCCCGGGAACACAGTCGCCGGCGCAACCGAGCAGCTGTACGTCACCGGTGGCGGCGGGATGATGTGGCCAAAGTGCGTCACAATCCCGGTGCTCAGTTCCACCGCATTCAGATTGGCGCGCCCGCCCAGGATTCCGCTCGTGGGGATGCCCGCATAGGGACCAAAATCAGCGTGAAGATAGCGATAGTCGGCCTCGACGATACGAATGCTGAAACGGTTGTCCCAGAACGGCAGGTCCATGTCCATGCCGCCGCCGGCCGTCAGCCCAATTCCCCACTTGTATGCTTCGTCCTCCCGGACGCCGCCAATGGTCGTGTTCGGGCCACCCAGCCTCGCGGCGCCGATCAACCCATGTCCGAACAGGGTGAAGTTCTCCAGGGGAAGGCGCACGATCGGGCCCACTGAAATCCCCGACACGCCATCGTTCACGCCGCTCGGGTGGTCGGTAAAGATGGCCTCTCCGCCAAGGTACCGGTTGTGGTAGTACGCGCCGCTGGCGATCATGCCTGCGGTGATGGAGGAGTATTGGATCCCCGCGGGATTGAGCTTGCTCTGCGTACCAAAGTACGAGTAGCCCAGGAAGATATCCACGCGTGACGGGTTTGTCTCCGATGTGGCTGCGGGTGCGGCAGGTGTCTGCGCACTCAGGCTTGCTGCAACAATGCCGGCTGCACATACAGCCAGCACATACCGGCCAAAACTGCGAAACGTGTGATCTACCATTCGACTTCCTCCACTGAAAGCTCTTGTTGGTGAGCGAACTGTGCTTCTTCGCTTTGATACTGCTGCTACCGGGTCAACCAAAGTTTACCTCAGTTGCCCGCCGTGTCCAGTGCAAAATGCGCTCTGGTTCAAACTTTACAACGATTTATCGCCAAACAACCCATCCGTCCTCAACCCTGCAAACTGTGCCTCCCGCAATCCAACCGCCAAAACCGCGTCCCTCTCCGTCCCCTCCCTGTGCCGCATCCCTCATGCCAGGTTCAACACCTTGCGCACGGAGCCCCGTTCCGCCTGGATCTTCTCCTGCAGCAGCGTTATCGCGTACAGCAGTTGCTCCGGCCGCGGAGGGCACCCGGGAACATAGATGTCCACCGGAACGATTTGGTTGACTCCCTGCACCACCGCATAGTTATTAAAGACCCCGCCCGAGGTCGCGCACGCCCCCATCGAGATCACCCACTTCGGCTCCGGCATCTGCTCGTACAGCCGGCGAACCACCGGCGCCATCTTCTGCGATACCCGTCCCGCCACAATCATCAGGTCGCTCTGCCGCGGCGATGGCCGGAAGACCTCCGCCCCAAACCGCGCAAT
>Ga0326727_10022377_pt1 | contig 12224 bp, 13 predicted proteins | sample MB2enrmetagenome_FD_207643 | JGI IMG/M metagenome (GOLD analysis project Ga0326727, IMG submission 207643) | Lab enriched peat soil microbial communities from McLean, Ithaca, NY, United States - MB29MY | ecosystem: Environmental > Terrestrial > Soil > Wetlands > Peat | place: USA: New York... | reverse complement strand
AAGGTATATACGAGAACAAGACAAATTGGATAGATTAACAAATCAAGGGAAGCTAATCTAAAGAGAAGTACAAAAAGCCCTTATAGGGCTGCAAAAGCCCCCACCTCTGGTGGGGGTTGTTCACTGGTACCTTACGTCAACTAAACTAGTCATAGTGCTGGCCTTCGGACGACTTACCGAATGTCTATATGTGCAGATAGGCTTGTAACCTGTGCCATTATAATGATACATTAAATATCCGGGGAGGACGTGTGGCTTCTTCATACGAGTACCTTATCTATGCAGGAACCTGTTATGCGATCGAGTAGGGGCTTGCCGCGGCTGGTACCTGCCGGCACGAGACTACTACGACGCCCTCGATGAGGGGGATCGCGCTAAGGTGCTCGCCCTCTTCAAGCGTATGGCCGACGTAGGGAAAATCTACGACACAGCCAAGTTTACGAAGGAGACGGAGAAACTCTACGTTTTTAAACCACAACCCCACCGTTTCTTTAGCTTTTTTATGAAGGGGAAGCGGATTATTGTCATAAGTGCATACCGAAAGCAGGGGCAAAAAATGCCGGTGCGTGAGCGCGACCGTGCTGAGGCCTTAATGGCGGCGTGGCTGGCAGAGGAGGTCAATCGTGAACGACACTAAAACAAGGAAGTCAACGAGTACGTTCGAGCGAGAAATGAAGAGCCCGAGCTTCCGTGCTGCCTTCGAGCGAGAGGAGGCCCTTCTCGAAGTATCCGAGTTTATCGCCCGGCAGATGGCCGAGCAGGAGCTCTCCGTCCGAAAGCTCGCCTCTCTCGCGTCAGTGTCTCCAACTGTCATCCAGGGAATTCGCGCAGGAACCCGCAAAAATATCGAGTACGCGACACTAAAAGCCATACTCGGGGCTCTGGGCTGCGAGATTTCTTTCAAGAAAACTAGGCGTGTTTCAGTTTCTTGAACTTGGCGCCTTGCCGAATGTCTGTATGCGCTGATTGACAGGATAGTCACGCGTTGCGCGATCGCGCATGTCTACGAGGTGCATGATGGCTAAATCATCTGCTTGATGATGAGCGTCTTTATGTACTTCTCCCATGCCTCGAGCTGCGCTTGAAGGATCTGGCCCTCTGCCTTGTGTGCCCAGTCGACCTTTTTAGTTTTCATATCCTTTTCGAAGGTCTGTACACGCTGGATCAGCGGTGCATAGGTGTACAAGCTTAATGCGTTGCCTTTCGCCCTGCGCCCTGACTGCTGGATCTTACGCATCGCGCCAGGGACGATACGATATACACCTGCCCGCCAGCCTCCAGAATGCAGCATAAAGAGGCCATGCGACGAGGCCACAATAGAAGGATGCCGCGCGATAAGCGAGACCATAGCAGCTACCTGCTGCTTCGGATCGCCCTGAATATCAAAATCCTCGATCTTTGGAATGTCTATACCTTTCATGAGGCGGTCAGATTGCAGTGCCTTATTGGCCATGGAACCGCCGCGGGCGTTCGTCCCGATGAGTCGATCTGCACGGCCGTCAGTATGCTCGCCGTAGTCTTCTGCCCATCCCGTAAAGCGATCGGACTTGATCGATCCTGAAATAGCTTTCATCGTGTTCGGATCCCCGGGCGTTGCTTTTTCTACCCAGAACCGTGACTGTACAAAACGGGGGTCTCGAATTGTCTTCTCGCTGGCGATGACCTTTGCGGCTTCAATCCTGTACGCAAAGGCCACATCGTTGAGATAGTCCGCCGTCGCCCTCGGCATTTCGCGTGGAGCTTCCTGGAAGAGACGAGTGAGCCCGGCCATGTCCATATGTACGCTGAAGTCATCCATGCGCCTGGTATATGCCTCAGAGTATAAAAACGTATAGGGCTTATTACGGTTAGGATTACGCGAAGCAGGGCAATAATTACAAAAAAAGCCCCGCAATCGCGGGGCTAATATTTCAAACGAACTTCAACCCTCCCCACCAGGAATTTTAACATTAAACGTAGCCGTAATTCCACTTCCGTCATTGGCTTTTGCGGTAATTGTATATAATTGGCCGTTTGCCGTTGCACTAACAGGAATTGTAATGAGTCCAGAAGAACTAACTGTTACCCAGTAGCTTGTTGTATCGCTAGATGACCATGTAATTGTTTGATTGGTAGCATTTGAAGGAGCAATGACTGCTGTTAATTGGAGAGTTTCGCCTGAGTCACCAGGTGTCCATACATTGGATGTGATTGTCCCTCCGGTTGGCGTTCCTGCAGTAATAGTGATGCCTGTCACAGAAATTACACTGGCCGTAAATGTTGGGGTAATTGTTGCATTGCCCGAAAGAACAACGGTTGTGGAAGCGTTAGTTGAACTAGCAAAGGTCGCATTAGCCGCCGGACTAGCCGACCACGAGGAAAAGACATAGCCCGAGTTCGCTGTTGCTGTGATAGTCGTTGCTGCCCCTGCGTTGACTGTCGTGGCCGTGGCGGGCGTCATGGTCCCACTAGAAAGCGTGCCTGGGGTTAGAGTGTAGGTCGAGGTCGAAGTAGGTTGTGGGCATCCCAGAAACATTCCGGCGCACATCAGACCGATAACAATAAATAAATAATTTTTCATGGGTCACATCCTTTTTCCAAGAGTATACCACAGAATTGCATTTTCGCAAGGAATTCTGGCAAATTTACTCAATTCAGGCTGTCCAATAACTCGGTTAGTCATCGGACAGCCTCTGGCCGATAATCCTCGGGGAGAGATCCGAAAAATCATCATAAGTCTTCTGCCTTATATGCCAGGCCGTGTTAGGTCTCAATCCAGAGATGGCGATCGGCGAGGGCGTCATTGACATCGGCAGAGAGTAACTATGAATTGGCGCTCGGAAGGGCCTGAAGGTCCTCATAAGTGAAGATCCAGCCGCGCCCCATTTTGCGGCCGATTCCATAGCGATGGGCATAGACGCGAGCCGTCGACGTAGTGATTCTCGCCTTGGATGCGAAGCTCTTAATGTCATAGAGCCTTTCAACCTTGCTTTCGTCTTTCACGACTCCGTCATCTATGCAAAAAAAAGCCGCCTCGGTGGTCGGAGTGGGAATGGTCTCACCACCGAATTTTAGCCCCTCGATGTGAAACACGATCGCCTTTCGCATCATCCGACAAATATTATCGAGGTCTTTACCCGTCGAGATGCAGCCAGGAATATCGGGTGCATACGCAGAATAACCTGTAGAGGTTTTTTCGAAAGTAACTAAGTAATCCATGACGCTACCTCCTCAACCCCGCCTGGCGAAGGATGTATAAGCTGTCGCGGGAGCTAGTTCATCTGACGGCTTCCCGGGAATAGTCCCAAGCCCAGGTTTGCTCGGATGCTTATAATGCCGATGCGATCCTTTTTGCCGCACCTGAATCCAACCATCGGCCGCAATCAGCTTCATGACCTCGCCAACCTTCATGGATAGATGGTAGCGCTATCGTTACAATAGTCAAACCGATAGATAAAAAGGCCTCGCCGAAGAGGGGCCTATATTTTAGTTCGATTCATCCCAGAGCCGTTGCCATTCGGCTCGGTAGAGCTCTGCCTTGTCCTTCACGCCCCATTCCCATAGCGCGTTCTCAGCATTGTGCTTTACGGCCGCATCGGTGTAGTTGAAACTGCCCGTCTCGATGCCGTCGCTATCGATAACTATGAACTTGTTATGCATGATCGAATATCGCTCATCGAGGCGCGTCGGCATACCTGCGGCCATCAAAATGCGGACCTGCGAGTACTTCGCCTGAGCCGCTTTGTAGTCGGCAACGATGCGGACCTTTACGCCGCGATGAGCGGCGGCCTCGAGGGCCTCGGCGATATCTCGGCTTGTGAACTCATAGCAGGCAACGAGAATCGAGGACTTCGCCGAGGCGATCGAATCGAGGACCACCTTGAGCGATGAGCCGCCCGGAGAAAAACCAAGCTCGAAGTTTTGGGCAGCAAGTGTGAAGGCCATGCAGAGAGAAAAGAGAAAAACAAGAGAACGCTTCATAGAGCCTCCAGAGTATTATCGACCACGGTCGAGTTCGATCCAAGCATCTTCAAGCGCGTGCGCAAGAATGAGTAGGGCAGGGTCGGCGCCGGGATCTCGGGTATGCTCAAGTGCCGCGAGAAGGGCTAAATCGGGGTTCTTGGTGTCTTTTGGGTGTCCGAGATTAGTCCTTAGTATCGGTTTGCTTCCGTTTTCCCCAAGCCCGAGCCCTGCGGGTTCGTCCAGGATCTCGAAGGCCTGCTTGAGGGCATCATATCGGCCCGCGTTGAAAGCTCCGGAGGGCTTATCCTTGTCGAGCTCGTAAACCCGAAGCGCGTCGGCCTTTGCGGCCTCGAGGCGGCCGCGGAGGGGGTCGAAGACCGTCATACTGCGGCATTCTCGAGGAAGGGCAGTATCCTCGCTTCTTGCGCACGGGCGAGCTCGGCGAGATCCGCTTCCGTCGCGTGGTCGTAGTGGTCGGTCATGGCTTCAGTAGAATGCCCGGTGAGTAGGCGCAGCTTTGCATCCGAGACGGAGCCGCGGAGTGTAGCATTGCTCCAATGCCTCAAGCTGTGAAACGACAGGGCGCGCTCTACCCTCGTTCTCTCGTCTATGCCGATCTTGCGAAGCGCCGCATAGAACATGCGTTCAAGGCCGCGGTAATCGAGCGGCTTATCGGGAAGCGTACCGTATATGAGGAAGTGTCCGGGGCCGAACGGATTCACGGCCTCAAGATCGAGAAGCGCGGCGCGGACGAGGCCAGGGAGTGGAACGACGCGGACGCGGCCCGTCTTTGTGCATTTAAGGCCCTCGTAATAGGAAAAGCTCGCGCTAACCGTCAGCGTCGACTCGCCTATATCGTCGACCTTGAGGGCGATAACTTCACCGAGGCGGAGCGCGCATGCAGCGCCGAGAAGGATAGCGCATCGGGCGCGAGGATCGAGGCCAGGAAGGGAGACGAGGGCGCGGACTTCCTCCTCGGTCGGGATTCCCTTCACTCGGGTGTCATTCCCGAGCTTGCGGATGCTTACGGCCGGGTCTGTGGTGATGAAGCCGAGGCGAGCCGCTTCGTGAAGGGGGAGGGCCATGACGTCGAGGATCGCGTTAATTGACCGATTGCTGAGCCCTGACTCCCGCTTCAGCTTGAGGGCGAGGTCTTCGAGCATGTACGGCTTGACGGCCGCGAGGCGGAGGGCCGGGAACGCTGGCCGGATGTAATTCACCACATAGGCGGCGCAAGCGGCGACATACCCCCGCCCGATACGCTGCCCGCGGGCCTGCTTACTCTGGATATAGGTCGAGGTATCCCAATCCCAGAACTTCGCGCAATAGTCGGCGAAGAGGACGGAGGCAACACGTCCGGGCGCACCACCACGGCGGCGAAACTCCTCGCCAATAAGGAGGGCGCCCGTCCTCGAGGTGGGCGGGAAGGCCTTGGGGTCAAGATCGAGCTCTAGGGCGAGCGAGGTGGCCGAGCGGGCAGTCGAATAGCCTCCCGTTGCCTCGTCCCATATTTGGATGTAGTACCGATACTGCCCTGTCTTGGACATAGGGCGCTTATAAACGGAAACCGGCTTCCGAGCCATACCAACTCCTTGAGACGTCTTACAAACGTCTCACAAAGGCGGTTTTGCATCGGAATCCGGTTTTCCTGGTCTTCCTGTAACTCTATATTGTAGAATTACTTATTCGTGGAGGTGGTGGGAGTTGAACCCACTACCTTTTGAATGCCATTCAAACGCTCTAGCCAACTGAGCTACACCCCCGAATCGAACGAAAGGCATATTATCGGAGCTGTGGGGGAGTGTCAAGGTAGAGAGCGGAATTATCGTTCTTGTGCCGAAGCCTCGTTACGGTCCATACTATAAGGGTGAAATCACCTGAACACGGCTTGGCCCTCTGTGCCCTCGGGCTCGAGAAGGTCTGCCAAAACGAGATCGAGAGGATGGGGCTCAAGGCCGAGGGCCACGAGCCGGGCCGCGTGCGGTTCGCCTTGGGCGAGAAGGCGGGCGTTTCCCTCATGCGCGCCAACCTCTGCCTGCGCACCGCCGAGCGCGTTCTGATCGAGGCGGGCTCCTTCCGCGCCCTGGACTTCGACCAGCTCTTCGAGTCGGTGCGCGCCCTTCCTTGGGAGCTCTACTTCCGCCGCGAGGACAGGCTCGTCATCGAGCGCGTGCGCATTAAGGACTCGAAGCTCGCCGCGCAGACCTCGGTCCAGTCGGTCGTGCACAAGGCCGTTTACGAGCGGCTGTGCTCGATCTACAAAGTGGCCCGCATGAGCGAGACGGGCAAGGAACGCTCGCTCCGCGTCTACCTCGACACGGACGATTGCCTCCTCGGTCTCGATTCGTCGGGCGACGCCCTGCACCGGCGCGGCTACCGCCTCGCGGTCGGCCAGGCTCCGCTGAAGGAAACAGTAGCCGCTGGAGTGCTCCTTCTCTCCGGCTGGAACCGGCGGTTCCCATTGCTCGACCCCTTCTGCGGCTCGGGGACCTTCGCCATCGAAGCCGCCCTCTTTGCCATGGACAGGGCTCCTGGACTCGGGCGCGCCTTCTCGATCGAGGACATGCCCCTCGCCATGGGCTCCTCCTCTTCCTCGAAGTCCCTTTCGGACGAGATCGCGGCGGCAAAAGCCCGTGTGCAGCGGGATGCCGAGTTCCGCATCATGGGCAGCGACGCGGACTCGGGCGCCCTCGAGGCGGCCAGGGCCAACGCTGCTAGGGCAGGCGTGGCGGCGGGCATCGAATTTCGCCTCGCCAAGGCCGAGGACGCCGCGCCCGAGTACGAGGTCGGCAGTCTCATCTGCAATCCGCCTTACGGCGAGAGGATGGGTAGCGTCGAGGAGGCTGAGGCCCTGTACCGTCGTTTAGGCGAGGTCTCGTCCCGCTTCTCGGGCTGGAATTTGGGATTCGTCACGAATCGCTCCGACTTCGGCGATTTTTTTGGGCGCTACGCCCCGACCGCCAAGCTCATTGTGAACGGCGCGGAGGAGCAGTGGTTCCACTGGTATCCGGCCGGTTCCGAGGACAAAATCGGTCATAAACCCGAGGAGAGGCGCCCTCGTCCTCAAGGCCAGGGCCTGCGCCGCCGGAGCGGGGGGGCGAAGGACGCTTCGCTAGTCGAGCCTCCTCTTCACCGCAAGTGGGTCGGGCCGGATAAGCCCGGATGGAAGAGCCGTCCCCGCTAGTTTTTTGTATATTAGTTACTCGGGACAGGCACGGCGTTATGCGCGAGTGCCTACGGCCCCGGGGAGGCTCATTAGTGTCCGAGTCGAACTCGTCCGCCAATTGCTGCGACTTGGCGGGCAATGCCCAGAAGCCCGAGGACGCGGTCATCGTGATCTTCGGCGCTACGGGAGATCTCGCTCGCCGAAAGATCTTTCCGGCCCTTTATAACCTGGAGCGCATGGGCGTGATGCCGCCTAACGCGGCCATCGTCGGCTTCGCGCGCCGCGACCTCTCGGGCGGGGCCTTCTCCGCGATGGCTCGGGAGTCCTGCGAGCTGTATTCGCATATAAAGCCCCTCGATCCCTCCGCATGGGCGTCCTTCGAGCGCCGTCTCTCCTATGTCCGCGGCTCCTTCGACGAGGCGAGCGCCTACGAGTCGCTGGCCCTCCGCCTCTCCGATCCGGCTCTTCCGCCTAACGCGCTCTTCTATCTCGCCACCGCGCCCGAGGAGTTCTCCGTTGTCGCGCGCCGCCTCGCCGCCGCAGGGCTCGGATCGGCCGGCCGCGGCGAGGCGCAGCTCTCGCCCTTCCGGCGGCTCATCGTCGAGAAGCCCTACGGCTCCGACCTCGCGAGCGCCCGCGCGCTCAATTCGACGCTGCGTGGCTGCTTCGACGAGCATGACATCTTTCGCATAGACCATTACCTCGGCAAGGAGACGGTGCAGAACCTCCTCTACTTCCGCTTCGCCAACTCGATCTTCGAGCCTCTGTGGAACCGCGGGCACATCGAATCGGTGGAGATCGACGTGCTCGAGTCGGGCGGCATAGGCGAGAGGGGCGGCTACTACGACAAGGCTGGGGCGGCCCGCGACATGCTGCAGAACCACCTCGTGCAGCTGCTTTGCCTCGTCGCGATGGAGGCGCCTGCGAGCCTCGAGCCCGAGGCCGTACGCGACGAGAAGGTGAAGGTGCTCAAGTCGATCCGCGATTATAGCCCCGAGGAGCTCCTCTCCCGCTCGATCCGGGGCCAGTATGACGAGGCTCTAACGGCCGACGGTAAGCCTGTGCGCGGCTACGCGAGCGAGCCGCGAGTGTCTCCGGGTTCCCGCACCGAGACCTTCGTGTCGCTGCGCCTCGAGGTGGACAACTGGCGCTTCGCCGGCGTGCCATTCACCCTCCGCACGGGCAAGGCGCTCGACCGCCAGCTCTCCGAGATCCGAGTGAACTTCAAGCGCCCTCCCGCGACCCTCTTCGCGGGCTACTGCGGGGATTCACTCGCGCCTAACGCGCTCACACTGCGCATCCAGCCCGACGAGGGCCTGTGGCTGCGCTTCAACGCCAAGGAGCCCGGGATCGCGCGCGTCGCGCCCAAGGAGCTGCGCTTCGCCTACCGTGAGAGTAACGACGCGTACTTCCCCGAGGCCTACGAGCGGCTCATCGCCGACGCGCTTTCGGGCGACTCGACACTCTTCATCCGCGCGGACGAGGCCGAGGAGTCCTGGCGCATCGTCGATGCCCTTGAGGCCGCCTGGAAGGCCGAAGGGCCGCCTCTCCTTTACGCCGCGGGCTCCTCCGGCCCCGTTCTCCGCGACCGTGAGTCAGGCGGGCCGTGGTAGTTCGCCGTTTCGAGGATGAGGGAGCGTGGGTCTCCGCCGCGCTCGACGAATTTCGCGGTGCGGTCGACTACGCTCGCGCGGAGGGCCGCTCTTCTCTCTCGCTGTGCCTCGCTGGCGGCTCGACGCCCGAAGTCGTCTATCGCGCGATGGCCGCCATGCCCCTGGCCGGCATGGCCGTCGACCTCTGGCTCGGCGACGAGCGCGTGGTCGCGCCTGACGACGAAGCGCGCAACGGCGCCATGATCGAGCGCGCCTTCGCCGGCTGCGCCTGGATTCCCGCGCCCGCGCTGCACCTCTGGCCCACTCCCGTTTCCACTGCTTCGATCGACCCGCTCTCCCCAGTGGCGCTCGGGAGGGTGGCCGGCGAATACTCGGAGGAGCTTTCGAGCTCGCTCGGCTCGCGTCCTGTCTTCGATCTAGCCCTCCTCGGCATCGGCGCCGACGGGCACACTGCGAGTCTTTTCCCGTTTTCCCCCCTCTTGGAAGAAGCTTCGCCCGCTTCCGTCCTCGCATCTCCCGCCCGCGCGCCCGTCCCCCCCTTCGATCGCCTAACGCTCACGTTGCCCGCACTCTCCGGTGCGCGGCGAATCGCCTTCCTCGTCCGCGGAGAAGGGAAGCGGGACGCAGTCGCTAGCGTCGGCAGGGGAGATCCTGTCGCTCCCGCCTCTATGCTCGAGGGCGAGGGGAGGGTGATTCTTTGTTTAACCGGATCTTAATCGCTTTTTAATGGCCTCGTCTTGTCGCTCTTGCGATACTCTTAACGGAGGATCCGATGAGCGAAATGGCTTTGAACTCCGCGTGGGAATCGGCACTCGAGTCTTTGCATTTCGCCTTTCAACCCATAGTCCGTTCCTCCGACGGCCGCGCCTATGGTTACGAGGCCCTCCTTCGTGGCTGGAGAGAGGCTGGTTTCTACGACATAGCATCGGTTTTCGATAGCGCCTACCTCGATGGAGTCCTCGCGGAGTTCGACGGCGTCTTGCGAGCGCGCGCCATTCGGGACTTTGTCGCCTGGGCGCCTTCGGGCACCAAGCTTTTCTACAATATTGACAATCGGACATTCCTCTCGTCCTCCGCGGCGCTCGACGATACCGTCGCCGCGGCGCAGTCCCTCGGCCTTTCTCCTTCGCGCATCGCGCTCGAGATATCCGAGCGCCACGAGCTGGAGAGCGACGCGCTCTTCGATCGAGTGCTCTCTCTCTGCCGCGAGAGGTCGCTGCGCATTGCGATAGACGACTTCGGCACTGGCTACGCCGGCCTCAAGCTTCTTCGCATGTCCGAGCCCGACATAGTGAAGATAGACCGCCACTTCGTCGCCGGCACGGGCTCGGAGCCGCGCAAGGCAGCCTTCCTCGAGAAAATCGTCGGCATGGCCCACCTCATGGGCGTGTCGGTAGTGGCCGAGGGTGTGGAGACCGATGCCGAGCTTCTCGTCTGCCTCGAGTCGGGCTGCGACATGCTGCAGGGCTTCCTCCTCGGTCGGCCTGCAGTCGGCGAGACCGCGTTCGTCTCATCCTTCCCCTCCTTGGGCGGTTCAGGGAGCGAGTCACGGCGGGGCCGTACTAGGCTCCCCGGCATCTCGAGCTCGAGCGTCCGAGTAGTGGCCCCGGCCCTCGTCTCGGAGGGCTTTATCGGTGTGCTCGACCGCTTCCGCAGGGAGATCGACCTGGATATCCTGCCCGTAGTGGACAGTTTGGGCGAGCCCGTGGGCGTCTACCTCGAGCGCGACTTCCGTCCCTATGTCTACTCGCCCTATGGCATCGCCCTCCTCGAGCACATGGAGTCGGGCAAAGGCGCCTCGTCTTTCCTCCGCAAGGCGCCCGTGGCCGCCATCAACGCCGACTTAGGCCGTCTCCTCGAGGTCTTCGGCGCCCAGCCGGGCTGCGGAGGCGTGATTCTCACGCGCGACTCTACGTACGCCGGCCTCTTGCCCGCGGCGGAGCTCCTTTCGCGCGTTGCCGAGCGCGAGCTCGCCGAGGCTCGCGACCAGAATCCCCTCACGAGGCTCCCGGGCAACCTGCGTGTCGCCGAGATCATCGCCGAGCGCATGGCCGACCTTTCTCGGGCGCGCGCCTTCGTGTATTTCGACTTCGACGACTTCAAGCCCTTCAACGATCGCTACGGCTTCCGATTGGGCGATCGCGTCATCCAGCTCTTCGCCGATATACTGCGCTCGTCCTTCACCCGCTCGGGCTGCTTTGTCGGCCATTTGGGCGGGGACGATTTTTTCGCTTTCTCCTACGCCTCCTCGATCGAGGCGGCCATGGAGTCCGTGTGCGAGGCCTCAGAGCGCTTCCGCAGGGAGGCGGTCTCCTTCTACACGGCCGAGGACAGGGACCGCGGCTGGATACTCGGCAAGGATCGCTCGGGCGCCGAGCGCCGCATGAACCTCATCGGCGTGAGCGCCGCGGTCGTCCTCGTGGCTGCCGGCGCGTCGATCGACTCGGAGCCTCTCTCCGACCTCCTCGCCTCCCTCAAGCGAGAGGCCAAGCTATCGGAGTCGCATAACGCGTATAAGATCGTCCAAGGAACGCCTCTCGGTTCCGCTTTCGGGCAGGGCGAGCGCGCGGGGCAAGGCCCCGCCTTCGCTGTCTTCGCTCCCGCGCTCCTGTCTTCGATCTAGCCTTACCAATGGTCCACGCGGATGCGGCTTGCGATCGGCCTGTTAGGCACTTCGTGCGCTGCGGCTCCTCTCTCCGGATAGCCGAGCGCGAGATAGCAGGGAGTCTCCCTCCCCTCGGGTATGCCGAGGACGCGCCTAATGATGGGTCTCTCCTCGTCGAAGGGGATGCGCGTGACGCCCATGATTCCCTCGGCCGCCGCGGCGACAAGGATGTTCTCGATGCAGCACCACATCGACGCGAAGGCGTTCAGGGCCGAGAGGCTCTCGGGCTTGAGCAGGCTCGAGGCCTGGACGAATGTGGGCACGACGAGCGCTCCGGCGGTGAGGAGCATGCGGTACTGCTTGGGGACGGCCTCGAAGTACATCTCCCGCTGCGATTCCTCGAGGGCCCAGCCCTCGAGGAAGTCCGCGACTTCTGTCTCGCCTACCTCGCGCTTTATCCCCGCAAGGAGGGCCATCCTCCGCTCCGCTCCCTCGACGAGGATGAAGTCCCATGATTTTGTGTGGTCGTTGCTCGGCGCCGCTATTCCCGCCTCGAGTATTTGCTCGAGCAGGGGGCGCTCGATCCGCCTGCCGTCGAAGTCGCGTATCGTGTGCCGTGTCCGCATCGCTTCGTAGACGTCCATGGAATGGCATCTCCCTCTAATTGTAAATAAGTAAACCACCGGCTTTGCCGGTGAGACTTGAAAAGGCTATGCCGTGTAAGGCGAAAACAAAATAAGGTACTCCCCAGGAAGCCCCCGGAAAAGGCAACCAAAGGAGTACCTGATGAATGACTGGCAAAGCCTAGCACACACAAAATGGGAATGTAAGTACCATATCGTGATAGTCCCGAAGTATCGGAAAAAGAGTCTGTATGGGAAGATACGAAAAAGAATTG
>Ga0326727_10022376_pt1 | contig 12225 bp, 9 predicted proteins | sample MB2enrmetagenome_FD_207643 | JGI IMG/M metagenome (GOLD analysis project Ga0326727, IMG submission 207643) | Lab enriched peat soil microbial communities from McLean, Ithaca, NY, United States - MB29MY | ecosystem: Environmental > Terrestrial > Soil > Wetlands > Peat | place: USA: New York... | reverse complement strand
CGATGACGCGATGGTCATACGACAGGCACAGCGGCAACATCAGCCGCGGCTGGAACGCCTTGCCGTCCCAGACCGGCGCCATGCGCGAACGCACTACGCCGAGAATCGCCACTTCCGGCGCGTTGACGATCGGCGTGAACGCCGTGCCGCCGATGCCCCCGAGCGAGGAGACGGTGAAGGTCGCGCCCTGCATGTCGGCCGGCGCGAGCTTGCCCCCCCGCGCCTTGGCCGACAGCGTTCCCAATTCGCGCGCGAGCTCGACCACCCCCTTCTTGTCGACGTCCTTGACGACCGCGACGACCAGCCCTTCGGAGGTGTCGACCGCGACGCCGATATGCCAATAGTTGCGATAAATCAAAGCGTCCTTCGTGGGCGCCAACGCCGAATTGAAAGTCGGGAAGGCCTTCAGCGAGGCGACCGAGGCCTTCATCACCAGCGGCAGCAGGGAGACGCGATAGGGCGCGCTCTTGTCCGCCTTGGCCTCGTCGTCGAGCGTCCTGCGAAAGGCGTCGAGGTCGGTGACGTCGGCCTCGTCGCAATGGGTGACATGGGGAACGTTGACCCAGGAGGCGTGCAGGCGCGGGCCGGAAATGCGCTTGATGCGCGACAGCGGCGCGACCTCGACCGGACCGAACTTGGCGAAATCGACGGCGGGAACCTCCGGCAACGCCGCGCCGCCGACCCATCCGCCGCCGCGAAAGGCCATCTTCACGTCGTCCGCGGTGATGCGGCCCTTGTCGCCGGAGCCGCGCAGCGTCGTCAGATCGACGCCGAGTTCGCGCGCGAGCCGGCGCGCCGCCGGCCCGGCGTTGACGCCGGAAAAATCGGGCAAGGCGGGGCTGGCCTTGGCGGGCGCGGACTCGGCGGGCGCGGGCTCAGCGGGCGCGACGCTGGCGGCGGCCGGCGCCGGCGCGGCGGCGTCCGCCTCTTCCAGCGTCAGCAGCGCCGATCCCATCGACACCTTGTCGCCGACCTTGGCGACGATCTTTCCGACGACCCCCGCCGCGGGCGCCGGGACGTCCAGCGTCGCCTTGTCGGATTCGAGCGTCAGCAGCGGCTGCTCGGCCGTCACCCGATCCCCCGTCTTGACCAGGATCTCGACGATCGGCACGTTCTTGAAATCGCCGATGTCGGGCACTTTGACTTCGATTTTCGCCACGGGCGTATCTCCTTCGCGCGCCGGCTCAATCCTTGGGGGAATACGCGAAGCCGATCAGCTCCGCGCCGGGCTCGCTCGCTCCGGATCGATCTTGTAGCGGGCGATCGCCTCGGAAACCCGCCGGCTCGGCAGCATTTGATCGTCGGCGAGCGCCTTCAGGCCCGCCAGCGCGACGTGATAGCGATCCACCTCGAAGAACGAGCGCAGCCGGCGCCGGTAGTCGGACCGGCCGAACCCGTCGGTGCCCAGCACTTTGTAGCGGGCGGGAACGTAAGGCCGGACGCCGTCCGGTATCGACTTGACGTAATCGGTGGCGGCGACGACCGGCCCGACGCCCTTGCGCAAGACCTGCTCGACATAGGAAAGGCGCGGCGGCGCTTCCGGGTGCAACATCGACCAGCGCTCCGCCTCCAAACCGTCGCGCCGCAGCTCGGTGAAGCTGGTCACGCTCCAGATTTCGCTGGAGACGCCGAAATCCTTGGCGAGCAGTTCGGCCCCCGCCTCGACCTCGCGCAGGATCGCCCCCGAGCCCAGCAGGCGCACGCGCGGGCCGGATTTTTCCGCCTCGAGCGCGCGCAGCTTGTACATGCCCTTGAGAATCCCCGCCTCGGCGCCTTCGGGCATGCCGGGATGAGGATAATTCTCGTTGAGGGTGGTGATGTAGTAATAGACGTCCTCGTTGTCGCCGTACATGCGCTTCAGGCCGGCCTGGATGATGACCGCCAGCTCGTAGGCGTAGGTCGGGTCGTAGGGGATGCAGTTGGGAATGGTCGCGGCGAGCGCGTGGCTGTGGCCGTCCTCGTGCTGCAGCCCTTCGCCGTTGAGGGTGGTGCGCCCGGAGGTGCCCCCGATCAGGAACCCGCGCGCGCGGATGTCCCCCGCCGCCCAGGCGAGATCGCCGACGCGCTGGAATCCGAACATCGAGTAGTAGATGTAGAAGGGGATCATCGGCGTGTTCGACGTCGAGTACGACGTCCCGGCGGCGATGAAGGAGGCCATGGCGCCGGCCTCGTTGATGCCCTCCTGCAGGATCTGCCCCTTGGAGTCTTCCCGGTAGTACATGAGCTGGTCGGCGTCCTGCGGACGGTAGAGCTGGCCGACCTGGCTGAAGATGCCGATCTGGCGAAACAGTCCCTCCATGCCGAAGGTGCGGCTTTCGTCGGGCACGATCGGCACGATGCGCGAGCCGATCGCCTTGTCGCGCAGCAGCGTCGTCAGGATGCGCACGAAGGCCATGGTGGTGGAGAATTCGCGCCCCTCGGCGGTCGGCTTCAACAGCGCCTCGAACGCGGAGAGCGGCGGAATTTCCAGCGGCGCGCTGACGCGGCGGCGCGCGGGCAGCGAACCGCCGAGCGCGGCGCGGCGCTCGCGCAGGTATTTCATCTCCGCGCTGCCTTCGGCAAACCGCACGAACGGGATTTTGGCGATCTCGGCGTCGGAGACCGGGATGCGGAAGCGGTCGCGGAAGCTCTTCAAGGCGTTGTCGCCGATATGCTTCTGCTGATGGGCGATCATCTGACCCTCGCCCGCCTCGCCCATGCCGTAGCCCTTGACGGTCTTGGCGAGAACGACGGTCGGCTGGCCCTTGTGATCGACCGCGGCCTTGTAGGCGGCGTAGACCTTGATCGGATCATGGCCGCCGCGCTTCAGCGCCCAGATCTGGTCGTCGCTCCAGTCGGCGACCATCGCCGCCGTCTCGGGATAGCGGTCGAAGAAATTCTTGCGGACGTAAGCCCCGTCCTTGGACTTGAAGTCCTGATAATCGCCGTCGACGCATTCCTCCATCACTTGGCGCAGCCTTCCCGAGCTGTCCATGGCGAGCAGCGGGTCCCAGTTGGAGCCCCAAAGACACTTGATGACGTTCCAGCCGGCGCCGCGGAAACCGGCCTCGAGTTCCTGCACGATCTTGCCGTTGCCGCGCACCGGCCCGTCGAGGCGCTGCAGATTGCAGTTGACGACGAAAATGAGGTTGTCGAGCTTCTCGCGGCCCGCCAGCGAAATCGCGCCGAGCGATTCCGGCTCGTCCATCTCGCCGTCGCCGCAGAACGCCCAGACCTTGCGCCCGGCCGTATTGGCGACGCCGCGGCCCTGGAGATAGCGCAAGAACCGCGCCTGATAGATCGCCATCAGCGGCCCGAGCCCCATCGAAACCGTGGGAAACTGCCAGAAGTCGGGCATCAGCCAGGGATGCGGATAGGACGAAAGCCCCTTGCCGCCGACTTCCTGACGGAAATTGATGAGTTGTTCTTCGCTGAGGCGCCCTTCGAGAAACGCGCGCGCGTAGATTCCAGGCGAGGAGTGCCCCTGGAAATAGACGAGGTCGCCGCCGTGGGTCTCGTCGGGGGCGCGCCAGAAATGCATGAAGCCGGTGTCGTAGAGGGTCGCCGCCGATTGGAAGCTGGCGATGTGGCCGCCGAGCTCGGACGATTCCTTGTTGGCGCGCAGCACGATCGCCGCCGCGTTCCAGCGGACGTAGCGGCGGATGGTCCGCTCGAGTTCGCGCACGCCGGGGTGCACGGGCTGACTTGCGGCGCCGATGGTGTTGAGATACGCGGTATTGGCCGCGAACGGCAGTTTGGCGCCCTTGCGGCGGGCCGACACGACGACGGCGTCGAGCAATTCGTCGACGCGCTCCAGGCCTTCGAAAGCCTCGACCGAGTCGAGCGCGTCGAGCCATTCCCGCGTTTCCGGCGCGTCGCCCTTCGGGTCGTCGCTCATCGGGCCTCCCTCGTGCCTCTCGCGCCGATTTGCTCGGCCTCCGCGCCCCGATTCTCTCTCACGGCGCCTGCGCCTTGGCAATGCTGACACAGACCGCTCGCTTATGCAAAACATGCATGACCGGACGCGACGGTCCGGAATTTCCGTCTGCCAAAGTCGAAGATTATCGGCGAGACGCGCGCGAACCGGACGAGAATTTCGCATAGCTGGCCCGACCGTCGGCGTCCTCGAGAGGGACGCGCGCGCCCCCGCGAGCGGCGTCGCGGTCGCATGGCGCGCGCTCGCAGCGGAGCGCGCGAGAGAGCGGATCGCGAGCGTTCGCCCCGACGCCGACGGGCGCGCGGACGCTCGCCCGACAACGCCGCGTTAACGATTTTTCGCGCGATTCGCCGCCATTGGCCTTGCGATGCCGCTCTACGCTTATTATAAGCTGACATATAATAAGCGAGATTGACGTGACGCCTTTCACCCGTTCCCGCGAACTCGCGTTCGCCCTGCACGACGTGGCGCGCATGCTGCGCACGTATGCGGATCAACGCGCGCGCGAAGTGCATATGACGCGCGCCCAGTGGGCCGTGCTCGTCAAGTTGCAGCGCGCCCAAGGCGTCAAGCAGTGCGAATTGGCCGACGCGCTCGACCTCGCCCCGATCACCCTCGCGCGCCTCGTTGACAAGTTGACCGCTTCCGGCTTGGTCGAGCGGCGTGACGACGCCGCCGATCGGCGCGCCAACCGGCTGTTCCTGACCGAGGAGGCGGCGCCGACGCTGCAAAAGCTCGGCGACCTCGGCGAGGCGGTGATGGCGCACGCGCTGGCCGGTCTCGACGATGAGGCGATCGCCGGGCTCGCCGCCGGTCTTCAGCGCATCAAAACCAATCTCAAGCACGAATTGACCGGCGGAGTTTAGCAACGTGTCGCAAGCCTCTCCCAGCCCGCGCGAGCGCTCGAGCGAACCGCCGCCCCTAAGTCGCGCTCCGGTTCCCGCTTCGCCGCCGGCTCCTGCGACGGCGCCGGTCGTCTCGTCCGCGGCGGAGCCCCCTTCGGCGCCGACGCCGCGGCGACGCGGCGAGCGCGTCCGCTTTTTCCTGCTCGTCGTCGCGCCGCTCGCGGCGCTCGCGCTCGGCCTCATGTGGTGGCTCGCCGCCGGCCGCTACGTCTCGACGGACAACGCCTATGTCGGCGCCGACAAGGTGCTGATCACCCCGCAGATCACCGGGCCGATCGTCGCCGTCCACGTCGTCGAGGGGCAGCGCGTCGCCATCGGCGATCCGCTGTTCGACATCGACCCTGCGCCTTACCGCATCGCGCTGGAGCTGGCGCAAGGCCGTCTGGCGGCGGCGCGGGTGGAGTTCGCCAATCTGCGCTCGTCCTATGCGAGCAATATAGCGCAGATCGCGATGGGCCAGCAGGCGGTCGATCTGCGCCAGGCCGACTACGATCGCAAGGCGGCGTTGGTGAAATCCCACGCCGGCACCGAACTCGAACTCGACACCTCCAACGCCGCCTTGGTGCAGGCCAAGCAGATTCTCGAATTCTCGCGCTGGTGGCAGGAGTCGACCACGGTCAAGCTCGGCGGCGGGCCCGACGCCTCGATCGAGACCTTCCCCGACTACATCCAGGCCAAGGCCCAGGTAGAGGACGCCGAGCGCAATCTGAGGAATACGAACGTGACCGCGCCGATCGCCGGGGTGGCGACGCAGGTCGACCAGATCGAACTCGGCCGCGTCGCGCCCGCGGGCCAGCCGGTGTTCGCCGTCGTCGCCGACACGGGGCTGTGGGTCGACGCCAGCCCGAAGGAATCGGACCTCACCTACGTGCGCGTCGGCGAGCGCGCCAGCGTGACGATCGACACATTTCCCGGACGCGAATGGCGCGGCTGGATTTCCTCGATCGCGCCGGGCACCGGCGCGCAATTCGCGATCCTGCCGCCGCAGAACTCCAGCGGCAATTGGGTCAAGGTGGTGCAGCGCGTGCCGCTGCGCTTTTCCTTCGACCCCGATCAGGACGTCGCCAACCTTCGCGCCGGCATGAGCGCCGTGATCTCGATCGACACCGAGCACAAGCGAACCCTGGCCGCGGTGGGCGGCGACATCGTCTCCTGGGTCGAGTCATGGTTCGCGCCGCCGTCGGCGTCGGCGCCCGCCGCGGCGCGATGAGAGCGCAAGCCGCCCGCGACGGCGAAATGCCGCCGTTCACCCGGGCGATGGTCAGCATCTTCGTGATGACGGCGACCATCATGCAGGTGCTCGACACCACCGTCGCCAACGTCGCCCTGCCCTACATGCAGGGCTCGCTGTCGACCACTCAGGACCAGGTCAACTGGGTGCTGACCTCGTACATCATCGCCGCGGCGATCATGACGTCGCCGGTCGGCTGGATGACGGCGCGGTTCGGCCGCAAACGGCTGTACGTCGTCTGCACCGCCGGATTCACTCTCGCCTCGATGCTGTGCGGCGCCGCCCAGAGCATCGATCAGATGGTGATCTTTCGCCTTGTCCAAGGCGTCTTCGGCGCGGCGCTGGTGCCGCTCGCCCAGCTGGTGATGCTCGACGCCTATCCGCCCGCCAAGCGCGCCGCGGCGATGGCGATCTGGGGCATGGGCATCATGCTCGGGCCGATCCTGGGCCCGACGCTCGGCGGCTGGCTCACCGAGGACTATTCCTGGCGCTGGGTGTTTTACGTCAACGTGCCGTTCGGCGTCCTGACGGCGATCGGCCTTGCCGTGTTCATGCCGGAGAGCCGCGTCCGCCGCGACCTGTCGTTTTCGTGGTTCGGCTTCCTGTCGCTGTCGCTCGCCGTCGGCGCGCTGCAATTGATGCTCGACCGCGGACAGGACCAGGGCTGGTTCGACTCGAACGAGATCTGGATCGAGACGATCCTGTCCGTGGTCGGCTTCTATTTCTTCATCACCGACTGCGTCACCTCCAAGCGCCCGTTCATCGAGATGCGGCTGTTCAGGGACCGCAACTTCTCTCTCGCGATGGGCCTGATGTTTCTCAACGGCCTCGTCCTGATGTCGACGATGGCGCTGCTGACGCCGTTGCTGCAGAACCTGTTGGGCTATCCGGTGCTGACCAGCGGCTATCTCCTTGGCGCCCGCGGCATCGGCACGTTCGTGGCGATGAGCCTGGTCGGCCGCATGCTGGGGGCGCGCGACGCGCGCCCGTTCATGCTGGTCGGCCTGGCGATCGCCGCTTTGGCGCAATGGGTGATGGTCGGCTGGAACGACGACGTCTCCGCCGGCGCCATCGCCGTCAACGGCATGCTGCAGGGTTTCGGCCTCGGCTTCGTCTTCACGCCGCTCAACGCCGTCGCCTTCACCACGCTGCCGCGCGAATTGCGCGGCGAAGCGACGTCGCTGTGGACGCTGGCGCGCAACATCGGCGCCTCGATCGGCATTTCGATCCTCATCGCGCGCGTGGTCAGCCGCACCGCTTATTTCCACAGCCAGCTGGTCGAGCACGTCACGCCGTTCAACGACGCCATGCGGCTACCCGACGCGCTGGCGCTGGGGACGCGCACCGTGCGCGATCTCGGCCTTTTCGACGCGCTGGTGACGCAGCAAGCGGCGGTGATGGCGTATTCCAACGACTTCTATCTGATGACGATCCTTTCGCTCGCCTGCTTTCCTTTGGCGATCCTGATGCGTTCGCCGCGCGCCGTCCCCACGCCGGCGCAACAAGCGGCGGCGACGCAGTAAGCGATCGCGAATTCGCCGCCCCTCAGCGCATCATGTCGACGAGCGTGTTGCGCATCGCCTCGCTCGATATGCCGAACAGGCTTCCATAAGGGTGGTCCAAATCGACGATGACGAAGACGGCGGTGCTGATGGAGATGGCGCACAGCCCGATGACGATGACGTTGAGCGCGTTGGGCGGCGCGCGCAGGCCGAAGCTGGCGAACAGGATGACGAGCCAGGCGACGAGAAGCCAATAGAACGGCGTCGAGATTGATCCGTGCACGCTTTCGATCACGGCCCAGCGGCTCTTGATCATTTCGTCGTATTGGCCCATGCAGGCGGCCGCCATGCTCTGGCGCAAGCGGTCCGTCGGCTCCAACGATCGCGTTTCGATCCCGATCTCGTCGATCAGATTGGTCAGGATCGGCTCTTCGCCGGTCCGCCGCATATTCGTGTAGGGAACGGCGACGTCGGCCGGCGCCGGCTCCGAGGGCCAGGTGCTGACGATGACGGCGGCGACGTAGGTCCGCAGCTTCGCGCGCGTTGCCTGCGTCTCCGGGCCGTAGTCGCGCAGGCAGCGGTCGAGCTGGGCGAGCTGTCCGGCGAAGGCGGCCTGCGTTTGGTAAGCGGTCTCGTAGCCCGAGCTGACCGAAGAGGTCAGCAGGCCCAGCACGATCGCGGCGAAGGTCGCGAGGAGGCCGACCGCGAGCTGCACAACGTCCATCGACTCGGGCGCGCGGTGTCGCTCGGGCAGCCGCGAGCTGACGAAGAACCCCGCCGCTGCGCCGGCGCACAGCAGGACGAAGACTAGAATCAGCAGCCACAACATCGACATGGCTCAGCATCCCCGCACGCTCGGCGCGCGTCAATGCCGCCAGCGGTCGCAGGTTCGCCGCGTCGTCAGCCGAGCGCGCGCTGCATCATCAGCACGTCGCCGCGGCGATAGCCCATCGCGTCGTAAAAGCCGACCGCCGCCGCGTTTTCGGCGCGCACCAGGAGATTGAGTTTCGGCGCGCCGCGCTCGGCGAACCAGGCTTCGGCGGCGCGCCGAATTCGCGCACCGAAGCCCCGACGCCGTTCGGCGGCGACGACCGCGAAGTAATCGATCCAGCCGCGATGGCCGTCCCAGCCGACCATGACGGTCGCGACGAGGCGCGCGTCCGGCGCTCGCGCCCACGAGAGCGACTCCTTCACCAGCGGATCAGCGCGGCGCCCCAGGTGAACCCGCCGCCCACCGCCTCGATCATCACCAGGTCGCCCTTCTTGATGCGGCCGTCCCTGACCGCGACGTCGAGCGCCAAGGGAATTGAGGCGGCCGAAGTGTTGGCGTGCCGATCGACGGTGACGACGACCTTTTCGCGCGCCACGCCGAGCCTGTCGGCCGAAGCTTCGATGATGCGCAGGTTGGCCTGATGCGGCACGAACCAGTCGAGGTCGGCGGCGCTGACCCCGGCCTCATCGAAGCAAGCCTCGACGACGTCGGCGACCATGGAGACGGCGTGCTTGAAGACTTCCCTGCCCTGCATGCGCAGATGCCCGACCGTCTTGGTGCTCGACGGGCCGCCGTCGACATAGAGCTTGGCCCGATGGCGCCCGTCGGAGCGTAGTTGCGTCGCTATGACGCCGGGCGAGGAACTCGCCCCGTCGCCGGCGACGGCTTCCAGCACGATCGCGCCGGCGCCGTCGCCGAACAGCACGCAGGTCGTGCGGTCGCTCCAATCGAGAAGGCGCGAAAACGTCTCGGCGCCGATCACCAGCGCCCGCTTGTGCGAACCGGAAACAAGAAACTTGTCCGCTGTCGCCACCGCGAAGACGAAGCCGGAACAAACCGCCTGCAGATCGAAGCCGACGCCGCGCACGATGCCGAGTTCGGCCTGCACCTGAGTCGCCACTGCCGGAAACGTGTAGTCCGGCGTCGAGGTCGCCACGACGATGAGATCGATGTCGGCGGGGCGGAGCCCCGCGTCGGCCAGCGCCGCCGCAGCGGCCTTCACGGCGAGCTTCGACGTGGTCTCGTCCTCTGCGGCGATGTGACGCTGGCGAATGCCGGTGCGCTGCACGATCCATTCGTCGGTGGTGTGGACCATCGTCCCCAGCTCGGCGTTGCCGAGCACGCGCGACGGTAGATAGGCGCCGATGCCGCGCACGGCGGAGCGCATGATCGTCGGATTCATGAAAGCGGAGGTTCCCGAAAGCGCATGAGTTTCACGGGGCCGTCGCGGCCGGGGGGCGCGCTTCGTTGGCCTGGGCGATCATTTCGCGGACTTTGCCGAGCAGTTCTTGGCGAACCATTTCGTAGCCGACCTCGATTGCGCCGGCGTAGCTCTCGGCGTCCGCCCCGCCATGACTCTTGATGACGACGCCGTCAAGGCCGAGAAACACCCCGCCGTTGACGCGCGCCGGATCCATTTTCTCGCTGAGCGCGCGAAACCCGTCGCGGGCGAGGAAATATCCGAGGCGGGACGCCCAACTGTGGTTCAACGCGTCGCGCAAGTACCGGCCGAACTGTTTGGCGGTCCCCTCGGCGGTCTTGAGCGCGATGTTGCCGGCGAAGCCTTCGGTGACGATGACGTCCACCGTCCCCTTGCCGAGGTCGTCGCCCTCGACGAAGCCATGGTAGCGCATGTGCGGCAACGCCGTCTCGCGCAGGACGCGGCCGGCGGCCTTGACCTCCTCGATGCCCTTGATTTCCTCGACGCCGACGTTGAGCAGGCCGACGGTCGGGCTGTCGATGTCGAGCACGATGCGCGCCATCGCCGCGCCCATGATCGCCAGATCGACGAGGTGCTCGGAGTCGGCGCCGATCGTCGCGCCGACGTCGAGCACGATCGATTCGCCGCGCAGCGTCGGCCACATCGCCGCGATCGCCGGGCGCTCGATCTGCGCCATGGTGCGCAGGCACACTTTGGCCATCGCCATCAGCGCGCCGGTGTTGCCGGCCGAGACCGCGCAATCGGCTTCGCCCTTCTTGACCGCCTCGATCGCCAGCCACATCGACGACGCGCGCCGCCCGAAACGCAACGCCTGACTCGGCTTGTCCGTCATCTTGACCGCGAGTTCGCAGTGGACGATGCGCGCCTTGCGCGCCAGCGCGGGATAGGCGGCCAGAAGCGGCGCGATCGCCATTTCGTCGCCGAACAGAGTGAAGTCGACGTCGGGCCGGCGCACGAGCGCGATCGACGCCGCTTTCACCACGACGGACGGCCCGTGGTCCCCGCCCATCGCGTCGAGCGCTATGCGAACGTCCTTGTTCATCCAAATTTCTATCCTGACCGCGCCTTGACCCGCCGACGCGCGGGACAATAGCGGCTTCGTCGCGCAAGGCAATGTCGCGCATTCAAACGGGGGCCGATGTGGCGAATTAGCGGCCGCGGACCGGCGTCGACGAACCCGAAAAGGCGCGCCTGAAGGCGCAAATCGTCTGAAAATCGCCTCTTGCGGGGGCGCGCCGCGCCTGATCGAGAACCCGGCGGACCTCTCGCAGGAACGCGCCAAACGCGATCGGCGCCGCGCGCGTTTGGCGCGCTCCCCCTCTCGAAACGATCGACGCGGCGGAACGCCGAGCGTCCGCCGCGCCGGGCAGCGCCGAAGCGCTTATTTCTTCGCCAACACGGCGGTGAGTTTCTCCGCGAGATAGCCGAGCACCGCGCCGATGACCAACGAAATCACGACGCCGACGAACGGGTTGTCGAGCGAAACCGCCGTCGCGCTCTTGCCGACGTACGCCAGCAACGGCGCATAGCCGAGAAGCGAAGCCGGAATGCTGCCCAGCGTCGCCCACTTGGAGGCGACGACAAGGATGAAGAGGGTGATCAACACGCCAATGCCGATCCACAGCGGCGCCCCGATCGCGCCGCTGAGCGGGACGAGCTCGACCAGCAACAACAGAATCAAGCCGAGTATCGCGCCGAATATGTTGTGGGTGATCGCCTTGGCCAGACCGGCTTCCTTGCCGCCAAACCAGTAGAACGTAGCGAAACCGATCAAAGCCGTCCACACCGTCAGACCCAACGTGGCTGGCGCCAATAGCAGCAGGAATGCGCCGATGCCTCCGAGCAAGCCGATACTGATCGCCGAGGCTGTGACGAGATCCATGTGAACCCCCAATTGGGCGCGCGATCCGACCCCGCGGCCGCCGCCCCCCGATCGGACCGGAACTCCGATTACCGATGCATCATTTTGATTATTTATTGGGCATTCGGCAAGCCCGTTTTTCTTGCGGCGCATTGATGTGGATTGAACAGTTCTCGAGCGCCGAAAGACTTGCGGCCGCGGCGCCGACGTCGAACCGCGCCGCGGCGGAATTGCGCCTCCGCTCAGCTCTTCTTGGCCGCGACGTCCTCGGGCGGCGCGAACTGCGCGCCGGGCTTGCGCGGATAGGGATCGAGCCCCAGCGCCAGGAACTCGGCCGCCAGCGCGCCGAGATCGATCCGGCCGTCGACGATCGGGTCGGGCGCGTCCTCCGCGTCAAGCAGGATCGCATCGGCGGGGGCGCCCGGCGCCCCGTGCCGCGCCGCGCTCCCATCGGCGCTCGGCGCGAAGCGCACGTCGACCGACTCGTCGAGCGTGGCGGGGAACGGCTCCAGCGAGACGACGCAGGTTTGCGTCACCTCGGCATGGACGACGCCGGAAACGCGCACGCCGGCGCGCCCGGCGCGGCGCAGCGTGAAC
>Ga0326727_10022375_pt1 | contig 12225 bp, 9 predicted proteins | sample MB2enrmetagenome_FD_207643 | JGI IMG/M metagenome (GOLD analysis project Ga0326727, IMG submission 207643) | Lab enriched peat soil microbial communities from McLean, Ithaca, NY, United States - MB29MY | ecosystem: Environmental > Terrestrial > Soil > Wetlands > Peat | place: USA: New York... | reverse complement strand
AGAAATGCAGCACGCCAAGCGGAAGCTCTTCGAAAGCTTCCTGCGGAGGCGTAGCGCATGATGCGGGCTTGGGAGCGCCTCCCGTTGGTCGGCCCCGGGAGTTCAAAATCGAATCAGAAAGGAGTCCTGGCGGCGGGTCACTTCGCTCCCGCCTCCAGGCTCATCTTGTGTGAGAAATAAATTCTCTCTCCAGGCTCATTCTTCGATGAGAATATGCTGTCGCCGGCGCATTTGCGAATGTTATAAAAACGGTCGCCGGTTCGAAAGTGACGCTTGGAGTCAGTTTTCGGCGGTTGACAACTCGGTCCTGGCAGCGGAACCCAGAAACGCCGATGGAATAAAGGGATCGGCGAATCCAGATTCTCCAGTTCGAAAGACCCGTTCGCTCAGGTTGTCAACCAGCTATAGATCAAACTTATGGAGACGGAGGTCGAAATTCGACTTCCTGGGGAGCCAGCCTGAACTTCTCGACCTCACGCACCCTGGTTGATTTCATTACGGGCATTTCAGACGTTTCCTCCGGAATGGCCCCACTTGACAGTGACCCCGGCGTGGACTCGAACCATTTGTCCGACCAGCATCTCCCAAACGAATTGGCGCGGGCCCACCATGCGTGCCAACTTCCGGATGGGCGACCCACCCGGAGTGCTCGGCAAGAGCCGCCAGAGCCGCGCTACGGGTAGAGAAAGCGAAGTATGGTATGCCTATCGGTGATGCCGGCCCGTTCCGGGACCCAGCTGGTCGTCGAATCCGTGCAAGGCTCGTCTGCGCCAATTCCGCGACAACGTCCCGCCCAACACAGGTAGCCATGCCGAGACTTCTCCTCATTACTGCCTCTTCGGCCGGGATTCGGGAAGTGCGGAGGTCGCGGTTCCTCAACTTTCAGCAGATCACAATGCCGTATCTGGCCGCCAGGGTCCCGCCCGATTGGCATGTATTTCACACTGACGAGGGAACCGAAGAGATCGACTGGACGATTCAGCCCGACGTCGTCGGCATTACTTTTCATACGCCCAGCGCTTATCATGCCTACGATCTTGCAGCCCGGTTCCGGTCACGGGGCGTCTTTGTGGTGATGGGCGGACCACATGTGACGCTGCTGCCGGAGGAGGCCAGCCAACATGCCGATGTGATCTTCGTCGGGGAAGCCGAAGGCAACTGGGAAGAGTTCCTGAGCGGATTTCAAGCGAGGACATACCGTCGTGTCTACCGGCAGGCCTACGCGCCGTCCTTGGAGGACAGTCCCATGGCGCGCAAGACGTTGTATCACCGGCACGACTACACCAGCGGCGTATTGTTTGCGACCAGGGGCTGCTCGAACTGCTGCGATTTCTGCACGGTTGCCGTGATGTACCGACACGGATTGCGGAGGCGGCCCGTCGCCGAGGTTGCTGCAGAATATGCCTCCTTCAAAGGGAAGCGAATCATCTTTTGGGACGACAACATCGCCGGGGATAAAGAGTATGCGAAAGAGCTGTTTCGTGCGATCGCCCCTTATCGCAAGTGGTGGAGCAGCCAGGCCAGCTTGCAGGTGGGTGAAGACGATGAGCTTCTGGAGGAAGCGGCCCGGAGCGGATGCAAGCAATTATTCCTGGGTCTGGAGTCGATCTCCCAACCGAGCATGGATGGGGTTCGCAAGGGGTTCAACCGGGTGGAAGACTATGCGAGAATTGTGGATCGGATCCACGCACATGGGATCGCCGTTCAGGCCGGAATCGTTTTCGGGTTTGACGACGACACTCCGGAGATCTTCAAGGATACGGTCCAGTTCCTTGAGGACACGGGCATCCAGAATGCGACTTTCAACATCCTGACCCCATACCCGGGTACGCCGCTATTCCGGAGGCTGGAGGCCCAGGGGCGCATTCTGGCCCGGGACTGGCGCATGTACAACGGCCGGATCGACGTCGTTTTCCAGCCGAAGCAAATGAGCGTTGCCGAACTCCTGGCGGGATTCCGGTACGCGAATGAGCGCTTCTATTCTCTGCAGAGCATCGCCAGACGGCTCCGGCGATCACCGGTCCAGTTGTGGTGGACGTTGCCGTTGAACCTGGCGTATGCGCTGTCTTGGGCCAAGGGGAGAATACAATACCTTTTATGATCGCTCTGCTGCGCGGCGTGTTGATCGAGAAGCATCCCAACCAGGCCATCGTGGAAACCGGCGGCGTGGGGTACGACGTCGTCATCCCGGTTTCCACTTACACGCACCTGCCGGATGCCGGCGCGGAGGTGAAATTGCGCATCCATACGCACGTGCGCGAAGATGCCCTGGCGCTCTATGGCTTCCTCACGCAGGATGAGAAGGGCTTGTTCGAGAAGCTCATCGGCGTGAGCGGCATCGGGCCGACGCTGGCCGTGAAGATCCTCTCCGGCCTGGCCGCCCTGGAGCTCATCCACGCCATCCAGCGCGGCGAGGTGGATCGCCTGGTGCGCATCCCGGGCATCGGCAAGAAGACCGCCGAGCGCCTGGTGCTGGAGCTGCGCGATAAGCTTCCGGCCGTTACCGGCGGCGAGCCCTCCGCTCCCGCCGAAGCGGCTCTTTCGCCCGTGGATCAGGATGTGCTCTCGGCGCTGCTCAACCTGGGCTGCGCGCGCCCGCAGGCCGAGGCCGCCGTGCGCAAGGCCAAGGCCGCCGCCGGCGCGTCCGCCGATTTCGAGCCGCTTTTCCGGCGCGCCCTGGAGTTGGTACGGTAAGCTGGTAGCACATGCCCGACCGGGAGTTGATATCCGGCAGCCGCCAGGCCGAGGACGTGCAGTTCGAGGCCGGTCTGCGTCCGCGCCGGCTGGCCGATTTCACCGGGCAGAGCAAGCTGAAGGAGAACCTCGAAATCGCCATCCAGGCCGCCCGCATGCGCGGCGAAGCCATGGATCATGTGCTGCTCTACGGCCCACCCGGGCTGGGGAAGACCACGCTCGCCGCCATCATCGCCGAGGAACTCGAGGTGCAGTTCACGGCTACCAGCGGCCCGGTCTTGCAGAAGAAGCTCGATCTGACCGGCATCCTCAGCAACATTCGCCTGCACCAGGTCTTCTTCATCGACGAGATCCACCGCCTGCTGTCGGACGTGGAGGAGATGCTCTACTCGGCGCTGGAGGATTTTCGCGTGGATATCCTGGTGGGCGTGGGGCCGGGCGCGCGCACGCACTCGCTGCCCATGCCGAAATTCACCGCCATCGGCGCCACCACGCGCCAGGGCCTGATCAGCGGGCCGCTGCGGGGCCGTTTCGGACTGGTGCTGCGCCTGGATCCGTACAGCGTGACGGAGCTCGAAGCCATCGTGGAGCGCTCGGCGCGCCTGCTGAACGTACGGATCGACCACGCCGCCGCCGGGGAGATCGCGCGCCGCTGCCGCGGGACGCCGCGCATCGCCAACCGCCTGCTGCGGCGCGTGCGCGATTACGCGCAGGTGCGCGCGGATGGCCACGTCACGCAGCCGATCGCCGAGACCGCGCTCAATCTTCTGGACGTGGACCGGTTCGGCCTGGACGAGATCGATCAGAAGATCATGCTGACGATTCTCGAGAAGTACGGCGGCGGCCCGGTGGGCGTGAACACCATCGCGGCCTCCATTTCGGAAGAGCCGGACACCATCGAGGAAGTTTACGAGCCGTACCTGATCCAGCTCGGTTTTCTCAACCGCACGCCGCGCGGGCGCACCGCCACCGGGTCGGCGTTCGATTATTTCAACGTGAAGCGCGGCCTGGGGACCGGCAACCAGCCGGCCCTGTTTTAGCATGAAGACCATCTATCTCGGCCTGGGATCGAACATCGGCGACCGCCAGGCCAATCTCGAAGCTGCGCTCGCGGGTCTGCCGGCGATCGGAGTGCGCGTGACGCGCGCCTCGCCGGTTTACGAAACCGAGCCCGTGGATTTCACGGACCAGCGCTGGTTCCTCAACCTGGTGGTGGAGGCTGAAACGGAGCTGTTCCCGCTGCAACTGCTGGCGCGCCTGCAACGCATCGAGCGGGATCTCGGGCGCGTGCGCACGGTTGCCAAGGGGCCGCGTACCCTCGATATCGATATCCTGCTGTACGGGCAAGCGGTGATTCAGCGGCCGGACCTCGAAATTCCCCATCTGCGCATGGCCGAACGCCGCTTCGTGCTGGCGCCGCTGGCCGACCTGGCGCCGGACCTGCGGCACCCGGTCACACGCAAGACAGTGCGTGAGTTGCTGGAGGCCGCGCCGCCGGCGGTGGTGCGGCGGCGGTAATACACCGCGCGACTTGCGATAATCGGCGCATGGACGCACGCGCACTGCTGGATTCGGTGGCCGCTGCTTATGTCCGGCTCGAGACCCTTCAGGGCGAAGCGCTTTCCATCGGCCAAACCGAGGAAGAAGGATGGAGCCAACGCACCGAAGCGCGGCTGAAATTCTACTATGCGGCGCCCGGCCGGATCCGCGTCGAGCAGCCCGGCCGCCTGGGCAGCGTCATGGTCTCGGATGGCGTCGAGCTGAAGAGCTTCTTTGCGCCGCACCGGCGCTATTTCCGGCATCCGGCGCCATCGCCCGATGAGCTCCCGGGCGTGTTTCTCCCCGAGCTTCCCATGGCGGGCGGCCACGGGCCGTTTCTGTTCGGCACCATCGGCCGGCGCGTGCTGGACGCCGAGGTTTTGCGGGAAGAAAAGCTGGCCGTCGATGGCGTCGAGATCGCCTGCCGCGTGGTCTCTGCACTGTACGAGCCGTCGCGCTCCGTCTTCGCCGGGGCCAATCGCCCGGTGCGCTTCTGGATCGACGCGCGCACGGGCCTGGTGCTCCGCATGCAGGGCGAGGTCGATCTCCAGCACCATGGCGAGCTGGCTACGGGCGTGGGGCGGCGGATTCTGGCGGTGACCCGGATCGTCGCGGACCATCCTATCCCGGCGGGCGTCTTCGAGTTCACGCCTCCCGAGGGAGTGGCGGAGCGGCATGGTTGACCTGCACGCGGCGCTGAAGCGCTATTGGGGTTACGATTCCTTCCGCCCGATGCAGGAGCGCATCGTCGAGAGCCTTCTGGCGGGCTCGGATGTCGCCGTGGTGATGCCCACGGGCGGGGGCAAATCGCTGTGCTACCAGTTGCCCGCCGTGGCTCTGGGCCAGACCGTGGTGGTGGTCTCGCCGCTCATCGCACTCATGCAGGACCAGGTGGCGGCGCTCGCCGATATGGGCATTCCGGCGGCGCTCCTCAACAGCACTTTGCCAGCGGAGGAGCAGCGCGCCGTAATGCGCGCGGCGGCCCAGGGCGCTTTCCGGCTGCTCTACCTCTCTCCGGAGCGGCTGGCTCGCCAGGACACCATCGCGTGGCTGGCGCGCGTGCCGGTGGCCTTCTTCGCCATCGACGAGGCTCATTGCATCTCCGAATGGGGTCACGAATTCCGGCCCGAGTACCGCCAGCTCAGCTCGCTGCGCCAGAATTTCCCGGCTAAGCCCATCGCCGCCTTCACCGCCAGCGCCACCCGGCGCGTGCGGCACGACATTCTCGAGCAGCTTCAGCTTCGCGATCCGCACCGCTACATCGCCAGCTTCCACCGCGCCAACCTTCGCTACGTCGTGCACCAGTGCGATAAGACCTCGCACCGGCGCCTGCTGCTGGCGGCCCTGCGCGCCAACCGGGGAGAGAGCGTCATCGTGTACGCGCCAACCATCGCGCTGGTGGAGGAATTGGTGGACTACCTGGGCGACCGGCGTATCCCCGCCGTTCCGTATCACGGCCAGATGGACACCGCCACGCGGCGCCGCAACCAGGAGCGCTGGATGAACGACGAAGCGCCCGTGCTGGTGGGCACCATCGCTTTCGGCCTGGGAATCAACAAACCGGGTGTGCGCGCGGTGATCCACACTTCGCTGCCGAAATCCATCGAGCAGTATTACCAGGAAGCGGGCCGCGCCGGCCGCGATGGTTTACCGGCCGATTGCCTGCTGCTGTGGCAACCCAAAGACGCCGGGCTGCTGGCTTATTTCATCGACAAGCTGAACGACCCCGATGAGAAGGAGCGCGCCTGGCAGCGCTACCACGCGGTGCGCCGCTTCGCCGAGAGCGGATGCTGCCGCCATTTGCAGATCTGCGCGCACTTCGGCCAGACCCCCAAGTGGCAGCGCTGCGAGATGTGCGACGCCTGCGGCAATCTGCCCGAGTGGCTGCAGGAAGCGGCTGAAGGACCCGCGGAAATCCGCAAAGAGAAGCGAGAGAAGAAGAAGCGGAAGCGAGCGAAGGCTGTGGCCGCCGCACCGCCGCCCGCACCTGCGCCGAAGCCCGCATTCGTGCCGCCACTCGCGCCCGCGCCCGAGCGGCGCCCCGCGCCCGCCGAGCCTCGGGTTTCTGCCGCGCCGCGGCCCGACCGCGACCTGCTGGAATTCTTCAAGCAATGGCGCAGCCGCGCGGCCGAGCGCGCGGGCGTGCCGGCCTACGTGGTGCTCAGCGACGCGGCCCTCGAGGACCTATGCCGCAAGCGCCCCACCAACCTGCGCGAGTTGCTGGCCGTGAACGGCTTCGGCGAGCGCAAAACCGAGATGTACGGCAGCGAGATCTTCGCGGTCTTCGAGGCCTTCCGCCGCGGGGAGCGCGCCGCCGCCCGTCCGGCCCCTCAGCTCTCACCAGCCGAGGAGACCATGCGGCTGCTGGCCGATGGCAAGAGCTTCGAGGAGATCGCCGCTATCCGCGTCCGGCAGGTGGCCACGGTGGTCTCGATGGTCGCCGACCTGATCGAAAAGGGCCGCGTCGAATACCGCATCGAGTGGGTGGGCGAAGAGAACCACCGCCGCATCGAGGAGGTCATCGGCCGGCTGGGATCGCAGTGGCTGAAGCCGCTGCACGAGGCCTTGCCCGATATGAGCTACGATCACGTCCGCCTGGTGGTGGCCTACGTCCGCAGGCGCGAAAGCTTGCAGGCGAATGGGTAGCGGCGGCTACGAATCGCCCGCCAGTAAGCGTTGCGGCAGATCCGCGAAAGCCGCCGCGCCGTCCACATATCGAATCTGCCACACGCGGTCGAATTGCCGGTCGGGCCAGGGCGACGGAGGATCCTTCACGCCCAGCGCGGCCGCCAGCGCCGGAATGCGGCCGTGGTGCCAACAGACTAACACAGTTTTCCCGCTATACGGCGCGCCGGAGAGTACGGCGTTTGCGAGCGCCGCATATTCGTCAACATCAAACCGGGCATCGATCTTCAAGCCAAGCGCCTTCGCCAGCGGTGTGAGAGTTTCCACGGGCCGGTCGCTTTTGACCGTTTGCCGCGTGGCGAAGAGAAATTTTGGGATGTCGAATTTCACCGGAAAGAGCCGCGCCAGGGCCTCTGCGCGCTCGTAGCCGCGCGTGTTGAGGTGGATATCGTCCTTCAGCCCGGTCTTCTCGGCGTGGCGGATGATCAGGATCTGCTTCGGCGGGTCCGCCCGCTCCATCGCCGGAACGAGCGCCGCCGTTGCCGCGTAAAGCAGAGTTCGCCGGGTGACTGTGAGAGCCATCAGAATCTCGCCTTGAACCCGAATTGAATCTGGCGCGGCGGCAACTGGTTTTGCACGATGCCGAAGGTGGGGTCGTTTACGATCCGGCCGATCAAGTTGAAGTTGGGATGATTCGCCAGATCGAACACCTCGGCACGGAACTGCAGGTTGACGCGTTCGCCTATGGGGAAGTTGCGGGCGATGGTGGCATCCAGGTTCGAAAGGCCGTCGCCGGTCATGGTGTTGCGCCCTACCGTGCCGAACGAGGCAATCGGCTGCACGAATGCGGCCGTGTTGAACCACTCCGAAGTGGACCGCTGGTCCGACGGCAGGTTGGGGTCCACGGGCATTCCGCTGGAGTTCAGAACATAGTTGGGGCGCACCAGGATGCCGCCGCTGCCGCCGCCGATGTTGATTGGGTCGCCCTTGTAATCGATGGTGTAGGGGAACCCGCTCTGCAATTGCAGAATGCCCGAAAGCTGCCAGCCTCCGAGAACCGCCGCGCCCCAACCCTGGTTTACCATGCGCCGACCATGGCCGAACGGAAGATCGTAAACCCCCGTGGTCACCCAGCGGAACTTGGCGTTGAAGTAGGCCAGGCTGCGGTCCGCCGCCAGGTCGAACGAATTTTGCGGCGGCGAGTTTTCATCGCCGGTGATCCCGCCGGCGTTGCGGTATTGCGGCGCATTGGAAATCGCCTTCGACCATGTGAACGAGCTGAGCAGCGAAAAGCCCTTCACGAAGCGCCGCTCGGCACGCAGGCTCAGGGCATGATAGTTGCTGTGCGCCGAATGCGGGAAGTAGTTGATGGTGGTCACCGGCACGGTGGTGTTGCTGATCGGGAACGCGGAGGCCGCCTGCGCGGCCGGCGCGAGCGTCAACCCATAAAAAGGACGCTTCACGGCCGTTCCCGGCATGGAATTGTTGACCTGCACATTCTGCTCCAGGTGCACGCCGCCGGTGCCCAGGTAGCCGATCTCCACCATGGTCTGCGGAGCGATGGAACGCTGGATGTTGAAGCTCCACTGCGGCGAATAGGGCGTCCCCTGATGCGGATCGAGCGCCGCCGCCTGGATCGCCTGGCTCCCCACGATGGCCGAAGTGAACACGTTCAAATTCGGGTTCTGCGGCACGTAAGCATTGAAAGTCAGGGTTTGCGCGTAAGTGGTGGGCAACGTCTGCGCCAGCTTGAGCAGCGTGTTGGCGTCCTGCGTGCCGTAGTAGATTCCGCCGCCCACGCGAACTACGGTCTTCGAATCGAGCGACCAGGCCAGCCCCACGCGCGGGCTGAAATTGTGCCATTGGGTGTAGGCGCAGCCTTGCGGATATCCATCCTTCCCGCACACGAACAGCTTGGGACTGTAAATGCCCTGCAATCCGGCGGCGAAAATCGCCACCGGCGGCGGCGCGGTGCTGAAATCGATGCTGGACATCTGGTTGCGGATGTCGTACATCGGCGGCGAGACTTCGTAGCGCAGCCCGAGGTTCGCCGTCAGCGATGGCGTGAGGCGGATATCGTCCTGCGCGAAACCCGCATAGTTCCGCTCGAGCCCGTCCATGCGATTCGGTCCCAGCGTGCGGGTGGCCGTCGAAGGCAGGCCCAGGAGCGCCGTCGCCGACGAATCGCCGCTGTGATCTCCGGCTTTTGGAGCGGCCGCGGTGGCATCCGTATAGCCGCTGGTGAACGTCAGCGAACCCAGCGGATCGGCATACTCGAAACGGACATATTGAGTATTGTCGAACTCGCCGCCCAGTTTCAGGGAGTGCCGGCCGATCTGCCAGGCGAACACGTCCCAGATCTGGTAGACATTGTCGCGCGCCCGCGCGATGCCACCCTGGCCGGTGGCGTTGTACGGACCCGCGCCGCCGAAGTTCAACGTCCCGATCAGGAAGTTCGGCAACTGCGTCTCGGCCCCGTTTATGTTGAAATCGAGTTCCGGCAGCCCGTAGAGGAAGTTCAACCGGCTGAAGCCCAGCCGCAGGTCGTTCACTTTCGAAGGCGAAACTACCTGCGTCAAGCCCACCGCCATATTCTGCGGCGTGGCGTTATCCAGGTTCGCGCGGTTGGGCAGCACCACCGGAATGGCCGCATCTTCCACGGCGCCCGAATAGCGCCCAAACAGCTTCAAGCTGCCGGTGATCTGGTAATCCAGGCGGCCGGAGTAGTTATTGTTGTTCTGGGTCAGCACGTCCGTGGAATTGATGTAGAAGTTGCCCGGCAGGTTCGGAAGGGGCAGAATGTTCATCGCGGCCGAGACGGAAGGGTCGATGCGGTTCGAGGGAATGATGTTTCCGGGGAACGGCGTTCGCAGGCCGCCGCTCAGGGTCGATGTGGGGTCGTAGATCACGGTGGTGGCGATCTCTTCGCTGAAGTTGCCCTTGCGCTGGAGGGCATCCGGCACGCCGATGGTGGTGAGATTGGCGGCCGCTTGCCGCACCCGCAGCCCTTCGTAACTGAAAAATGCGAACAGCTTGTTCTTCTTCAGCGGGCCGCCCGCCAGGCCGCCGAACTGGTTGCGTTGAAACTTGGGCACCTCGCTCGAGGTGGTGAGGTTGAACGGCCGCGCATCCAGGCGGTTGTTGCGCAGGAACTCCCAGGCCGCGCCGTGCCAGTCGTTGGTGCCCGATTGCGTGAGCACGTTAACCTGCCCGCCGGAAGCCCGCCCGTATTCGGCGCTGTACTGCGCCACCTGCACCTGAAACTCGGCGATGGCATCCACGATCGGCACATAGGTGAGAGCGTTGTAATCGGGATCGGTGTCGATGACGCCATCGAGCAGATAGGCCGAATCGTTGGTGCGCGTGCCCGCCACGCTCAAGCCGGCGACTTCGCCCTGGCGCAAGGCGTTCTGTTGCACCGCGATGCCGCCGCTATTCGTGTTGGGCGACAGCAGAGCCAATTGCAGGAACTGGCGCCCGTTGAGGGGCAACGACTTTACTTTTTCCTGGCTCACGACGGTGCCCTGCGATGCGCTCTCGGTCTCGAGCGGCGAAACCGTGGCCTCGACCGTGATCTGTTCCGACGCCTCCCCCACCGCCAGGGCCGCATCGAACTCGGAGGCCTGCGCTACCTGCAAGTGGATGTGCGCATCCTCGAAAGTCTTGAACCCCGGCGCCGTCACGCGAATGGTGTAATCGTCCGGTTCCAGCAAATCGAGCCGGTATTCGCCGCTCACCGACGTGACCGTTTGCCGCACCGCGCCCGTGGCGTTGCGCGTGAGCCGGGTTTCGGCGCCCGGCACGCCCAGGCCCGAGGGGTCGGTGACCCGTCCGACCAGGATGGCGGTTTCGCTTTGCGCGAAGGCAGAGACACCGATAGCGAGTAGCAGCAGAAGTTGGCGCATAAGCCGCCACTCTATCAACCGCGCGTTTCAGAGGGATTACAGCTTCAAGAGGAATCGGTGAGGGGCCGCACATCCAACTCCTATTCCACTAATTCGACGTGCGTCGCGATCTCCTCGCGCGGCACCAGTGCCGACCAGTAGGCCACGATCTCGCGCACGGGCGGGCGGCCGTCGCCGAAGCCGGTGGCGCCGGGCGGGCCGTTGAGAACCAGGGGAATCAGTTCGCGCGTGAAGCGATCGACGGCCGCGCGGTCCGAGCCGCGCACGCCGATGCGGAGCTGCACTTCGGGCGGATCGGGGTTGGGCGGGGCGATGGGGCCATGACACGCGTTGACGCCGAAGAATTCGGTGTGGATGGCGTCGAACACCAGCCCGAGCTCGGCCAGGCGCTGCCGCACGATGCGGTCGGCGGCCGCGGCCTTCTCGAGCGCCTGCGGCCAGGAGTAGACCAGGGTCCCTATCGCCTTCCAGCCGTTCGAGTAACTGATCGAAAGCTTCAGCGTGGGCGGGCGCGGGCCGCCGCGGATGCCGGTGACGCGCACGCGGTCCGAGCCGGCTTCCGCGAGGTGGATGCTGGTGAAATCGGCCACGCAATCGGGCGTGATGTAACGGGCCGGGTCGCCCAGCTCGTAGAGCAGTTGTTCCTTGACCGTATCGAGGCTGACGCGGCCGCCCGCGGAAGGATGCTTGGTGACCGAGAAGGAACCATCCGGCTCGGCCTCCACAATGGGGTAGCCGATATCCGCCATGTTGGGGATGGTCTGCCAATCCACCTGGCAGTTGCCGCCGCTCGATTGCGCGCCGCACTCGATGATGTGCCCGGCGATCGTGCCGGCGGCCAGTTTATCGAATTCATCGGGCTGCCAGCCGAAGCGGTGCACCATGGGCGCCAGCGTCAAAGCCGTATCCGTGGAGCGGCCCGCCACCACCACGTCGGCGCCCGTGTCCAGGGCTTCGGCCAGAGGGAAGGCGCCGATATAGGCATTGGCGCTGAGGATGCGCTCGCGTATCCCGGCCAGCATCTCGCCGCTATCCATGTCGCGCATCTGGTAACCTTTGGCCAGGAACTCGTCGAGACGCGCGAAGACATCGTCTCCCAGCACCACCGCTACCTTCAGGCCGGGCGCCACGCGCAGCACTTCGCGCGCGCAGGCGACCGGGTTCACGCCGCCGGCGTTGGCGATCACCTTCACGCCGCGGTCGCGGATCTTGCGGGCGATGCGGGCCACCAGGGGAGGGAAGTCGCGGGCATAGCCGAGGTTCGGATCGCCCTGCTTCTGCTTCTGCAGGATCGACATGGTGACCTCGGCAAGGTAATCGAGCGTGAGGTAATCGATGGGGCCCTGGTCGATGAGGCGGACGGGGGCCTCCAACCAATCGCCCCAGAAGCCCTGGCCGTTGGCGATGCGAATCATGAGACCTCGTTTCCGGGGGGCGGGCCGCCCTCGGCGCGCCTCGCGGG
>Ga0326727_10022373_pt1 | contig 12226 bp, 10 predicted proteins | sample MB2enrmetagenome_FD_207643 | JGI IMG/M metagenome (GOLD analysis project Ga0326727, IMG submission 207643) | Lab enriched peat soil microbial communities from McLean, Ithaca, NY, United States - MB29MY | ecosystem: Environmental > Terrestrial > Soil > Wetlands > Peat | place: USA: New York... | reverse complement strand
GGCCAGACCGTGAACCTCGTCGCCGACGGCGGGGCAAATGCGGTGATCGGCCACGTGGGGCTAGCGCTGTACGGCCACCGGCAGGGTGGGAGGGATATCGGGCTCATCCTCCACCTGTCCGCGAGCACGTCGCTCGGGCCCGACCCGAACGAGAAGGTGCTGGTGAACACGGTGCCAAACGCCATGAAGATGGGGGCAGACGCGGTCTCGATGCACGTGAACATCGGCGCCGAGTCGGAGGCCCGGATGCTCGCCGACCTCGGCAAGGTCGCGGTCGACTGCATGGAGTGGGGGATGCCGCTCCTTGCCATGATGTATCCCCGGGGGAAGAAGATCAAAAGCGAGAACGATGTCGAGAACGTCAAGCTCGCGGCACGGGTCGCAGCGGAGCTGGGTGCCGACATCGTCAAGACAGTCTACACGGGCGACCCCGAATCGTTCCGGGAGGTGACCCGGGGCTGCCCGGTGCCGGTAGTGGTTGCCGGAGGTTCAAAGACGGATGACCGCACAACACTTGAACTGATCGAGGGCGCGATGGCGGGAGGCGCAGCCGGTATATCCATCGGCCGCAACGCCTTCCAGCACCGGAGCCCGGACCGGTTCGTGCGGGCCGCCGCATGTATCGTGCATAAGAACAGGAGCGCCGAAGAGGCGATGAAACTGTTGAAGGTGTAAATCATGATTGGAAAGGAGATCCGGATCGAACGGATCATGGACCGGAACACCGGGCGGTCGGTCATCGTGCCGATGGACCACGGGTTCTCGATGGGACAGATTGAAGGGCTGCTGGACATGACGAAAGTCATCTCGGATGTGAGCGACGGCGGGGCAAACGCGATTGTGCTGCACAAGGGGATGGTCAAGACCGGGCACCGCCGGCACGGGCGGGACATCGGCCTCATCGTCCACCTCTCCGGCAGCACCTCGCTCAACCCGGACCCCAACGACAAGGTGCTGGTCTGTACCGTGGAAGAAGCAATCGCGCTCGGAGCCGATGGGGTCTCGATCCACATCAACCTCGGGGCGCCCAACGAGTCGAAGATGCTCGAGAACGGCGCGACGGTCGTCAGGGACTGCAACCGCTGGGGGATGCCGCTTCTCGTGATGATCTATCCGCGGGGGAAGGGGATCGACGCGTTCTCGCCGCAGGCAGTCGGCCACTGCGTGCGGGTCGCGGAAGAGCTGGGCGCCGACCTGATCAAGACCAACTACCCGGGCAACTCCGAGACGTTCAAGAAGATCGCCAGGGCCTGCTCGGTCCCGGTCTTCATCGCCGGCGGTGAGAAGGTCAGCGACCTTGAGTCCCTCAAAATTATCCGGGAATCCGTGAAGGCCGGCGGCGCAGGAGTCTGCGTGGGCAGGAACGCCTTCCAGCGTGAGGACACGAAGTCCTTTGTCCGGGCGCTCTGTCAGGTCGTCCATGGGGACGCCGACCCTGAGAAAGCACTGGGGAAGAAGTGATGAAGCAGTTCTGGGTGGATGCCCGGCCGTGGAACAAGGAGGTCGCGACCACCGCTATCGAGAGCGGGGCAGACGCGATCGTCACCGACCGGGCCGAGGACGTGCGCCGGCTGGGGAGGATCACGACGGTTGCGAAGGACGGCGACCTGAAACCCGGCACGGACGTCGCGGAGGTGACGATCACCGACAAGGCAAGCGAGAATCTCGCTGCCGGAATCCGGGACAAAAAATACGTGATCGTCACCACGAGGGACTGGACGATCATCCCTCTCGAAAATCTTGTCGCGCAGTCTAACCGTATTATCGCGAGGGTGAAAGATGCCAAGGAGGCGGAACTCGCTCTGACCGTGCTCGAACGGGGGGTCGCCGGCATCCTGCTCGCGACAAATGACCCGGCGATGGTCCGGGCCGTCGCTCAACAGGTAAAGGCCTCGGCCGGGCAGGTGAACCTTGTTACGTTCACCGTCACGAAGATCACGCCGGTGGGCATGGGTGACCGGGTCTGCGTGGACACCTGCTCGATGCTCGAGGACGGGCAGGGCATGCTGATGGGCAACACCTCATCGGCGATGCTCCTCGTCCACGCCGAGACGCTCGAGAACCCGTACGTCGCGCCCCGGCCGTTCCGGGTGAATGCCGGTGCCGTCCATGCCTACATCCTGCTCCCGGACGGGAAGACCGCGTACCTCTCCGACCTCGCGATCGGCGGGAACGTGCTCGTCTCGGATGCGGAGGGAAAAGCGCAGTCCGCGATCGTCGGCCGCACGAAGATCGAGCGCCGGCCGCTCCTGCTCGTGGAAGCGGAGGCGGAAGGAAAAAGAGCGAGCCTCGTCCTCCAGAACGCGGAGACGATCCGGCTTGTGAAGGAAGATGGCGGCGCCATCTCCGTCGTCAACCTGAAGGAAGGCGACCGGGTGATGGGTTGTATCCTCGAGGGAGGTAGGCATTTTGGCATTGCGGTCAAAGAGACGATCATCGAGAAGTGAACGGGAGAAAAAGGCCGGCATCATCGGCGGCACCGGCAAGATTGGCCGGCTCTTTGCCGGCGTGTTCGAACGGGCCGGGTACGAGGTGCTCGTCTCGGGCCGATCAACAAAACTCTCCGCAGCCGACCTCGCGAAGCATTGCGGGACAGTCATTGTATCGGTACCGATCCGGGCCACGGTCCGGGTGATCGGGGAGATCGCCCCGCTGCTCACCAAGAACCAGCTCCTCTGTGACCTTACCTCACTGAAAATGGCGCCGGTCGCGGCGATGCTCCGGACAAAGGCAGAGGTGATCGGCCTCCACCCGATGTTCGGGCCCACGGTGCGCTCGCTCGCGGGCCAGACGATCATTGCCTGCCCGGCACGGTGCACGGAAAAGGAGTGTGACGCACTGCTTGCCATCTTCCGTGCGGAGGGGGCGACCTGCACGATTGCCACCCCGGAGGCGCACGACCGGATGATGGCGGTGGTGCAGGGCCTCACGCACTTTGTCACGCTCTGCATGGCCGAATCGGTACGCCGGGCAGACCTCGACATCAACGAGACCCGGGCATTCACCAGCCCGGTCTACCAGATCGAGCTCGCGCTCATGGGCCGGCTCCTCTCGCAGGACCCCGACCTCTATGCCGATATCCTCCAGCAGAACCCGTTCGTGCCGGAGGTACTGGCTGCCTGCCGGTCGTCCGCGGCACATCTCGCCGGCATCGTCCTGTCACAGGACCCGGACCGGTTCCGTGTATTCTTCCAGACAAACAGCCATTACTTCGGAAAGTTCTGCCGGGAGGGTCAGGAGATGACCGACGCGCTGATCGACTGCATGGTGAGACGATGACCGTATTTGTACTCGGGCCGGAGGCGACGTTCTCGCACGAGCTCGCCATCCGGCTCAGGGAGGACGACATCCGGTTGGTCCCGACCATCGGCCGGATCTTCGAACGGGTCGTGCACGGCGAAGGAGACGGGATCGTCCCGATCGAGAACTCCGAGGCCGGCGGCGTAGGGGCGACACTGGACGGTCTGGTCCGGCACCCGGTCTTCATCACCGCAGAGATGTACATGCCCATCGACCACTACCTCGCTGCCCGGGTCACCGAGCGTGAGATCACCCGGGTCTTCGTCCACCCCCAGACGCAGGAGCAGTGCAGCGAGCTCCTCGAACGGCTGGGCGTGCCGGTCGTCCAGACCGCCAGCAACGCGCAGAGCGCGATCGAGCTCCAGAACGACCCGGGCGCAGCGGCGATCGTCCCATCGTATGCCGTTGCGCACTACCGGCTCCCTGTCATCGCGGAGCACGTGCAGAACAGCCCGGACAATGTCACGCGGTTTGTCCGGATCGCCAGCCGCCCGGGTACACCAAGGCAGGACGGCAAGTGCAGCATCGTCATCGACCCCGCGTCCGACCGGGCCGGGCTCCTCCATGACCTTCTTGCGGTCTTCGCGGTGAAGAAGATCAACCTGAACCGGATCGAGTCCCGCCCGTCGAAGCGGGGGATCGGCAACTACGTCTTTTTCCTTGACCACGCGATGTCGGAGGGCTACTGCGACGCGATCACGTACCTCAAGACGATGACGGAGGTCAAGGAACTGGGATGCTACCGGAAGGTCGAGGTGCCCCCGTGATCCGGACTATCCGGCGTCACGGGAATGTCGACCTGACCGTTGCGGCGCCGCCGTCCAAGAGCTACACCCACCGCGCCTTTATCACCGGCGCACTGGCAACCGGGGAGACGGTCGTCTGGCATCCGCTGGATTCGGGGGACACGCGGCTGACCGCCGCGGCGCTCCGTACGCTCGGCGTCCCGGTCGCGTGGCAGCAGGACGAAGTGCGGATCGCGGGTACCGGGGGAGCACTCTCCTGCCCGGCGGGCACCACACTTGACCTCGGCAACTCCGGCACCAGCCTCCGTCTGCTCACCTCCCTCGCGCTCCTCTGCGACCACCCGGTCCTGCTCACCGGGAACAACCGGATGCGGGAGCGCCCGATCGGGCCGCTCGCCGATGCGATCCGGCAAATCGGGGGTGCGGTCACGTTCACGCAAAAAACGGGATACCCCCCGCTCAGGGTCGGCGGGAACCTGACCGGAGGGCCGGTGACGATTGACGGGTCGGCGAGCAGCCAGTTCATCTCTTCCCTCCTCCTCATCGCCCCGTATGCTGAAAATGTGATGACGGTTACCGTTGCCGGCATGCCGGCCTCCCGGTCGTACCTCGATATCACGATGGACGTGATGCGCCGGTTCGGCGCGGAAGTCGTGCAGGAACCGGGAGATGCATTCATGGTCAGCAACCGGCACCGGTACGCCGGCCGAAAGTACGCGGTTGAGGGCGACTACTCCTCCGCATCGTACTTCTTTGCGATCGCGGCGATCTGCAGCGGGCGGGTGACCGTGACCGGCCTCGCACCAGCATCCGTACAGGGTGACCGATGGTTCCTCGATGCCCTTCAGGTGATGGGCTGCGAAGTTTCCTATGGAAAAGACGCCGTGACCGTGGAACGGGCCGGGCCGCTCGCCGGCATCACCACCGACATGTCCTCGTCACCGGACACGGTCCAGACACTCTGTGTGGTTGCCGCGGTCGCGGAGAGCCCGTCCACCATCACGGGTATCAGTCATTTAAAGTTCAAGGAGAGCGACCGTATCAGTACCACCGCGGAGAACCTCCGCAGGCTGGGCGGTGATGTGCAGGCAGGCGACGACCGGATCCAGATCCGTCCCGCTGCTCTGCATGGCGGCACCATCGACCCGGCAGACGATCACCGGACCGCGATGAGTTTTGCGGTGCTCGGACTGGGTATCGGAGGGGTTACGATTACGAGCACGGAATGCGTGGACAAGTCATTTCCCGGCTTCTGGCAATCCCTCGACGGAGTAATGCAATGAAACGGATTGTATTCTGTGGCTTTCGCGGGACCGGTAAGACCGAGGTCGGCAGCCTCGTCGCACAGCAGATGGGTCTGCCGTTCATCGACACCGATCAGCTGGTCGAGGAGAAGACCGGCCGGTCCATCCCCAGCATCTTTTCCGAAGACGGGGAAGAGCGGTTCCGTATCCACGAACGCGAGGTGGTCGCGGACCTTCCGGCGACCGATGTTGTCGTGGCCACCGGCGGCGGCGCGGTCATCGACCCGGTGAACATGGAACACCTCCGGCCTGGCAGTGTCTGCGTGCTCCTCACTGCGGATATAGCCACCATCGAGCGCCGGCTCGCGCAGAAACCGCGCCCGCCCCTCACCGGCCTCCCGCTCAGTGAAGAGATCGCCGAACTGATGGAACGGCGGCGGCAGTACTACTATGCGGCGGCGGATTTCTGCTTCGATACCGGCGGGACATCGCCGGAGACGGCGGCGCAGGCAGTGCTCGCGCTCTTAAAAAACGGGACCACCACTCTGACACAAAGGAAGACCGCCATGGACTTTTTCCGGGCCGGCCGAATCCCCGCCCCGGCTCTTGCAGCGCTCGAAAAGATCCTGATCGCCCCGGATCGCGACCCGCAGACCCGGATCCTCGGTGTGGCCGGTTACCCGGCGGCCCACAGCAGGAGCCCGGCACTCTTCAATGCGCTCTGCTCCCGCTACCGGATCAATTACCACTACACGTGGTTCGAGTCCCCTGATATTCAGCAGATCATGCAGGTCGCCCGCGAGACCGATGCAAAAGGGCTCTCGGTCACCATCCCCTTCAAGCGTGACATGATGGACCACCTTGATGAGATCGGTGACCGTGCAGCCCCGCGAATCGGTGCGGTGAATACGGTCGTCTTTGCCTGCGGCACGGCCATCGGGTACAATACCGATTGGCTTGGCATCAGAAAACCGCTCGTCCCGATGAAAGGGGCGACGGCCGTCATTCTCGGTGCCGGTGGTGCAGCATCTGCCGCCGCGTTTGCGCTGACCGATCTCGAGATGAAGGTGACCATCCTGAACCGGACGCCGGAACGGGCGCAGGAGCTTGCGGCGCGGTCCGGCTGCGGATGGGCGGAGTGGGACGCATTTGACCGGATCAAGCCGGACCTCGTGGTGAACGCGACACCGCTGGGCATGGTCCCGGATACGCAGAGCCCGCTTCGGGACGATCAGCTGAAAAAAGAGATGACGGTCTTTGATCTCGTGTATACCCCGCCGGTCACTCCGCTCATCGAGACTGCGAGGAAGAAAGGGTGCCGTACAATCACCGGCATAGAGATGTTTGTCCAGCAGGCACGTGAGCAGTTCTACCTTTTCTTCGGTATCGACGTACCTGAAACTGTCGTACGAGAGTTGGTTTCATGAACACCTTTGGCAGAAATTTCCGGATCACTACATTCGGCGAGAGCCATGGCACAGCAGTCGGTGTGGTCATCGACGGCTGCCCGCCCCGGCTCGAACTCTCCGCGCAGGACATCCAGCCGTTCCTGGACCGCCGGCGCCCGGGAGGATCCCCGCTCACCTCTTCCCGGAAGGAATCCGATCATGTCGAGATCCTCTCGGGTGTCTTTGAGGGTAGAACGACCGGGGCCCCCGTGGCAATGCTGGTCAGGAACGAGGACGTCCGCCCGGACGATTACGCTGCACTGCGGGACGTGTTCCGCCCGGGCCATGCCGATTTCACCTACCGGGAAAAATACGGCATCAGGGATCACCGTGGCGGCGGGAGGAGTTCGGGGCGTGAGACGCTGGCGCGGGTGGCGGCAGGGGCGGTCGCGATGAAGGTGCTCGGGCCGGCCGGCATCAGGATCACCGGCACGATCCTCGAAGTCCATGGGAAGACGTCACCGGGAGAGATCGAACAGGAGATCCTTGCAGCAAAAACTGCCGGGGACTCTGTCGGCGGGATCGTCGAAGTTGTGGCGAAGGGGTGCCCGGCCGGCCTTGGTGACCCGGTCTTTGGCAAGCTCGATGCCGCGATCGCCGGGGCGATGATGGGGATCGGGGCGGTCAAAGGCGTAGAGATCGGTGACGGGTTTGCCGTCGCGAAAAATTACGGGAGCGGGAACAACGACCCGATGACCCGGGACGGCTTTGCCAGCAACCATGCCGGCGGCATTCTCGGCGGTATCTCGACCGGGCAGGAGATCGTCGTTCGGATCGCGGTCAAGCCGACGCCGTCCATCGCAAAACCCCAGAGAACCCGGGATGTCCATGGCAACGAGGTGGAGATCGCGATAAGGGGACGGCACGACCCCTGCATCGTGCCACGGATCGTCCCGGTCGCCGAGGCGATGCTCGCACTGGTGCTCGTCGACAGCCTGCTGGAGCAGGAGAAATACCGGTAACAAAAGAAAGACCGTTACCGGGGATTTTTCCCGGTAACCACCGGATTATCCTTATACGAGACCCATTCGGTGAACGACCCTTCGAAGATGCGGACCTTGGGATACCCGAGATACCATCTGAAGAGGAGGAACTCGTTGGTGGCCTCCCGCCCGGTGCCGCACGAACAGATGATCGTCTTCTCCGGACGTACGCCTGCCGCCCGGATCACTTGGAGGATCTGGTCATCCGGTTTTAAAAGTTTCCTGTTTTTGTCGTCCATCAGGCTCTTCCAGGGCAGGCTGACCGCGCCCGGGATATGCCCGGGCCGGATCCACGGGCCCTGCCCCTCGTAGAATGCGGCGGGGCGGGCATCGAGCAGGATCACGTCGGGATTGTCCTTGATCTTTTTAAATTCTTCATATCCGATGAAAAAATCCTTCTGCAGCCGGGTCGTGAACGCGGACGGAGTTGTCGTGCTGTATTCCTGCGTCAGCGGCCGTTTTTCGTCTTTCCATTTCTCCCAGCCGCCGTCAAGCACGTACACCTTCCGGTGCCCGTACCTGACCAGTGTGTACGCGACCATCGTCTGTTCCAGCCCGTCACCGATGAAGCTCGCGCACGAGCTGAGCGGCCCGCCGCTCGAATACACCACGATGGGTTTCTCCGGTTCGAGCCCGAGCGTCCCAAACAGGATCCGGGCAGCCTCAGGCGGGATCCACCGGGTGGGAATATTCCCCTCGTGGATGCGGAAAAGCCCTTCATGCCAGTATACGGCGCCGGGAATATGTGCCTGGATATATTCATGGATGTTTGGCTGGCAATCCAGAATCCCGAGGTTTTTATCCCCGAGGTGGTTCTCGAGCCATTCGGTAGAGACCCACTGGACGATACCGTCCCCCTTTCCATACGGATAGATCTTTTCCATAGAGCCTGTGTCCCCCGCGTGGCCACGTGTCCAACAGTGCGCACACGGATGATCGCTCTTCCGTACGGGAGGTATTATAGGTTGCGACCGTGACAACGATGGAGAAAAGGGTGTAAATGCACCACAGGAAATGACCGATCGTTAACGGCCCTGCCGTTCGGCCAGAAGATGCATCAGCCGGACAAATTCCCCAACCGAGTACTGCCCCTCTGCTGTCGCTGTTCCGGCGTGGCAGTAGACCAGCTCCGACCCGAAGAAGGGGAGGATCGCCCGGCAGTACCGGAACGCGTTGCCCATCACACCGGTGCAGATGGGGCGCTGCGCCGTATGCGTGAACGTGACAAGGGAAAGTACGTCTTCCACGTCTTTGGGAGTCACGACGATCTTGACGATATCACCGAATGCCCGGAGATCCCGCTCATACCCGAAAAGCTCGAAGAGCGGCGGCATCTCCCGCGTGTGGTACGATGCGATGATCGTTTTTTTCTGCTCTTTGATCGCGTCCGCGTGCTTCCGGAACCGGAGCTCCACGTCTACATAATCGATAAACGGCATGACCGGCATCATCCGGGCAAGCCATTCATCTGAAGTACCGAAGTACCTCCCGCCTTCCTGCGCCGATCGGAGGGTCGCGATGACCGGCAGGTCCACCGTTTTTTTGCACGACGCAGCATGTGCCACGGCGTCACCTTCCATCAAGTCAAGGCGGAGCTCGAGAAGGTCTGCACCCTGATCACGTGCAGCCGCGGCCTGCGCCACATCGGTCAGCGAGGCAACGATCTTCATGGATGGTCATCTGTTGGCGGGCACTCCACAAAAAGCCTCTGACCGTGAAAGACCCCTTCTGCAGCACGACGAGATCGCGTATTGTCGCCTTTTGCCCCCGTTTCCTGCCGGCCACAGACCGGTTTATCCCTTACCGGGCAGACATTCTATCACGGCCATGGAACCAAAGGCAGTCCGGGAATTCCTGTACCGCGCCCTGCGGGCGGCGGCAGGCTGTGTTACCCTTGCCATTATCCTGCCGCTCATCCCTGCGGTTGCGCTGGGCATCTCCCTCAGCCATACCGTTGCCCTCATCTCGACTGCTTTTCTGATCGAGTACGGGGCAGCCCCGGTCGGTATCGTCCTCGGCCTGCCGCCCCTCTTTGTCTTTTATGCCATCGTCTGCGTTGAAGCCGGGATCTTTGTCGGCCTCTTCGACCTCTTCACCGCGGTCGGCCATACCTCGGAACATGTCCGACGGTTTCTCGAAGCGACGACGCAGGTCGCCAACCGGTCAAAAACCCTCCACCGCTATGGCATCCTCGGCCTGATCCCGCTGGAGATACTTATCGGCGTGTATCTCTGTGCTCCGGTCTCGTGGGTACTGGGCTGGCCGAGGAATGTCTCGCTTGCGATCACCATGACCGGGTACTGCATCGCCGCGGTCACCACCATCCTCGCGACCATCGGCCTGCTGAAAATTTTTTTCCCGTGAGATGGCCCGCCTATGACCTTACGTGCACCTCCCCAAAAGATCCCTGAACTCCTCGCACCGGCTGGTTCACCGGAGGCATTCCGGGCTGCTGTCGCTGCCGGTGCCGATGCGGTCTACCTCGGCGGGAAAGAGTTCGGCGCACGGCAATATGCCCGGAATTTCTCTCCGGGAGAGATTGAGGAGGCGGTCCGGTTTGCCCATGCCCGCGGTGTCCGGGTTTATGTCACGGTCAATACCCTCATCCATGACCGGGAACTGGCTGATGCCGCCCGGTACCTGGTGGACCTGTACGCTACCGGTGCGGATGCCGTCCTTGTGCAGGACCCCGGTCTTGCCGCGCTCGCCCGCGAGACCGTGCCGGACCTGCCGCTCCATGCATCCACGCAGATGACGGTATATTCCGCTGATGGTGTACGGTGGGCAGCAGGGCAGGGCTTTTCCCGTGTCGTGCTCGCCCGCGAACTCTCGCTGGACGATGTGCGGGCGATTGCCCGAAGCACGGCGGATCTGCGGATCGGGCTCGAGGTGTTCGCGCACGGTGCCCTCTGCTACTGCTACTCGGGTCAGTGCCTCCTTTCCTCGCTCATCGGCGGCAGGAGCGGGAACCGGGGGATGTGCGCCCAACCCTGCCGGAAACCGTATACGCTCGTCGCGGCCCGGCAGGACCGGTACGGCCGCCCCATTGCCCTGCGTGAACTGCCGCAGGCAGAACCCTACCTCCTCTCCCCGAAGGATCTCTGTACCTACACCCGGCTCCCGGAGCTCGTCAGTTCCCCGGTTGCGGCCCTGAAGATCGAGGGACGGATGAAATCACCGGAGTACGTGGCGATCGTCGTATCCACGTACCGGCAGGCACTCGATGCCATAGCAGAGGGAACATTGCAGCCGGACGATGCCGCGATGCGCGACCTGATGCTCGCGTTCAACAGGGAATTCACCACAGGGTACCTCTTTGGAGAACGGTACCGTACCCTGATGGGACACGCCCGGCCGGACAACCGGGGGCTCTGTGTAGGCCCGGTCACCCGGTGGGATAAGAGGTCGCGCATGGTCACGGTACGGGCGGCCCAGCCGGTTTCCCTCCGTCCCGGCGACGGCGTGCTCTTCTCCTGCCCGGGAAGTCCGTCGTCAGACTGGGGTTTTTCTCTGAATACCGAGCCGGTGAAGGAGAACAACACGATCTCGTTTGCCACCCCGCGCCCGGTGGAACCGGGAACGCACCTGTATATCACATCCTCATCAGAACTCCTCACCCGTGCCCGGCAGATCGCCACGCAGGCACCGGCCTCCCTGCGGCACCCGGTGCCGGTCGATCTTGTGGCACAGGTGAGCGGAGACGGAACACTTGATCTGTCTGCGACCATTGAGGCACCCGGCAGGAGACCGGTCGTTGTCAACCGGAGAACGGATCTCCATCTCCTCCCGGCCAGGTCCCGACCGCTCAGCCGGAAAGAACTGGCGGCGCAGATCCGGAAGACCGGCAGCACCCTGTTTGCAGTCCGGAGGTTTTCGCTTGACTACGCAGGTGACCGGTTCGCACCGCTCGGTGAACTGAACCGGGTGCGGCGGGACTTTTTCGAAGCAGCTGAAGCAGCGCTCATTGCCGCCGGCATCCCGCAGCCGGAAGCTGTGGCAGCAGCCGTCGTCCGGCTGGCGGCCGTGACCCCCCGGCTCTCCCCTGCATCCCGGACGACCGGCGGGGGGGAGGACCAGCCGGTCCGCATCGCCTTTCTTGCAGACCGGATCGATACCGTTGATGCGGCCCTCCGAACAGGTGCCGACACCATCGCGATCGAACCCGGGGTTGCACCGGACGGCCCGGCATGCGAGAGTACAGCGTTGGCCGAAGCTATTACCACAGATGTCCGTACCGTCTGCACACGCTGCACTGCAAAAGGTGCCCGCCCGGTCTGGAAACTGCCCCGGATTATGACACAGCCATTCCTTGACGCAGTACTCCCCCATATCCCAAGGCTCCTGGCGGCCGGGCTTGATGAATGCATGGTCGAAAATATGGGGACGGCCCGGGCCATCCTCTCCGCCGACAGTGGCATGGCCCTTTCTGGGTTCGTGGGCCTGAATGTCTTTAATGCCCAGACAGTTCATGTCCTCTCCGGCCTGCCGTTCCGGCTGCTGACCCT
>Ga0326727_10022372_pt1 | contig 12227 bp, 9 predicted proteins | sample MB2enrmetagenome_FD_207643 | JGI IMG/M metagenome (GOLD analysis project Ga0326727, IMG submission 207643) | Lab enriched peat soil microbial communities from McLean, Ithaca, NY, United States - MB29MY | ecosystem: Environmental > Terrestrial > Soil > Wetlands > Peat | place: USA: New York... | reverse complement strand
AGTTGAATCAGGCCTTCCTGGAGAATCGCAAACCCAGCGGGGAGTTCACAGAGTTGCTGCACTGAGGCACTGGGATCTGTTCCCTGTCCAGAATTCCCTATATGTGGCAGCTTGCCTCGCCGCGTTTTTCCAGGTAGCGCTGGTGATACTCTTCGGCGCGCCAGAAGGTTTGCGCGGGCTCAACCTTTGTGACAATGCGCTTGGGCTTGAAGCGGCCCTCGGCGGTGAGCTGCTCGATCTTGGCGCGAGCCTGCGCTTCTTGATGGGGCGAGTGGAAGAAGATCGCCGAGCGATACTGTGTGCCCCAGTCCGGACCCTGACGGTTGAGGGTGGTGGGGTCGTGGAGCGCGAAAAAGGCGTCGAGAAGCTGCTCGTAGCTGACTCGCACGGGGTCGAAGTCCAGCTCGACGACCTCGGCGTGGCCGGTCTTGTCCGTGCAGACATCCTGGTAACTGGGCCGCTCCAGCGAGCCGCCTTCATAGCCCACGGCCGTCGCCGTAACGCCGGGGATGGCCGCAAAGGCCGCTTCAACTCCCCAAAAACAGCCTGCCCCGAAGGTTGCTTTCTCCTGACTCATGGTTGTATAGATGCCTGGCGGAAGCTCCTGGTGACAGTTTATTCCGTTCGTAATTTGACGGATGGTTCGACCGTTGCTAGTCTACACTTAATTATCCAGGCCTGCAGATGAGGCGGGTCATGACGCGCAACTCGAATGCGGTTTATACATCCCGTGAGCAATCCAGTCGCTAAGCAGCCGTCATTTTTTTGGCGGGGATGGTCTGTGGATACCGACCTCATCTAAGTGAGGATAGCGAAGCTATGCTCAGAGTTTGCGTAGTATGCAACTTCATACATCGTAGTGCGCAGCTGTGCTGCGACTATTGTCCCATGCAAGCGGAGTGATGCCAGAATTCATGATAAGCCAGCTGAGGACCGGAGAAGAGGAATCCACTTGACCGAAGAGAATGAAACTCAAACCGGCCGCCCAGGAGACAGGCTCGCCGGAAGCGACGGCTTCTTCGACCCCGAGGACCAGTTGTCTCTCAGAGAGCTCGCGCTTATTCCATGGAAGCGAAGGATAGTTGTGGCAGCCTGCACAGCTTTCTGCGTAGGGGCGGCGATTGTTATTTGCATTTTCATGCATCCGCGATATAAAGCCACCGCTACCATTGAGCTCAATGAGGAAAAAAGCAGTGGAGCCGATATGTTCTCCAGCCTTGCCTCGCTGGCTGGGGGGGACCCGGAAGAACTGAAAACCAGAATCGAGACTGAAACTGCGGTCATCCAAAACGATTCGATCGCTCTGGCGGTGATGAATAAGATGGGAATGCTCCGCAAGGAGAATCCCAACCGGTTCAGCAAGGAGCCGGGGCCTCTGGTAACTAATCCGGATGACCTTCCTGCCGAGCGACGGGAGGGGCTGGTTGGCAACTTCAAGGCTCATTTGCAAGTTAGAGAGGTAGGGAACTCACGTCTTATTGCCATTACTTATACAGACAGGGATCCTGTCCAGGCCGCGAAGATTGCCAATCAGGTTGTTGCCGAGTACAAGACTTATCTCCTTAGCTCGAACTTCAGCTCATCGAAAGAGGTGTCGCAGTGGCTTTCCGCGCAGCTGGGTGATCTATCCGACCAGGTTGCCAAAACCCAACAGGCGGTAGCGGAATTCGAGCGGTCTCATAACCTATCCGCCGCGATGCTGGGCCTGTCTACGCTTGGAGGCGGATCAGGATCTGTATCTCCATTTGGCGGCAGCGGGGGTGGCGGCGGAGGTGGCGGCTCCGTGAGCATACCGGAGTTGGAACGCCTCTCCGTATTGAACAATGAAGTAACACAAGCAGAAGCAGTGCGCGTTGGACGCGAGGCGATCTACCGCCTTACGGCAACGGAGAATCCAGACCTGATCTCCTCGCTCGGTTCCAGTTCTCTTCCCGGCCTTTCCGGCTCGACAGTCCTCTCCCAAGGCAGTGGCCTGGAGACTCTCAATATGCTGCGGACGCAGGAGGCCACGTTACGGTTATCGTATGCCAACGCGGAGAGCAAGTATGGCGCTAAGAATCCTCATCTGGCTGAGATCGCCAATCAATTGAAGTCGCTTCACGATCAGATGCAAATCGAGATGGGCAAGATCAAACAGCGGGCAAAGAACGATCTTGTCCTCGCGCAGGAGAATGAAAAGTCGCTACGTTCCGCCTTTGAGGCGCAAAAAGTGGTAACCAGCAAGATGAACGATGACGTCGTGCAGTTGGGAGTGCTTATGGCGCAGGCCCGCTCCAGCCGCGATCTATACGACGCCCTTTATGGCAGGCTGCAGGCTGCTAACATTGACGCGGGCAACAGCGCGACGAATGTGACCGTCGCCGACCCCGCGCGCCCACCGGGCCGGCCCTGGATGCCGCAGCCATATTTATTCATTTCTATCGGTTTTTGGGGCGGTCTTCTTCTGGGCGCCGGCATGGCCTACCTGCTGGAAAGCCAGGATGATACTCTCACGGACAGCTTCCAGGTAGAGACGCTGACGAACCTGCCGGTTCTGGGCATGATTCCCTTTCACCACATGGAGACAAAACCGCGCGAGGGCGTCCTAGCCGCGGAATCGAGTTCTTTCCTGGTTGCCCCGGAAAGCGCCACGGCTGAAGCGTTCCGCAGCTTGCGCTCGGGACTGACTCTCTCTGGCGTAGGACGTAAACTGAGGATTCTATCCATCACCAGTGCTCTGCCCGGAGAAGGCAAGTCTTATACCGTCTATAACCTGGGACTCGCTTTTGCCGCCACCGGCGTGAAGGTTCTTATCCTGGACGCCGATCTTCGCCGTCCCCGCCAGCATGCCCTTTTTCGCGCGACGCGGGAAGATGGGTTAGCGGATGTTCTTGTCGGCCTGAAATCGTTTGACGATGCTCTGATCACCCATCCCGTGGAACCGAATCTGACCCTGATGCCCGCCGGCCGTCAATCCCCACTCGCGGCGGAGCTGCTGGGATCCGGCGAGATCGGAAAGGTTTTTGAAGCCGCCAGGGAACGATTTGACATTGTGCTAGTGGATAACCCGCCTTCCTTGCCGGTCGCCGACGCGATTATCGTGGGGACTTACTGCGATGGAACCATCGGCGTGCTGCGCTCGGGCCGCACTACACGAAAGGCGTTGCAGCGCTTTGTCCAGTCCCTTGCCCGGAACCGCATTCATATTCTCGGCCTGGTGATTGAAGCAGTGGATATGTCTGCAACTGAATATCGGAGCGTGTATGGCTACAACGTGCAGAGTTATTATGGCAAAACATAGGATTGCTTTCAGCGGCGGCCTTCTGCTCCTGCTCGGTGTTTCCCTGCAGCTGGGGATGATGTCTGTTCGAGGAAATGCCCAGACTGCAGGGGACAGTAGTGTAAGTACTCAATTGCAGCTTCACGGAACAAGTTCGGCGTCCTCATCCGGCAGGGTCGGAGCCGCAACTCCAGCCGGGGGACCAATTATCGTTCCCAAGGATTTATCCGAGCTGCGCGTGGAACCCGGAGACTTGCTGAGCGTCAATGTATACGACACTCCCGAATTATCCAATTCGTACCGCGTGGACCTTGCGGGAGACCTGACGCTTCCTCTGTGCGGCAAGGTACATGTTCAGGGACTGACTTTATCAGAGGCGGCAAAGCGTCTTGAGGCGGCTCTCAAAGACGGCCAGATTCTGACTCAGCCGCAAGTAAATCTTGATGTGCTGCAATATGCCGGCCAATACGTAACGGTAGTTGGCGAGGTGGCCAATCCGGGGCGTGTAGTGGTCATTGCTCCCACAAAACTCGGTGATATACTTTCCCAAGCCGGCGGCGTGACTCAACTAGCGGGCGCGCGCATCAAGATTCGCCACGGAGCCGATGACGCTGCGCCGGAGGTGGAGGTTCCTTATTCCCGCAGCCAGGCCACGCGCCAGACCGCCGACATTCTGGTGCGTCCCGGCGACACGGTTATCGTTCCGCGCGCGGGCATCGTTTATGTTCTGGGCGCGGTATACAAGCCGGGCGGTTACGTGATGCAGGAAGATGGAAAGTTGAATGTTGCCGAGGCTCTGGCTCTCAGTGGAGGAACGACTTTACAGGCCAGAACCGGCGGTCTCCGGGTGATTCGCCGCAACCCCGACGGAACCGTCCTGGATTTCCCTCTCTCCTATGATGCGATTGCAAAAGGAAAACAAACGCCGCTTCTGCTTCAAGCGCAGGATATTGTTTACGTGCCCACGAGCAAGACAAAGACAATATTTCTTAACGCACAGACGATTATCGGATCGGCTGCCTCGTCGGCCATCGTTACCCATCCCTGACATCATTGGAGCAATGTTGGAGTCTGGCTCAATTCAACATCGAGTACAGCATGGCTTCCTGCGGCAATTGATGGGACGGGAAATCTGGGCGCTTAGCGACCAGTCTATTATCAGCGCGACGAACTTTCTAACCAGCGTGATGCTTCTCCGCTTCATGGGCCTACGCGAGTTTGGAGTGTTCGCGCTCGCCTGGATGGCCGTGCTTTTCGTCAACAGTCTCCAGACCGCGCTGATTGTCGCTCCAATGATGAGCATTGGCCCCAAGCAGGAAGAGAAGGACAGGCCCTCCTACTTCGGCGCCGTTGTTTTTCAGGAGCTGGTCCTTGTTTCCTGCTGTTTTGTCCTGGTCTTCATTGCCCTGAAGGTATCAGATAGCTTTTTCCCGCATAGAGGTTTGCAGCAACTCGCGCTGCCACTCGCGGTTTCCGCATTTGCCTATCAAGCACAGGACTTTCTGCGGCGTTACTTTTTCGTCACCCGCCAGAGCCGCCACGCGCTTGCCGATGACGCTCTCAGCTACCTCACACAACTGCCCATTCTGTTATTCCTGCATAGAGCAGGACATCTCAACAGCGCGATAGCGCTCTGGGTCATGGCGGGAACCTCGATCGTGGGGCTGGTGGCAGGATGGTTCTGGATGGAACCAATTGCGTTTGATCGTGAGCAAATCAAAGCCATTACGAAGCGCCATTGGAAGATTTCTCGCTGGCTCGGCGCATCGGCCCTCTTGCACTGGACTTCCGGCAATCTTTTTGTGATCGCCGCGCCGATATATTATGGCGCCGCCGCCGCCGGCGTTCTGAAGGCCTCGCAGAACCTGATGGGCGTGACCCATGTCTGGTTTCAGGGTTTGGATAACGTGGTTCCAGTGGAGACAGCGCGCCGGCTTCGTGATGGCGGGGTGCATTCCATGCTTGCCTATACCCGATCCATCTTGGTCAAGTGGGGCGGGCTGACCTTGGTTTTCGCAATCGTCATGGCGGCGGCGCCGGGCTTCTGGCTGCGCTTGATCTATGGGTCTGAAATGGTTCAATACGGTTACATTCTGCGGCTTTTTGCGTTGCTTTATGTTCTGATCTTTGTTGGCGGCCCGTTGCGCGCCGGCTTACAGGCCCTGGAGTTTACGGTACCGATTTTCTGGTCCTACCTGGCCATGACAACATGTGCTGTTGCCTTTGCCGTTCCCATGGCAAAGTGGCTTGGATTAACGGGCGTCATGCTTGGACTTCTTGGAATACAACTCCTGTTTCAAAGCATCGTCGGCGGCGCCCTGCTCCTGAAAACCCGTCGCGTCGCGCGAGAAGCGGGCCTCGCGGCGCGATCTCCCGTTTTAGCTGAGTGACTAAAACATGAAGTATTTAGTAGAGAACATGGAGGGTCATTCAAGGGACGCAAGCCCTGGAATCTCGGATATCCGGGTTGCCGCGGTGCTGATCTTCGTGATCCTGAATATCGCGGTGTTTTTCGAGCGTTTAGTCAGTGTGTTGCGTTATGGAGCATTGTTCCCGTTCGACAGTGTCCAGCCGATTTATGCCGTCTGGAAAGGTGTCCACCACCTGCAAGTCTACGAGTGGCCTCTGGCGTATCCCTTTTCTCTTGCGCTATACAACTATCTTTTCTACTACACTTACGCTATCTTCCTAAGGACTGCCGGCGCAACGGGCGCCGACATCATGACGTGGGGACGCATGTTTACGCCGGTTTTCGCGATCGTGGGCGCAATCGCACAATGGAAACTTGTGCAATATCATCTTAACCTGCGCGGCGCCCACAGCGCGTTATCGCTTCTCTTTGCGCTTGGCTTGTGGTTCTGTACTTCAATCGTCCGCTATTGGGCGCTTAGCATACGGCCAGACATGGCGGCCATCGCTCTGGTCATGGTTGCCCTTTACATGGTCGTGCGCCAGCCACGGTTTGGTTTCGCATATGCGGGTATGTTGTTTTATCTCGCATGGTCATTTAAGCAATCCGTGGTTTTGGCGTTTGCTGGTGTCTGCTTGTTTCTTCTGTTTCACAAGCGGTGGCGCGATCTGACGGTGCTGGCAACGGTATTTGTTGCGCTGATCGCCGCGACGCTTTTGCTCGGAACCCCTGAATACCGATTTGACATTCTTGTTGCGCCACGGTTCGTCAGGGAATTCAGCATCAGTTGGGCCCTCCAAGTCGCGCCAAAATCCATGCTTGCGAACGCATATTGGATTCTTGCTCCTATCGTGCTGCTGCACGCATCGGGAGTACGCCGGTTCGACAACACCGTCCGCTTGCTCATCATTGTTCTTATCGTTGCGTTGTCTTGCGGGTTGATCGGGATGTCAAGAGTGGGCGGCTGGGATAACTACATTCTTGAGGCGTTCGTCGCGGGCTCCACTCTGCTGCAGATAGCCATTTTTACCGCGCCGGGGCGATTAGCAAGCGCGCTCGTGTTGTACGGTTGCATCATCCCGTCAATACAGGTCGCAACAAAACCAAGCGGAACCCAGATGCACACCTTCGGCACCGTGGGAATTGCCACCGCAGCCGAATATGCGGACGCCGTGGCGTTGCGCGACCGCTTGGCGCTAATGAAAAAACCGATCCTCTCCACGGATCCAATATTCTCGCTCCCCTGGTTTTCAAGCGACAATCATGCGCCTGCCCTGGTTATCGATTACCTCTTTCTCGCGGGAGCGCGGGCGCGTTGCCAAAATGGTTGTGTTGAAGGCATGTTGCAAAGGGGAGAAATCCCTACCGTGGTGCTGCAAAGCACCGGAGATCCTTACCAAAGCAGCTTGAGTCCGAAGTACGAGAAGGCCGGCGAAGCACGTGAATCACAGAGAATGTGGAGTATTTATGTGCTCAACTCCCGGGCGCTAAGTTCCGATTCGCCCATAAAGAAATAGGCGGTCAACTTGGGATATTCAAACATTCATGAAGCGCCTTGAAGTCACCATCAGGAGTAAATAATGGATTTCACAGGCGAGCGCGTTGTGCTGGGAAAGTCTAAGTCCCTGATTGAGAACGAACACCTGGCCCGTTATCGTTTTGCGACGCCTCTCGTCGAAGGTAAGCATGTCGCGGATATTGCATGCGGTACCGGTTACGGCACCAGGATGCTTGCCAAGAGTGGCGCACGCAGCGTTCATGGCGTGGACCTCTCGGAAGAGACTATTGCGTTTTGCCGGGAACACAATAACGCTCTCAATGCGACCTACAGTGTCGCAAATGCACAGAAGCTCACTACGCTTTCGGACAGTGCATTCGATATTGTCGTTTCATTTGAAACGATTGAGCATTTGCCCGGCGTGGAGGCTTTTCTGGACGAGATGGCGCGCATCCTGCGTCCGGGCGGCACATTCCTGGTTTCCACACCCGACAGGCGAATATCATCTGTATTGCATTGCTTTTTCGGTCATCCTGCAGACAAATATCATGTCCGTGAATACACTGAACATGAGTTGCTCAATTTGTTGGCACAGCGGTTTCAAATCATCGCATGTTATGGCCAGGCCTTCGTGCCTTGGTGGTTAGTATTTTGGCCAGTGCAGGTCTTTATCAAAGCTTTTTGCCGCATCCTCGGTACAGCCAAGGCGCGCGACTTCAAGGACAATCTTTACAGCAATAGAGGAAATGTTGAAGTGACACTCAAGAAATCAGTGTTTCGAATACCGAAGTATTGGGTTATCTCCTGCGCCCGCCGCGGCTAATAAGACAGCAGGCAATTCTGGTTCACACAGTGCAGCTCGCTTAACCTCACATGAAGTCTCCTGCAATTACCATCATTGTGCCAATCTATAATGGGTCGGCCTATCTCGCCGAGACTCTTCAATCTTTTCTGTCCCAAACCTTCACAGATTATGAGTTACTGGCAATTGACGATGGGAGCACCGATGATTCGGTTGATATAGTCCGATCCATAAAGGACGAACGAATCCGGTTGATACAGAAAAATAATACAGGGCTTTGCCACACCATGAATCTTGGAATTGCGGAGGCTCAAGCGCCTTACATCGCACGCAGCGATCAAGACGACGTCAGCTTTCCTGACCGGCTGCAACGTCAACTGCGGGTGATGGAGGATCACTCCGAAGTCCTTGGAGTTTTTTCTTATGTTACCAAGTTAGGAAGCAAACACACTTGGTCGAATGCGGACAGATTTGTTATGGCGTCAGGTAAATTGAAAGAGTATCAGCCAATCGAAGACGGCAGCATGCTCTGTTCTACCATGTTTATCAGAACTGCCGCAATAAGGTCCATAGGCGGCTTTCGGCAGGCCTACTATCCGGTAGATGATTGGGATATGGAGTGCCGTTTAGCGCAAGTTGGCAAGGTGTTGATCATATGTGAGCCTCTGATTGCCTACCGTTTCCAGAGAAACGCAAATACGTATCGGGTGTATGCGGAGCTGCGCGATAAGACGCGATGGACCAAAGACTCTTATAGGCGGCGCTTGCAATCGATTCCGGAGCTGACCTTTGACCAGTTCATGCTTTCCCAGCCAAATGATGCTTGGTCGCGCCTGAACCGATTTCGCAAAGATTCATCAAAACTGCATATGCGAATCTCCGGCAATAGATATTTAGATGGCCAATATATGGCAGCCGCTGGCCACTTATTTGCCGGCGGCCTGCTCAATCCAGCAGACTTGGCACGACGCATGAGGCGGTATATCTTCCATTCATAAGCGTTTGATTAATGCTGCTGTCCCCACGCTCCGCCTGAGCTAAGGGCAATAATATGTCCAGCAAGAATGTGGTTGGGAGAAATATGCAGGATAATTTGTCACGGTCGTTGAAGTCTCCGGTCATGCCGTTTGGCGAATTCCTTCCAGCGCTGTTCCGGGCGCTAGACAAGGAATGTGTGCGCTACTGCGTATTGCGTAATTATGAGGACTTTCCGACCAATAACATTGGCCGCGACGTGGATTTGCTAATTCATCCATTTGATTTGCCGGGCGTCAACCGCGCTCTCCGCTCTATTCAAGGCATACGCATCGTCGGCTTTACGGGGCGTCACTATGTGGCAAGCTTTTTTCTCGCAGGCGTTTCCGCCGCCTATCAAGCGCGCGCGCTACAGCTCGATTTTGACTTGAGCTTGACATGGAAAGGATTGCCGTACTTGCCTACAGATGCCGTTCTCAAAGCAGTGATCCCGCGCCATGCCGGCAACACGACTTTCTTTGTTGCATCTCCGGTTCACGAGGCAATCATATCTTTGCTCGCAAGCTTGCTCGTCGGCGGGTGGCTGAAAGAAAAGTATTTGCCTCAGATACGTCAAACATTTACAGACCACAGTTCCGAGGTGATTGCTATTCTGCTGCCGTACTTCGGATTGAAGTCTGCAACTCAATTGGTGGATTCTGTTACTGTGTGCGATCGCACAAGGATACTGGGCTGCGTACGATCGCTCCGTGTTTCGCTGGCCCTGCGTAATCTGTTGTACAAGCCGATTCATAGCGTTTTAGCCATAGCAAGGCACTATGGGGGTGAATTAGCCATTCGCTATTCTCCGAAGATGTTACATACCATATGCATCTTTGGTTTAGATGTTACCGACAATACCGCGATCATCGATGATTTGACGCCGATGCTCCAATCTACTGCTGTCGTGGTGGAAAAGCGTCATCTTATGCCAGCTTTGTCACTCGGGCGCCAGTCAAGGGACATTCCCCCAAGTACAGATATCTTTGAGGACGCACCCAGGGGTTGGTTAGCCTCAATGACGATCGCCACACTGTTACTAATACAAGAGTGGATGACCCAACTTGCGGAAAATGTCAACCTCACGCTTCGTATCTATGACGGCTGTCACCACGAACTGTCATTCAACCCTAAGAAGTATCGTTATGGCGGCCCTAAGTGGTTTACGCGCCTTATTGGAAAAATATTTCCGTCTCCTGATTTATGGATACTGCTGGACGATCCTGCAAACGAATTGCAATCCAGCAGCCAGGAATTCTTGTCTACGGAAAAACTTAGACTACGCGATGCATACCGCTTTTTTGTGAAGGCGCGGAAGAGATACATTATCCTTGACACAGGGAGGCCGACCGCCAGCGTTGCAGAAGAGGCGTATGCCGCGATTATTGATACTCTTGAGCTGTGCACGGAAAGACAACTCAAGAGCCGCTTTTGATTGCCTAGCATTTACAGATAGGAATGAAATCCTAGAATTACCGACTAAAGGAGAAAGGCAATTTGAAAATCGTTATTCTTGGCCCTGATGGAGCAGGTAAGAGCTCGGTCATTCACGGATTACTCGGCAAATTGGCCTGGGAAGGTTGCGTCGTAAAGATGCGCCATCTGAAGCCGTTTTTCTTTATCCCGCAACGTAGCGAGTCGGGTGCGGTAGTTATCGATCCTCATGGCAAACCGCCTCGCTCTGCGCTATTTTCTTTAGCAAAGATTTTCGTTTGGCTTATTGAAGAGTGGTACGTAACTTGTTTTCAGGATAGAAACGCGACGTTGCTTATCTATGACCGCTATTATCATGACCTCCTGATTGACCCAAAGCGCTATCGCTACGGAGGTCCGCTATGGGCCGCAAAGATGGTTGGCAAGCTGATTCCACAGCCGAAACTGTGGGTGCTGTTGGATGCTCCGGCACGCGTCCTGCAAGCACGCAAGCAAGAGGTTTTTTTGGAAGAGACCGCGCGGCAACGTCAAGCATACATGGCTTTTGTCCGAGATCAAAAACACTATGTAATTATTGACGCTTCACAATCGCTGGATAAAGTGATAGCGGATGCGATGAACGCAATAATCGCTGCCACCTGGAAAGTTGTAAAGATATGAGAGTTTTAGTTTCCGCATACGCATGCGAACCAGAAAAAGGCTCGGAGCCTGGTGTTGGCTGGCATTGGACAACAGAACTGGCTCGTCTCGGTCATGAAGTAGATGTTATTACGCGATTCAACAATCGAGCATCCATCGAGAAGGCGTTGGCGGCTGATCCGACTACCGGTCTCCAGTTTCACTATTATGATCTTCCCTCATGGGGGAAATGGTGGAAGCGAGGAAACCGTGGCATTCAACTCTATTACAGGCTATGGCAACATGGCGCATACCGCCTTGCAAGGCGTCTTATAAGTAAGAGGCATTACGATATAGTTCATTCTTTGACTTTTGGAAGTTTTCGCCAGCCTTCGTTTATGGGCCGTCTAGGACTGCCCTTCGTTATCGGTCCGATAGGCGGCGGGGATTTTACGCCCGCCTTACTGCGCGGCAGTTATCCGGCAATACCAGCATTGAGGGAGATGCTTCGCGAGATATCTATTAAGCTGGCGTATTGGGATCCGGCTGTTCGCGCTATGTACAGGCAGGCAACGTTGGTTTTTTGCAAAACTCGGGATACACTTGCGATTCTTCCGGCCAGCTGCCGGAAGAAGAGTCGAGTTCAGCTTGAGATTGGACTCGAGCCTCACAGAATTAGATCCGAGGTAATGGCCAAGGCCGCGAGCGCCGACTTCCTCTATGCGGGACGACTCGTATATATGAAGGGAATTCACCTGGCGCTGGAGGCGTTTTCAGAATTACGACAGGATCGGCCCGATGCAACTTTTACGTTAATTGGGACGGGTCCAAATGAAGCCCAGCTTAAAAGCCTCTCTGCGAAACTGGGACTTCGAGACTCTGTGCGATGGCTAGGTTGGATTCCATACGAAGATTTATGGATGCAGTTTTGCCATTACACAGCCTTCGTATTTCCGAGCTTTCATGACTCTAGCGGCAACGTACTCCTTGAGGCGTTATCACAGGCTCTTCCGGCAATCTGCTTGGATACTGGCGGACCAGGTGAAATACTTTCGCCATCCTGCGGCATTAAGATTCCGGTGAAGAACCGGAGCAAAGCGGAAGTGGTTGGAGATTTAGCAGCCGCGATGCGAAACTTAGCCGATAATCCAGAGTTGCGTGATCAAATGGGGCGTCGAGCTCTGGAAGTCTC
>Ga0326727_10022370_pt1 | contig 12227 bp, 12 predicted proteins | sample MB2enrmetagenome_FD_207643 | JGI IMG/M metagenome (GOLD analysis project Ga0326727, IMG submission 207643) | Lab enriched peat soil microbial communities from McLean, Ithaca, NY, United States - MB29MY | ecosystem: Environmental > Terrestrial > Soil > Wetlands > Peat | place: USA: New York... | reverse complement strand
GAAGGGGATGGGCCATCAAGCGGGAATCGGACACGGTCCCCAATGAATGAACGTGGGTGCGCGGTCCCGAAGGGACCGACCGTGAGTAGCCGCAGGTTTTAACCTGCGGACCGCAGGCCCCCAAGATCCCCCAACCCCAACGGGGTTGCCGGTCAGGGAATGGGCAGATGGGGTGGATGCAGGAATTGACTCCGATGAATGATATGTGCTCGAAGACCGACGCACCGGCGGCCCCTCCAGGGCCGAAATCATCGCGGGTGTTCTGCATCCGTAGGTTAAAACCTACGGCTACTCACCGTTTCCCGCTTCGCGGGAAGGGGATGGGCCATCAAGCGGGAATCGGACACGGCACAGAAGGCCTACTGCCGACTGCCCACCGCCGACTGCCTACCGATTACTGCCCACCGCCGACTTCCTACTGCCAACTGCCTTCTGCGTTCTGCTTACTGCCTACTGCCTTCTGCCTACTGCTTTCTGCCTTCTGCCTTCTGCTCTTCTCCGGCGCCTGCTCAGTGGGGCCCAAGTACACGAAGCCCACGGTTCCCACGGCGCCCGCCTACAAGGAACTTGCGCCCAGTGTGGCCGGTCCGCAGGGCGAATGGAAACCCTCCCAGCCGCAGGACCAGGTGATGCGGGGGAAATGGTGGGAGATTTTTGACGACGCGCAATTGAATGCACTGCAGGAACGCGTCGACATCTCCAACCAGAATCTGAAAATTGCCGAGGCCGAGTTTCGCCAGGCGCGCGACACCATCCGCATCGAGGGCTCGGGCTTCTACCCCACGGTCAGCGCCGGCCCTTCGATCACGGCGGGGCAATTGTCCCGGAACGCGCCCAACGTCGGCCCCAATTATGGGAAAACGCAGGGCGATTTCATTCTGCCCTTCGACCTTTCCTATGAAGTGGACGCCTGGGGAAGGATCCATCGCACCGTGGAAGCGGCCATGGCCACCGCCCAGGCGAGCGCCGCGGATCTCGAAACCGCCCGGCTGAGCCTGCACGCCGAACTGGCCGTTGACTACTTCACGCTGCGGGGCCTGGACGCCCAAAAGCAGTTGCTGGAGTCCACCGTGGTCGCCTACCGGAAAGCTTTGGAACTCACCACCAACCGCTACAACGGCGGATTGGCCGCCAAGGTGGAGGTGGAGCAGGCGGCCACCCAACTGGAAACCACCGAAGCCTTGGCCATCGACGTGGGCGTCCAGCGCGCCCAGTTCGAACATGCCATCGCCGCGCTGGTGGGGCAGCCGGCCTCCACCTTTTCGATCCCCGTTTCGCCGCTGCGCGCGTCCCCGCCGGTGGTTCCCGTGGGGTTGCCCTCCGAATTATTGCAGCGCCGCCCCGACATTGCCGCTAATGAGCGGCGCGTGGCCGCCGCCAACGCCGAAATCGGCATCGCCCAGTCGGCTTACTATCCCACCCTCACCTTGAGCGGCACGGTGGGGCTGGAAGGCGATTCCATCACCAACTGGTTTTCCTGGCCCAGCCATCTCTTCGCCGTCGGCCCGACGTTGCTCGAAACCCTCTACGATGCCGGCCGCCGCCATGCCTACACCGACCAGGCCTGGGCCGCCTATGATGCGAATGTGGCCACCTACCGCCAGAGCGTCCTTACCGCCTTCCAGGAGGTGGAGGATAACCTGTCAAGCCTGCGCATTCTCGACGCGGAAAGCAGGAACCAGGATCAGGCCGTCGGGTCCGCGGAGAGCTCGCTCGCGCTCTCCACCAACCGATACAAGGGGGGTCTCGTGACTTACCTTGAGGTCATCACCGCCCAAAGCGCCGCCCTGAACAACGAGGTGACCGCAGTCAATCTCATGACGCGCCGGATGAACTCCACCGTGCTGCTGATCAAAGCCCTGGGCGGCGGCTGGGATGTGTCCAAACTGCCCCCGGTCACCGGTCAGGGTCAGGGTGGCCATCCCGCGAGCCACGGGGCGGGTGGACAATAAGTTTAATCAAATCCTCAGTTGCCGCTCGTAAATCCTGCTAGAATGGCCCGAATTTGGGTTGCGCAGGCAATTCTCAAATCCGCGATGGAATCAGGCGGGAGGAGTGGCACACCATGCAACGACGAAGCTTCTTGACCACGGCGGCGGTGGCCGGCGCGGGCCTGGCGGTGAATCCCCTGGGGATCGCGAAGGATTGGAGTCTTCCCAAGCTCGCCCGGTATCCGGACCCGGCGATCGAAATCGTTCATCCGAGCTTTGCCAAATACCGGGTCAACAATGCCGCCATCGAGCGGCTTTACACGGGCTCGCGTTGGGCGGAGGGCCCGGTGTGGTTTGGTGATGGGCGCTACCTTGTCTTTAGCGACATTCCCAATAACCGCATGCTGCGCTGGCTGGAGGATACGAATGAAGTGAGCGTTTTCCGCTATCCCTCCAACTACTCCAACGGCAACACGCGCGACAAGCAGGGCCGCCTGGTGACCTGCGAACACAATTCGCGCCGCGTGACGCGCACCGAACTCGATGGCACGATTACGGTGCTCATGGATCACTTCCATGGCAAGTTGCTCAACGCGCCAAACGATATTGTCGTGCACTCCAATGGCAGCATCTGGTTCAGCGACCCTGGTTATGGAATCATGAACAATTACGAAGGCCATAAAGCAGCGTTCGAACTGCCCTGCAATGTCTATCGGCTCGATCCGAATACCGGCGCCGCTGAGGTGGTGGTGGCCGACATGGAAAAACCCAACGGCATGTGCTTTTCCCCCGATGAGAAGCTGCTGTATATCTGCGATACGGGCGTCACCCATGGTCCCTATAACATCCGGGTGTTTGATGTGGTAGATGGCGCGCGCCTGGCCAACGGCAGGATCTTTGTAGAGATGGGCGCGGGCCTTGCCGATGGAATTCGCTGCGACGTGGACGGCAACATCTGGGCGGGCGCGGGCTGGGGAGGCGAGGACTTCAGCGGTGTGCAGGTCTTTTCACCGGCGGGTGAATTGATCGGCAAAATCCATCTACCCGAAATCTGCGCCAACATCTGTTTTGGCGGCTCGAAGCGCGACCGCCTGTTCATGGCCGCCAGCACGTCGCTCTATTCGGTGTACGTCAACACGCAAGGTGTTCTTCGGCCATAAAGTCATCAGTCATCAGTTTTCAGTCGTCAGTTTGTGGCGCGGGTGTCCCCACCCGCGTTGGATGTGCATTCCCTCGTCGGGAAAGCGCGCATGGGGACACCCACGCTACAATACCCTTGCGGCCTCGCTGCGCGGAGTTGGTTCTACTGATGACTGATGACTGACAACTGACGCCTACTGGAGGGTACGTGATGATTCCGCTCGAAACGCTAAAGGAATTGTACGAGTTTAATTACTGGGCGCGCGACCGGCAATTGCGGGCATGTGCGGCGCTCACGCCCGAACAGTTTGTGCGTCCCATGGGGAGTAGTTTCTCTTCGGTGCGCGATACCCTGGCGCACCTGCTGTCGGTGGAATGGGTTTGGCTGGAACGATGGCGGGGGAAGTCGCCGACTCGGCAGGACGCCGCGCCGTTCGCAGCAGGGAAGTTTCCGACCCTTGAATCCATTCGTGACGCCTGGGCACCCATCGAAAAAGGCGTGCGCGAGTTTCTCCTGAATTGTACGGATGAGAAACTCTTGCAGCCGATCACTTACGCGAACTTCCAGGGTGAGACGTGGACCTATATTTTGTGGCGCGCCCTCTTCCACGTGGTGAATCATCAGACTTACCATCGCGGGCAGGTGACCACTCTCCTGCGGCAACTGGGGGCGGCTGCCATTCAAACCGACTACCTTCTGGCGTTCGATTTGCATTACCTCAAGTGAGCGCTGCACGGCAATAACGCGCCCGCGTAGACGTGCCATGGCCATCCCGATCAAGAACATCGGGACAGGTCCTGGCCATGCCCCTTCACGGGCAGGAGAAGCTGTGAAAAAATCAAAACAAAATCCTTGACTAGCGATATAGCTATGATATAATTCCCCTCCGATGGCCGGAGGGAGGTGCAGCATGGGTTACCAGTCCACGGTGCAGGTAATTCAGCGGGGTGGCAAGAACCGCCAATGGTATCTGATTTGTCCCGCCCCCTTGGCGCAAGCCTTGGAGATTGAGAAGGGCGAGGTGATCGAGTGGGTGGTAGAGGACAAGCACACGCTGGTGTTGAAGCGCCGTCCCCGGCCGACCGCGGCATCTCACGGGCGGAGGCGAGCGCATGAGTGAGGACGGCGCGGAGCAGCAGCAATCGATCTGGGCGGAGAGCGAATGGCCGGCGGGGCCGTCCGCGGCGGAGGCGCAGCCGGGCGCACCGCAGGGCCGGCCGCGTTTCCAAGCGATCAATCGCCAGCAGATGGTGTTGCGCACGGTGGACGTGGAACAGTTGCTGGAGCCCGACCACCTGGCGCGGGCGATTGGGGAGATGGCCGGACGGCTGGACTGGACGCCTTACACGGTGGCGGTGCGGGCGGTGGAAGGGGTGGCCGGACGTTCGCTGACGGACCCGCGCCTGCTGATCGCCTTGTGGGTTTACGCCTACAGCGAGGGGGTGAGTGGGGCGCGGGAAGTGGCGCGGCGCTGTGAGTATCATCCCGCCTACCAGTGGCTGACGGGGTGCGCGGTGGTCCATTATCACACCCTGTCGGACTTTCGGGTGGACCATCAGGAGGCGCTGGACCAGTTGTTCGCGCAACTGCTGGCGATTTTGAGCCGCGAGGGACTGATCACGCTGGAGCAGGTGGTGCACGACGGAACCAAGGTGAAGGCGGCGGCGAGCGGCAAGTCGATGCATCGCGAGCCGACCTTGCGGGCGCATCTGGAGGCGGCGCCGCAGCGGGTGCAGGCGATGGGGGATCCGCGGGAAGAGGCGGGGGATCGGCGCCGGCGAGCGGCGCGCGAGCAAGTGGAAAGATTGGAGCAGGCCCTGGAGGAACGGCAGAAGGTGCAAGCCGCTCCCGAGGGGCGCCAGGAGAAGTCGGAACGGCGCGCCAGCGCGACCGATCCGCAAGCGCCGGTGATGAAACAGGGCGACGGCGGTTTCGCGGTCAGTCACAACGTGCAGCTCTCCACCGACACGGCGCACGCGATCATCGTGGGGGTCGGCATCACCCAGGAGGCTAGTGACCAGCAACAACTGGTGCCGGCGGTGGAGGAAGTGGAGCGGCAGAACGGGCGGGCGCCGGGGCAGATGATGGTGGATGAGGGCTACACCACGCGCGAGAACGTGCTGGCGGCGGCCGAGCGCGGGGTGGACCTGATCGGCAGTAGCCTGCAGCCGAAGACGGAAGCGGCGCGCAAGCACTTGGAGCGGCGCGGCGTCGATGCGGCCTTCTATCCAGAAAAATTCCGCTACGACCCGGAGAGCGACTCCTACACCTGTCCTGAGGGTAAGAAACTCGCGCATCGCGCCACCCGACGCGGGCGCGTGGGAGTGGTGCATCAGGTTTACCAGGCGCGCACGGCCGACTGCCGGGATGGTCCATTGCGCGCCGGGTGCCAGCCGGGCAAGTACGGGCGCCTGATCGTGCGCAGTGAGAATGTCCCGGCGGTGGCGGCGTATGTGGCCAAGATGCAGACCGAGGAGGCGCGCGCCGCCTATGGCCGGCGCGGTCCGGTGGCCGAGTTCAGCAACCTGTGGCTGAAGGCCAAGCTCGGACTGCGGCAGTTCTGCGGGCGGGGGTTGAAGAAAGCCCGCTGTGCGGTCCTGTGGGCTTGCCTCACCTACAATATTCAGCAATGGTTCCGCCTGCGCTGGAAACCGCGCCTGATCGCGGCCTCCGCCTAAAGCCACCCCGGGAAGGAGTGCGCCCCAGCGCCCCGCGCCAGGCCGGAATGCCGGCCGCAACGAAGGAGGCTCGAAGCATGAACTCGCCATAACCATTTACCGTCGTCGACAATCAAAACTTTCAAAACCCATCGCCGAAACTCCACCTCCCGATGGCACAGATAATTCTTTCACAGCTTCGGATGCCCGGGGCACCTTTCTGTGCCGACCTCAAGGTCGGGGCCACAATCCCCTTGCGCCCCGCCGGGCTACGGCCTCCTGGCGCTCCGCGCTTTGTAGGCTCTCATCATTGTTTTTATTCTTGACAACAGTGTCGTTCTGGTATATAGTGGAGGGCGTGAGGTCGTACTATGTCTCTGCGCAGGTCTCCCACGCTCACTCCCGCTCTGCTCGCTTCCCAGCGCCGCAATGCCGGGAAATCCACCGGACCGCGGACCGCACAGGGCAAGGCCAAGTCGCGCCTGAACCGTTTGCGGCACGGGCGGCGGTCGCCGCAATTTCTCGCGCTTTGGAACGCCCTGCCTTCGCCCGGCCAGGTGGCGGCGACGGCGCGGACGCTTCTCGCCTCCCATCCGATGCAGCATCCCCTGATTTTGGACACCGTGGCGATGTGCATCGTGGTCAAAAGGAGATGTGCGAGGAGCGCCAGTGGATCCGTTTCGAGGAAAAACAGAAGAAAGAATTTTTTTTGCACCGTTCCAAGCCCGAATGATGATGAAAACAAAGGTGCGGCAAGTTGGGCTAATTCTCGCACCCCAATAAAATTCAGAAAACACAAGACTTATACTGATTATGCGGCAAATGGCTATTAATATATGAAAATGCAGAAGTTATACTCCAATCAACATACCTCAGAAATGCCCCAAACCGCGCGATCAGCGTAATCCAATGAAAATAAGTCACTTATACTTATTTTTGCATAAATCAATATAAATTGGTGAAAATGCATGGGTTAAAGGCGTTTCACCGACCCCCAAGCGGCGGAATTCATCTACCCCAATAAATGCTTGAAAATACAATGGTTATACGAATTGCGCCACAGGTGAGGTGTGTAACTAAATGATAACGCGGGAGATGTTTTTGAGCCTCGGAAGCCCCCGGCAGCGACGTCGGGCAAGCCGTGGCGACGCACGATGGCGCCGAGGGCCGTAGGAGGTCGGCGGGAATCGCGACCCCGGGCAAGGGCTCAAGGCGCTGCTGATCGCACGCGGCCACCGCGCAACCCGCCGCCATACCTTCGACGGCCAGCTTGCCGTGCATCGGCAGGTGAATCTGATCGATGCACACGTCCGCATCCTCAAGACGCGCCAGCAGGGGGAATTCGCGGCCAATGCCGAAAAGGTAGGGAATCCTCGCATGATCGTGATGCAGGCTGGAGTGGACGGGTTTCCATGGAGGCTCATCAATTACATAGGGTGATAAACCATAAGGGAATTTGCGCAGGAGGAGAAGTTTATTCAGCGGCATGGCGCGTTGCCGTCTTGGAGTTCTTGGGGAGCTTCACCGGGAGGAGCTTCACTGGCCTTGCGACGGGCATTCCATTGTATTACACTGGTGGCTTGCAGCTTTGATTCCGCGCCTGTAGCTCAGATGGATAGAGCGGCAGACTTCGAATCTGTAGGTCGGGTGTTCGAGCCACCCCAGGCGCGCCACTCATTCCAAATGACTTAACATATTTGCTCTAGCAGAGCAAAAAACCAAGATGCTACCGGGCTGCTACCGCGAGAAGAAAAGTCCACCATGCTCGATCCCGCCGAAAGAGGGATTGCCTGCCAACTTCCTCCGCGTCCTGCGCCAATTCTGCGCGACGGGGGCATTTGGGTATATGATTTAGCTAGGCGCGGGGAGAGAATGGAAGTTTCCATTGAGTCCCGGTGGTTGCGTAAAACAGGGCGGTAGTCAACTCCTCTCCGAATTTGATCTGCGGGTCCACATTCACTGCGAGGCTGGCGTGTTATGAAAATCGGACTCGTGGTTCTGGCTATTATCGCATCGCAGATTGCGTGCAGAAGTTGTGAAGCCAAGGTCAAAGACGCCGAGGAACACTACAATCGCGCCGAAAGGGAATGTATCCCCGCCGGAATCGTCCGGTCCCGGCACACTGCGCAGTGGAATCGTGGTTTGAGGAGAATACGCCGGAATGCGCTTCTACTCGCCCCGCATCTTTAAGGGATTTCTGGTCATCCTGGTGATCGGCACGATTGTGCTTACAATGCGCGATGCCTGGAGATGGGCGACCTCCAACACCGCCGCCGGCCACCTTCGGCATGCGGATGACCTGTGGGAGAGGGGATATTTGGACGAGGCCATCGCGGAATACCGCGAATCGCTGCGGCGCAATCCCCATAATGCCGACGCGCACTTCAAGCTCGGCGAAGCATTGGCCAACAAAGGCGATCAGGCTTCGGCCGCGGCGGAGTTTCGCGAGTCGCTTCGCCTGAAGCCGGACAACCTGGACGCGCTCAACAGCCTGGGCGTGGCGCTCCTCAACCTGGGCGATCCCGACGCCGCCCTTGCGGACCTCGAACAGGCGATTCGGCTGAAGCCGAACAACGATGTCGCCCACCTCAACATGGGCAACGCGCTTGAAGACAAGGGCGACCATGACGGGGCGATTCGGGAATACCGCGAGTCGCTGCGCCTGAACCCCTACAGCCCTGAGGCGCACTACAACATCGGGAACTCGCTCTATTATAAGAAGGACTTCAAAGGAGCCGTGGCGGAATACGACGAAGCGAAGCGGCTGGACGTGGGGTATGTCAGCGCGTATTTCAATACCGGCGTGGTGATGGCGGAAACCGGCGAGACCGACCGGGCCATCGAAGAGTTTCAAAAAACCCTGCGCCTTAATCCCGACTTCGTGAAAGCGCACTACAACCTGGGACTGGCACTCGATCGCAAGGGCGACGTGGACGGCGCGATCGCGGAGTTTCGCGCGGCCATCCGCTTGAAACCCGATTACGCCGAGGCGCATGACAGCCTTGGAACGGCGCTCCGGAGCAAGGGCGATCTGAACAGCGCCCTGGACGAGTATCGGAAGGCGCTTGAAATCAATCCGAAATTGAGCTCGGCCCGCGAGAATCTCGATTCCGCCCAGAAGTCGAAGCGAAACTAACATGAAAACTTTTGCCGAGCCATGCCAAGGGCGCACAATGGACCAGCAGCCCGCTCCTTTTCGAAACGAGGGCATTCAACCAAAGATTTCTGCACGAAAGGTTGCAATGAAGGTCGGACTGGTGGTTCTGGCTGTTATCGCATCGCAGATTGCGTGCAGAAGTCGTGAAGCCAAGGTCAAAGACGCCGAGGCACACTACAATCGCGGCATGGAGCTCTTGAAGAAGGACGACCGGGACGGCGCCGTGGCCGAATTCCGCGAGGCGGTCCGCCTGAAGCCGGACGACGCCCAGAAACATTACATGCTCGGCGTGGCGCTCGAAAATACACACAGAGTCGAGCCGGACACCGTTATTGCCGAATACCGCGAGGCGGTTCGCCTGAAGCCGGATTACGCCGAAGCACACTATGGCATCTGTGACGTCCTGGGAGTTAAAGGCGACTTCGACGGCGCTATTGCCGAATGCCGCGAAGCGATTCGCCTGAAGCCGGGCGACCCCGAGATGCACAACTTGCTCAAATTGACGCTCGATGAAAAGGGGGACAAAGAAGGGGCGCTCGCCGAAACCGCCAAGTCGCTTGAGCTCCAAGGAGAAGCGCTCTACGCCCAGGGGGACTACGACGGCGCCATGCGCAAATACCACCAAGCGATTTCCGTCTACGACGACGCCATACGCGATTACCCCGAAGCGAAGGACCCAAAACAGAACGGCGCCGTGGCGCACGACAAGCTCGGCATGGCGCTTGAAAAGAAAGGCGACCTTGACGGCGCCATTCGCGAATACCAGGAAGCCCTGAACCTGAATCTGTACGACGCCGATGCTCACTCCTACCTCGGCGCGGCACTCGAGCGCAAGGGCGACCGGGAGGGGGCGCTCCGTGAAAAACACAACGCGGCTGAGCTTCGACTCGGACACGAGCCAACCCCGCCACCGCCACCGGGGTAGCAGGTAAGGACTAGGGGGCAGCCACTTCCCAGACACAACGAAACCCGGTTCCAGGGTTCCCGGACTCCCGCTTGGTCTTGCCGCGTACCGAAACGCGAACATCCTTAGGATAGCTGACCCAGGATCCTCCTCGAAGCACACGATCCGCGCCGCTGGAAGGCCCCCTGGGGTCTGTTGCCGGGCTGCTCTGGTAATACTTGCCGGCATACCAGTCGCCAACCCATTGCCAAACGTTCCCCAACATGTCATATAAGCCGAAACTATTAGGCCGCTTCCGGGCCACTTCGTGTATCCCTGCGCCGCTGTTCTTGACGTACCAGGCAATCTCGTCGATCGACCCGTAACGCGCTTGCGTGTTTCCACCTCGGGCCGCGTACTCCCATTCCGCCTCCGTGGGCAAACGCCCGCCTGTCCCTCCGCAGTAGGCCTGGGCGTCCTCCCAGCTCACATTGACCAAGGGTAGGTGGTCATCCATCCCGCCATGGATTCCCGGCGCGGCGGCCATTCGCCGGCCCGAAGACTCAGCGAAACGCTGGTATGCCCCGACGGTCACATCCGTCTGACCCAACCAGAAACCGTTGTTGATCCTCACTCGGTGCAATGGTTCCTCGTCGTATTTACACTCGCTGTCCCCAGGCGAGCAGCCCATGTCGAAAGTTCCAGGCGGTATCCACACGTATTTGAGACCGTCACGGGGGTTCTCTTTTGCCATTCCGGCCAGCGGGGATGCAGGCCCGATGATCTGGTGGCGCAGCTCCGCTCCCGAAAGGTGAAAACTAAGGAAAAACATGATAGGCGCAACTGAGAGTTTTCTCCATGGCATTAGCATGAGGCTCGTGCCTCCTGATTGCAAAGGTTAGAGCGAATCTTACCACGTCCTCGAAAGCAAGGGATGGGCGGGGCCGTCCAAACGCCCGCAAACACCTTCGAATACAATTGACAAGTCGAACTGCCGTGAGTAAATTGGGGCTAATTTCAGCAGAGCACCCAAAGGAGTTCCTATGAACAACCTGGCTTACATGGGGCAGGAGGGGGAAAAGGTTGCGCCCCAGGTGGAAGAACTGCTTCGCAAGGAGTTGGCGGCCGGAGGGCCTATCACCTACACGGTAGAGGGTGAGGGAGGCGGCAACGTCAGCGCGCGGTCGGTGCTGAATGATGTCGGCTCCTCACTCTTCGGCGGGAAGGTCACGCCCGTCTTGACCATTCACTTCGATATACCGCAGCCGCAGTCCACCCAACTCGACGTTTACATGATGCGGCAGGGTCTTGGCTGCGTCGCCGGCTCGCTGGCTTATGCTGCGGTGGTGAGCAAGCGGATCGCAAGCGAAGTCTCGTTCGGCGATGACGGCAAGTTCACTGGTGACGCCGATGCGGCCGGCAAACTCAACGCCCGCAAGGACCTGCTCAAGAAATGCGACGCCTTCGCCATGAAGGAGGGCGGGCTCGGGGGCTTCAAGCTCAAGATCCCTCGCACTTTGAAAATTGTCCCCAACGAAGGTGGGGCGCGAGTAGTTGCCGTCACGCTGCCCCGAACGAAGTCGATGGGCTTCAGCGCTTCGTTAGGCTCCAAAGAGTTTCTGGAAATCGCCGCTCTGATCGAAGCTACGCTCTGAAGATCTTCGTTCCAGATCACCGGCTCGCCCTTCCGCGAGCTCGAAAATGGCCGAAGAACGGGCCTCCCGAAAACCGGCATCGCGAAAGTTTTTTTGTGAGTGGATGGAACCGTGATGACGGAGCTTCACATTCGATCGCCGCTTCAAGACAACTCTGTCGACCGCAGGATCGAGTCTAGGCAGTCCGTAAACACCTGGCCCGGAAAATAGCGCTACAGTCGATGTAATAGCTTTTCTTCTTCTGCGGAGTCCAGTCCGCGAAACTCCCGGAATAGATTTTCTGGCTGGCTTTCGACATGTTGGCGTGGAGGTAACAAAAAAGATTACCTTTCTGATTAGGTGATAACCCCTTTCCCGTACCATAACCGGCAACCAGCCCGATGTTATATACGTTTCTTGCGGTCGCCTCGACTTCGTGGTACGCCGGATAGCTGGGCGTGGAAAACATCCAGAACTGGGCTGCGTAATGAGGGCCACAGTCATTCGCTCCCAGAACAACTCCACGACTGACGCCCGAAGCGCTGTTGTCTTCCAGGATGTTGGCCTTAGCGGCTGCCCATGCCCCGGCGATGTTCATCCAGACATCAATATAAGTGGTGAGTACTCCAAACATTTGCGCCGCGAACAAGAAGCGCTCCGCCTGCATAATGGAATCACCCACCTTCAATGTGTTTGAAAACTCCGTGATCCTCGCGGACTCCTTTAGACTTGCTGGACCCAGCTCCGAGTCGAAATGTTTGAACCGAACTAAGTCTTTGCCCATATCGAACGCCTTATCCTGGAGTAAGTTCCGAACGAAGTCG
>Ga0326727_10022369_pt1 | contig 12228 bp, 12 predicted proteins | sample MB2enrmetagenome_FD_207643 | JGI IMG/M metagenome (GOLD analysis project Ga0326727, IMG submission 207643) | Lab enriched peat soil microbial communities from McLean, Ithaca, NY, United States - MB29MY | ecosystem: Environmental > Terrestrial > Soil > Wetlands > Peat | place: USA: New York... | reverse complement strand
GCGGCTGGCGCGGCGGAGAGCAAATTGCGGCGAGTCATATGGACCATCACCAGCGTACTCGCGTTCGCGTTAGTGCGGGTGCGCCGGGGGATTCCGGACGGGTTTCGCCGCCGGCGCCGGCTCCTCCTCGGAACCATAGGTCACGATCACCGAGACACGGCGATTAGCGGTGTCTTCAGGATGCGCGGGGTCTCGCAGTTGCCGGTCGGCAAAACCGCGGACCTGCAAAACCTGATCGTCGCGCAGCCCGCACTCCTGCATGAATCGGCGCGATTGATTCGCGCGATCGGTGGAGAGCTCCCAGTTGGAATACGTCGCGCTGTTATATGGGCGCGAGTCGGTGTGGCCCTCGATGAGGATAGAGTTCTTCAGCTTTCCGAGTTCCTTCGCCAGCTCGGCGAGGAGATCGCGCCCCTGCTGGCTGGGTTCCGGCCGGCCGCTTTCGAAGAACATCCCTTTCTCCGTCTCCAGCAACTCAATGCGCAGGCCCTCGCCGGTCACTGTCATCTTCACGTTGTCTTTGAGCTTTTCGAACTCGGGAATCTGCCGCAGCGCGTTCTCCAGTTTAGCCTTCAGGTTGGCCATCTGCCCTTGCGCTACGGTCAGGCTCTCGCCGCTTCCGCCAACGGCGCTGCCCAACTGCTTGCTGTGGCCTTTCGGATCGTTGAAGTAACCGGCCACGGCCTTCTTCACGTCGTCGCTGGTGCTCATCAGCCAGAGAACGATGAACAGAGCCATCATGGCGGTGACGAAATCGGCATAGGCCACCTTCCACGCCCCGCCGCTATGTGCACCGTGGCCGCCGCTCTTCTTTTTCCGGATGACGATGATGGTGGGTTCGGAAGAACCGGACATGACCTAAGCCGCCTTGGCTCCCTTGGCCGGTGCTGGCACCCTTGCAGGCGCCTTCCATCTCCTGAAATGTTGGCCGCACCTCGGCCGGAATGCTGCGCCGCGCGAACTCCACCGCAAGCATGGGCGCTGCTCCCCGCACAAACGCGATGATGCCCATGCGCAGACAGTGATAATACTGCGAATCCGCGTCGATCCCTTTGGTCATGTTAGCTGCCAGCGGCGCGACGAAGCCATAACACAGCAGAATGCCAAGGAACGTCCCCACCAGCGCGGCGGCCACTTTATGGCCAATCTCTTCCGGCGGGCCGCCCAGCGCGCCCATGGTGATCACTACGCCCAGTACTGCGGCCACGATGCCCAGCCCGGGAAGCGAATCGGCCATGGTGGTGAGCGCCTGCACGGGCACATTGACTTCGTGATGATGCACTTCGAGATCGAGCTCCATCATCTGATCCAGTTCCAGATAACTCACCCCGCCGGTGACCGCCATGCGCAGCGTGTCGCAAACGAAATGCAGCGCGTGGTGGTTCTTCATGAACTTCGGATACTTTGAAAACACCGGGCTCTTTTCCGGCTCGTCCACGTCAGCTTCGAGAGCGCCCATTCCTCCCTTGCGGGCGCGCATGAAAGTCTCGCTGAGCATTTTGAGCGTATCCAGATAGAAATCCTTGCCGTAGGTCGCGGCGGTAAATGGCGCAAGACCCGCCTTCAGGATGCGAATCAGAACCGAGATCGGGTTGGCAATCAGCATGGTGCCTGTCGCGGCGCCGCCGATGATCAGCAGTTCAGCCGGTTGCATCAGAACCATCAGCTTGCCATGCTCCATCAAATAACCGCCCACGATGGCGCCGATGACAACCAGGATACCGACGATTGCGAACATTCTCTTTCTCTATCGGCCTGAGTGGGGGGAATTTGAGCGGGGTAGACGGCCGGCAGGACGGTGTACGTCAGGCTCTGACGAATCTTGCGATTTTCTGCATCAGCCGCTGATAAACCACGGGTTTGGTTTCGTAAGCGTCGACGCCGGCCTCGAGGGCCTTAAGCACATCTTCGGAACCTGAATGAGCGGTCAGCGCCACGATCGGGATATGCGCGGTTTCCGGATTTGCGCGGATGCGCCGGGTTGCTTCCCAGCCATCCATTATGGGCAGACCAAGATCCATGAATATCAGGTCGGGATTGCGCTCCCTCGCGGTGCGCACGCCGGCAGCACCATCCATGGCCTGCAGCACCGCATGCCCTTCGCGCCGCAGGAATGGACTCACCAGTTCCTGGTTGGCCGGGTCATCTTCCACGACTAATATCAGTGCCATAACTTGGCTCCGCTGGCCGGCGCCAAAGACTCTTCAGCGCGCTCGGCATGAACTCTCATGCTTCTCATCGGCTCGCCCAGCGGAAGCGTTAGCAGGGGATGCCCTGCGGGAAGTCCTTGTCCGCGGCGCATTTCACTCAACAGATCGCGAATCACCTTGCCGGGATCACTTGGCTGGAGCTTCCGGTTTGGTGGGCTGGGAAGCCGCCGCAGCTTTCAGCTTTGCCAGAGATTCATCCACCCGCTTCTTGAAATCATCCCGGTCGTTGTGCTCAAATCCGCTATAGTTCGACACGATCCGCATCTCACACGCTATGCCATTCGAGACCAGGGTGACGTGATTGGTTCGCTGAAGAACCGCCCCGTAACGGTGACATGAACGGTGTGTTTCGGATGGTACGAGGCACTCATTGCAGCGTCGTCGCTCGCATCGACGCTGTAGTTGTCCACATTGCTAAGGGTGTCTTTGACCGCGCTCCACACCTCGCTGCAAGAATCGGGATAGGTGCTTTTGGTGGTCCTGCCGAACGCCGCCCGCAGGCGCGGGGAGCGGGTGCGATTTGCGAGGCACACCGGCCTGTCGCACTCAGGCCTGGGGAAGAAGTTCCCGCAAGCTTGACGTCAAACAAAAACGCGGTGAAGTCTCTCTTTGCAAATCACCCTTCAGGGAAGCCGCCGGGTTCCCCCGACGCTCGTTAGCACTGTGTTTTGGTTGGCGCACTCATGGTTACCGATTCTACTCGTTTCCGGCACAGAATTGGGCGCAACACGGCGCGCTCCAGCCCGGCCGAAGCTCATCCGCGGTGCATTTCAACTCAAATCCGTGTTCTACGATGAAACTGTGAATCCGGCGGAACAACTAGCGCGGAATATTGTGGCCGAACTGCGCTCCCGTGGGCACTTAGCCTGGTTTGTGGGAGGGTGCGTACGCGATATGGTTCTGGGCCGCGCTCCGAAGGACTATGACGTGGCCACAGATGCGATTCCTGACGAGGTGCTCAGCATCTGGCCGGGTTCTGAACAGGTGGGTGCGAAATTCGGGGTGGTTCTGGTGAACCGCGAAGGCGCCACCGTGGAAGTGGTAACGTTCCGGAGCGAGCAGGCCTACCAGGACGGCCGGCACCCCGAGGGAGTCCACTTCGAAACCGACCCGCGCAAAGACGCGCTCCGCCGCGATTTCACTATCAACGCTCTGATGCTCGATCCATTTACCGGCGAAGTGATCGATTACGTAAATGGGCGGGCCGATCTCGCGACCCGGGTGATTCGCGCGATTGGCGATCCTGAGGCGCGGTTCGCGGAAGATCACTTGCGGATGCTGCGGGCGGTGCGGTTTGCGGCGCGATTTGGGTTCATCATCGAGCCCGTGACGATGGCCGCCATTCAGCGATTACATGCGGAAATCCGGCACATTTCCGCCGAGCGTGTGCGCGACGAGTTAACCCGTATCCTCACCGAAGGCGGCGCGCGGCGCGGCTTCGAGTTGCTGGATGAAACCGGGCTGCTGGTGGACATTCTTCCCGAGGTGGCGGCGATGAAGGGCATGGAGCAGCCGCCGGAATTCCATCCCGAAGGCGACGTGTGGACACACACATTGATCATGCTGGAAGGGCTGGAGCATCCCTCCATCACCCTGGCTCTGGGCGTACTGCTGCACGATGTCGGCAAGCCGCCCACGTTTCGCATTGCTGGCCGCATCCGGTTTGACGGGCACGTCGAGGCTGGCGTGAAGATGGCTGAGGATATTCTCAGCCGCCTCCGCTATTCGAACGACGAGAAGGAACAGGTGCTCGCTCTGGTGGCGAATCACATGCGCTTTTCGCATGTCCACGAGATGCGCGAGAGCAAGCTCAAGCGCTTCCTGCGCGTGCCCGGTTTCGACGAACACCTGGCGCTGCACCGGCTGGATTGTCTGAGCAGCCACGGCAATCTCGACAATTACCACTTCGCGCGGGAACGCCTCGAGCAGTCCGAGCCCGAACAACTAAGGCCTCCGCGGCTGCTGACCGGGCACGATCTGATCGCCGCGGGATACGAACCCGGACCCGAGTTTTCGAAGCTGCTCGAGATGGTGGAGGACGCGCAGCTTGAGGGCGCGGTGCGCACGCGCGAGGAAGCCATGGAATTGGTGGCTAACGTACTCCCCATTCCCAAATCCCGTAGCTGACCTTCTTGTCGACCGGAAATCCGGCCTGCTTGAGCGTGAGCAGGATCTGGCCTCGGTGATGCGACTCGTGCGAGACGAGATATGCGAAGAATGCCGTGCCGTGCGGTTTGAATCCCTTGATGCGATCGTCGTTTGCGGCTGACTCTTCCAACAGCTTTGCGATCGCCGCTCCCGATTTTTCCGACTCGGCGTTGAGACTCTCGCGGCGAAGCCCCGTTTTCTCGAGTTTCGTGAGTCCGGTGAGCAACTCGGGAAGCGCCGCCTTCAGCCACATCAGCCGGACGTTGTGAATGTGTGCGAACTGCTCGGCGACGGTGCGGCCCTTCGATGCGGACACGGCACCAAGTGCTTCATCGGGGATGGCGGCCAGCAGGTAGCGATTGATGCGGTCGTGGCTGGCCCACGCTTCGCCAATATGGAAGCCGCTCATCGCTTAACGAACCATCGTGCCAGCACCGCGTCCAACGAGAACCTGCCCGGCCCGAAGATGAGAATCAACAGCGACGCGCAGAGAAACGTGCATGGCGCCGCGCCAACGAACTTATCGGGATCGGAAATGAACGCAAGGAACGCTTCACGGTCGGCGGTGAAGTAGGCCACGAGCATATCGCCAACGAACAGTAGACTCACCAGCCGCGAAGCCAGACCCACGGCCAGCAGGATACCGCCCACCAGCTCGAGGCCTGAGACAAAACCCGCGTTCAGTCCGGGAGCGGGAATGCCCAGGCTGGTGAAGAACTTCGTGACTTTTTCCAGGTGCTGCAGCTTGCCCAAGCCCGTCTCCATGAACTGCCAGCCCCAGTAGAGGCGGACGATCAGCAGCAAAACGGATTGAAGACTGGACGCCGCGGCGATCAGCAGCGCATAGGATTTGCGGATTAGGTCGATCATGCGGCGCTTTCTTCAGCTCCCGGTTGACGGCAGAGCCAGCCAAGCGCAGCCCATACCGCAAACCACTTTTCGAGCAACGGTGAAATCTCCTCCGGCGCAAGCGCGCTCCCGATGAAGATGGAGTCAATCGCTTCGCCAATGGAAGCGCCGCCGTCGATCGCTTCGAGCAGGCGAAACTCTTCGCGGGCGAGACGCCGATAATACACCACGGTGTCGACGCGATGCACCGCAAGATGAATCTCTTCCGCCTTCGCGCGAACGGCATGCCGCCGCGTGGCGCGATCACGATTCATACTCACCGCGTTGCTGGCCGTCCCATGATCTTCGGAATCGGCATTCACGCGAATCCGCAGTTCATCCACGGGGTAGCGCAGGTGCAGCAATCGCACGTAGGGTTGAAGCCCTGCCCGAAAATCGGGGCCGAGTTCCAGCAGGTCCTCAGGTCCGAGTACACGGGACGCGGCATTATCGAACGCCTCGATATGAGCCCACTCGAGACGGACCATGTCGAGCGCGAGTTCGGGCGCAGGTCCCGCATATTGCAGGTTGTTCCGCAACCATGCTTCCAGCCGCGATCCGAGATTCCGCAGAGTGAAGGATTGCGACGGGCACTCGGTCAGATACGCTCGCGAGAGCCGGTCGAACGCGCGCTTCCCCACAATTGCGCGGAGGCCCGGGAAATCTTCCGCGAACGAATCGAGAATGCGAAACCAGTACTGGCGATTGTAGATTTCGAGACGCTCCAGCGCAGTCAGCCGGTCGTTCGGTTTGACGAACTCGACATCGCCGGGCCGGCTGCGGGTGTTGTCCGAGGCTGTCAGCGGCCGCATCACCGCAGCTCCCATGCGCTGCTGCAATTCCTGCAGATTCATAAAGCTACCGCCACGGGAACGGGAATGTGCTTTTCGGCTTTGCGCGCCTCGGCGTGAACTTCGTCGAACGACGGAATATGGTCGTCCCATTCGAGCAGTGTCGCCGTCGGTCCCGCGCGCTGCACGGCCTGCTCGTACAAGTTCCACACCGGGTCGATCACCGGGTGGTCGTGCGTATCGAGAATGTACTTCTCGAATTTCGAGTGGCCGGCGATGTGGATCTGGGCGACGCGTTCCGCGGGCACGCTGTTCACGTATTCGAGCGGATCGAACGAGTGGTTACGCGACGAAACATAGATATTGTTCACGTCCAGCAGGATTCCGCAATCGGCGCGCTCCACCACTTCGTTGAGGAACTCCCATTCGGTCATCTCAGACATGTGGAATTCGGCGTAGCTGCTGACGTTCTCGACAGCGATGGGGACTTCGAGATAGTCGCGCGCCTCGCGTATTTTTCGGGCGGTCACCTCGGCCGCTTCGAACGTGTAGGGCATAGGAAGCAGATCGTGCGTATAGCGTCCGTCCACGCTTCCCCAGCAGAGATGATCGGTGAGCCAGGGCGTCTTGGTGCGCTTAACCAGCGTCTTCAGCCGCCGCAGGTGCTCGCGGTTGAGGGGGTCAGCCGACCCAAAATACATGGACACGCCATGCTGCACCACGCGATATTGTTCGAGAATCTGATCGAGCACCGCCAGCGGACGGCCGCCATCCACCATGAAGTTCTCCGAGATGATCTCGAACCAGTCGACTACGGGTTTGTGCTCGAAGATGTGGCGGTAATGCGGGATGCGCAGGCCGATGCCTATGCCGTATTCGGTAAAACCGTTAAATGGATTTGCGGGCATGAATGTGGGCGCGACCGCTCCCTTACGGTCGCGGCTCAGTTACCGAGCCACGACCGTAAGGAAGTGGACCACCTAACCCTTGGAGCCGTCGGTGGCGCAGCCGCCCTTGCCCTTGCACGAGTTCTTGCCCTTGCAGCCGTTGTCGCCCGTGCTGCAGCCGCCCTTGCCCTTGCAGGAATTCTTGCCCTTGCAGGCGTGTTTGTCGGTGTCGTCATCGTGCACGACGGACCCTGCGAGCAAGCCCGCCGCCGTTCGCGCCGAAGTCACGCTGGACCCTGAATTCACCGGGGTCACAGTAGCGGCATTCACGCGTGCCATCGTGCCGCCCAGCAACCCGGTGAACGCGGCCGTCAATACCAGAGAACTCTTGGAAACTTTCATGGAACAACTCTCCTCATTTCTGTCTTAAGTCGACTACCTGGTCCCCGGTCCGGCGTTGAGTGAGTGAACCGGCACCAGGTCCCCGCATTGTCCTATACGAGACGCCCGAATGCAATGGATGTCCCGCAGTGTTCATTGATTCGTTAGGTGCTGGTGCGAAGTTACGGTGATGATGGAAAGTTTCCGGGCGACAGTGGACGGGATCGGGGGAACTTCTGTAGGGTGGAATACGCAGAACGGCGGGGACGAAGCCTTCCGGCCGGGAGTCTCCGGCGTGTTGCCCTCGTCCCCGCAGGTTACCTTCAGAACCTGAACTTCAACCCCAGTTGTATTGTGCGCGGTCCGCCACCGCCGAGAAACGGATTCCCGGAACCCACGTCGGGCGTCGCCGTAATCGGTATGGAGCCGATGCCGCGGCCGTTGGCGTCGGGCATGCCTCCGTTGAGAAAATCGAGACCGAATGCCGGCAGCATCGGATTGCTGAAGTTCGGGTGGTTGAAGAGGTTGAAGAAATCGGCTCGGAACTGCACGTTGAGCCATTCGTGAAACGTACCGTTCTTCACCAGCGAAAAATCGACCTCCTTATAAGGAGGGCCGACGAAGGCATTGCGGCCCAGATTGCCGAAGTGCTGGGTTCCGGGGACGCAAGCCTGCGTATTCGCATCCCACGTGCAGGGGACCGCGAAAGCTGCCGCATTCAGGTAAGCATTAGGCAGGTTCTGCCCGATAAAGGGATTCCCCACCAGATCCGGACGCCCGAAGTATTCGCCGCTTCCGTTGAAATCCCCCTCAAAGAGATAGTTGACATTAACGGGCATGCCGGCCTGCAGGGTCACTATACCATCCGCTTCCCAGCCCGAGAGAAGAGGCTTGAGCCGGGGCGCCTTCGGCAACTCGTATACGAAGTTCCCGGTAAAGCGCTGGCGTATGTCGAAGTTGGAACTCGCTCTCTCGTTATCGGCATTAAAGCTGTTGTCGGGCTGCGCCGCGTTGGGAACGAAATCCTGCCCGTCGCTGGCGTTGTCGATCGAATGGGACCACGTGTAGTTGAGCGACGACGTGACGCCGTGGGTGGCGAGTCGCAATGTCGTCTGCAGGCCATTGTAATTGGAAAACGCCGTCGTTTGGATTTGGTTGATATGACCGAAATCGGGATAAGGCGCGGGCCCACCGCCAACGGTCTGGTTCAGGTCGAGAAAGCGAAACAGGTGCCGCCCGGCGGAGCCAACATAGCCCACCTCCAGCACCATGCCGCCGGCCAACTGCTGCTGGATATTGAGATTGAAGTTCTCACTGTAGGGCGTGCGGAGATGCGGATCCACCGTGAACACGTCGCTGTTGCCGAAGGAGCTGAACACAGGGGGAGCGCACATGTTGGTGTTGGGCACGGCGATATTCGTTCCGTTGCACGGTCCGGGAACCAGAGTGATTGCGGCGGTGCCGCTAAAAAGAATCGGCGAAGGGCCGACATCGTTGTACGCGGGACCCGCATTGGGAGTGTTGTACGGCAATTGGCCGACGAAGAAATCCTGAGAGAAGGCGTCGTAGAAGAGGCCCCACCCGGCGCGAATCACCGTTTTGCCTTTGCCTCCAAAATCGTAGGCCAGACCCACGCGCGGCGCGAAGTTCTTAAAATCGTGCGGGTAAAGCTGGTTGACCAGTTGCGGGCCGGGGATGGTGGGATTAAAAACACTGAAGAGCCCATGCTCTTCGCCAATCACTCCGAAATAATCCCAGCGCAAACCCGCGCTCAGCGTGAGGTGCTGCGTGAGCTTGATATTGTCCTGGACATACAGGCCGTCGCTGTTCTCATAAGTATCGCGGCGTGAATTGCCCTCGGCTGCACTGCCGCCGTCCGGCTCGCCGGCGAGGAAACTGGGCAGGTCCGCGAACTCGAGGCGGCCGCGATCGCCGCTGTCGAAATAGCCGTTTACAAAGGTGCGCCGGAATTCGTAGCCCCACTTCAGGTTGTGTTTCCCGGTGCTATAAGACATGTTCGCGAAGTACTGCCAGTTAGTGTCCACGCGGCCGCGGGGCAGGGATTCGTTGGCGCCCAGCGTGGCTTCGCCGCTCACCAGAATGCTGGGCAGTCCGGTGTCGCCGCCCTGGACGGTGTTTAGTCCGATAGTTCGCGGATCGAAGCTGTCGTCCTCAGGCGTGAAGTTCTCGTAGAAGCGATTATAGCCAGCGCGCAGTTCCAGCAGCAGGCGGGGCGAAAAGACGTGTGTCTCCGACAATGACACGAGTTGCACGCGCGTCGGCGTGATGGTGTTGTATCCGGGAAGGTCGCCGCCGCCCACCAGCGCGAGAGGATAACTCTGCGTCCCATTGCCGAAATAGTAGCGTCCGGTGAAAACGTCCCCCGCGCCAAAGTGATAATCGACCTTGCCGATCAGGCTGTCGATAGTGTTGGTGAATGGGGTCATGGCCAGCAGGTTGTTGCCGTTCGCATCCGTGGGCATGTTCGGCGCAGGCCAGGGATTCCGCGCCATCAGGTTGGCGATGATGGGGTTCTCTCCACCGGCCTGAACCACCGTGGGCGAAGCCAGCGCCGTGGCGATGTCCTGCTGAGTGGGCACATGAGCGAGCGAGGAAATGCCGCCATACTCACGTTGTCCTTCGTACGCGAAGAAGAAGAACACCCGATCCTTCACGATGGGCCCGCCGAGCGAACCGCCGAACTGATTATTGTGGAATGGATTCTGCACCACATTTGTCGTGTTGAAGAAATTGCGCGCGTCCATCGCATTATTGCGGAACAATTCGAACGCGTTCCCATGAAACGAATTTGTGCCGGATTTGGTGACGATATTAACGATGGCGCCGGAGTTGCGGCCGAACTCGGCGTCGGAGTTGGAAATCACCGGAATCTCCGCCAGCGCGTCGATGGGCAACAGTGTGGCCGGCGTACCGAAAACGCCCGATTCGTTGATGGCCGGGTCGTTGCGGTAGCCGTCGTTCATGTCGGTCCCATCGAGCAGATAGTTGTTGGATCGCCCGCGATTGCCGTTCATGCTGAAGCTCCCGAAGGAACCGGGGGAATCGGAAGCAGAGGATGGATCGGAATTGGCTCCGGGAACCAGCATCACGGCCTTGCCGAAGTCACGGCCGTTCACGGGGAGTTCGGCCGCCTGTTCGCCCTCGACGGTGCCGCCCGTGGTATCGGAGTTGGTTTCCACCAGCGGAACGGTGGCCACCACTTCGACAATCTCCCGCGCCTCGCCAGGCGACAGAGTCAGGTCGGCGCGAATCGCCGGGCCCACGGTCACCGTGATGCCGGACACAACCTGTTTCTGAAAGCCGGCTTTTGTCGCGGTGACGCTGTAGACCCCGAGTGGCAGCTCTGTGAAGGTATAGTTGCCGGCCCCATCCGTAGCGGTGTGGCGGCTGAGGTTGGTTTCGGTACCGAGGACCACGACCTCGGCGTCGGGTACGCCGGCTCCCGAGGAGTCGAAGACAGTACCCTGAATGCCGCCACGGAAGGTCTGGGCAGACAAGCCACAGGCCGTGAGCAGGATCGCAACGATCAGTAGCGCGGCATGGTTCCGTGAGGAACCGGATGGATTCAGTTGCGCGGATAGCATGATGTTGTCCCCCGGCAGACAAGTCAGGCGGCCCGGCAATGAATACAAAAAGACTGGGAAGCGAAATCCGGCGGCGTGGGCAGATTCCCGGCGAGCACGACCTCAACTGCGTCTGTGAGTGAACCCATCATATAACGGAACCGGCTGGATTGTTACAGGCAGTTTTCGACGGGCTACTGGCCGGTCCGGGCTCAGCGTGAGCGGGCCAGCTTGAACGTTCCTCGAGCCGTTTCATAACCCAAGTTGACTATGGGAGCCGAGGCGCACAAGTTCGAGGCTGTCGTCATCTGGCTTACGGTAGATGAGGATGAGATCGGGCCTGATGTGGCAGTCGCGGTGATCGTTCCATTCGCCAGAGAGCGGGTGATCGAAATTCCGTAACGGCAGCGGCGTGTCGGCGGCGAGCAGATTGACGACATCCATCAGCAGGCTGTCCAGCGTCTTGCGGTGCCGGCCGACTTTTCTCGCCTGTAGTCGCGCTGAAAGCGGGTGGTGTATTTAACGTCCCGCATTCAGGCTTCGCAGGAGTTTGTCCGGCTTGCCGGCCTTGACCAGCTCGCCCCGGTGCGCGGCTTTCATCGCCGCTACGGTTTCGGCGTTGGGGTTGAGCGGCTCGAACGGCAGGGCCTTCTCCGCCGCGACGCGCACCAGCAGCAGGCGAAAGGCATCGGACACAGTGAGCCCTATTTTCTTCAGCGCCGCAGCGGCTTGCCTCTTGGTGTGTTCATCAATGCGGGCGCGGACAACGGAATTGTCAGGCATGGCCTTATCTTCTCTGAGCTACATTGTAGCTCAAACGCCAGGCTTATCCCTCATCTCCGCCCGTTACCTTCAGCACGGCGAGGAAGGCTTCCTGGGGGATCTCCACGCGGCCCACGCGCTTCATGCGGCGCTTGCCTTCCTTCTGCTTCTCCAGCAGCTTCCGCTTGCGCGAGATGTCGCCGCCGTAGCATTTGGCCAGCACGTTCTTGCGCATGGCCGGAATGTTCTCCCGTGCGACGATCTTGCTGCCGATGGCCGCCTGCAGCGCCACCTCGAACATCTGCCGGGGAATCAGTTTACGCAGCCGCTCGATCAGCGCCTTGCCGCGTTCGAAGGCACTATCGCGATGGACGATCATGGAAAGCGCATCCACCGGGTCGCCCGCCACCAGCACGTCCAGCCGAACCATGGGCGACACCTGATAACCGGCGAGATGATAATCGAGCGACGCGTAACCGCGCGAGGCCGATTTCAGCCGGTCGTAGAAATCCAGCACGATCTCATTCAGCGGGAGGCTGTAGCCAAGCAGCACGCGGCCGGTGCCAATATACTCGAA
>Ga0326727_10022368_pt1 | contig 12228 bp, 12 predicted proteins | sample MB2enrmetagenome_FD_207643 | JGI IMG/M metagenome (GOLD analysis project Ga0326727, IMG submission 207643) | Lab enriched peat soil microbial communities from McLean, Ithaca, NY, United States - MB29MY | ecosystem: Environmental > Terrestrial > Soil > Wetlands > Peat | place: USA: New York... | reverse complement strand
GCAAGGAATGAGCAAATGCCCCCATGAAGCAGTTGACTACGCTTGGAAATTGTGGGAGGAGTCAGAGCAGGTTGTAGAACATGGGTACGCTGCCCGTGCTCTGACAAGGGGAGACGAGACTTTCACTTTCGGCAAATCTTGGGAAGGCCGGATTCCAAAGAAGTTTCCGGGCAGACTCGACGATTTTCTTCGGCTGATAGTGAAAGCAAGAACTCCAGCAGACTCCACCAAGCGACTGCGCGATTTCTTTAGCGAAAAATCTGCCACAGACGACATGCCAGACCCAGGAGCCGCCGCCGCTGCGAGAATTCAGAAGATCAAGGATGGCGACAAGGCGGGCGGATATTTTACAAGCACAATGTGGCGCTCGCTTGCTGTTCTCTATGAATTCTGGTGGCAAAAGCAGAAATCCAACAAGGCCCGCGTGAGTGCCAAAAAACGCCGAAAAAACTGAAATAATTGCTTGACGACGTTTGGGCGTTTTTCGCTACCGTTCGCTTGATTCATTCCATGAATCGCTCTCAAACAGCCAGCATTCGCTCACCTGGTAGCTGAATCCGCTGGCGAAAATCGTCCTTTCGCCCTTCAACGCCGCCTTATTGCCATTTGTTAGAGTGCTTGCATGAGCAACAAAGCTATGCAATCGGCACCGCCGCACGACGGCGGTTTTCTAAGTGAATCACAACTCCTGCCCCGTTTAGGCGTTTCGCGCCGCACCCTGAAAACCTGGCGCGACCGGGGCTTAATCCCGTTTTGCCGCCTTCCAGGAAGCAGAAGAATTCTATTTGACTGGGAAAGCGTACGTGGCGCACTCCTCCGTGCCCAGAAAAACACCGAATAAAAAACCGCGCTCCATTGCTGGCCGCGCGGCGTGCTGTTTACGACAATTTCACGTTACCACCGGCGGGCATTGGCGCAAGGAGAAATCGCCCATGAACACATTACCGGAAACATTAACCTACGACGGTTTTGGCTTCCGCCTGCTCAAGCGTGCGGGTGCCGTGGCTTTGTTCGAGAAGCGCAAACCGAGTCACAGCCGCGAGAGCTTCGAGGTTATCATCGTGCAGCAGCATCCTGCGGAGACAATTTGCGGGCGCAATTACCCGGCGCGAGAGTCCATGCCGCCCTCGGAAGCCTGGGGAACATCCGGCTGGACTTACCCTGATCTTGAACACGCCAAGAATAAATTCCGCGTTTTGGTAGAATCTCGACAGGAAGCCGCTTTCCAACCCGCCGCAACGTCCGCTGGCGCGTCTTCCAGCGAAAACAGTAGGACTACGAAGGCACGCCATGACCACTGCTGAAATCCTCTCACGGTTGGAACGCGTCAAAAAAACCGCCGATGGCTGGATGGCCCGATGCCCAGGACACCAGGACAAGACGCCAAGCCTATCCATTAAAACGGGCGACGATGGACGGACTTTGTTTCACTGCCAAGCGGGCTGTCGAACCGAACATGTTTGCGCGGCGCTTGGAATCACGCTGGCCGATTTGTTCGCCGAAAAACCGGATCGCAACGGCGCGGGAAAGCGGATCGTGGCGACGTATCCCTACCACGATGCCGATGGGAAATTGCTTTTTGAGGTAGTGAGATTTGAGCCGAAAGACTTCCGGCAGCGCCGCCCGGATTCAACCGCGCTTGACGGCTGGACGTGGAATACAAGGGGCGTCCAGCGGGTTTTGTTCCGAGTACCGGAAATCACCGCCGCCGTAAGGGCTGGACGACGAATTTATTTGACGGAGGGCGAGCGCGACACCTTGGCGATGGTGGAACATGGATTTGAGGCGACAACAAATTGCGGCGGCGCGGGCAAGTGGCTGGACTCCTACAATGAGACGTTGCGCGGTGCGGATGTAATCATTATTGCCGACAAAGACCCGCCGGGCCGGAAGCACGCCGCTACCGTTGCGCAAAAACTTTTCGGCGTGGCCGCGACCGTCAAAATCACTGAACTGCCGGACACCAACGGAAAGCCCGTTAAAGACGCGGCGGATTTTTTCGCGGCTGGCGGGGAAGCCGCCGACTTGGACGCCGTGACGGAAGCCGCGCCAGAATTTATCCCTTCGCCGAACGCCGACGCCGTTCCCGATGCTGACCCGGCGGAAGTCAAACCATTGCCCGCTATTGTTGACGCCGCCAGTTTTCTTCAAGAGAAGATTGAAACACCGTCGGAACTGGTTGCCGGGGTTCTCCACCAAGGGAGCAAACTGGCTTTCGGCGGCGGAAGCAAGACGTTCAAAACTTGGACGCTGACCGACTTGGCCTTGGCAATTGCAGCGGGCGAGCCGTGGCTGTCTTTTAAGACGAAAAAAGGCCGCGTCTTATTCCTCAATTTTGAGATTCAGCCAGCATTCTTTCAGCAACGCATCAGGGCCGTTGCGGATGTAAAACAAATCGCGCTGGCGCATGGCATGATTGATTTGTGGAATTTGCGCGGGCAAGCCGCTGGGTATGCTTCGATATTCCCCCGAATTACTGAGCGCGTGAAAAATGCCGGGTATGTACTAATTGTGCTTGACCCTATCTACAAATGTTACGGCGATGTTGACGAGAATTCCGCCGGGGCCGTGGCGGGGTTAATGAACGCAATCGAGGCGCTGACCGTCGAAACCGGCGCTGCGGTGGCATTCGGAGCGCATTACTCCAAAGGCAATCAAGCCGGGAAGGAAAGCATTGACAGAATTTCCGGCAGTGGCGTTTTTGCCCGCGACCCGGATTCGATTTTGAATTTCACCCGCCATGAGGAGCAAGACGCCTTCACAGTCGAATTGACGCTGCGGAACTTCAAACCCGTTGCCCCGTTTTGCGTCAGGTGGAGTTTTCCGCTTATGCGGCGCGATGACGCGCTTGACCCTGCCAAACTCAAACAGGCAACCGGACGCCCCAAAATTCACACTGTCGAGAAGATTTTGGAATGCCTTGGCACGCGCAAATTGAACACCGTCGCATGGCAAAAAAAGGCAGGTTCCGAAAGGGGTATTCCAAAGACACAGTTTTTCCAGCTTCTTGAGCAAGCGAAAAGGAGGCCCGGACTTACGCAAACCGCTCAGGGTAAATGGTTTTATGAAGCACCAAAGGAAGAAACGCCGTAGTCCCGAAACCCTTTCGGAACTTTCGGGAGTCCCGAAGTCCCGTTATCCTTTAGGATACGGGACTGGGACCAAAAGAGTGCCGAAATTGCCGCCCGCCCCATCACCGCCGCTCGCCAGCAACCGGAGCTTCTATTCGAGCCGTGCCCGCAAGAGCTTGTGACGTATGGCGGCGCGATGCCGTTGGCCGTCCGGGACATCCGCGCCAAAGGCGGACAGGTTTGAGCCGGCTGGTGTCTGCGAATCCGCTGGCCCGCCTGACGGCAGACAGGGTTGGAGAACGCAACTTGCAGAAACTCCGCGCCGGTGGCGCCGGGCCGGAGGGAAAGTTGGCGGATGGATTACCTGCCGGGATTCAAAAGCGACTACCCTTTTCAAATGCAGTCCTGAAAGTGTTACCAGCGCGACTGATCAATCGAACGCCGCATATCCTGGAGGTCCCAGTCCAAGTTCTGCAAGTTCTGATTTAATTGAAAGCTTTCCATTCTCCGGTCAAACGCTTCTTGTTCTCGGTCAGACGCTTCTCGTTCTCGATCAAACGCTTCAATGTTCGCTTCAGCGTCTTCCAGCGCCCATTTCTTCAGCAGCAGCTCATTACCCGGCGGCAGGGGAGCGGTTACAGCCTGAAATGGGTTTGAGGGAGCGACGCTTGGCGGCCCGAAGTTCTTTCTGACATAGTCCATTATTTCGTCCAGAGTCATTGTATCAGGAAATTTAACCGTTCCAAATCCCGGCACCTCTACTTCAACAAACCCTGCTGTTGGCCGAGCCGTTGTTTTGGTCGCCCTTGATTCTGGCACGCGCAATGAATGGGCAAACCCCGATGTTTTGGCTGTCGCTGATTGCTGCGCAACGGTTTTCGCGGGCAAAACAGTACAGCCAGGCAAAAAGAAAATCATTCCAGCAGTGGTAATCCCGGTGAGAAACCACACCGCCCTATCTGTCTTCGAGTTTTCAGAGTTCATGAACCAGTGCTCCAATACGTCCAAGCGCAAGTTAATAATACCCCCCCCCGGCGAATTGCAAGCCAGTTTTGGTGCATTCCGTTTGCCCTCATCCCTCCGGGCCGGACTCCCGCTGCGGCTTCGATCTGTCTGGCAGCGGGGGCACAGGGGCATACCACAATCAATCGTCAACCGGGCCGGGGAGTCTGACCTGCTGCTGGCGGCGTTCAGGCCGGGGCCGCATTGAGCCGGGCAGGGGCCGCCCGTCAAGGGTGCGCTCCTGTTCAGCCAGGGAGCCGCTTGATCTTGCCGCACGTTCTACCGCTTGGTAATCCACCATATCGGCAGACAACAAGGATTCGATCTGCTTGTCCAGCAAGTCCAGTTGCCCGCGTACGCGAGTGAGTCTTTTCGCCACGTAAGCGGGCAGTTGCGGGGTCATTAGCGGAGTTTGCGGCGAACTATCCCCCGCTGGATTTCCGCTGGCGAGCCGCTGGCTTCTCGCTCGGTGCGAGTTAGCGGCCATTTCGCGGGCATTAGCGGCGGTGAAGCGGGCCATGTCAACACAATCGGCCACATCGTTCTTCCTGTCAATCCCTGCGTGCTGGGGTTGAAACATTCCAAAAACCAGGCCCGGTAAAGAAGGGCTTCACGCTGAATCGGGTTTGGCATCGCCCCCCGGCATGGCACGCCGTGGACACGGTCGGGCCGAAACAACGGATGCCTTGCCCGGCCATGCCGCCCGCGCCGCATTCCCGCGACCCGCGACCAAGCCCGCCACAAGCCGCGCCAGCCGCGCACAATGCCCCGCCGCCGCGCTTCTTCATGGCTGGCCGGGTGGAAACCCCGCGCCCGCTGAGATTTCGCCTCTGGCAGGATCAATCTCAATGCCGCTGTTACTTGTATGATGAATAAGGGCCGGGGCGGGCGGCGCTGGCGCGCCGCGCCGCCCCCGCCCCGCATTCCCGGTGCGTCAGGGACGCGCCGCAAGATCAAAGGCAAGCGCGCTTGACCTTGCGTTCAAAAATGGCCCGCCTTCGCACGCACTTGGCCCAGGAGCGGTGTTTCCACAGGTCAGCCGGAAAGACCACCCCGCGCCAGCCGACACAATCCGACACAGAAACCGGCCAGATTCGATTCCGACACAACGGCGACACAGCCCAACCGGCGACACACCGCAACACACATTTTTCTGCCGATAATCGCACAAAGATGCAAGAAAACGCTTGCCAACAAAGGGGAAATGGTGTAGGACTATTAGCAGGTAGAATCAATGGAAGGCAACCATGAGCAACAACGAAAACAGTCAAGAAGCAGGTTCAAGTCCTGCTAAGCGCACCAAGCTCCCCCGGCGCCTCAAACCGCAACCGCTCCAGCGACTTCACCCGCGCCAGCGCCAGAAACCCCATCAGCAAGAGCACCGGCACCACCCCGTAAAAACCCCGGGGCAGTTTAAAACACTCCGCCTGCCAGTGTAACAATCCATTGGCCAGCAACGCCGGCAACGCCCACAACACTCCCCCGCCACTGACATCCCGTCCCGCTTCAAATCGCGCCGGCGCTTCCACCAGCCCGCCAAAGGCCGCCAGCACCCGTTGCTCCACCCGCACACAACCCATCCCCATGTCGGCCTGACTGTCAATGACACTCCGATGGCTTTTGTCCGCGAACGCTTCACTTTTTTTAATGGGCTCGACCAGACGTCCCGCCTGGATGGCTTTGCGCAGCGTGTCGCTTTTGATCCCCAGTTCCTGCGCCACCTGCTTGCGCCCGTGTCCCTGGTGGATCAACTCCTGGGCCTTTTGCAGCACCGCCGGCGTCAGCACCCGCCGTTGGCGTGCCGCCCGTCCCTTGAAAAACCCCGCCGCGCCGCCCTGCCGGTATTGCTTCACATACCGCTTCATGCTGATCGCGCTGATCCCAAAAGCCCGCACGATTTGCGCCTGGGTGCAATTGTCGTTGACCACCAGTTGGCTGGCGAACATCCGAAAGGAGGCCCGGTCGGTCTCCGGGTGCGAAAAAACCGGCATCGGCCCGTTGAAATAATAAACCGTTCCGTCCCTTTTGGCGAAGGACACCAGTTCGTTTATTTCGGTCACGTCGGACGGAAACATCGGCAATAAAGGCTGTGCCATATCACGCTTTCTGATTTTGGCCGCCTGGGCGCGGCCAGCTTGTGCGCGCAAAATGGTATCAGCCTCCAGTCCCAAGAGGAATCAAATCATGGCCGCAGCTTCGGTGTTCTGAAATTTGTCCTGCACCCGCAGATTGCCTTGCTGTAAAAAACGCTTGCTGGGCTTGCGGCCATGCGTTAGCTTGCTTCTGCGGATGGAAAAGCCCAGCCAGGGGGAGATGGAAACCGGCGAAAAAGAAACGATATGCAAACAAAGCATTTAAGCGGCAACGGGCCACTTTCTTTTGACATTGGTATAACGCCTGAAATTCATAAAGACGGTGATTGGTATGTGGCGTTTTGCCCGGAAGTGCCTGAAGCCAACGGACAGGGACGCACGCCTGAAGAGAGCGTGGAAAGTCTGAAGGAAGGCGTTCTTAGCATCATGCAAGACCGGCGAGAAGACGCTGCCACCCGCGCACAACGTGGCGCCAGTGTGTCAGAACCGGCTTGAAACGGCGCGAACTAATCCGGCACTTGGAAGCGCACGGGTGTCCGCTAAAACGCGACGACGGCCCTCACTCAGTTTATTGGAATCCCACCACTGGCAGAACCGAGTCGGTTCCACGCCACACAGAAATCGCAAAATTCACCGCACGGAAAATATGCCGTTGTCTTGGTGTGCCCGCCCCGCGTGATTAGAGCCGCGTTTGCGCGTTCAGGGGCAATTCGCGGGAGCACAGCCTCCAATTCACCGCGCCCGGACGCGCCAGCAAGGCCACGGCAAGCGATTGGACGGCGGACGGTTGGAAGAAGAGGGGACGGGAATCTCAGAACTTGGACTTGGAATGTTCGTGAATCAGCGTGTCCGCGATGTCAATGACGCTAAAAATGGATTGCTGAATGGCGAAAGCCGCCGCGATGGCCAGTCCTTCCACCATGATGGTGACCACAGACACCTGCCAGGCGGCCAGCTCCAGCCCTTTTGCCCAGCTCCAAACAACGGGGGTGAAGGAAATCGTGGATATGATGGAAACCAGAAGGCAAATATTTATGAGAAATCGAATTGCCGGATAAGCGGAATTGGAGCGGATGAGGGCGAGATGGGCTTTGACGCGCTGCCGGGCCGTCACCGTGTTGGGGATGAAAAGCGGGGTTTCCATTTTGCAATGAGGACATTCCAGGCGGGTGCCGGGCTGAAAGCCCTCCGATTCAAATTCAATATGGCCGTTGCAATGCTGGCAGGAACATTTGACATTCATATTTTTCCTTTGGTTGGCTTCGTGTTGGACTATCCACCTGCGGCGCGGCGATGTCCAGCGGCTTATCAGCCGCCGGAATGCAGGGGGCGCATTCCACCCGCCTGCTCATGAGTGTTTTTCTGATGCCCGCGCTTTGCACCCTGGTGGCCCGCCCCGCCAACCGTCTGGAGGTGCAGCCCCTGGCCCGGCGCCTTGTGATCCGGTCACACACCCTTGCCCAATCGTGCTGCGGGTTTTTGCTTGATTTTTACGCGGGGCCGGGGCACCAATATTGTGGTGTCGCATAAGAACTTGCAATTAGCCCCTGTTTTTTCATGAACAACTGTCGCTGCCTCTTCGTTGGCGGGGTGACGGTGTTTTTGTTCTTGACGAACGCTTCGCGCGGAGGGGATTGGCCGCAGTGGCTTGGGCCGCGGCGCGATGGACACGCCGCCGCGGATACTCCTGCCATCGAGAAGCTGGCCCCGGAGTTGAAAGTCGTCTGGCGGAAGAAAATTGGCGGCGGTTTCTCTTCGCCAGTCGTGGCAGGCGGCAAGCTCGTCTTCTTCGACGAGAACGGCCAGGCGGAGGTGGCTCATCTGTTGGACGCCAAGACCGGCGCGGAAATCTGGAGCGCAGCCATCGGCGACGTTTACAAGGATGAATGGGGCGCCGGCCCGCGCAGCACCCCGGCCATGGATGGGGAGGGCGTTTTTGTGCAAACGTGCAAGGGCGAATTTCGCTGCCTCGATCTGGCCAATGGCCGGGTCGTATGGGGGGTCAGTTTTGAGAGGGATTTCGGCGCCAAATTTCTCGGCAGCAGACCCAGCGAAGGCGGCGCGGTCCAGCGCGGCAACAACGGTTCCTCTCTGTTGGACGAGGAGGCCATCATCGTTCCCGTCGGGGCGACCAATGGCGCGACCCTCGTTTGTTTTAGCAAGGGAAACGGCAGGGTGTTGTGGAAAGCGGGGAATGACGAAATGGCGTATTCCTCTCCCGTGGCGGCGACGCTGGCCGGCGTCAAACAAATCGTGGCGTTGACGGCGGATCATCTGATGGGCGTGGAGCGCGAACATGGAACCATCTTGTGGCGCGTGCCGTTTCGGACGGAAGCCAGGCGCCATGCGGCCACGCCGGTAATTTTTGGGGACACGGTTATCGTCAATTCTCATACCTTCGGGCTGGCCGGGACCAAGATCGTCCGGGAGGGCGGGATCATTCGGGCCGTTCCCCTCTGGACGAATCAAGAACTGAAGATCAATCTTTCCACGCCAGTGCGGGTGGGGGATTACCTCTACGGCCAAGGCCCTGGTCAGACCTATTTTTGCGCCGACGCAGGCACGGGCCAGACGAAATGGCAGGCCCCGTGGTTTGGCGCCAAGGGCACGGAAAATTCCTCGACCATCGCCCTCGGGAAAAATCTCCTGGCGCTGACCGACATCGGCGAACTGGTTCTGCTCGCCGCCCAACCCGATCACTACACGGAATTGTCGCGCGTCCAGGTTTGCGGGAAGAACTGGAACTTCCCGGCTTGCGCGGACGGCCGGATTTACGTGCGCGACGCTCGCGAGTTGATTTGCTACGATCTGCGGCCCTGATTCCGGCATCGCCCGTGATCGCCTCATGGCGCGGCCTTCCGGGGCGCTTGGTCCGCTCCGATGACAAAATGGAGGTGTCACCCGCCCCCGGCGGGGCGCTTTGTTGGTTAGTTTTTCGGATTCCCGGCGAGCCGCTCCAGATTGGAAATCCACTGTCCAAAGTGGGGGCATTTTTTGCGCAACATGGGAAGACCAATGGCGGCGGCGGCGGGAGCGCCCACGCGCACTTTGTTCCACTCATAGACCGGCACATGGCGGATGATCCGCCGGCTCGGCGCGGTGGCCGGGCCTTCGTTGATTTCTTCCGGCTCCAAATCCCGCACCTCCCGCTTTAGCGCGGCGACGCCGGTTTCCGAGCCGGTGATTCGTTGCTGGAGCTGTTCCAAGTCACAATAGAGCAGCGCTTCAAACTCGTGGAGTTGGATGAAGGGCACAAATCGGCGGTCGCCCAACTCGGCTTGCAGGGCCGCTTCCAACACCGCCACCCGCTCCAGCGGCAGCTTCTTTTTTTGCGCGTCGGCCCAGCCGGGGAATGCCGCGGGCAGCGCATAGAGGTCCACCATCGTGGTGAAATGGGCTTCCGGATGTTGATCTTGTTTCATCAGGCGGAGCAGGTCACCCCGGATCTTTGCGAAATCCAAAACGCCGCCCCGTTTGCCCAACTTGCGGTTTGTCACCGTCACTCTGGGCCTCACGTCAATCGAATAGCCCGCCAGATGCGGCTTCAACGCCCGGTCCGCGAATTCCCTCTCCGCCTGGCCTTCGACGGTGACGTAAAGGCGGAGCCAGTTCATTACGGCAAACCTCCCAATTCATTCTTCTCCCATAATTGGCCCAAGGTATATTCCTTCAGCCAGCCGGCCAGGCGCGCTGAATCCAGCCGCTCGAACAGGGTTTCCCCGTCCCGATGGTTGACAACGATGACCTGTTCCGGCGTCAACTCATCCACCAGAAGCGAGGACTGCGTGGAAACAATCAATTGCGCGCGGCCGGCCGCCTCATGGAGCAAGCTGGCCAGCAACTTAATGGCAAACGGATGCAACCCAAGCTCCGGCTCGTCAATAATAATGGTTGCGGCCGGATTCGGCTGGAGAAGCAAGGCGGCAAGGCAGATGTAACGCAAGGTCCCGTCGGAAAGCTGGTGTGGATAATAGAGCAAGTTCGAATAGCGGTCCTTCCAGAGCAGTTGCGTCTGGCCCGGCGGCACTTCATTGAGAACGAACGTTCCGAAGAAAGGCGCGACTTGGCGCACCGTTTCCTCAATCTGCGCGTATTGAGCCGGATGCGTCTGCGCCATGCGCATCAGGAACGCGGCCAGATTCGATGCGTTGCCATGCAGGACATCGCAATCCACGGTGTTGCACCTGTCCATGACACGGGCGGACGGAGAAGTGTCGTGAAAATGGTAAACCCGCCAATCTTGGATGCTGCGTATGATTTTACCTGACAAATGAATGCGTTGGATTCCCATCCTCTTTCTCAAGAATAAACGGCTCTCGTTGTGACCCTTGCCGTAGACGTAAAAATGCCGAGGAAACGACGCGGATTCCTGGGCAAAGAAAAGTGAGCGGTCATCCGCCGCCTTGAGAGTGAACCTGTATTCATTATTGCCAAATTTCAAATCCGCGTGGAACTCCGGCGTCACCTTCATCCCGCGAAACAGGAACGTGTCCGCTCCGCCCCGCGCGCTGACATAATTCTGCAACCCTTTGTTCGGATCCATCATCTCCCCCAGCAATTCGAAGAAGCGAATAAAGTTGGTCTTGCCCGAACCATTCGCCCCGATCAGCACATTCAATCCGCGGTTGAGCGGGAACGCGTCCAGCTTGCGAATGGACTTGTAGCCGGCGAGGGTGATCCTCTTCAATGGCCATCTTTCTGGCATGCTCATAAAAAGTGTATATTACTTCCGGCCTGGAAATGCAGTCAAGGCAAGGCTTCGGTAGTGCCGTCATTCAATTGTCGTAGCGTCGGCGCTGTGCTCCGATGCCGGGCCGCAGGCTCGACGCTGCACCAAATTAACGCACTACCGGGCGCTTGCAAAAGGAACGGAGGGCTGCTCCCGGCCAAAAAAACCTCACGGAGGAGGAGGATAGATCGTATGATAGAGGTTGAGCCAGTCCTGAATCTGAGCGGGAGTGAGGCCCGAGGTTGGGAAAGGCTCCGACAGAATATGAGGGAAAGAAATCACCTGCGCATGGCCATCGGCAAAGGTGAAGACCCCGCCCCCATTGTGGCGGATGGTCGGCGAGTTTCTAAAGCCTTCCGGATCCTCCGCCGTGGGACTGTTGTAATTGTCTATGGCAAAGAAGCTGTCGTCCACGGTTGCCACCGATTCGTCCGCAAGAACGGACGCTTGCGACGGGCCGGGGTTTGATATGTCCGTCACCTTCAAAAAGGCTGGGTCGGGGTCAATCAGGCCGTCGTGATCCGCGTAGTTGCCCATCCGGGGCGTCATGGACACGGTCCTGACAATCGAGGACGCGTCCAGACCGCTTTGGGACTTGGGATTAAGGCCTCGGGCGCTGGGACAATGGTAAATGGCAGTGGATTTATTATAGTAAAAAAGAACTCCGCCCTCTATATCCTCCAAGTTGGTGGCGCCCTGGGGAGTCTTCATGTTTCCCGTCACCCAGGCGTCTGTGGAATCCGAGACATCATTGGTCGGCACATAGGACCGGGAATCGTCGGCATACAACTGCCAGCAAAGTTGCAACTGCTTCATGTTGCTCAAGCATTGCGTTTTCTGGGCGGCCTGCTTGGCTTTGGCCAGCGCCGGCAGCAAGAGCGCCGCCAGGATCGCAATGATGATTACCACGACAAGCAATTCAATCAGCGTGAAGGCTGTCTTCCGCCTCTTGAAGCTGAGTTTTGGGCGCAAACAAGGCATGGACATCATGGTCCTCCGTCGTTAAGTGTTCACTGGTTACTGCATGGTAAAATAAGCAAATCTCGTCCCCGATTCAAGCAAAATCAGCGGAAATTTTCCCTTTCCACCGCGCGGATTTGAATTAACTTGCCCCCATGAGTTTGTCCGATGAGATGACGCAGGTGGCCCGGCAAGCCAAAACGGCCTCGCGCCAACTGGCCCGGTTGTCCGCCAGCCAGAAAAACACCTGCCTCCTGGCCATGGCCGACGCCCTGGACCAGAACCGCCCCGCCCTCCAGGAGGCCAACGCCGGCGACATGGAGGCCGCGGCGAAAATGGGCCTCTCCGCCGCCATGCTTGACCGCCTCAAACT
>Ga0326727_10022364_pt1 | contig 12230 bp, 9 predicted proteins | sample MB2enrmetagenome_FD_207643 | JGI IMG/M metagenome (GOLD analysis project Ga0326727, IMG submission 207643) | Lab enriched peat soil microbial communities from McLean, Ithaca, NY, United States - MB29MY | ecosystem: Environmental > Terrestrial > Soil > Wetlands > Peat | place: USA: New York... | reverse complement strand
GACCGGCATCGCCAACGCCATGCTGGATTCGATTCCCATGGTCTGCATTACCGGCAACGTCAGCAGCAAGGTGCTGGGCACCGACGCGTTTCAGGAAGTGGACATCACTGGCGTCACGCTGCCGGTGACCAAGCACAACTTCCTCATCACCCACGCCGAGGACATTGCTCCGGCGATCCGCTACGCCTTCCAGATCGCCAAATCCGCGCGGCCCGGCCCGGTGCTGGTCGACATTACCAAGGACGCGCAGCAGGCTACGGCGATCTTCGACTTCGAGGCCGCCAAGCCGCGCCCGGTTCGTCTGCATCCGATGCGGAAGGTTGAAGAACCCGATCTGGCGAAGGCCGCCGAACTGATCCGCAACGCGAAGCGCCCGGTGATTCTGGCCGGCCACGGCATTATCGAATCCGGCGCCGAGGAGGCTGTGCGCACGCTGGCCGAAAGGGCGCAGATTCCCGTGGCTCTCACGCTGCTGGGCCTTGGCGCCTTCCCGGCCTCTCACCCGCTCAGCCTGGGACTGATGGGCATGCACGGCGAGTCGTGGGTTAACCACGCCATTCAGGAAGCCGACCTGCTGATCGCGTGCGGCATGAGATTCGACGACCGCGTGACCGGGACGACACCGACATACGCCACCAACGCCAAGAAGATTCACATCGACGTGGACCCGGCCGAGATCAACAAGAACATCAAGATCGATATTCCGCTGACCGGCGATCTGCGCGAAGTTCTCGAGCAGTTGCTTCCGCGCATTCCCAGCCACGACGGCGAAGCATGGCTCAAGACGATCAATGACAGCAAGGGCGCTTCAGCCGTGCGCGACATCAAGAACCTTCCCGACGACGGCCATCTCTACGCGGCACAGGTCATCAACGACATCTGGCGCATCACGGACGGCAAGGCCATCGTCGTGACCGACGTGGGCCAGCATCAGATGTGGGCGGCGCAGTACTACCACCACGAGCAGCCGCGCACGCTGATTACCTCTGGCGGGCTGGGAACGATGGGATTCGCGCTGCCGGCGGCCATTGGGGCCAAAACCGCCTGTCCGCAGAAGGAAGTCTGGGTGATCGCCGGCGACGGCGGATTCCAGATGACTTCGGCGGAGTTGTGCACCATCGCGCAGGAAAAGATCAAGATCAACATCGCCATCATCAACAACGGCTTCCTGGGCATGGTTCGCCAGTGGCAGGAGTTCTTCTACGATCGCAACTACGAGGCCACGCCGCTGCTCAGCCCGGATTTCGTCAAGCTGGCCTCGGCGCATGGCATCGAGGGGATTGCGGTTCACACCCGCGCCGAAGTGGCGTCGGCTATCGCGCAGGCGCGCTCGGCGACTGGGGCGTTTTTGCTCAACTTCATGGTCGAACAGGAAGACTCGGTTTACCCAATGATTCCCGTCGGCAACGCGCTGCACGAAATGATTCGCCGCCCCGGCAGAAGCCCGCTGGTGCAATCGCCGGACGACAAGTAAGACAGCTAGCAGCTAACAGCTATCAGCTTACAGTTTGAGAGGCCCGGAGAACGGTAACTGTTTGCTGTCAGCTGTGAGCTGACCACTGGAGGAACCATGCTGCACACATTCATCGCTTACGTGGAAGACAAGCCGGGCGTGCTGACGCGCGTGGCCTCGCTTTTTCGCCGCCTGAACATCAACATTCACTCGCTGACCGTGGGCCACAGCGAGCGGGAGGGGCAGTCGCGCATGACGGTGGTCTGCGACGCCTCGGCAGAGGCCGGACACCGCATCCGGGCCAGCTTGTATAAACTGGAGACTGTTGTCGATGTGGACGACATTGCCCAGGCGCCGTCTGTAACCCGCGAACTGGCGCTCATCAAAGTGGCCGCCACGCCACAGACCCGTTCCCAGATCTTCGAGCTGGTCGAGGTTTTTCGCGCCCGCATCGTGGACCTGGCCAGTGAATCGATGATCATCGAAATGACCGGCGTCGAGAGCAAGATCGAGGGCCTGATCCAGGTGCTCAGCGAGGGAGACGGCCGGATTCTGGAAGTCTGCCGCAGCGGCAAGATGACCATGCGCCGCGGCCACCATACCAGCGGCGTGCTGAAGGCGATGGGCGCGGCCGAGAACGATCAGAACGAATCCGTGGGCGATCCCCAGGAGACTTTTTAACAAGGCGCCGGCGAGACTGCATCACTTCGCGCAGCAAGCGGCCGGCCCAATGAACTGGAATCAACCTTAACCCGCACGCAAAGGAGAACTGAGAAGATTATGGCAACGATGTATTACGACAAGGATGCCGACCTTTCGCTTATCCAGTCAAAGAAAGTGGCAATCATCGGCTACGGCTCGCAGGGCCACGCTCATGCCCTCAACCTCAAGGACTCCGGCGTTCACGTCAAGGTTGGCCTGCAGCCCACCTCGAAGTCCATCGCCAAGGCACAGAAGGCCGGCCTGGAAGTCGTCACGCCCGCCGAAGCCGCCAAGTGGGCCGACGTGGTGATGATCCTCGTCCCCGACCAGACTCAGGCCAAGCTCTACGCCGCCGAGATCGGCCCCAACCTGAAGCCCGGCAGCCTGCTGATGTTCGCCCACGGCTTCAACATCAACTACAAGACGATCGTGCCCCCCAAGAGCGTCGATGTGGGCATGGCAGCACCCAAGGCTCCGGGCCATCGCGTCCGCGAGGTCTTCACCGAAGGCGGCGGCGTACCGGGACTGATCGCCGTGGAGCAGGACGCCACCGGCAACGCGCACGCCCTCTCGCTCAGCTACCTCAAGGGCATCGGCTGCACGCGCGCAGGAGTGATGGAAACCACCTTCAAGGACGAGACCGAAACCGATCTGTTCGGCGAGCAGGCCGTGCTCTGCGGCGGCGTCAGCGCCCTGATCAAGGCGGGCTTTGACACGCTGGTCGAGGCCGGCTATCAGCCGGAGAACGCCTACTTCGAGTGCCTGCATGAGCTGAAGCTGATCGTCGATTTGATCTATCGCGGCGGCCTCTCCTACATGCGCTACTCGATCTCCGACACGGCCGAATGGGGCGACTACGTCTCTGGGCCGCGCGTCATCGGCGACGAGAGCAAGAAGGCCATGAAGCAGATTCTCACCGAAATCCAGGATGGAACCTTCGCGAAGGCCTTTCTTGCCGACCAGAACTCCGGCCGCAAGAAGTTTCTTGCCTACCGCGAAGCCGAGTCCAAGAGCCAGGTTGAAGAAGTGGGCAAGAAGCTCCGCGCCCAGATGCCCTTCATCGATCCGATCACGGTGGAAGAGAGCCGGAAGAACGTGTAGGCGGTCCGTCCGCGCCATACAGAAACGGCCCTGCAAGGAAATCCCTTGCAGGGCCGTTTTATTCCTTAGGCAACCCCTGCCTGCCCGATGCTTGCTCGTTCCTCGATCTTGCGGCAAGGATAAAAAATCACAGACCGCATCACCCAAGAACAGCTTTTCTATTGCGCCTCACGCCAAATCCGGAGGAGAATGGGCGCGAGGCATGCGATGACCCTCCCCATCGAAACCGTCCGCCTCGAAGCACTCAGGAAACTCGCCGCCGAGCGCTTCGGCAATGTCACCTCAGCCGAAGAAAAGGTACTGCAGTGGTCCGCATCGACTGAGGATCTGAGTACGCGCGCATCGAAAGACCGCCCCGCGGTCCGGGCAGCCTTCCTCCGCTGGCTCGTCACCGATGAGGGAGCCTCGCCCCACATCGACCCGCTCGGCCTCCGTGTCGCAAACACGACCGTCACTTCGGCCCTCAACCTGGACTTCTGCAAAGTCGACTTTCCTCTGCTTTTCATGTGCTGCACCCTACAGGACGAGTTATCCCTCAGATCGGCGGAACTGGCAGCCCTCAACCTTTTCAACTGCACGATGGAAAATGGCATCACCGCCGACGGCCTGCGGACGCGAGGAAGCGTTCTGCTGCGCAAACTCGCAGCCAAGGGCGAACTGCGTTTTCTCAACGCGAAGATCGGCAGCGAACTCGACTGCTCCGGCGCAACCCTCACGGCCAGGGGCGACGCACTGAATGTTCAGAATGCATTCATCACCTGCAATGTGTTCCTCAGGAATGCCTCCAGTACAGGCACGATCCGCCTTCTTGGCGCGCAGATCGGGGGCGATCTGGACTGCCGCGACGCGACCCTCACCGCCGCAGGAAACTCTCTGTTCGCAGACGGAGCCCACGTAGCCGGCATCGTCAACCTCAGAGAAAAATTCTCCTCCTCGGGCACGATCCGCTTTCTCAACGCTCAGATCGGCGGCGACCTCGACTGCCGCGGCTCAACCCTCACCGCCAAAGGGATCACCGTCTGGGCGGAAAGGGCCAAGATCGACCACTCCGTCTTTCTCGGATTAGACGGATTCTCCTCCTCGGGAGAGATCCGCATTTTCGGCGCACAAATCGGAGGGGACCTGGACTGCCGCGGCGCAACCTTCACCGGTGAGGGCAATGTACTCAGCGCTGACAGATCCGAAATCAAGGGCACCGTTTTCCTCTCCCAGGGATTCACTTCATCGGGTACGGTCAGACTTACCGGCGCACAGATCGGGGGCGACCTGGATTGCTCGCGCGCAACCCTGACTTGCAAAGGCGACGCACTCCATGCCGACAGAACCAACATCGCCGGTACAGTCTTTCTCAGCCATTCCTTCTCCTCGGGCAGACTCCATTTTCCCGTCGCACTGATCGGCGGTGGCCTCGACTGCTCCGGCACAGTCCTCACCGCCAAGGACGACGCGCTTGTCGCCGACGAAGCAAGGATCGTGGGATACGTTCATTTCAATCAGGGATTCTCCTGCTCGGGCACAATCCGCCTCCCCGGCACGCAGATCGACGGCGATCTCGATTGCACCGGCGCAACTCTTACCGCCGCAGGCGATGCCCTCAATGCGGAGGATGCAAGAATCACCCGCAACGTGTCGCTCAGAAAGATGTTGAGCACCGGTACAATCAGCCTTCTTGGCACGCAAATCGGAGGCGACCTGGACTGCCTGGGCGCGACCCTCAGAGCCAAAGGCGCCGCACTCATTGCGGATAGAACCAACGTCGCCGGCGGGGTCTTTTTCATATCGAAGTTCTGCTCATCCGGCGAGATCCGCATGCTCGGCGCGCAGATCGGAGGCGACCTCAACTGCTCGGGCGCAACCCTCACGGCCATAGAAAACGTCCTCTATGCAGACGGAGCCAGAATTACCGGCACTGTCTACTTCGTTGCAGGATTCTCTTCGGCCGGCACAATCCGCCTGCCTTATGCCGAGATCGGCGGAAATCTTGACTGCTCAGGCGCGACCCTCACGGCGAAGCAGAACACCCTATACGCCGACGGAGCAAAAATCGGGCACTCCGTTTTTCTCCGGGATGGATTCTCATCTTCCACCACCGTCCGGTTTGACGGCGCCAGAATTGGCGGCGACCTCGACTGCTCAGGCGCGATGATCGGCCGTTTGGAATGCGTGGGGACGCAAGCCGGCGGCGATTTGAAGTGGACGGGAATCCGGCGGCCGGAGGTTGCAAACCTCGATCTCTCCAACGCGAGCTTCACAAGGCTCGTGGACGATCGCGCAAGCTGGCCTTTAAAGGGGCATCTGCATCTGAATGGATTCGTTTACCAGAGCCTGGATCCGCAGGGGCCTGCTGCTGCCCCGGAGAATGTCGCGAAGGACCGCACGGATTGGCTGAAACAACAGCCGGACACGGAATTGAGTAAGCCCCAACCCTGGATGCAGGTTGCCAAGATGCTCGAGTCAAGCGGGAATCCTGACGGAGCCAAGCAGGTCATTTACGAGTTCCGACTCCAGCAGGACAGGGCGGCATACCCACCGCTCCACCTTGCGATCAAAGGGTTCGACTGGGTGGAAGAACAGCCGCTTCATGTTTCCTACCCCATTCTTCTGCTCTGGCTGCTTGGCTCCGCAGTCTTCTGGCGCGCACGGCGCATGAAGGCCATGGTCCCCACGGACGAACACGCCTGCGAGGAGTTCCGAAAGTCCGGGGAGGCTCCTGACCAATACGTTCCGTTCAATCCGGCGATGTATGCACTGGAAAATGTCCTTCCCGTGGTGAGACTCGGTCAAGACGACGCGTGGGGCCCGAATCCGGACGCAAGACCCGCAAGCTGGTTTCCCCGCCGGAAATACATGGCCTGGACGCGCTGGCTCCCCAGCATGAATTACCGGTGGCTGGCAATCCTTCGCTGGACGCTGATCTTGCTGGGCTGGGCCCTGGCCCTGATCCTCGCCGCCGCCATCAGCGAACGCTTCAAGCATTAATTGCGCAAGGCATTTAGGCTTCCGGGTAGCGCAATCATCTTGGCACGGACCACGAATCGGGCAAGAAACTGTTTTTGAACGGGCAAAAAATAACCTCCGAAGGGCCATCTCTCTTCGGAGGCGCTTGCATCTTATCAATATGGACGGGAACCAGTAGCCGGCGCTGGAGGTCGGTAGCGCGCGGCTACTGGTGTCCCTATACAAACGAAGATAGCAGCGGCTTCCCCTTTCCACGGCTACTTCGTGTCGCCCGGCTCCAAGAGAACGCAGATACACGCCCTCCGAACCATGTTGACAAGTGGAGTGTCGCTTAGGTATGTGAAAATGGTCCGTGACGGTCGTCACAGTGCCATGTAACGGCTTTCAATAAGAGATGTGCAAAATCAGGACGAAATCTCCGCCGGCGATTCTGAATATACTTGCGCCGGAACTCCCGCTGTTCCTTGCCCAAGAAGCTGTTTTCCCGGCATCCGCTGAAGAGAGATTGACAAAGCGCGTCCAGCCTTTGAGAATCGGAGTTTCAGTTCACTTCGAGGCATATCTTCCAATGAAAGCTCTTTTGACGACGAATTTGGGCGTAACGCACTTGCTTGGCCGGGGCAAGGTGCGCGACCTGTATGCGGTAGACGACGCGCTTCTGCTGGTGGCCACAGATCGTATTTCGGCCTTTGATCATGTACTGGGAACCGGCATTCCGGGCAAGGGCAAGATCCTGACGCAGATCTCCCTGTTCTGGTTTGACCTGTTGAAGGATTTGGTTCCCAATCATCTGATCACGGCCGAGGTGAGCGAATTCCCCGCTTCGCTGCAGCCCTATGCCGATCAGTTGGAAGGCCGCTCGATGCTGGTGAAGCGGGCCAAGATGTTCCCCGTGGAGTGTGTCGTGCGCGGCTACCTGACTGGGTCCGGATTGAAGGAGTACCGGGCAAGCGGGACTGTCTGCGGGATTCCGCTGCCCACGGACCTGGTGGACGGATCGCGGCTGCCTGATCCCTTGTACACGCCCTCTACCAAGGGAGAGGCCGGAACTCACGACGAGAACATCGGCTATGAAGCAACCGAGGCTCTGGTAGGCGAGGCCGATGCAGCGGAGCTGCGCCGGCTGACGCTGGCCATTTACAAAAAGGCAGCCCTGCACGCGGAGTCATGCGGGCTGATTCTGGCCGACACGAAATTCGAGTTTGGCAGGACTTCAGAAGGAATGATTCTGGCCGATGAAGTACTGACGCCTGATTCTTCGCGCTTCTGGGACGCCGCAGCGTGGAAGCCGGGCGGGGCGCAGCCTTCGTTCGACAAACAGTTTGTGCGCGATTATCTTGAGTCGATCCACTGGAACAAACAGGCGCCCGCGCCAGGGCTGCCAGACGAGGTGGTGGAGCGCACGCAGGCCAAGTATCTCGAGGCTTTCCGCCGTCTGACGGGACGGGATCTGAATTTGCAGGATTGATGCTGGGCTTGCTGCAAGGCCTGAACGGAGCACGGCATGGCGATGGTGGACTGGGCTATTGTGCTGATCATATTGTTGGCGGCACTGGGAGGCATGTCCCAAGGATTTTTCCGCGCGGCCTTTTCGCTGGCCGGCCTTGTTCTGGGCCTGGCGGCAGCAGCCTGGAACTACACTTGGATCGCAAAGGCTGTTTTGCCGGTGGTGCGTTTCGAGTCGCTAGCCAACGCGATCGGGTTTGTGCTGATTGCGCTTTTTGTCATGGCATTGGCTGGATTGGCCGGCAAGATATTGACGAAGACCGTGCATGGGATGGGTCTTGGTTGCGTCAACAAAGTGGCGGGAGCGGCCTTTGGCTTGTTGCAGGGCGCGCTGCTCGTGATCCTGATGATTCTGGTAACCATAGCTTTCTTCCCGAGGGAGCACTGGCTGGCAGAGGCCAGGCTGCCCAAGCTGTTTTTCGGGGCATGCCACCTGAGCACGCACATGAGCCCGGCAGATCTGGCCCAGCGGGTTCAGCACGGGCTCAGGATGCTGGAAGAAGAGTCGCCCCAATGGCTGCATCCGGGCAACGTCGCGGGCGGCGGCAGAGTGTGATTTGAAAACAAGACACGATCGCAAGAAATATGGCAAGCTAGTAGAGTAAGCAGAGGTGAACGTGAGACGAGAACTGGACAGCCTGGTGACGCAAATGCATTCGAGCGGCGTCCGCTACGAGGAAGCCGTACACGAGTTCAAGAAGCAGTATCTGCGCGAAGTTTTGATCGCGCACCGGGGGAACCAGTGCAAGGCGGCCGAAGAGCTGGGGATGCACCGCAACACGCTGAGCCGCACCATGGCGGATCTGGGACTGAGCCTGGCCGAAGTGCGCGCGGGCCTCAAGCGTCCGCCCCGCAGCGAACGCCCTGTGTTTAGCGCCGTGCGCCAGATCTATCGCCAGGGCTAAGCTCGCGACTTCCTTGAAAGAACGCGATGCGATTCCAGACGAAATTTGATTCTTGGCTGGTTGGCGTTCTGTTTCTTTCCGCCGGCATCAGCTGCTTCGTGGTTCCGGCGGCGTCTTTTCACACCCTAGGCGCAAACTGGTTTCCTATCCTGCTGACTATTTTTTGCTGGGCGATCTGGCTGCTCGCGCTCGCGTGCACGCTGCCGCAATATTACGAAATCCGCGACGATGGCTTGTTCATTCGCCAGGGCTGGAAAAAGGTGCTGATTCCCTACCCTTCTCTCACGGAAGTAAAATCGTGGCGGTCTTGTCTCAGCGCTGCGGTCTTCTCGACGGATCGGATTGTTGTCTCTGCCGGCGCATGCAAGAGCTTTGTGATTGCCGTGGTGGAAAAGGAACATTTTCTGGCCGAGCTTTCCTCGCGATGCCCCCAGTTGAAAATGAAGAACACCGGCTCCGGGTTGTCTCTTCAGCGGGCGAGTTTCTGATTTTTTGCTCTCTCAAGCAGATTCAGCCCATCGAACGTCCTGTATATGCCGTCTAACGACAAGCCTGAACATTAAACTGAAGATATGGAAACCACCCCGCCGAGCCCCGAAGCAACCACTCATGCGGCGCGCATTCAAGCTGCGCTAACTCAGCCCGCGCGCGTACACCTGGAGCCGGGCTTCGCCTGGGATGGGCAGGACGCCTATCTGTTTGACATCGATGGCACGCTGCTGCGCGACCCCAACCGCATCCATTTCAATTCCTTCGCCTCCAGCATTCAGCGGGTCACGGGCTTTGAAGTTTCGCTGGACGGCGTTCCCATCCACGGCAGCACGGATACGGCGATTCTGCGCGATGCCTGCCGCCAGGCGGGAATTCCGGCCGAGGTTCTAAAGCCGCAGGTGGAGGCGATTCTGGAGGCCATGTGCCAGCGGGTCGCCGAACAGCGGCACGAGCTGAAACTGAGGCTGATGCCGGGCGTGAAAGACGCTCTGCGCCACCTGGCACAGAAGGGAGCATTGCTGGGCGTGGCCACCGGCAATCTGGAGACGATCGGCTGGATCAAGATTGAAGAGGCCGGGCTGCGCGAGTGGTTCCGCTTTGGCGGCTTCAGCGATCACTTCCCCGTTCGCGCCGAGTTAATTGGCAACGCCGCGCGCAAGGCCAGAGAGCTGGCCGGGGCCGATGCCCGCGTTTGCGTGGTCGGCGATACGCCGCGCGACATCGAGGCGGCACGCGCCAATTCCCTGCCGGTGATTGCCGTTGCAACAGGCAATTTCAGCTTTGATACTCTTCTCGAGCTGCGGCCGGAGGTCTGCGCTTCGTCGCTGGCCGATCTGCTCGCGCAGACTCAGGTGATGCCGTGAGAACGCGCGAATTGCACGCAAGCCTCCGGGCCAAGCCGGCGTTCAGACGCTGGACGAGATTCTGCGCGGCTCAACTGCTGCTGGCGTCTCTTCCCGGCGCAAGCCTGGCCTGGGCGGCGGATTCTCCCGCGCAGAGTCCGGCCGCGCAGAACGCGGCAACAACGGCAGTTCCTTCGGAAAGCCAGGCATCCACGGCAAAGCCGGCCCAAAACGCCGAGCGGGTTCAGGGAGCATTGCCGACCAAGCCGGTGCGCAACTCCGACCGGCGACGGGCAGCCAAGCTCTATCTTGCGGCCAGCAAGCTCTTCGAGAGGGAGTTGTTTGAAGAGGCCATGCGCGACTATGAGCGAGCAGCCACGCTTGACCCCGGCAATGCCGATTACCCGCTGGCGGCAAGCGTGGCCCGCAATCACTTGGTGATGGCGCTGATTCAGGCCGCGGCCAAGGACAGGATGCGCGGCGATGAGCCGGCGGCGCGCGCAGCCCTGGCCCACGCGCTGGAGCTGGACCCCAAGAACCTCCAGGTGAGCCAGCACTTGTATGAACTGGGAGACGATGCTCTGCTGGGGCAGTCAAAGCCCCTCTACGAACAGGGCGCGGAGACGGCCGGCGAAGGAACAGAATTGGCGCCAGCGAGTGGTGTGCACAGTTTTCACCTGCACACCAGCCAGCGCCAGATATTCGACCCGGTCTTCAAGTCCTACGGAATCCAGGCCACCATGGACGAGAGCGTCCCCGCACTACCAGCCCGTCTGGATGTGGAGAACGCCAGCTTTGAGACGGTCGCGCGGCTGCTGGAACTGGTGACAAAAGCCTTCTACGTTCCGCTTGACGCGCACCGCGTGCTGGTGGTCCGCGACACGGCTGAAAACCGCCAGCGGTTTCTGCGCCTGGAACTGGAGACAATCTACCTTCCGGGATTGAGTTCGACGGAGCTGACCGATGTAAGCAACCTGGCCAAGAACGTTTTTGACGCGCAGCAGGCCGTGGCGGATGCCACATCCGGGACGATCACCATTCGGGCGCCGGAGAAGACGCTGAACGCCTTCAACGCGACGATGCGCGAACTGCTCGACGGCCGGAGCCAGGTACTGCTGGACGTGCGCATGATCGAACTGGCGCACACCAACGCGCGCAACACCGGAGCCCAGTTGCCGCAGAGCATGGGAGTCTTCAATGTTGCCGCAGAGGCGGAATCCGTTTTCAATGCCAACCAGAGCGCGATCCAGCAGATCATCTCCTCCGGACTGGCCGCGCCCACAGATTTCATGGCGATTCTCGCCATCCTGGTGGCTTCCGGCCAGGTTACGAACTCCCCGCTCACGAGCGGTTTCGCCACCTTTGGCGGCTCTCTCACCAATTGCACGAACGGCGTATTCTCCTGCAGCGGGGCTCTAACGACATTTGGCCTGGCACCGGGCACGACCACGGCCAACCTGAATCTGAACTCCTCCGAGTCGCGTGAGCTGGATCAGATTCAGTTGCGGCTGGGCGACGGCGAGGCCGCAACCCTGCGCTCTGGCATGAAGTATCCCATCCAGACCTCTTCCTATTCGAGCCTGGGGGCGAGCGCATCCAGCATCGCCGGCCTGACCGGCGCGGGCAACTCCAGCAGCCTGTCGTCGCTGCTGGCCTCCTACGCCAGCAGCGTGCCGAATATCCCGCAGGTTGAGTACCAGGACCTGGGCCTGACCCTGAAGGCGACCCCCAAGGTGATGCGCAACGACGAGGTTGCGCTCACGATCGACATGAAGATCGATGCCCTGGCCGGAACGTCGATCAACGGCAATCCGATTCTCAACAATCGCGCTTATTCCGGGGTGGTAACGCTGAAACAGGGCGAGGCGGTGGTGGTGGTCAGCGACATGGACAAGTCGGAGAGCCGCTCGGTGAGCGGCATGCCAGGATTCAGCGAGATTCCGGGAATGAACGATCTGACCGACAAGGATACCGCGAAGGACTATGCGACTCTTCTAATTGTGATGACGCCCCATGTGGTCCGCGGCATCCAGGCGGCCGGCCACTCGCCGATGATGCGGATCGAGCGCGGGCAAAAAGCGCGTTAGAGCCTGATCACAGTTGCTCCAGGGTGGAATTCGCGGTTTCCCACCCATTTCACAAAGGACGTGAAATGAATGGGGCACTGAGCACGTCGGCAAGTTAGCGAGTCAGCGTCGGCGAATCAGTCAGATAACTTGCGGCATCAACAAATCACAAACTCCCGAAACGCAACAAGGGCAGACGGGATTG
>Ga0326727_10022363_pt1 | contig 12230 bp, 15 predicted proteins | sample MB2enrmetagenome_FD_207643 | JGI IMG/M metagenome (GOLD analysis project Ga0326727, IMG submission 207643) | Lab enriched peat soil microbial communities from McLean, Ithaca, NY, United States - MB29MY | ecosystem: Environmental > Terrestrial > Soil > Wetlands > Peat | place: USA: New York... | reverse complement strand
AAGAGTGATGAGTGAAGAGAGAGGAAATTGCCAATTGTCGATTTTCGATTGAAAGCCGTCAGCTCTCGGTTTTATGTAGCGCCGGGCTTAGGGTTTTCGAGTTTATAAGTTGTGGGAGAACCCCCCTTCCCTCTCCCTTGGGGAGAGGGTACCTGAGGGACGAGGGGGGGTGAGGGGTCACTTTCACGCTCAAGGCGACGGAGGAATTTACAACTTAGGATTTCAAAAACCATCAGCCCGGCACTCCCCTAATCTCGGGTGTAGGGCCGGGCTTCAGCGCGGCAGGTGTCGCCCTGAAGGACGGCGTTACGTTCAGGTACTGCCCTCCCGACCTTGTTGGGACAGGTTCCGGACGGCGCTGCGTTCAAATGAGAACAGAGCCAACTTCAGCCGAAAATTAACAAATGAAGACAAGAAAACCTCGCATGGCACAAATCGGCAATCGGCAATCGTCAATTGCCCATCGCCCATCGGCAATCGGCAATCGAAAATCGGCAATTGTCCGGCTTAAGGGTATTTCATGAAAGACATTTCGCTCCTGTCGCCTTACTTCCGGCGCTTGGAGAGCCTCTCCACGGCGCGTTGGTATGGCCGGGTCACCAAGGCGGTGGGCCACATTGTGGAGTCGGAGGGGCCGTTCTGCTCGCTGGGCGAGTGCTGCGAGATTATTGGGCCCACGGGCGAACCCCATGCGGGAGAGGTGGTGGGTTTCCGCGGCAGCACGGTCCTCTCGATGCCCCTGGAAAGGCTGAATGGCATTCGCTATGGCGACCGCATTGTTACCTGGGGCGCCAAGCCGACCCTGCGGGTGGGTGAGGATTTACTGAGCCGGGTGATTGATGGGCAGGGCAAGCCTCTGGACTCGCGGTCGGACTACACGGCCCGCGAGGACTGGCCGCTCCACTCCCTCGGACCCTTGCCTTTGGAGCGCCAGTCGATTCGCGAGCCTTTGGGCTGCGGGGTGCGCGCCATCGACGCTTTTATCACCTGCGGCCGCGGGCAGAGGGTGGGCGTTTTCGGCGGCAGCGGGGTGGGGAAGAGCACATTGCTGGGATTGATGGCCCGTGGCAGCGCCGCCGACGTGACGGTGATGGCGCTGGTGGGAGAGCGCGGCCGCGAGGTGCGAGAGTTCCTGGAAGGAACCCTGGGGGAGGAAGGCCGGCGGCGCTCGGTGGTGGTGGTGTCAACCTCGGACCAGTCGCCTCTGCTGAGAATCCGCGCGGCGCTGGTGGCCACCACCGTCTCTGAATACTTCGCCATGAAGGGTAAAAACGTCCTGCTCGTCGTCGATTCCCTGACGCGCTTTGCCATGGCGCAACGCGAAATCGGCTTGGCGGCGGGTGAGCCTCCCACGGCCAAGGGCTATACGCCGTCGGTCTTCACCTTGTTGGCGCAGCTCATTGAAAGGGCCGGGCACTTCAACGGCGGCAGCATCACCGCCTTTTACACCGTGCTGATGGAAGGGGACGACCAGCAGGACCCCCTGGTGGATGCCGTCCGAGCGTTGCTGGACGGCCACATCGTTCTCGATCGCCGCCTCAGCACCCAGAACCACTACCCGCCCATTTCCATTCTCGACAGCCTCAGCCGATTGATGCCGTCGGTTTGCACTCCCGAGCACCTGGAAAAGGCGCGCCGGCTGCGCAAACTCCTGGCCGCCTACAGCGCCTCCGAAGATTTGATTCGCGTGGGCGCCTACCAAAAGGGCCTTGACCCGGTCCTGGACCAGGCCATTGAGGTCAACCCGGCGGTCACCAAATTCCTGCAGCAGCGAGGCGATGAAAAAGCCCCCCTGCCCAGCACCCTGGCCGCCCTCAAAGCGCTGCCCGGGTGAGAATCTTGAATTTTGAATCTTGAATTTTGAATTAAGGCCGGTGAGCGATTTTAGATTTTGGATTGGACAAACCGGGAGGGGCGATTTTGGATTGAGCAACCGGGAAAGTGCGGTCTTGAATTTTGAATCTTGAATTTTGAATCAGGCCGGATGACCGATTTTGGATATCGGATTACGTCGTAGCGCCGGGCTTTAGCCCGGCACTGGAGTTTCCACATTTACCCCCGGGCATTAGCCCGGCACGTGCCGCCTCGATGATGTCGAGGAGAACAATTTTGGATTTTGGATTGGACAAACCGGGAGGGGCGATTTTGGATTGAGCAACCGGGGAAGTGCGGTCTTGAATTTTGAATCTTGAATTTTGAATTAAGTCCGATGCCCTTCCGCTTCTCCTTACAAGCCGTGCTCCGTTGTCGCGAGAGTTTCGAGCGGCGCGAGCGCCAACGCCTGCAGATCATCATCCGCGAGGTGGTGAAGGCGCGCCAGCAATGGGAGCAGGCGAAGTTGGACCGGACCAATGCCCTGGGGCAATTCCAGAAGAAACTCCACCAGGGGATGACGGCAATGGAAATGCAATTTGAGCTGGCCTGCGACCGCACCCGCATCCGGCGAATCGCCGCGCTGAACGACCAGGTGACCAAGCTCGAGGACCTGCGGCGGCGTCAACTGGAAGTCTTCCGCAAAGCCCAGCAGGAGCGCAAAATTCTGGAAAACCTCCGCGACCGCCAGCTTGACGCCTATCGCCTGGTCCAGTCCCGGCGCGAGCAACAGCAGATGGACGACCGGTTTCTCATCACGCACGCGGGGCAGGCAGCCCGCCCGTAGCGGCGGGCTTACAGTTGATCGAAAGTTGAGAATCAATAGTTCAGAGTCGACAGTCGAAAGTCGAAGGCTAACAGGCAAGGCGTTTTCGGCTCTGACTGTGAACTGTAAACTCTGAACTGTGAACTCTTCAGGAAGTCGACAGTCGAAAGTCGAAGGCTAACAGGCAAGGCGTTTTCGGCTCTGACTGTGAACTGTAAACCGTGAACTGTGAACTCTTTGGTACAGTTGACAGTCGACAGTTTACCGTCAAAGCGTTGAAGTAGCGGCGGGTTTACCCCGCCATTTCCCGGTGGCGAGTCCACCTGGCCATTTGCCTGTGGCGAGTTTACCCCGCCATGTGGCGAGGCCGTCTCGCCACCAGGCAATGGCGGCGTAAAGCCGCCTGTACGATGGCGTTTTTCGGTGACATCCGCAAACGCCGCAATCCGCCTGCGCGCGCCCCCTTCCGCCTTCTATTTCCTTACTCCCGGCCCCTGAATCTCGAATCCCAGTCCCCGTCTGCCCTTTCTTGAATCTTGAATTTTGAATCTCGAATCCTCGTCCCCGCTCCCTCTTCTTGAATCTTGAATTTTGAATCTGGAATCCTCGTCACCGTGTCCCGCCTCCCGCATCCTGTCTCCTGCCTTCTGACTCCTGAATTTGAAACATTCCCTCATGCCGAAGCTCGAATCTGCCGATAGTTATTAGTGTTGGAACAGTCAGAGCCAGGTGTAAGCCCATGCCATATATTTTGATGATTCGCGAGCGCCACTACTCTTGGGGCGGCCGGGGACCGATTGCCATGACCTTTCCGACCGAGGAAGCAGCCTAGGCTGAACTCCTCGACTACGTCCGGGAGGATTGGGACGGCGACGATCCTCCCGAGGATGAGGATAAACGCGCCGAGCTCGCGGGCTCTCTGCTGGAGAGTCTGGATGGCGCCCCTGAAGATCCCACCGCCGTGGAAGCCGCCTGGAGTCAGGAAATCGCCCGCCGAATTGAGGACCTCGATTCCGGCAAAGCCCAAACCGTTCCCTGGGAAGAGGTCCGTCAGCGCATTTCGTCCAAATGACCAGCAACCGATTTGTTGTTATCGGCGGCCCTTGAGAGGGTTGGTCATGACGCCAGAAATTTGGGTAGTGTCTTAATTTCAGATGTAGCGCCGGCGTCGAGCCGGCACCGGGCCGCCAAGATGGCGGCGGTACGTTCAAATTTGGACACTGCCGAGATTTGACTATGGTCGCGGACCATGGTAAAAGATGGGAGGAAGGATTAACCCTACGATCATGGAAGAGATCGCCATATCGAAATTCAAAGCCACCTGCCTCGCTGCCCTTGAGCGCGTCCGCAAAACACGCCGGCCGATTCGCGTCACTAGATTTGGGGAGCCGGTCGCGGAAGTCGTCCCCGCGGCGCCCAAGGCCAAAAAGAAACACTGGCTCGGCTGCATGGCGGGCACGATCCGGATCGAGGGTGATATCGTTGCTCCCGCCAGTGACGAAAAGGATTGGGAAGTCCTGAACTCGTGAAGCTACTTCTCGACACGCACATTTGGATTTGGAGTGTCGGCGACAAGGCCCGACTGCGGCCCCGTGTTCTCAAGGCGCTGGGAAATCCGGCGAACGAACTGTGGCTTTCCCCCATCAGCGTTTGGGAGCTTATGATCCTGGTGGAGAAAGGCCGCCTCGTCCTGAATGTGGACGTCGAAGAATGGATTGGCCAGGCGCTTAAGGCCGCCCCGCTCCACGAAGCACCGCTCACTACGGAGGTGGCTCTCGCCACCCGCGCAATCCGCCTGTCTTACCCCGATCCCGCGGACGCCTTTCTCGCGGCCACGGCCAAGGTGTTCGACCTTACCCTCGTGACCTCCGACGCTCGCCTGATTGCCACCAAGGGACTATCCATACTGTCCAACCGTTGAGGGAAGCCGGTAGCACCCATCTACCGTCTGCGGTGTACTGCGTCCCGGCTTCTGCCCACTGCCTTCTGACTCCTGAATTTGAAACATTCCCTCATGCCGAAGCTCGAATCTGCCGATAGTTACTGGTGTTGGAACAATCAGAGCAAGGTGTGGGTCCATGCCATATGTTTTGATGATTCGCGAGCGCCATTACTCTTGGGGTGGCCGGGGACCGATTGCCATGAGCTTTCCCACCGAGGAAGCCGCCAAGGCTGAACTTCTCGACTACGTCCGGGAGCATTGGGACTGGGACGATCCTCCCGAGGATGAGGATGACCTCATCGAGGAGTACTTTGACGGCGTCCACGAAGAGTACGACATCGCAGAGATAGCCTGAACTACGGGAACTTCCGACCGGAGAGATTTGTCAGTGGGCAGGCGAGCCCGCGTCAACGCGAAGAACATTCGGGATGGCGCTCAACAGCCGTTCAGTAACCCTTCGGGTTCAAGCAACGCGTAGCACATTCCGCCGCCTGCCCGCTGTCCAAATGGAGGAGAATATGGCGGGAGCCTTTACGTTCAATCCCCGCGAAGTACGGCGGCTGGTCGAGCACGCGAAAGCGGCGCCCAGGCACGGCGAAACCTTCGAGCAGCTTTATGAGAAGTTCGGCGAGCGCTGGAATGAAGTCACCCCGGAAGAAAAAACCGAATGGGAAATAACCATCCCCACCGGGCTGTGCATTGGGAATTGAAGGGAAACGCTCCGTGGCCCTTGCACCGGGAAACAGCGGCGGCATGGCTGGCGGGGTGGAATCCCGTTGACCGGAACGCCGCATTCAATCTTTTGGTTGAACCGCAACCTTATTAAGGCCTTTCGTTAAGTAGCGTTTCTGCCAAAATCCCCGATATGAAGACAGAATTGTCCCCCCCCAGCGGGTTTACTCTGCGGGTTTTTGCTATCCGCTGCAAATGCCAGGCCCGTAGTTTACCTCGGTGTCAATTCCACTTCCCTACCGTAGAATCAGTTCGTGCCAAATGTAAAAACTCTACTCGGAAAACGTGTGGCTCTTCTTAGACGATCTGCCGGGCTAACACAGGAACAGTTCGCCGAGAGGACTGGATATTCCGTCGATTTCATAGGACTGGTTGAACGTGGGATAAACTCACCTGCGGTGGAGAGGTTAGAGGGCCTCGCCGACGTGCTTGGAGTTGAGGTGATGGATCTATTCGATTTCAAGGCAATTACTTCGGGGCTCGCCCCGCAAGAGAAAGTCCTGGGACGCAGACTACGCCCAGAAAGAAAGAAATCTAAAAGCTCAGCGAAAAAGCGCAATCTGTAGCGGCTCAGCTTGTGACCGCCAAGATGAATGGTCGGTACCGACGTACCGGCTCAGCCTTTTGGAATCGGATGAGGGCCGGAGCTTGCCCTCGTCAAAACCGATAATGTGTCTTGCGATGACCTCTCCAAAAAGGCACGGCACGGCGTTCCCAATTTGCCTGTACTTGTCGGCCAATTTGCCTTCGACGATGTAGTCAGGTGGGAAGGTCTGAACTGCAAGGTACTCTTGGACGGAGAGCGGTCGTAGCTCTACCGGGTGGCAGAGGTCTGTGGCGGGCATTGTTGGAGAGGTCACGAGCGTTGGGGAAGGTTTGTCCCATGCGAGGCGCCGATAGAACCCGGTCTTTCCACCGCCGGCGTACCAACTGGCTCCCATGGCTTCCTGTTGAATGTCCGGCGGAAGGCCCCGCCAATTCTGGCCCTCCCTTAGCATCCGGTAGAATCTGAGTCTTGACTCGGAAAAGCGTGCGGCCTCACAGCCCTTCGATTCAAGACGGGCGACGGCTTCTCTGAATGTAACCCAAGGTTTAAGCCCATTCAGTGCCTTTTGGTCGTGTGTGGGATGCATGAACGGTACTTCCTTGCCATCGCGCGACGCGAAGAAAATGAGCCGTTCGCGAATCTGCGGGATGCCGAAGTTAGCTGTGTTGTACAGTGTAAAGGTGGTTTTGTATCCCGCCCCCTCCAATTGTCTTAGAATGTGTAGCAAAGCGCCCCCAGGCTTCTCATCATCTGAGAGAGGCGGAAATCCGTTGCCACGCTCGTTGTGTGGCCGGTGTGCGAGGGGGGCTGAGAGCAAGCCTCGGACGTTTTCGAAAATCGCAAATTTTGGTTTGAGCCCGAGAACAAGGTCGATGAAGTGTAGGAAGACATTCCCCCGCTCATCATTGAGCCCCAAACGTTTTCCCGCAGTGGAGAACGCCTGGCAGGGTGGCCCGCCTACAACCGCGAACACCTCGCCGGGGGCTATCCCGACGTCTTTGCAAAGGCGCGTTGGGCTGATTTCCCTGATGTCACAATCATATAGGCGGGGACGAGATGCGCCGAATACGCTGCCCGCGTTCGCTTCGATGGTCCTGCAGGTGATGGGATCGATCTCGTTGACGGCGAGGCAACGGAGTCCTGCCCTTTCAAGTCCTATGTCGAGACCTAGTGCCCCCGAGAAGAAGGAGATATACTTTCGCTCTTGGGTCTTTGGTTTCCCACGTTCACTTGTTCGGACGTCATTTTTTCTCTGCACCAATGGAACGGATCCTCAAGACGAAGCTAAAAGGCGGCCGCTTTGAAGACGTAAGCGAGACCCGATCTCGTATTATGTCGTCGATTCGCGGCAAACGCAACAGGACGACCGAACTGGCTCTCCGACTTGCCTTGGTGAGAAGCCATGTTCGCGGATGGAGGCTCCACCCCAGTGACGTCCTAGGGCATCCTGACTTCTACTTCCCGACGCAAAGGACGGCCATTTTTGTTGATGGTTGTTTCTGGCATGGCTGCCCCCTCTGTGGGCATTTACCCAAGACGAGAACACGTTTCTGGGAAGCCAAGATTACACGTAATAGACAGCGCGACAGTCGCACGAAGAAGATTTTGACAATGTCAGGATTTACAGTCCTCAGGGTTTGGGAGCACCAACTAAAGACACCCCAAGGGATGACCAGAGCAATATCCACCATCTGCCGAGCCGTCAGAATCGGACGACGGGGATGGCGCCCACGCCCAAAGTGATCCTGCGCACTCTATCGGCAAGTGACACATTGTTCCCCGTAGTTTGGCTCGGTGTCATTTATCGGTGGGGTCATTTACCCTATCGGCACTGTGCCCACACTTCAGAAAACCACAATCATTAACGTCGCACAAAAGATTGCCGTTGAGCTTGGATATGACTGGGACGGCCGGCTCGAAAAGATCCTGTCGTTTTGTATAGACCACCCTGCCCTATTAAACAAGCGGGAAAAAATCGAGAATGCATCATCACCCCATGCCCTTGCACCGCATTTAACGAAATACGTACGAGAATATTACATTGAACGTGACCGCAAGATCGAGCTGAACGCGGTGCTCACGACATCCGACGATGCACTCGATATAGTGCTCCAATCCTTCGCAGGCTATGCAAATAGTGATCTAAAGAGAGTCAGCATGCATCATCGGGTCTCGATGGCCGCTGAGAACATTCTTGGAGAATTGTTGGAACGCTATGTGGCATCTGTCCTTGAACCCTCCGGGTGGATCTGGTGCTGCGGGAAAACGATGAGGGCCGTGGATTTTTACAGGCCAGGCTCTAAGCCAACGCTCCTTCAGGTGAAAAACCGGGACAATAGCGAGAACAGTTCGAGTTCAGCTATACGCGCATTTCTTGCTGAGGGTGGCTCGGGTACGATCGAGAAGTGGCATCGTGTTCGTTCAAGAGACGGGAAAACTTGCTGGGACAACCTCCCCGGAAACAAAGGGCTTACTATCGCGGACGAAGAGCATTTCAATAATTTCATAAGGAATCAAGCAGCTTTACAACGCTGAAACAGGCACCCACTGGGATATTTTTTCAACATCCAAGCGCGTGTTGCGCTACCTGGTACTTCCCGACACTTGCAATTTGAGTTTTGTCCCTGGGTCTTCGAATCGTCGCCTTCGCCAATTCAACGGGGGATTCCTGTTGTCAAAAGCCGAAAATCGTGCTGCGACAACCTGTGAGTCCCCTGCACCAACCACACCCATGACCTAGGATTCGACAGGTCTCGATCCTTAAATATCTCGAGCCTTGCGCGTATATTGCTGTCAATGATAATCGGCTGTTCAAAAAAGAAGCGTGGCGACTCGACCTTAAATGCCCAGGAGTATTTTCCGAGCGAGTATTCATGGAGGTCACCTGGCACGGAATACTCGGCCTTTGAGGCAGTAACGGCCTCAGCAACAATTCCCGTGCGTTTTGCATAAAAACAGATCCGGTCGTGTGCCTTAATTTCCTTTCGACCTCCCGTATTGTCCCCGAAAAGGTACCACCCGGTGTTCAAGAGGCCCATGATGCGGTCTTGCGCTGAAATATGAGGCATGTCCGCAACCGAAGTAATCCAATGATTGCAGATCACGTTGTTGTCCAAGGCAGTCTCCTTGAAATAATCGCTTGCAATACATGCAGGCGAAAACATAATTTGTCCGGCGTTATTGTATCATCTTCATATAATAATCAAGCCGTAGTGCACCCGACGATGGGGAGGCGCGTTGCATGCGATTCTCCCCATGGGTTCTTCCCTTAATGCCCTGGGTTCGGCAAGTTGCATAAAGACGCGCAATAAAGATTGCTCGCACAGTTTCCGTCGTTGGCAACTCCCCTACGAATATCATGGCCGCTGCCCGGGATGGGGGCAGCAAGGGGGCTACCACGAGCGACACGCTCGGTTTGTGGGTTTTTCCCTTGATGCCCAACCTCTGGTCAATTGTGGCCGACAATGACCGCGCTCCCCGCCAAGGCGGGGCGGGCGTCCCAGGGCTGGTTTTGAGGTGATCACCGAGGCTTGGCCGAAGGCGATTCACCGAGGCACCGCGCGGAGTGCTGGCGAAGGAAGTCAGCGTCCGGCGTGAACTTCTTTGGAAGCTTGAGGCGGGACCCCTCAAAGCTAAGCAACCAAGCCAAGCACGTTTCGCTGCGCTGAGCAGACTCACGAAGGCTTGGAGCAAACCGGACCGTGAAGTCCGAATCGACCCACATGAGGTGGCGGTCGAAGGCGCGGTCGTGAAGTGCGTTCAGGCACAGGCCATTCTTGGGATTTAGGCGATTCGCCGCGTCTTCAGCCCAGGGCACAATGTGGCTGGCAACCAAGAGGGGCCTTATGCCCAAGCCTGTGACACAGCAGCGAAACTCATATGCAGATAGAACCCGCTTGCGAAAAAATTCTTGATTGACGCGCAACCGAACGAGCGCCTCGCGCTCCACGCCGGGTGGCGGCAAATCAGATTCATCCAATTCAGCCACGTTTTCCACGGTGCCGCCCAGGCGGTCGGCGAGCAGCCGGGCACTTTCATAAACCAGAGCCTCAGGCCGTTGAGCAAACTCATGCCACACTTCCTGATCACCCTTTGCGCCGTGCTGAAGGCCGCGTATCCCACGTGCCTGCAATGATGGGTCCAACCGCGCGAAGTTAGACAGCTTGAACGAGACTGAACCCGGCGAACGCCCAAGGATAGCAGCCAATTCGACCAGTTTTGGGTTCCGCGCGTGAATCGCGCCAAAGGGAATCTGATTGTAGAGATTAAAGGCGATGACGAGTTCTTCTCGATTCCAGTTTTGGCCCTCTCGCTCCGTCGGGATAGGAAGCCCGGGCCACCCGCCCCCGCAATTCGGGCACCTGCGTTCCCAAGCGTCCGTGCTGTTTGCCCCGTAACATTCCCCGCAACGGGTGCACCTGAGAACCCAGACCTTAGAATTGTGGTCCGTGCCGGGCTGCTCGGTCTTCCTCAGCACGGCCTGGTTTGGGTTAACGCTCATTGTCAGTGTTTTCTTTTGATCCCCCCACGGCCCCTGCTCAGGGAGAAGGCGCCGCAGCCGCAAAATAGCTCAATGCAGATAAACCGCTTCATCGAAAAGAATCCCGGCCTTGAGGGAGAGTTTACCAAAGGTTAAATGCAGCATCAACCTCCAGTTTTTCCCCTTGCCCACCGGGCGGATTGGAGCGGGGTAGCCACGGACAGGGCCTTCCTGTCCGTGGGCTCTTCCAGCGGGCACGGCGTCACCGTGGGGGGGCGCTTCGCGAAGCGGGAAAATTATGGCCGGCGCGCGCGACAACCCGACGCCGCAGGGGGCCGAACGCGGTTCGGCCCTACGACGAGATCGTTACCCTTGCAGGCGCCATGTTCCAGGAGACATGTTCCAGGGGACATTGACAAACCCAACGCGCACCCGCACAATGGCGTTAATCCGGTTGATCCGGAGGTGGAAGGCACAAGCTTTCGGGGGCCCGCAAGGGCCCTTTTTGATTTTGTGGGGCAGAATGGCATTCGGCCGAACGGCTAGCGACGGGCGGTGTCTGTGTGTCAGTGGGGTTTTCCCTTGATACCTAACTTTGGCTCCATGGTGGCAGCAACGGCGGCGTTCGCTCCCAAGCTGTCCGGTGTTGGGTGCCAGGTGTCAGGGGGAAACGATCACAGATTCAAAATTCCAAATTCAAGATGCAAAGAGGCAAGATCAGCCCACTTCAACAAGATCATGATGGAGAACCATGAGTTGGTCAGACCGCAGGGCGAGAGAGGAGTAAGTGCGGCCTTCATTGTCGGAAAACTCGACTTCGAACACACTGGGCGCGAGCCGTTCGACCACGGTTCCCACCTGCCCGCGCCGCAAGCCCCGCTCCGGCTGGTCTTCCAGAAGTGCGACGACGGCTAAAGGTTTAATTTTTTCCATATCAGCCTCACTCACGCTACGTAGCAACTGGTCAGGCGGGGGAAATCTTCTCCGTGCAAGACGATCCAACTGCTCCGTACCGTTGCCCGCCCTCGGGGGCCTTGCACTTCCAAGTCTACCACGTATCTCTGCCCATAGTCGTCACGCTCACCTTCCAGGGCCTCGCCTTCCAGTGCAGCCATCAGCAGAGCCTGCCTCAACACGTCCGCATCGGCGGCGGTGAGCCCAAGCACCGAGGCAAAAACCCGAGCCTTGTGGCGCCCGCGCGGATGCTGGTCGTTCAGGCAGTAGTCCCGCAATTTTGCGATGTCTACAACCGCGCGCTCTCCGCCAGGAATTTTCATTTGTGTGGCCGCAAACTAACCGCTATTGCCCTCTCTCGCCAAAACTGCTTCGCCACACCGGAGTTTACCACACGCTTGTAAGCAGGTTGGCACGGACCGTGCCGTCGGGTCCGTGGGCTTTTCCCTTGATGACCAACCTTAATGCAATGGTGGCGGCGACGATGGCGCACCCCGCCAAGGCGGAGCAAGCCTCCCGGGGCCGAACGCTGTTCGGCCCAACAACGAGATCGTGACCCTTGCAGGCGCCATGTTCTTGGAGACATATTCCAGGGGACATTGATAGACCCCACGTGCACCCGCAAAATGACGTTAATCCGGTTGATCCGGAGGTGGAAGGCATAAGCTTTCGGGGGCCCGCAAGGGTCCTTTTTGATTTTGTAGGGCAGAATGGCATTCGGCCGAGCGGCTAAAGGGTTACTGCTTCGATGGGTTGCACGTCGCGCAGGATGCGGTGCGCCAGTTCGTCTTCCGCGACTTCGAGGTCATGGCGAACCTGGAGGTTCATCCAGAAAACCGGAGTGGTGTTGAAGTAGCGCCCCAGGCGCAGGGCGGTATCGGTGGAAATGGCACGACGCTCGTGGACAATCTCCGCGATGCGGGTGACGGGCACACGC
>Ga0326727_10022360_pt1 | contig 12232 bp, 10 predicted proteins | sample MB2enrmetagenome_FD_207643 | JGI IMG/M metagenome (GOLD analysis project Ga0326727, IMG submission 207643) | Lab enriched peat soil microbial communities from McLean, Ithaca, NY, United States - MB29MY | ecosystem: Environmental > Terrestrial > Soil > Wetlands > Peat | place: USA: New York... | reverse complement strand
CATAATATCGTGGTGGTGGGGGCCCTGGAGAGCGACATGCTCCTGGCGGTGCGGCGCCTCACGGCCCTGGGGGGCGGCCTGGTGGTGGTGGCCGCTGGCCAGGTGCTGGCGGAGCTGCCCCTCCCCATCGCCGGGTTGATGAGCCCCAGGCCTTTGGAGGAGGTGGCCGCGGCTTACAGTCGCCTGAAAACGGCCTATCGCGGCCTTGGCGGAGTCCTGCCAGACCCCTTCATGGCCTTGTCCTTCCTGGCCCTGCCGGTGATTCCGGAACTGAAGCTCACCGACCTGGGCCTGGTGGATGTCCACCGTTTTCGGGTGGTGCCGCTCTTTGGAGAGTGAGCGGTGAGCGGTGAGCAGTAAGCAGTGGTTAATGGCCGATGGCATCCGGCACTGTCTCCTAAACTGCTCACTGCTCACTGCTTACTGCTTACTGCTCACTTTTATAGGAGGTGACATGAGCCTGGTGTTGACCGCATCCGAGGTGATGCAGGTGTTGGATATGGACCTGGCGCTGGCCACGGCGGCGGAGGCCTTCCGGGCCTACGGCGAAGGGAGGGTGAACATGCCTCCCAAGTCGTATCTGACCCTGGCCCAGGGGGACTTCCGGGCCATGTACGGGGAAATCAACTTGCCCCAGGGCCACATCTGCGGCCTCAAATGGGTCAATGTGCACCCGGGCAATCCGGCCAAGGGCTTGCTCACGGTGATGGCCAAGATCCTTCTCAACCATCCGGATACCGGGCTGGAGTTTGCCGACCTGGACGGCACCCATATCACCGATTTCCGCACCGGGGCAGCCGGCGGCCTGGCGGCTAAGTACCTGGCCCGCCCCGGGGCGGCCCTCCTGGGGGTGATCGGCTGCGGGGCCCAGGCCCGCACCCAGGTGGCCGCCATCCTGAAGGTCAGGCCCATTCAGGAGATTGCGGTCTTCAACCGCCATCTGGACCACGCCGGGGCCTTTGCCGAGAAGATCACGGCCGCCCATGGGGTCCCGGCCCGGCCGGTGGCCACCGCCCAGGCGGCGGTGCAGGGGATGGATATCGTGGTCACCACTAGCCCCAGCCGCACCCCGGTGGTCCAACGAGAGTGGATTTCGCCCGGCGCCCATATCAACGCCATCGGCGCCGACGCCGCCGGCAAACAGGAACTGGCCCCGGCCATCCTGATGGCCGCCAAGGTGGTGGTGGACGATTGGGCCCAGGCGTCCCACTCCGGGGAGATCAATGTGCCCCTGGCCAAAGGCGAGTTCTCTGCGGAGCAAGTTTACGGCTCCCTGGGGGAGGTGGTGGCAGGCGAGAAACCGGGCCGCCTGGGTCCTGAGGAGATCACGGTCTTCGATTCCACCGGCCTGATCATCCAAGACCTGGCCTTGGGCTACGCCGTCTATCTCCGGGCCCGGGAACGGGGTCTGGGGGAGGAGAAGGATTTTTTGAAGTAAGATTTGGCAGAGGGAGCCAAGGTTTTTCGCAATTTTTCGTAAATTTTTGTATTTTTTGTAAAGGTCAAGGAGATCGGGGCTTTTGACCGCCCAGCATCCGGGCAATAACAGTCAGAGCGCTTTCCCGGCTTGCCAACCAGGCGCATCTTGGATCACCCGGTGCGTAAACCGGTGAATTTGTCGTGGACCTGGGGGAAAGTCCAATTGGACAGGTCTTGGGGGCCGTGACTTCTTCTCTCCCTACGGCATCGGGGGGGCGTCTGTGCTACCAATTTATGGCAGGCCCAAAAAGGTCTTGATCTTCTCCAGGATTTCCGGGCGGCTGGCCGGGTCGAACTCCCACAGGGTGGACTGTTGGGGGGCGTCTTTGTCATCGTCCATGCAGTCCCCGAAGCCGCAGACCGCCGGGGGGGAACTGGGCGGCCCCAGGAGCCGGGCCAGGCGCTCCGCCAGCCCGGCCATGTCGCCCCGTAACGGCCAGAGGTTCAAGACCAGGTGGTCCCGGGCCAGCCGTAAGTGGAGGTTGAGGGCCCCCTCCGGGTCCCGGTGTCCGGCTTCAATGCCTTCAAAAGAGGTGCCGTGCCGGTCTTCCCGCACCGTGAAGTCGAATTTTATCGGCAGGGTCATGATCTATCCTCAGGGTTTTGATTAAGGGCTGTCCAGGAGGGCCGCAGCCCGGCCCGAGAACCCTACGGAAATGCCAGATAAAATGCTAGATAAAAAGATTATAGCAAAGATCTCGGAAATTTCCAGGAATTCCAGGATCATCCATGATGCGGCCAGCGCCCTGCCTGGATCCGGCTCGACCATAATGCATTTTCCATTTGAAATTTGTTAAATTGGCATTATATGTAGCATCATATGTAGAAAAAATACCTATAGAATTAAATCCGAAATCGGCTCACTAGAGACTATCTAAGGAGAAAAGCGAAATGGCGAAGCAAGCGCTAAAGGCGGCAACCAAACGTTATTGCTATGCCTTCGAGGAAGGCGACGGCACCAATAAAAAGCTGTTGGGGGGTAAGGGCGCCGGTCTGTGCACCATGACCCAGATCGGGCTGCTGGTGCCCCCGGGCTTCTGTATCACCACGGAGGCCAACCTGGATTATTACGGCCAAGGTTCGCGTATGCCCGTGGGTCTGATGGATGAAGTTCACGATCATATGGAAGCCCTGGAGAAAAAGACCGGTAAAGGGTTTGGCGACCCGAAAACCCCCCTGCTGGTTTCGGTGCGTTCCGGTTCCGCCCTCTCCATGCCGGGAATGATGGATACCATCCTCAACCTGGGACTCAATGATGAGACCGCGCAAGGCATGATCGCCCTGACCGGGGACGAACGCTTCGTCAACGACGTCTATCGCCGCTTCCTGCAACTCTTCGGCAAGATCGGCCTGGGGGCGCAGGATGCCGGGTTTGATGAAATATTTGATGAAGTGAAAAAGGAGCAGGGCGCCACCGTGGATCTCGAGCTTTCCGCGAAGGCCTTGTCCAGGATCCGCGAACGCTTTAAGGAATATATCCTGAAGAGCACCGGCCGGCCTTTCCCTCAGGACCCCTGGACCCAGTTGGTGATCGCCATCGAGGGGATCTTCAAATCCTGGATGGGAAAACGGGCGGTGGATTACCGCCGCCAGTTCAACATCACCCCGGACTTGGCCAACGGCACCGCGGTGAATATCTGCACCATGGTCTTCGGCAATATGGGCAACGACTGCGCCACCGGGGTGGGCTTCACCCGGGACCCGGGGACCGGAGAGAATGTCCTTTACGGCGATTATCTGATCAACGCCCAGGGCGAGGACGTGGTGGCCGGCCTCCGCACCCCCCGCCACCTGCGGGAGCTGCGCACCGACATGCCGGCCATCTACCGGGAACTGGAAAAGCTGCGCGGCATCCTGGAGAAGCACTACCGGGAGGTGCAGGACATTGAGTTCACCATCGAGCGGGGCAGGCTCTACATGCTGCAGACCCGCAACGCCAAGATGAACGCCTGGGCCTTGTGCAAAACCTCAGTGGACATGGAGAAGGAAGGACTCATTACCAAGGAGGAGGCCCTGCTGCGGATGGAGCCGGACCTGCTGGAGCAGTTTCTGCACCTGCGCATCGACCCCAATGCCAAGATCGAGCCGCTGGGCGCGGGCATTTCGGCCTCTCCCGGCGCGGCCACCGGAAAAGTGGTTTTTGACGCCGACCGGGCGGAGCGTCAGGGACAAGCAGGGGAGAAGATCATCCTGACCCGCATCGAGACCAGACCTGAGGATGTTCACGGGTTTTTCGCGGCCCAGGGGATTCTCACCAGCCGGGGCGGCAAGACCTCCCACGCCGCGGTGGTGGCCCGGGGCATGGGCAAACCCTGCGTCTCCGGGGTTGAAGGTCTGGACATACACTATGACCTGAAAGAGGCCCGGGTGGGAGGGGTGGTCATCAAGGAAGGGGACATCGTCACCCTCGACGGCACCAATGGCACTTTTTTCCTGGGAACGGTGCCCATGCTTGATCCGGAGCTGCCCAAGGACCTGGCCATCCTGATGCAATGGGCCGACAAGGTGGCTAAACTGGAGGTGTGGGCCAACGCCGACACCCCGGACATGGCGTCCAAGGCCAGGCACCATGGGGCCAAGGGCATCGGCCTGTGCCGCACCGAGCGCATGTTCAACGCGGCTGAGCGCCTGCCCCTGATGCGCAACATGATCCTGGCGGACAGCCCCGAGGAGCGCAAGAGCTGGGCCGACAAGCTCATACCCATGCAGCGCGCGGATTTCCTGGAAATCTTCGGGGCCATGGCGGGGCTGCCGGTCGTCATCCGGCTGCTGGACCCGCCGCTGCACGAATTTCTGCCCGGCATTGAAGAGCTTCTCAACGAAACCAGCCGACTCCGGGAGTTCAGCCAGATGATTAACGTCCTGGAGCAACTGCCCGGCACCGTGACCTTGCTGGGTCCGGATCTTTATCAGCACGTGCCCTCCATTGAGGCGGTCACCCGGGAGCTCAGCGAGTTCAAGGCCAAGGGCCTGGACCAGAAAATCCTGAATGACAAAGAGAAGGTGCTGCGCCGGGTGCGGGTGCTTTACGAATACAACCCCATGCTGGGGAACCGGGGGGTGCGCTGCGGCATCTCCTTTCCGGAAATCTATGACATGCAGATCCAGGCCATCTTCGAGGCCGCGGCCCTGGCCCTGCGGGACAAGATCGACGTCCGCCCGGAGATCATGGTGCCAAATGTCTGCACCCAGCAGGAGCTGGTCTGGGTGCAGCCCCGGGTGGAGAAGATCCACCAGGAGGTGGAAAAGCGCTACAATGTCAAGATCAAATACAAATTCGGCACCATGATAGAAATCGCCCGGGCCTGCGTCCGGGCAGGCACCCTGGCGCAAACCGCGGAGTTCTTCTCCTTCGGCACCAACGACCTCACCCAGGGGACCTTCTCCTTCTCCCGGGAAGACGCGGAAAACAAGTTCCTGCCCATTTACAACACTGTGGGCATCCTGAAGGACAACCCCTTCGAAATCCTGGATGAGCAGGGGGTAGGCTGGCTCATGCAGGTCGCGGTGAGCGAAGGGCGCAAGACCCGCCCTGACCTGAAGATCGGCATCTGCGGCGAACACGGCGGCCAGCCTCAGGCCGTCGAGTTTTGCCACCGCATCGGGCTCAACTACGTGTCGTGCTCGCCGATGCGCATCCCCATCGCCCGCATGGCCGCGGCGCACGCGGTCATCAAGGAAAAACGGGGCCAGACCGCCAGGTCCAAATCCCTGTAAGTCCATCCCTGAAGAAACCAGGGAGGCCCGGGCTGGGTTTTACCCAGCCCCGGCCTCCCGCCCTCCGCCATGGCTTGGTTCGAACCCTTGGAGATCTGTTGGAGGCCGCTCCATGTTCAGGCGCATCCGTCGGATTTGGCTGGAGGAAGGGGCCCGGGATTACCAGATGGCCCGGCGCATCCTGGCGCGGCTGCGCCACCTGCCGGTGACGGTTATCGAGGATCGCCGGGCCTTGCGGGCTCCGGAGCAGGAACGGGTCCGCTGGCTCCCGGAGGCCAAGACTACCCTGCTGCTGGCGGTGCAAAAGGGGCCTTTCCGTCGCCCCTGTCCCGGGACCAGGAATTACCTCTGCTGCGGCTACCAGGTGTTGCAGGTGGCGCTCAACTGCCCCATGGATTGCAGCTACTGCGTCCTCCAGGGTTATGTCAACGTGCCGGCCATCACCATTTTTGTCAACCTGGAGGATTTGCTGGGGGAGCTGGAGGCTGGCTGGCAAGCCGGGCCCGGGGCCGGCTGGCGCCTGGGCACCGGGGAATTCGGGGACAGCCTGGCCCTGGATTCCCTCATGGGCCTCCATCAACGGCTGATCCCCTGGTTCAAAGGCCGGCGGGCGGCCCTGGAGATCAAAAGCAAGGCGCAGGACCTGGAAGAGTTACTGCCCCTGGGCCCTAACCCCCAGGTGGTCTTCGCCTGGTCCCTCTCGCCCAAAGAGGTGGTCCGGGAAGCAGAGAGGTTTACGGCCCCCCTGAAGGCCCGGCTTAAGGCGGCGGCGGCGGCCGCGGCCGCGGGCTTTCGGGTGGCCTTCCACTTCGATCCCCTGATCTATTTCCCCGGCTGGGAAGCAGCCTACCGGCGCACGGTGGAGGCTTTGGGAGAAGCGGCGCCGTCCCGGAGCATCGCCTGGATCAGCCTGGGGGCGCTGCGGTTTCTGCCGGCTTTGCGGCCCCTGATCCACCACCGTTTTCCCGGCAGCCGCTGGGCGGCCCAGGAGATGGTGCGGGCCCCGGACGGCAAGCTTCGCTATTTCAAGGACCTCCGGGTGGAAATGTACGGCCGCCTGCGCCAGTGGCTGGAGGAGGCGGCCCCGGGGGCCCAGCTCTATCTCTGCATGGAAAGCCCCCGGGTCTGGCGGGAGGTCTTTGGCTTCGTCCCGGATGAAGGGGAATTGGCCCGCTGGCTGGATAGCCGGGTCTTCTCCCCCGATTAAGGGGCAGGCCTTCCAGGGAATACTCCCGGCGATTGGATTGGCTCCTGGAAGGTGAGAGGCAGGGATGGAAGGATTTTTCCAGCAGTGCAGGTGGACCTGCGCACCCCGCTAAGGTGGGAAATCTGCTCGACGGTCAGCAGCAGCGAGCCGGAAACTTCTCTCCGGATCAGGGGTTCCCTCAAAATTGGGGGGCGGTGATTATTATGTTAGAAAATTCATTGGAGAGGAGAGGCTTTAGTGATCCAACTTGAGGGGGTGAGCAAGGTTTACCGGCGAGGGCCCGAGGAGATCCTGGCCCTCCGGGAGGTGGACCTTAAGATCACTTCCGGCGAATTTGTGGCCATCACCGGCAAGAGCGGCTGCGGCAAGAGCACCCTGCTGCACGTCATCGGCGGTCTGGAGCAGGTTACCCGCGGCCGGGTGCTCCTGGACGGCCGTGACCTGGCCCAGCTTCGGGAACCTGAACTCACCCGCTTCCGTCGGGATAAAGTGGGGGTGGTTTTTCAGTCCTTTAATCTGCTGCCTTTGCTGACCCTGGTGGAGAACGTGGCCCTGCCCCGGGCGCTCCAGGGCGCTCCCTATCCCCAGGCCCGGGGAGAAGCGGCCCGCTGGCTGGCGGAGGTGGGCCTGGGAGAGCGCCTGGACCACAAGCCCCACCAGGTTTCCGGGGGCGAGATGCAGCGGGCCGCCATCGCCCGGGCCCTGATCAACTCCCCGGCGGTGATTCTGGCGGATGAACCCACCGGCAACCTCGATTCCGCCACCACGGACCAAATCCTCCGGCTCTTTTCCCAACTTAACCGCCAGTGGCGCAAGACCGTGGTCCTGGTGAGCCACGCCCCGGAGGCGGGCGCGGCGGCCCAGCGAGTGCTCAAGATGCAGGACGGCCGGCTCCTGCCATGACCCCCTGGCTCTTCCGCCTTCCCCTGCGCCATCTGAGCCAGTATCCCGGGCGCACCTTTTTGGGAATTCTGGGCATCGCCTTGGGCACCGCGGTTTATCTCAGCATCTCCCTGGCCGCGGCCAGCGCCATCCAGAGCTTTCAGGCCGGGGTTACCGCGATGGCCGGCAAGGCCCAATGGCGGATTCAGAGCCCCGGGGCGCCCCTGGATGAAAACCTGTTCGCCAGGCTGCGCCGCCTGCCTGAGGTCAAGGCGGCGGCCCCGGTGGTGGAAAGCGTCCTGCAGCTCCGCGGCCTCCCCCAGGGGCCGGTGCTCCTGTTGGGGATCGACCCCTTTTCCGAAAAGGACTTCCGGGACTATGAATTTGAGCAGGATGGCGGCCTGCCGGGGCGCCTGTCGAGGAGAGCCTGGGTCGAGTTCCTTACCAGCCCCGATGCGGTTTTGGTAAGCCGACCGCTGGCGGCCCGACTGGGTCTCAAGATGGGGGATTCCCTGCCGGTGCTGGTGGGTCCGGCCAGAAAGAGTCTCACCGTCAGGGGAATATTTCGCTCCGCCAGCGGCCTCTACCCCCTGGACGGGGCAGTCCTCCTCATGGACCTGGCTGCGGCCCAGGAGCTTTTGGACCGGGTGGGGCTTCTAGACTATATCGACCTCTCGACCACCGGGGCTGAGGCCCGGCTGCCGGGGCGGCTGAAGAAAGAGCTGCCTCCCGGGGTGGAAGCGGTTAGGCCCGGGGCCTTGGAGAGCCGCACCCAGGGGCTGGTGGCCGCTTATCGCCTCAATCTGGTGATCCTGAGCGCCATCGCCCTGTTCGTGGGGATGTTCCTCATCTACCAGTCAGTGACCCTGTCGGTGGTGCGGCGGCGCCGCGAGATCGGCCTGTTGCGCACCCTGGGGGCGACCCCGGGGCAGGTGCTGCGGTTATTTCTGGCGGAGGGCCTGGTAAGCGGCCTGGCGGGAGGCGCACTTGGCCTGATCCTGGGGGTCGGCCTGGCGCGGGGGGTCCTGGCGGTGATGACCCGGAACCTCACCTCCCTGTACACGCCGGTGGCGGCCGCAGAGGTGCGGCTGGCCTGGGGCCTGCTGCTCCAGGCCTGGGGGCTGGCGCTGGCCGCTACCCTGGCGGCCGCCCTGCTGCCGGCCCGCGAAGCGGCCCGCACTCAACTCCGGGCCGTGTGGCAGCGGCAGGAACTCGAAGAGAGAATCGAAAGCAGGGCAGGCAGGATTTTTTTCTGGGGGGTCGCCGTCCTGATCCTGGCGGGCCTCGGGGCTTCCTGGAGGGTTAACCGCGGTCCCCCCTGGCCCGGCTTCGCGGCGGCCTTCCTCATCCTCCTGGCCTTCGCCCTGTTCACCCCGTTGGCCACCCTTCTTATGGGGCGGGCCTGGCAAAGACCCTTGCAAAGATGGCCCGCGGCGGCGCTGGGCTGCCGCTATCTGGCCGGCTCCCTGAGCCGCACCGCGGTGAGCATCGCCGCCCTGGCCTGCGCCCTGGGAATGCTCATCGCGGTGACCGTGATGATCGGCTCCTTCCGGCAAACCGTCAACGACTGGGTGAGCCGGGCCATCAGCGGGGATATCTTCTTCGGGCCCGCGATCTTCTCCACCGCGGCCTACGACCACTACCTGCCCCCGGAAATCCTCCCGGAACTTCGCGAGGACCCGGAGATCGCCGACATCTATCTCTACCGCTGCGTGCGCCTGCCCTTCCGGGGCCGCCAGATCCTGGTGATCGGCGGCAGCTTCCAGGTGCTGGCGAAACATGGCGGCCTCTGGTTCCGGCAGGGAGAGATGAAAGAGATTATGCAGAGAGTTGGGAGAGGGGGCCAGGGGCCGGCGGCCCCTGGCCCCTCTCCTAAACCCTCTCCCCCAACCCCTTCTAGGGGGATGGGAGGGGAGTTTGAGGGCGGCCCTCCCCTCAAGCCTGCGGTGGTCATCTCCGAGACCCTGGCCGAGGCCTTTCATTACCGGGAAGGGGACAGCCTCATCCTGCCCACTCCAGCGGGGCCCCAGGAACTCACCGTCGCCGGGGTTTTTTATGACTACCGCACCGACGGCCCCAGCCTCTGGATGGACATCGGCCTCTTCCGCCGCTTCTGGCGGGACCGCCAACTGAACGCGGTGCGCCTCTACCTGAAGGACCCCCGCCGGCTGCCCCAGGTGCAGGCCCGGCTTCAGGAGAAATACGGGGCCCCCTACCACCTCCTGGCCCTGTCCCACCGGGAATTGCGCCAGGGAATCCTAAAAATTTTCGATGAAACCTTTGCCTTAACCTACGCCCTGGAAGGGGTGGCGGTGGTGGTGGCGGTCTTTGGCATCATCACCACCTTCCTGGTGCTCATCATGGAGCGGGAGCGGGAGCTGGCCCTGCTCCAGGCGGTGGGGGCCTCCCGCCGCCAGATTCTCACCCTGGTCCTCACCGAGTCGGGTCTGGCTAGCTTTTTGAGTTTCCTCTTGGGCGCCGCCTGCGGCTCGGTGCTCTCCTTGCTGCTCATCTTTGTCATTAACAAGCAGGCCTTCGGCTGGACCATCATGCTCCATTGGCCCCCGGGCATCTACTGGCAGAGCCTGGCGCTGGTGATGTGCCTGGGGCTGGGCGCCGCGGCCTACCCGGCCTGGCGGGCCCTCCGGCCCCATCTGGCGGCGATTTTGAAGGAGGAATGAAAGGAAATGGTGGGCAGTGCCCACCCTACAGGGCTCATCTCAGGGTCGCGGCGCGTTTAAGCCATAAAAGGGTTTGATTTTGGGTAAGAGCAGCCCGTTAGCACACCTCCAAATGGATGCCTTCGCGGGCTTGCAGGTGCTTAATGACCTGGAACAGGTTATCCGCCCGCGGGTTTCCCTTGGGGCCAAACATGCGCATGAGACTTTTGGCCGGGATGCGGGTCGCCTCGGCCAAATGACCAAAACCAACAGCCGCGTTGATATAGTCGCGCAAAATGGCTTTGCCGGTTTCCACGTCACCGGCAAGCATGGTGTCAATGCCCTCCTTGAGCATGGCTTTGCGGAACTCAGCGTCCTTCTGGGCGCGTGCGAGTAAGCTTACGCGAAATCCTCTTGTAAGAGCCATGGCGTCACCTCCTATCGTTTTCGCCTCTTGTAATCCTGCCAGCAAGACAGCGCCGCCGAAATGTCGGCGTTCTGTCTTTTCTTAGACCCTCCGCCCAGCAAGATAATGAGCGCTTCCCCGTCCTTACCAAAGTAAACCCGATACCCGGGGCCGAAATTGATCTTGCATTCGTAGATGCCGCCGCTAACGCCCTCGACTCTTGAAAAGTTGCCTTGCTCAAAACGGTAAAGAGCCGTGCCAACTTTGGCGGCGGCTATAGCGTCCAGGCTATCAAGCCAGTGAGCAAAGGGGGCTTCGCCCCCTCGCGTCTAAATATTCCCGAACGGCTATGGTCATATGCCATAGTAACATTTGTGTTACCTTTGTCAATTTTTTTTCTTATATTTTTCAAACACCTCTTGAAAAGGGAAAAAGGATAGCTTTTTATACTATTCAATAGCACTATAATATTATTAGATAGGAGGATAGGGCATGCAGACCATCGAAATTGATTTTGATGTTTTCAAGGAAATCACTGTTCGCCGCAAACATGCAGGCATTACCCCGAATGACGTTCTCCGTGAGGTTTTTGGTCTGGAGCCGAGACAAGAGTCTTTGACGCAAAAACCTCAATCTGGAAAACCTTGGGTTGCAAAGGGCGTGGTATTTCCCCATGGGACAGAATTTAGGAGCTTTTATAAAGGCCAGATGTATTACGCGAGGGTTGATAATGGCTTTTTGGTCCTTAATGAAAAAAATTTTTCGTCTCCATCCCCGGCGGCCATGTCAATAACTAATAATTCGGTAAACGGATGGAAATTTTGGGAATGCAAATTGCCTGGAAATCATAATTGGCAAATTATAATATCTCTTAGGAAAGATATAATGGCACGATCTTTGGCACGACCTTTGACGGCTGAGGAATTAGCGTAATTTAAGTGAGACGCTAACAAAAATCCAAGACTAATAAAAGACCTATGCGGCAAAAAACCATTTTTTACTATGGAGGGTTTCACTATGAACAACTGACTGTTGAACATCCTGCAAATAAAAGTACCTTGTCCCAAGTGCCAAAAGGTTAACGTGGCAATAGTTGCTGAAATAATATCATCCCCACAGTTTGATTGCTATTTCTGCAAAGAACCTAAAGATGTCAACTACGATGAGAAAATCAAAGCTGAGTTGGATGATATTATTGATTTTGTAGAGCATTCTTATAAACCTAAAATTTAGTCCGGGAGATACATCGCCCACTTCTTGGTCATTCGTTAAGCACCGCATCAGCCTTAAAAGCCCATTAATCCGCCCAAATTTCGGTAGTTAGACGATTTATCGCGTTTTCGCGCTGGGATGCACCATTCAATGAAGCAAATAATGCCTGGCTAGGCCCCTGTTTGGGTGACAAAAGGTGGAGGCGATGATATGTTAAGCGCATGCTGAAGCGCACCTTTATCCACCTCAACGGGGTGGGGCCGCGGCGCGAGGCCGATTTCTGGAGGCAGGGAGTGGGGACCTGGGAGGATTTTCTGGGCGCCCCGCGGCTCTCCGGCCTGTCCTGGGAGCGGCTCCGGCGCCTCCAGGAGGAGTTGCGGGAATCCGTGCGCCAGGTGGATGATCCCGCCTACTTCGCGGCCCGCCTGGCTGCGGCGGAGCATTGGCGCCTGTTCCGCGCCTTTAAGCCCCGGGTCGGCTACCTGGACATCGAAACCACCGGCGCCTACTGGCCGGGGCTGTCGGTCACCGTGGTGGGCCTCTATAACGGCAGTAGCCTGCACCAATTCGTCCAGGGCCGGAATCTGCACCAGTTCCCGCGGGCCCTGGCGGACTTCGACCTGCTGGTCACCTTCAACGGCACTCAATTCGACCTGCCGGTGTTAAGGG
>Ga0326727_10022359_pt1 | contig 12233 bp, 6 predicted proteins | sample MB2enrmetagenome_FD_207643 | JGI IMG/M metagenome (GOLD analysis project Ga0326727, IMG submission 207643) | Lab enriched peat soil microbial communities from McLean, Ithaca, NY, United States - MB29MY | ecosystem: Environmental > Terrestrial > Soil > Wetlands > Peat | place: USA: New York... | reverse complement strand
GAGGGTTGTGATCGTCGTTCTCGGTGCCGGGCGCAGGAATTTTCAAATATTTGGAAGCGTACTCGCTCGCCGGGCACAGATTATCCGGACTGATGGGCGTGGTGGGAGTGGCAAACATCCCGGCGCAGGAGAGTCCCGCCTCGAACTGTTGATCCGGCGAGATCTCCGACACATCCACGATGGAATCGCTGCCATTCGGCCCATTGGCGCAATTGCCGCCCGCGCACGGCACCATGCCTGCCACCTGGCCGCTATCGTAGCGCCAGTTGAAGCCGATCCAGGGGCCGCGCTTAAACGGCTGGTATTGTATGTGAGTCGTCTCGTTGAATCGCTCGTCGTGGTCAATCCGGAACACTTCGCTTCCTGTCGGCGTGGCGCCGATGCCGCTCACCTGCGGTTCGAAGAAGCGCGCGGCCACGCTCGACATCACGATATACGCCGTGAAGCCATGGGTGCTGGGAACGCTGGCGCGGATGGCGAATCCGGGGATTTTCGATTTGGCCCACTCGATGGGAAAGGTGATTGGTGAGTTGCCCAGCACACTAAAGTCGAAGGCCCGGTCCGTGTACTTCCAGATGTACTCGCCATCCACCACCAGGTATTTGCTGAAGGCTTGTTGGAGACCGGCGTGGAACTCATTGCGGGCAGAGGGGCTTAGCGGGGCGGTACTGACGCAGGGACTGACGGTGGACGACATGAGCGCGTTGATCACGGGATCTTCGCATCCGTTGCTCGCCAGGATCAGATTCTCGTTGAACGGCGTTTCCATGGTGCGGGCATAGGAAACCCGCAGCACGGTGTTGGTCTTCTTAACATTATAGGCGACCCCCACGCGTGGCTGCGCCTGGCGGGCAATCGAGATGCCATTATATAAGTCGCCGCGCAGGCCAAGGCTGAAGTTCCAGTTGTTCTTGGTGATGGAGTCTTGTACGAAGAAGGCCAGCTCTTTGATGTCGGAGTGGACATTATAGGGATACCTGCTGCCGGTGGTGTTTGGGCAGCCGTCGGAGGATGGCAGCGGCGCCGTTCGAGTCAAGTCATAGCAGCCCAGGATGGGTACAAATTTGGTATTCGCCTCGAGGAGCGGCGCGTTGCAATCCGCCGGATCGGTCAGCGCCGGGTTGGTATCCGGGAACCCGTTGGAGGTAAACAGACAAGGTGCGTTGGCATTGGGATCGACCACTGCAAAGCTGTCGTCCTCGGTCAGAAAGGTGTGCTGAAACACCATTCCCGCCTTGATGTTGTTGATCCCTCTTACATACGAAACTTCGGCGCGAGCGCCGACATTGGCCAGCGTTCGATCCTGGCCAATGCTCTGGAGTTGAAGATCGGGCTGGAGGTCGGCGAAAGAATCACCGCTCGGGTAGTAGTTGTATCCATCCCGTCGAAACCAGCCCCCAAACGTAAACGCCGTGTTGGTATTGAACAGGCGCGTCCAGGTGGGCGCAATGTCAACCGTCTTGACCTGTGAACGTTGATCGCTGGGGCCCACCAGATTACCGTCAGGACCCAGGCCTCCGTTGCTCACGACCAATCCTGACCAAGCCGTCGCGTCTTGGGCGTCATAGGAATTGGGCGTCTGGAACCAGGAGCGGGTAAACTGGACGTTTAAGTTGATCGTGTCCTTTCCCGTAGGCTTGAAGTCGACGCGGTCAAAAATGTTCTCTTCATTTCCTCGACTGTGAATGACGTTAAGTTCCGGCCCATCCAGGAATCGAGACGTATTCAGCCCACTGGCGGAAATGAAGTTACCCCAGCTTTTTCCACCGTAACCAAGATTAAATCCACCGTTCGAACTCCCAAAAGTTCCATAGGAGGCCGTCACCTGTCCGTGCGGGGTAGTCTCTCCGAGCCCGGAACGGGTGGTCGCCACAATGACCACGCTGGTCTTGCCCCCAAACTCCGCCGGCGGTGCTCCCTCGATCACTTCCAGCGACTCCACGGCATCTTCCGACAACTGGTTCGAGAAGGCTTTGCTCTGCTGGTCGGTGATCGGTTGGCCATCCACGGAATAGGAAGTGGAAGCGTGATCGCCAAGTCCATGGGCAAGACCATTCGAATCGGCGGAGATTCCGGGGGAAGACAAGGTCACCAAAGAACTGAGACCCGAAGACTGACTTTCCAGCGGAAGGTCTTCGATGAGCTTTCGATCCACGTCTGTGTGGGCCGTGGAATCAACCTCAATCAGGTCCGAAGCTTCGGAGGTCACCGTCACCGTGGTTTTCTCGCCAGCCAGATCCAGGGTGATGGTGAGATTGACGGGCACCGTCGAGTTGAGGCTGACGTCCTGGACGTGCGGGTTGAAGCCTTCATCAGTAACGGTGAGGTGATAGGGATTAAAAGGTATGTTGGTGAAGCTGAAATTGCCTGAAATATCCGTGGTAGCCGTCCGTTCATAGCCACTCACGGGATTGTGGATGGTCACGGTAGCACCAGGGATCACTGCGCCCGAGGGGTCCTGCACCGTGCCCTTGAGGGTGCCAACTCCCCCTGAACCGTTTCCGGCTACCCAGGCAGGAAAGAGGGTGACTCCGAGAGATAAGAAAAGAATGAACAATGCCGCGCGCTTACCTAACATGAACTTACTCCTTGAGGCCTATGAGAATCTTGAGCTCGAATGGAAATGAGGCAAAGCCTTCAGGAGAGAGGAGGGGCGCGGGCGAGAAGCGAGGGCGTGATGTTAGCCGAATGACGAACTTGCGAAATTACCGGTTGATAAGTGGTTTCCCGGTCCGGCTTTTGGACCGCCGCTTGGACCGAAGGGCGAACCGAGCCGTTGCGAACAACCTGGCAGAGGGGGCAGAAAGGGCTGAGTTCCGAAGCGGCGTGCAAATACGTTCCACCATGGTGCCCGATTTTGCACACCCTGGTGTCTTGGTCATGGTGGTGAAGGATTTCAGCAGTATAGAGATGAATTTGACCCGTGAGCAACATGCCCACAATCAGGGCGTGCACCCAGAACTGGTGCCGATACTTTCTCCAATGTCTCACCTTAAGGATATCGCTCTTTCCTGGCTTGGACTTAATCTGGCTGTCCAGTCTTACCCCTTATAATAGTACCAAATAATCCGCCTCCTGGGGAGTGAAGAATAAGCCCTTTGTGTCCGGGACACACAGGGATATTCCACCGGATAATAAAGTTGCACAGAAATCGATTACAGGGAAGACCGGGTCAGAGGTGCGATCAGGCCTTAGCTTCCGGCTTGGGAACGCCTGGGCAGCAGCCTTGTGGAATTGAGGATAAAAGCCAACTCCGAGACCACATGAATGATGGCGGCCAGCAAAGGATTCAGAAAACCCAGGGCGGCCATTCCCACCCCCACGCTGTCCACCGCTAGGGTGCCGGCGAAATTCTGCATGATGATGCCCCGGCACCTTCGTGCGGTCCGCAAGGTCTCAACGAACTTGGAGAGATCGTTGCCGATCAAAATAATATCTGCGCTCTCCCTGGCAACATCGGTCCCGGAACCCATGGCAATTCCCACATGGGCTTCGACCAGAGCGGGAGCGTCGTTGATGCCGTCCCCGACCATGGCAACTTTGCGGCCCCTTGCGCGCAGCTCCCTAACCCAATTCGCCTTCTGTCCAGGCAGGAGTTCCCCCACCATTTCATCCACGCCGAGGTCCCGGCCTACCGAGGTTGTGGCGCTTTGGGTATCGCCGCTCAGCAGAACCGTCCGCAAGCCCATCCGTCTCAGGGCGGCAACCGCTTGTTTCGCTTCCGGGCGTAGAACATCAGCGATACGGATGCTTCCCAGAAGCTGCCCTCCACGCGCAACATAGACCACAGAGGCGCCGTGCAAACCGCCGCTCTTGACCGGATCAGCGGTTCCCACGCCGTGCTCCGTCAAGAGCGCCCTGCTGCCTACCAGAACTTCCTCCCCTCGAAAATTTGCCCGGATGCCCCTTCCCGGCGTGCAGGAGAATTCATCGGGCTCCTCGAGGGGAATGGCAAGCTCGGCCGCCCGCGCCAGAATCGCCTTGGCAAGAGGGTGTTCCGACTTGCGCTCGGCAATACTGGCGGCGGCAATGATCTGCTGCACTGAGAAACTGCCGTGAGCAACGACCTCCCGAATCTGCGGCGTTCCAAAGGTCAAGGTGCCGGTTTTATCCAACCACACCGTGTCCACGGCGGCCAACGCCTCCAGATAGAGGCCCCCCTTCACGATCGCCCCGTGGTGCGCGGCGCGGCCGATGGCGCCCAGGATGGCCAAGGGAGTTCCCGCCGCGATGCCACAGGCGCCGGCCACGATGACCACCGAGATCGTGGATCGGGCGTTGTGCGTAACGAGAAAGGTCAGCCCCGCCGCCCCCAGCGCAAAATACACCAGATAGCCGGCCAGGCGGTCCGCCGTTTTCTGGATCGGCGCCCGCGACTTCTCGGCTCGTTCCACCGCTTCAATGATCCTTCCGAAGGTGGTATCACGACCGAGTTTTTGCGCTTCGATCTCCAGGGCGCCCGATTGATTCAGGGTTCCTGCGTAGACGAGAGCTCCCGCCGCTTTTTCCACCGGCATCGCCTCACCGGTGATGGCCGCCTGTTCCACAAATGAACGTCCTCTCAGCACCACCCCATCAACGGGGATGTGCCCGCCCGGCTTCACAATCACCGTGTCACCAGCTTGAACCTGGTCGGCCCCTATTTCCATTTCCTGCCCTTCCCGCCGGACCAGGACCGTTCTGGGGAGAAAATCGAGCAGGTCTTGAATGGCCCGCCGGCCCCGGCCGACGGTAAGCCCCTCCAGCACCTCAGCGGCCAGCACGAAGCCAGTAATGACCAGAACGGTAAAAAACTCCCGGATGGCTAATGCCGCGAGAAGGGCAATCGTCATCGAGAGCTCCATGGTCATGCGGCGTTCAACGATGTTTTCAATGGCCTCCTTGAAAATGGGATACCCACCAATCAGCGTGGCCGCAATACCGATTACGCTGATCCGCGGAAAGGGCTCCCACACATGGAACCAGACGGCAGCAGCGGCCAAAGCCACGAAGGCAATGCGTGCGAGTTCGCCCCCCTCGACTCCCCGCGTATGTTCCGCCTGCTCCGGCGCGTGGCCGGGCTCCTTCACGGCTAATGGAGTTTGGCCCACGCCGGGCTGCAGACCGGTTCCCGGGCTTTTTTCAGCCATCTGAGAAGCGCCCATATCACTCTCCTCTTCCCCATGCGGGAGCGGCCTATTTCAAATATGACTTGACCATGGCAATCACTTCGTCGGCGGCCACTACCTGGTCCGAAGTAGGCTTTTGTCTTCCATTGAGCACATGACTCCTGATATGGCCCTCCAGGAGTTCGGCCATCAGACTATTCATGGCCCCCCTTGCCGCACTCATAAGCTGGAGAACCTCGGAACAATCCCGTTCTTCGTCGAGCGCCCGCACCAGAGCTTCAACCTGGCCTTGAATACGTTTGGCCCGAAGTATTAGTTCTTTCTTGTCATTGATCGTATGGCTCATGGTTCCATCTCCCTTTCTTCTATACCATACCCTGTAGGGTATATGCAACTTTGGTGAATCAAGACCCCTTCGTTCCGGATAATTACTGATTGCGGCAAAATGGATTCTCGAGAACTCAAGAGAATAGCCCGAGAGGTTCGTATCCCGAAATTTCTCTTCATCGTGAAGTGTCCTTATCACCACCATGAAAGTCAATGTCGCTATATAATGCGGCCCGCAGCAGCCTGAAATTCTCAACGGGAGACTCTGATGAATCGGAGATCGTTCTTAAAAGCGGGGGCAGTGGGCGCAGCCTTGCCCGCGGTCCCATTACCGGCAAGCAATCTTACGGGGGAAAAACCCGCGGTGACGCAGCCGCGTCACGAGCCCGTTGCGGGAAGACCGGAAGTCCTACCGGGAATTCCCGAGTCAAAGGACCTGGCAAGCCACCGCCTGGTTTACGAATACAGTGAAATTTTCAATCCCCCACCGGCTCAGAACGAATGGGGGTTCTGTCAGTCAACAAGATCCGTGGCCGGAATCACCGCCATTCTCTTCCCCCCGTTTTCATGCTGCGGCGCGCCTTCCATCCCCACCCCTGGCGGGGAGATTTCTCCCGGCAATCTCATTACCTGCGAGCTCTTTCTGAACGGGAGGATTCTGTCATCCTATCCCCTCCCGGAATCCAGGGTGGCTTACACTTGGTACCCCCACGGGATCTTGCGTGAGAACCAGACCGAGGGAATACGGTTCATCACCCAGACCTTCATGCCCGCGAGGCAGAGAGCCGTGGCGGAGATGATTACCGTCAAAAACGCAAGTCGCGAACAGCGTAAGCTCTCGCTGGGTTTTGATTTGCGGGCCGGCGTGACTTACAAGGAAGGCGCGTGGTATTCGGGAACCCCCGCCGAGGCTGATAATCGCCTCACGGCGAATGTGGCTCAAGGTTATATTGTCTTCGAGTCTCTCCACACCCGGGCAATCTCCATTCAGGGAATCCATCCCCCGCCCCATCGCATTGAACAAGGGCGCATGCTCACTTATGAGTTCTCACTGAACCCGGGTGAGGAGCGCGTCTTCCAATATGTTAATGTGATCGGGGATAATCCCGCGGCCGTGGTGGAGGCTTACACGCGCCAGCAGGCGGAATTCCAACCTTCGCTGAAAGGGAATGAAACCATATACAACGACCGGATTCGGGCAGCCTTCACGCCGGGGAACTCGGAATTTTCCGGATCCCTCCCCCAGCTCCTGACGCGTGATCCGGACCTCTGGAAGATTTATTACGCGGGGTTTCTTGACCTGCTCCTGGCGCGCCGCGTCTCCTCCGCATCCGTATACGGACCCACCTTTGTTACGGTCCCGCGCGACACCCCGACGCTGAGTTACGTCTGGGACACCATGCTGACTTCGCTGAGCATGGCCCTCCTCGATCCGCGCGCCCTCCGCTCATTGCTCGAGAGCTGGTTTGTGGCCGGCATGGACCGCCACTATGCCACGGATTATGTTTCGGGAAAACCCATGGGGCCCTGGTACGCCGCCAATGACCTGGGCATCCTGCGATGTGCACATGATTATTTGCGCGTGACCGGCGATATGCGTTGGCTTGACAAGCCGATCGACGGAAAAATCGTGCTGGAGCATCTGGCTGACACCGCCCTCCGTTGGAAACAACTGGACCGGTTCGGCCACGGGCTCGCCGATTATGGCGGCATGGATAACCTTCTCGAGGCCGTAAGCACTTATACCCATGAAGTCGCGGCGATGAATGCCGCGAACGTCTATGGGATGCGGTTTGTCGCCGACTTGCTCGACCGCCGCGGGGATTCCTTGCGCGCCCGGCAATATCGCGCCGATGCCCGGGATCTGGCCGGACGGATCAATCGGCTGCTTTATGTTGAGGGTAAAGGTTGGTGGAAATGCGGCCAGGGCGATGGCACTTTTATCGAGGTGCGCCACTGCTTCGACCTGCTCACCGTCCTTGACACGATGTTCGAGGATCTCGGCGAGCTCCAAAAGCAGGAGATGGCGAACTTCTTCTGGAGCGAACTCCATACCCCACTTTGGATGCATGCCCTTTCCCCGGGCGATGCTGATGCCAGTTGGAAACCCGGAGCCTCGCGCGGGCTCCGCTCCGACCATACGTGGATCGGCGCCTACATCGCCTGGCCGCCCATGACCGCGCGGGGTTTGTTCAAGATCGATTCCTCCCGCCGCGTGGCCGCGTGGGTGAAAGCATTTGCCAAGACCGCCCGTCAGGGCACTTACGGCCAGGCGCATTTCGTCGAAACCACTTTTCCACCGGATGCCGGCGGGACGCGCAAGGACCCGGCGGGCGGCTGGTCCGAGGCGGCGGGCGGCTGCTTTATGAACATGGTGATCGACACCATTTTTGGAGCGGATTTGACCCTCGCGAGCGGGATTCAAGTCAATTCCCGGCTCCAGGATTTTGATCCGTCTGCCCAATTGGTGAACTTGATTTACCAGGGAAGAAATTTCACCGTCGCCGCGAGTGGAGCCCGGCAGGCGCCTTGAATTCAAGCTCAATACTCGTGCCGGCTTTTCTCCATGCCGCGCAGGTCGGAGAACTGACCCCTCATCCGTCCCGATGCATCGGGACACCCTCTCCCCACGGGAGAGGGTAGGGAATACCTTTCCTTCTCCCTTGGGGAGAAGGTGGCCGAGGGACGAGGTCGGATGAGGGGTCTTGTAATTCATAAAATGTTTGCTAAGAGAACAAAAATTTACGAGCTTGCATTGCAACGCTCGCGGAAATGCAAGGTGCATTGCGAAGCGCTTCTTCCCGACACTGAATTTAGGCGGCGCGGGGTGATTCGAACTTGAGTTTCCCGGTAGGTGGAGTGCGGACGTCCCAGGCAAGTCCCACGGATTTGAGCAGGCGGATGAAGCCATAGGAGAGGTCAATTTCCCAGTCGCGCAGGCCGTGGCGCGCCGAGGTGGGGAAAGCGTGATGATTATTGTGCCATCCCTCTCCATAGGTCACGAGGGCTACCCACCAGCAATTAGTGGAGAGGTCGGTGACATCGAAATTGCGATACCCGAATTTGTGACTCGCGGAGTTTACCAGCCAGGTGCTGTGGTAGGTGATGACCAACCGCACGCACATACCCCATACCACAAAGGGCCAGCCACCCACCAGGTAAAGCGCAATCGCCATCAGGGCGGACAGTTCCAGGTAAAAGCGGCCAAGAAAGCGGTAAAAGGGCTGGCGGAGCAGGTCCGGGGTATAACGATCGGTGAGTTCGTCCCAATCCTTGGCACGCGGCATCCAGAACATCCACAGAACGTGACTCCAAAAGAAGCCCTCACGCGCGCTATGCGGATCGCCCGCTTCGTCAGAATACTGATGGTGCTGCCGATGATGCGCGACCCAGTCAATGGGGCCGCCTTCCAAGGTTAGCGTTCCCAGAAAAGCGAGGGTGTACTCGAGAAATTTCGGGCACTTGAAGGAACGGTGGGTAAGCAGGCGATGGTAGCCAACGCAAACTCCCAGCCCTCCGAAAATCGCGTGCAAGAGGATGCAGATGCCCACTGCCGCCCAGGTGGTCTGCCAGAAAACGGCGATAACTCCTAAATGCATTGCAATCAGGAATGCGGCTTTAACAGGTTTGAACTGGTCGCGAACGGGAACAACCGGAGTGGCAGGCAGCACCACACTGATCTGAGCCATGTAATGACCTCAAGTGCCCGCCAGGGTACAAGGAACATAACGGCGGTATTCTATGGGATTTGCGAATGCCCTGTGGATTCAGACACCAAAGGGGGAGGACCAGGGGGAACTTACCCTTCGCCCTTCAGCGAAGTAATTCGCTTGGCAACAGATATGATTATACCCGTGCGCGGGCAAGTCTGCACATAATTCGACAGCATGCCGAGAATGCAAACACCCTCACCCGCCCAGCAGTTCGGTTACCCCGCCGCACGGGCCTTAGACACGTTCGACGTTCGCCGCTTGCAAACCCTTGGGACCCTTCTTGACTTCAAAGCTCACCCGGGCGCCCTCTTCGAGCGAACGATACCCATCACCCTGGATTGCTGAGAAGTGGACGAAGACATCTTCGCCGCTTTCGCGTTGAATGAATCCATACCCTTTTGCAGCATTGAACCACTTAACCGTTCCTTGTTCCTTCATACTGAAAGCACCTGATCCGTGTAATTTTGGCAATATGCAGAGTTGGCAACGGGTCCATCACGGTCCGCTGCATTTGATCCCTTGCCTTGCAAACTCTGGATCCTCACCTGTGCGTTACTGGCGTTTGCATCGGCGAGGGAATCACCCTAACAGATTGCGCGGTTGACAATAGCATCTCCAGAGTTACGTGTCATTATTAAAAGCGTGTAAAATGAACATTCCAGACAATTTGTCCGACATCACGCCTGTGAGATTCACGATCTCGGGGTATCGCAACCAAAAACTTGGATTGGAACATACAGGCGCATAGATGGCGGGGCTTCCGCGGGAGAGGGTTTCTTCTAACTCTCATGCGGCATTGGCTTTCACGCCTCGGTCAGACGCGGTCGGAGGTGGGCGGCCAGGGGGATGGAACAGGTTCCCGGCATGAAGCGGCGGGCAGGATCAATCGGAGCATGCGTTCAAACAAGAAATAATCCCAGGCCCAATTGATAAGGACAAATAGTCGATCCCGGAAGCCAATCAGGTTGACGATGTGCACTCCTAACCACGCGAGCCACGCGGGAAAGCCGGTAAACGCCCCACCCCCTACATGGGCGACGGCGGCGTTGCGGCCGATGGTGGCCATCATGCCGCGGTCGCGATAGTGGAAATTGAGCGCCACTTTCCCGGCTTCGCGCCTTTGAATGTTCTTGGCGGCAAGCACACCTTGTTGGAGTGCTACGGGAGCGACCATGGGCAGCGGCTTGCCATTCTCCTCCAAGCGCGCCACGTCGCCGATGGCATATACACCCGGCAGACCCTGAACCTCCAGGGTTGAATCCACCACCAGACGGCCACTTCGATCCATGGGCAATCCCCAGGTTGAGGCAGAGGGCTCGCCACGCACGCCGGCAGTCCAAACCGTGGTTTCGGTGGGAAGAGAGGCGCCATCGCGGAAATGAACCTTGTCCGTCTCGACCCGGTCCACCACGCATTGCAGGCGCACCTCAACTCCCATTTTCTTCAGCCGACAAAGGGCATATTGGCCCAACTGCTGCGGCAGCGAGGGCAGCAGGCGATTCGCACTTTCCAGCAGCACAACGCGCGCATCCTGAATGTTGAGCTTGGGGAAATCGCGTTTCAGCGGCCCGCGCAGGAGTTCCGCCAGCGCCCCCGCGTATTCCACGCCCGTGGGCCCACCCCCGACGATGGCGAAGGTCATACGCCGCCGGCGGCGCTCGGCGTCCGGCTCGCGGGCGGCGCGCTCGAAATTACAAAGAATGTGATTCCGCAAGCGGACAGCGTCGTCGAGGGTCTTGAGGGTGAAGGCGTATTCGGCCGCCCCGCTGACTCCGAAGAAATGGGTGGCGCTTCCCGCGGCCAGGATCAGATAGTCGTAGCGGACCTCTGTGACGGTTGTCCGGAGCGTGCGCGCGGGGAAATCGATTCCCTTGACTTCGGCCAGAAGGAAGTCCGCATTCCCCATCGGGCGAAGAATGCTGCGCACCGGGTAAACGATCTCCTCCGGCTCCACCTCCGCGGCTGCCACCTGATAAAGCAAGGGAAGAAAAGTGTGATAGTTGTTGCGATCGATGAGGATGACCTGGAAATCCGTATGCGCAAACGCGCGCGCCGCCCACAAGCCCCCAAACCCTGCCCCCACAATTGCCACTCGCGGTCGATGGTTGGCCATGGAATCACCCACTTGTTGGATTCAGGACGAGGCTAAGGGATTCAGGGGGAGGATAGTGTCTTAATTTAATGAAATGATTTCGTGATGCAGGTTCGTATTTCCCAGCCCCACAGGGGCGATCTACCACAGCCCAGGCCAGGGGCCATAGGCGTTACCCTAACAGTCTGAGTGGGACTAAAGCCCGCAAAGCGGGCGTTGTCATGTAGCCCACGGCGAGCCAGCCGTGGGAACGTCGGCAGTACAAGTAAGCATTTGACCCCCGTAGGGGCGACATCGGGCATCCGTCTGACCCGACATCGCCCCTGCGGGGCTGGAGATGGATTTTGGGGAGCGCCTTGACCCACAACTCGCTCGTCGTGGGCCAAAGGATGGCGCCGCGACGCGCCTTCGGAATAGGACCGCGCCAGCGGATTGTTGCGGGTGCAGTCACACCAGTTTGCCGGTAAGCAACGATGCCCGAACGACTTCGCCCTACCCTACGGCATTCCACGCCGTCAACCCCAGCACGTATATGCGCCAGTGCAAACTCCCCCCAGCGGGACTTCCGCGCCTGAATAGCTTCCGAGCGGCCCCTCATCCGTCTGGAAACGCTCACGGAGCGCAGTTCGGCGGCTTGCCGGCCAACCAGCCAAATGGATTCGGAAACACCGAGAGTGCGCTGTAACAGTCCGATGATGAAGCGTTCTTCGGTACAATGGAGTATAGAGCTTGAATGATAGAATCACCGTATGATTGAAGCTCGGGGCAGATTTTAGTTTCGGAAATCATCCCCGGTCGGAACCTGCATTAGCTCTACCGGGACCGGTTGCTGCAGCGCGCGTTGGGTTCATTGCTGCGCCTTTTGGGCAACGATAAGCCACCAGCGCTCGCCGTCTGGTCGATCGATGAACTGATCCTGCCGGCTAAGGATTTTGAGCTTCGCCTGCCGAAGTTGAACGTTAAGATCCTCAGGAGATATTTGGTGATGTCTTT
>Ga0326727_10022358_pt1 | contig 12234 bp, 8 predicted proteins | sample MB2enrmetagenome_FD_207643 | JGI IMG/M metagenome (GOLD analysis project Ga0326727, IMG submission 207643) | Lab enriched peat soil microbial communities from McLean, Ithaca, NY, United States - MB29MY | ecosystem: Environmental > Terrestrial > Soil > Wetlands > Peat | place: USA: New York... | reverse complement strand
GAGATCTTCCTGGAGGTGGCCCCGGCCTGGATCCCTATCACAAAAGGCGGCACCAGCCCGCTGAATTTCGAGGTACAGCCGGCCATCGGTTTCCGGCTCTGGTTCTGAGTAAACCCGCCTCAACCATGCCGCGTGCAAGGCCGCTGTAGCCGGTGAAGGTCGGAATTCTCGAGTTCCAGGACAATACCTTCATCCGCGAAGTGGCCTCGCGGCTTAGCGACCTTGCGCCTCAGTTCATCCGGCAGGGAGAGCTCGCCCATCCGCAGCCTTCCCCCTACAGGGTGATCATCGACAGGGTGAGTTTCTGTGACCCCTACCTGCGCACCATCGTTCGTTACTGGTCGCGCGCGGGCGCCTATGTCATCAACGATCCTTTTTTCACTCACACTACAGACAAGCTGTCGGAACTCTTGCTTTATGATTCCCTCGGCATCTACCACCCCCGGACGGTGGTCCTTCCCAGGATCAATCATGTGGAGGACGTAAAGGAGCTGGTTGCCCCGCCCGACTGGAAACAGGTGGAGGAACGCGTCGGCTTCCCCTGCATCCTCAAGCCCGTGGACGGCTATGGCTGGCAAGACGTTTTTCGCGTCGAAACCCCGCTTGCCCTGCGAAGCCTCTACGAGTCCCTCGCGGATTCCCGGGTCCTCATAGCGCAAGAGCTCATCGAGCACGTCGACTACGTACGCGCTTTCTGCTTGGAAAGCAGGGACGTCTTTCTTGTGCGTTGGACGCCGCGTCCCTTCGATATGGCCGAATACTCACTCCTCGGATCGGATGAGCTCAAAGATGTCAGGGACGACGTGATTAGGAAGACGGTGGCGCTGACGGAAGCGCAGGGACTGGACTTCAACGCCGTCGAATGGAGCATCACCAAGGACCGTAGTCCCGTAGTCATCGACAGTTACAACGACGTCCCTGATGTACGCCCGGAGAAACTTCCGGCCCCTTGCTACGAATGGGTGGTGGACAGATTCTGCGCGTGCGTGCGGAACAAACTGGCCTCTGGCCAAATGAACGCGCTTATGGGGTCCCGCGGGCCTTCATATCCCGCAGCGGGACCTAGCTGAAGCAATGATTCGATCGATCAAGCCCTGGAAACTCATCCCAGCCAAGGCGCATATGATGGGCAAATCGGAGTGTTTCGGATGCAAGCCAGCTAGCGGGTTGACTTCAATAAAACTCACTCTTCCTTCGGAGTCCATTCGTATGTCGATCCGTCCCGAATCCCGGCATCCCAGAGCGTGCCACGCTCGAAGAGAAATATCGGCGCACGAACGGGCATCCTCCCCTGTGGCCAGTTCATAGAAAATGCGCTCGTCGCAATCCTCTTTGTTCACGTACGTGTATGCGTGCGGCTCCGCGGTCTCCCGCATAATGACTTCCATCGTCCCAACTGCTTCCGCATTTGCGCCGGTGCCGACAACCCCCGTGGTGAACTCCCTTCCCGGCAGGTACTCCTCCACGAGAACGGGCTGTCGGTATTCCTCCAGGAGTCCCTGGCAAACCTCGCGAAGCTCGGATGGGTCTGAGATGCGTGATCGAGGAGTAACCCCCTTCCCCGTTCCTTCCGCAACCGGCTTGGCGAAAAGCGGATACGGCAGCGACACCTCCTCCACGTCGGCGATGGCCTGAATCGTGGCGAAATCCGGCGTTCGCACACCAGCGTCCCTGACGACCCGCTTGGTGAGCCCTTTGTGGAGGCAGACCGCCAGAACGGCCGGATCAGAGAACGTGTAGGGTATCCTGTGCTCATCGAGAAGCGCAGGCACAAGGGCTTCGCGGCCCAATCCGTGCATCCCTTCGCAGAAATTGAATACGAGGTCCCAGCGCCGCCCCGCAGCGAGCGCCGACATAAGGCCCCGGAAGCTGCCGACGCGCTCGGTGGTGAATCCGCCGGCGCGCAGGGCCGCTTCAACGGCGTCGACGGTTTCTTCCCTGTCGAGCTCCGCTGTCTCCAGCTCCGAATATCCCAGCGCGAGCCATTCGGAACGGAGGTCATAAGTGATGCCGACTGTCATGGTGCTCCTGGAAGTGCCTTCCTACCACGCCGTAAACGTGCAGTCAAGCGCGCCGGGTTTTCAAATGGAGCTTCGCACCTTCTGGGTTTTTCCGATACGGCCTTGCTCATGGGATTCGACGTATCGCATAAGCGCCCTGTCATCGATGTATCCGAATGCGATGGCGATCTCGCCAAACATTCGTGGATCGCCTGACCGCTGCACGATCAGGACGTCTTCCACCTGCCACTGCTTCATCGCGCCGATCTTGACGAGGAACTCGCCAATCTTTTCGATGCCACTGTTCTGGTCAGCCATTTAGAACCGCCTTTGTCTTCTCCCTGTGGTTGTTTCGGTTCCTTTCTTGCAATCGCCATGCCATGGAGTCCGCCGGGCACGGCTCAATTCGTTCTCGAAACAGGCATTTTTTTGTTTGTTGCAGAAGGAATTACGATAAGAGCTTCGGTCGATGTGTCCTTAGAGAGAGACCTCTTATTCGATCCTTCCGCACGCTGCCAGAGCATGGAACGGCAGTGGAACACCGCGTGGAACAGTGACCAACCGGGACCAAATGCAGGTACACTCATTTGGGGGCGGCTATTGGTGGCTTGCGATGGTCGTTCCTGCAAATACAGCGTCCGCTTAGCAGCAATTTCTGGCCCGTGCGTAAATGAGATTCCGATGCCGGAGCTGCCAATGATTCTGGGCAGTCTTCGGGATTCCGGGATCAGGAAAAGAAGGAACAAGACCGCTTTCGAGCCTGGTGACCCCAAAGGAGCCGTGAGCTTCGACCTTCTCAGCCATGGAAAGGCATTCACAAGAGGCACGCCATGGACCGCATCCGGGCATGACGAAAGACCTGAACGCAGATAAAAGCCAGCGGCGCCTACGGACTACTAGTGCGGATCCATTGCTCAAGTCTGTGTAACGGAGGAAAAAAGGACTCAGAGAACGTCTTAGCTGGGAGCAGGCAACGGTCGCAAAACTTCGCGTCTTCCTCGGGGTCTGGGTGAATGGGAGACCTTGTCGCATATTGCTCGATATGCCGTACGCCGGGTCGCTGAGGGCTCCTTCGGTGGCCGCGGGGTAAAAGGATTACAGAGACTCGCGTCGAATAGATTGGGAAACTCCTTATGCCGGGCTTGGGCTTCGGAGGCGACTAGGATTTTCGACGGCGGCCCGTCTCCTCATACAAGTGTGCGACAGTTAGCACGCTGCCGGACTCCTATTGCTCGGTGGCGTGCTGTCTTATCTTGTTCAAAGAAGAGTATGTTGGCTCGATTCTTTTTGACTGCGTCTTCCAACCTTTCCAATATGCGCTCCCTGTACGCAGTGAGTAGATGATCTGAATACCGCATACGATAGTTGCGCACCAAAGGATCTGTGGTAGCTCTGCGTAGGCGATTGCCCAAAGCTGCCCGGCGCTCAAAGCAGAGTTGCATGAACAACCACTCCATGAGAGCAATCGCGTCTACATGATTCGTTCGGTCGTTTTCTTACAGTAATGCGTGTTGCATAGGCCAGACCGTTACGCTACAGTTAGTCATAATCGGACTTTTAGCTACGGAGGATGTGCAATGGCAAGGCTGAGTATTCCCGATGCTCACAGTTGCCGATACGATTTTCTCGCCCTGGGTTCGATTGTGCAAAGGTTAGACCCAGGTGTGGTTCCACTCCACGAGGCTGTGCGTTTTGATCGGTATTGCTCGGGTGGTGAATACAACCCAGCTGCAAACCTAGCAAAATGCTTTCGCATGCGCGTTGCTGTAGCCTCGGCGAATGTTCACTACCCACCAGGATGGTGGATCGAGAATGAGGTCAAAAAAGCTGGCGTTGAAGCGTATTTCAAGTGGTTTCCCTATGACGGGGTCCATGGCCCGAGAATTGCGAATACCTACTCAGACCGCGGGTGGGGAGTCCGCGGCCCGGAAGTATGGTACGACCGGGCAAATGAGGCGGGTGCTATGCTTGCGCTTGGGGATTTCGACTGGAAAGATTTGTTCCGTGTCAAGAGAGTCCGTTGGTTTCACTCCGGGGGCATATTCGCATCCCTTTCGCGCGGGGCTTCGGCGCTCATCGTGGAAGCGATGCTTGAGGCCCGGTCTGTTGGGACTGTCATCTCATATGATCTCAACTTCAGGAAAAAGCTCTGGGATGCCACAGATGGAGGTTCCACCCGAGCGATCGAAGTCAATCGAAAGATTGCCGCCATGGTGGACGTTCTGATCGGAAACGAAGAGGACCTGCAGCTCGGGCTCGGCATCGCTGGTCCTGACGTTTCGACCAAGAACTCTTCGATTGACACACGGGCTTTTCAGGAGGTAATCGGGAGCGTAGTCGCGCAATACCCCAATATTAAGCTCGTCGCAACATCGCTTCGCGACGTGCACTCAGCCTCTCGGCACTGCTGGAAGGCAGTCATGTGGTACGACGGAGAGCTGCACGAGTCAGACGCCGTTGAGCTGGATGTGTACGATCGGATCGGAGGCGGCGATGGATTCGCGGCAGGCCTGATTTATGGGTTGTTGACAGACAGAACGCCTGGACAAGCACTGAGGCTCGGATGGGCTCATGGGGCCCTCCTCACCACTTACCCTGGTGATGTGACAATGGCAAGACTGGAACAGGTGGAGGCTCTCGCTGCAGGCGGTGGAGCGCGCGTTGTGAGATGATTCGGCTGCGATAAAGTACTCCTTTGGCTTCTAAACCATGAATGCCCTTCTCAGGCGGGTTCCCCGTATTGGGTCGCGCAGAGGTCATGAATGGGGGGGCCTTTAGCCGAGGCCCTCAATAGGATCGGGAAGGGCTACGACTCCGATACTGCGAGCGTTTATAACTATAATAAGACGCCAATTTGCGCGTCGTCTTCGATGATGCAGCTCCGCGGGTCACCTCAAACCAACCACGATCGCTTGTCCAAAATTTGTTACAAGCGGGTGGGACCTGACTTATATCAGACCCCTCACGTGCGGGGATGATGCAGACCGGCATCGACGGAGAAGTACGAGCGGTCTGTCCGCCCATCCTTTCCACTGTGGCCGACTCAGAGCTGCAGGATCAGGTTGATCAAAGCAAGATCACTTCGAGGAACCTGACTCATAGAGATTTCGACGTGCACATTTTGCTTCTCACACTCCTTCTGTAAATAGGAGAGGTTGTAAAGGCCCAACTCTTCGTTGACGCGCTGGTTGGGTACCTGTCTGGAGAAATCAAGCAGAGAGCGCCCTTTAGCGTCCACGCCGATCAGTGCCTCGAGCTGCTCCTTGATTTTCTGGTAGCCTTGCTCCTGGTTGCAGATTGTCACGCGCAAACGGTGTTCCGTGCCGATTGAAGTTCCTTTGCCCCCAAGCTGGTAGGTCAGAGAGAGAAGGTCACCCTCAGCCTCCATTCGACGGCGCACCTCCGCACGTACCGGCTCGTCTGTGATAAAGGCACCCCTGATCTTGCGCCCCCGTAGCAGCCGGCTTGCAACCTGCTGGTAGTGGCTGACTTCTGTGAAGCCCAGAAGTTCAACGACCATGAGGGCGAGGTATTCCGAGATAACGGCTTTTTCAATATAAACTTCCAGCATGCCTCGCAGCTGTTCTACCAGGATTTCGTACTCAGATTGGCCACGGGACTTTGCTAGGACGCACCAGAGAAGCCTCGAAGCGCTGAGCACAAAACCGTCGCTTAGATAAGCGCGCAGCCTGCGCTCATCGTCGCTCAACATCTTGTTGGAAACGTACTTACGGATGAGAGGTTCTTGGATATCGAGCGACACGGAGGGAATTTCCGTGGCAATGCTTGCGAACAAGCTATCAAGCTGGGACTGGCTATAGCTGGTGGCCATATCGATGCACCGTCCCGGATTCTGCCGGTTCCATTGCTTGATCAACGCGGAGCCCACCAGCATACGGAAAGTTTCATTTTCGAACTTCTTGAACAGGATCCTGTGGACGATAAGTTTGGTCAGATCGATAATTTCTCGGCTCTTAGATGAGAACTCCGACCGCACCAGCTCCACCTCAGCGATGTAGTCGATATTGATCATCTTCTGTAGGGAGGAGGCAGGGACTGTAGTGACGGCAATGCCGTACGCCAGCCGGTTATCAGCCATCGGCAGTCGCTTCAGCTTCTTGTGGTTCCTAACAAACCACTCGACCCCGGCCGTCGTCAGGGTGATCTTCAGGGGAAGTTCGATGAAAGGTGACCTTTTCGGGCTCATCCTACCTCTTTTCGAGGGTCTCGGGCTCAGTGTTCCCCCAACGTCGCACCTCTTCGAACTGAGCCCAGAAGCAAAGGCTGTTGTTTCTCTTTCCGCTAACTCCCATTATAAATTATAACCAGCCCTAATCAAGCACGCGAACACTTGCGCTCAGAAAGTGAGAAACAACTTGACTCGCGGGGCGCTGCGCTTACCAAAACTGATTGAGAAGGGTAAAATGAATCACAAAGAGTTGCTACCAATCGCAAAACGTCTTCTGTGCCTGGTGGCGGCGAAAGCACCCATAGCGGTTCAGGGGATGGAAGAATGAGCGATACCATTGAGACACTGCAGGCGGAGCCCACTCCGCCGGACAGCGAACTGGTAAGAGACTCAATCATCACGACGCACCGGATCCTCGAGGCATTCGGGCGTGATGCTCGGAGCTTCGACATACTCCATGCTGATCTTTTCGACTCTCGCCTGGAGATCGTGCTGTCGGCTCTCCAGGCAGTGGCTGCAATCGGAGACGGTCGGAGCTTCCTCTTCGTCACGCGGCTTTTTCAGCACCCTGACCCGCAGATTGTCTGCGCAGCTGTTCGTGCGGCGGGCACGATCGGCGGCCCTGAGGCATTGCCTCTTCTGCACTCCGTAGCCATATCAAGCACCTTGGAGGAAGTAAGCCTCGAAGTCTTGCGTGTGCTCGCGCGCAATTTTCCGCAGGCTCCTGAAACGCGCCTGCTTGCGGTAGCCATCTCCCGGTCACTGTCCGTACAGCCGGAGACTACCGCCACTTCCCTGCAGATACTCCTGCAGCTCGAAGGCCAGAAAGGGGTGCAGACTGTTTTTGATATGGCTGCTCGGCACTCCGCAGTCCTCCCATACCTTTTCCAGATAGCCACGCGGGACAAGAATCTCGCCGAAGTACTGCTTGCGGCACGCGCGAGAACACATGAAGACCTGCCCTTGTCTCTCAGAAGCGCTCTGGTCTCACTTGCCTCGCCCCTTACCACAGAAGCCCACCGCGCCGTTTTCATCGATTCACTTCGAAGCATGAACCCGGCAATCCGTCGAGAGTGCTATCGTCATATCGGTACCCATGCGACCCAGCTGCCGCATTTCGACTCCCTATGTGCCCTGTTGGCGGAAAACGTTGAGGATGACCCTTCGATGGAGGAGGAGGCGCTGCAGGCCGTGGACTCCATGGCCTCAGCGGCAAGGGTCGAACGATCCGCTCTCGCTCTGCCATCTCTCTCGAGGCTGGCTGCTACGCTCGGAGAGTTATACGACGATTTGCGAAAAGCCATCGAAACCGATATTGACACCTCCCACGAGATAGGCCAGCAACTAGCCAACGCCAAAGAATACATGGAGCTCTATTTCAACGAACGGGCAAAGAAGACTTTCCTGGATTCGATCAAGAGTGGTGGGACTCCCCGTCTAAGACGGGAAAGTGCGCAGGTGCTGAAGGCCTCGGCCGTGAAGCTCGAGCCACGCAATTTTGAAGGATACTCAGTCATGTATTCGCTGATCGCGGATCCCAGACGTCAGGGCATTGCCCTGTTCCTTAGGCACCTGACGCAAGCAGACACGCAAAAGCGGAAGCTCATGTCCCGCCTGAAACGGCTTCTCTCGCTCGCGCGGCTGTCTCCGCCAGCGGACGCCAAAGACAAAGTTCTCTCGATTCTGGAGTGGGCGCGCAAAATGAAGTTCTTCCATTTGGCCGAGCTCGCACTCTTCGCCTTGCACCGCATCGATCCTAAGCCGGCGCTGACAATATGCCGGGAATGCATGACGTCGCCGGTGGCAGCCAAAATTCTCGCTATTGCTGCCCTCCAGCTCGTGAACGAGATGGACATCAAGACGATGGAGACAATATTCATCAGCCTCCTTCATGAAAACGACAGATACCTCCGTCTCGCGCTTTTGGAATCCCTCGGATCGGTTGAAAAGCTGGGCGATAGCAATCTCCTGCGCTCGATTCTCCAACTTTTCTGTTCCGAAACGGATCCAGAAGTCACCTCAAAGCTCGTGGAAATCCTGGAATCACAGGCGGAAGCCGGGATTGTGGGTGCCTTAATCGCCGTCTACGACCGTTTCGATGAGTGGAAAAAGACCCTCGCGATTACTCTACTCTGCCGCCTCGCCAGGAAACAGGACCCGGAAACCCGTCCGGCTCTCACGGAGTTCTTCTACCGGGTCCTCCGCGTAGATCCGCTTAGTGTTGTGGCGCGGGTACCTGTGGGTCTGCTCGCCCTCGGGGATGATTATGCTCCGAATGTGCTCCGAGACCTTCTCTTGCGGATGGAGCCTGCGGAGCAGGGCATGGTCGTGAGAGACTTACGCGGTGACTTGAAGCCAGCTGTGATAGCCGTCATCTGGTCCTTGCTGAGGGAAAAAGATACTGGGCTGCAGCAGGCGCTCCGGGAGGTTCTCCCAATGACGGCGGACCCTCGCGCCCAACAGCTGCTCGTCAGCATGGTGCGAACGCTGCGCACGAAAGCGAGCGACAACGACACGCAGGAAGGGCAAGCCGAGATCGACGGCGTCTTTCATCTTTCCTCGGAGAAGGCGACATACCGTTTCGAACGGGAGAAGACGTTCACGTGCGCTGTAATGTTCACTGACATAAAGAACTACTCGATAAAGGCTCAGGAGTTTTCCTCACTGGAGCTCGACGCCCTACTTCAGGAGTATGAGGGGCTCCTTCTTCCCATCATACGAGCCCACGATGGAGCGCTAGTCAAAAGGATGGGGGATGGGCACCTGTTCGTCTTCCGTGAGCGGCTTTCCGCGGTTCTGGCGTCCATTCGCGTGCAGAAGGCCCTACGACGTTACAACCGCTTCCACCCAGAGAGACAGCGTGTCCAGGTTAGGATCGGGATTCACTGGGGAGAAGTCGTCGAGAGAACCGGCGATGTGCTTGGCAACACGGTGAACATCGCTGCACGACTACAATCATTAGCAACTGGGGGCTCGACCTGCATTTCTAGTGATGTGTACGAAAAGGTGGCAGACTGGATTCATGCGAACAATTTGGGCATGATGCCGATAAAAGGCTTGCGCGACCCCGTTCAAGTATGGGAACCCACGGAGGCCGCTCTCGGACTGCCCACCGAGCTCGATCCCCTGAAGCAAAACAGACGAGATGAGGCCGTATTGCGCCCACAGGCCACTGATGAAGCCCTATCTACACGGGATGTCGAAGAACTGGCTGTAGCCCTTTCCCAAACTTTCCAGCACCTACAGGCAGTGAGCAGAAGAAGCGCACGTGCAGGCGAAGAGGCCGTCATCGACGAGGAGTTTGTCAGAAGTTGGCACGCACTGCAGGCGTTGCTGTCGTCTGTTGAAAACCGCCGTAATGAGCATGCGCAGACCAGCAAGGAATGATCAACCGTCTGGCAAAGCGAATGACCCGCGGCTCACCGGGTCCATACCAGTGAAGCAGAGCTCAAAAGAAAGCAACTGACAACGATAGAAACCTTCCGGGTCCTTGGCAGATACGGTACCTCGATTCGAGGTGGTCTTTTCGACTCTGGCATGCGGAAGTGCGCGCATCGAGTGCAAGCATCAGCATCCAATCCGAGCAAAAGGTTTGAAACTCGTCCAATGAAAGGGAGCGGCGCAGTCGCCATTGAAAAGCAGAAAAGCAGTAAGCCTTATCAGATTCCTTCTATCTTCCTTTCTTCTTCCTTTCTTCGAGAGAGGCTGCCCCTCCTTATCGCGTAGCGATGCTGGCTTTTCGAGAGCCCAGAAGGTGCAATCCGGGCTGCACTTGGCACGGTACCCGCATCACTTCTTGCGTTCACTTTTCACAGCAAGTTCGTTGGTGACGGCGATGTTGTTAAGATTGAACTCCTCGATCTCGCGGCTAAGTGCGCTCACCATGTTCACCAGCGAGCGTGAGGATTCTGTAATCGTCTGAATTCTCCGCGCGTTGGTTTGCGAGAGCCCATTGATCGACTCTATGGACCGGGAAACACCCGCTATAGAAAGGCTCTGCTCGTTCATGGCCTGAGTGATGTGTTCTGCCCTTCCTTTGACGAGCTGGGCGCTTTCTTCCACCACCTGATTGGCTTGCGCCTGATCTTGTGCGCGGGCGGCCAGCTCGGCGAACGCCGCGACGATGCCACTTATATCCTTAATAATGGCGTTGATGCGCGACACCGCCACTGCGGTGTTTTGCATCCCGTTGGCGATTTCTTTCTCGCTGCGCCGGATCAAGTTGTTGATGTTCTTAATGCTCGATGCAGTGGCGTCCGCCAGCTTTCCTATCTCATCCGCAACAACGGCGAAACTGCGCCCGTATTCGCCTGCCCTGGCCGCCTCGATTGTGGCGTTGAGCGCAAGAAGGTTGATACGGTCGGAGATGTCGTTGATGATCTCGATGATGCCGGTGATCTCCGTGGAGCTTCCCTGGATGGTCTGCATGCTCTCGTTCATGACCTTGAGGGATTGGTCGCCAGACCTCGCGTTCTCCGACACCTCGTTGATCATACTCAGGGCGTGCGACACCGTACGGGAGAGGGCCTCCGTGGATCCGGTGAGCCGGTCCAGCGTTTGTGTCAGATTCTCAACCCCTGACAGCTGCTTTTCCGCGCTCTCCTTCGCGCTGAGCGCCGAGCGTGAGGTCCCCGCAATGGATGCGCTGATCTGTTCGGTGGCAGCCGCCTGTTCGTGGGAATTGTCCGTGAACTCGGCGATGCTCAAGGAGAGAGATTTGGTGTTTCCCAGGAGGGTTTCGGAGCTCGATTTGAGCACGCCTCGAATAAAAAGATTCTGGCCTAAGTTTTTCTCCGCCTCTCGTTGGGCGCGCTCATTCGCCAACTCCGTGCTGCGAGCGAGATCCAGAAAACGCCGCAGGGATCCGCCCATGGAGAACAGGATAAAGAGCGTGATCCCCATGGCGAACCGGGAGTACCGAACGCCGGGAAAGATATCGTAGATCACCTGACTCTCCACGGTATGGGTACTGACGATATCTACGGCGGCGCCGTAAATGGCCAGCAGCAGCCCCAGGAAAGAAGGAAGCAGATACCGCAAACGGCGGTGGCGGATCATATCGACGACGAAGCAGCAGACCGAGTACACGATCATAAGCGCAAGGATACCGTCCCGCACGTTATACAAGGGCCCCTGCATTCCGCGGCCATGGTCGGCCTGCCTGATCATCCAATCCTCACGATGTTTTGTCACGGAAACGTACAGGTCCGGAGCTGCAAAAGCGATTACAATGAACCCGCAGGCCAGCCCAAGCCCGGCGAATACCATCACTCTGTTGGCACGTGTCCAACGCGGTCCGATGACGAGTAGACTCCCCAACATATAGGGAATTGCGACAAGAAACAGTGCACCTGCCACTTGTTCCATGCGGTGGAACTGCATGCCCAGCATCGCGTTGCCGAGCCAGCCTCCGACCAGCAGGATCATGGACTCGCTGAAAACAAAAATGGCTCCCGCGAGGGCCAAGACCGACATGGTCAAGTATAGACGGTCGCGCACGAAGGAGTAGATAAAGGAGAAGATGACCAGACCCATAAGAAGCATGCCGAAACAGATGAGGGGCGGCACAAACACAGAGAGCGTCATTATTTCCTGAAACTGCGGCATGGATTCCCAACCTCTTGCAGGTATTGCTATATCGCTGGCCGACACCAGCCTCTTTGATTATAGCACGCCAACGCGCATCAGCAGAACTGTGCAGAATCTCATGAACATCAGGCGACTTGCTGGGTTCCTCCCGATCTCCAAGACCGTGGTCTCAGCGATCGAAACGATCGAAGTCGTTGTCAACGGTTCGGTAGTCGGGATTCATAAAATCTTGACTTTCTTAACGCTCCGGTCTTTGCGGTTACTTCAACGTGAATTACTGGGACGATGCCGGAGTGACCTCCGGTCCGGTCTCCCAGGAGTCCGGCTTCTTTCCCGCGAACGCCTGGAGCTTCAACTGGTTCACGGGACTCTCGACTCTCCTTTGGCTTTTTCGGATCGCCTCCCTGGGGCTCGATGTCGGAATGATAGGACCCGACTTTGTCACTGGGCTCGACG
>Ga0326727_10022356_pt1 | contig 12235 bp, 9 predicted proteins | sample MB2enrmetagenome_FD_207643 | JGI IMG/M metagenome (GOLD analysis project Ga0326727, IMG submission 207643) | Lab enriched peat soil microbial communities from McLean, Ithaca, NY, United States - MB29MY | ecosystem: Environmental > Terrestrial > Soil > Wetlands > Peat | place: USA: New York... | reverse complement strand
CGACCATTGCGGCGATGCTCTCGGGGCCAGCCAAACCCAAAGCCAAAGGACACGGGCGCAACGGAGCCAAGGATTATCCGGCAGCCCAGCGGGTGCAGGTGCCTCATCCTCAACACAAAGCCGGAGACCTGTGTCCCAAGTGCCTCAAGGCCAAACTCTACCGGTTCCTGACGCCGGCCCGGCTGGTCCGCGTTGTGGCTCAGCCCATCTTCCACGCGACGGTTTTTGAATTGGAACGGCTGCGTTGCGCTCTGTGCGGGGCTCTCTCTTAACCGCAGCAAATAGACCTGAGGGATTGGCGGAATCTAGCAACCGTTTTCTCTTAATCACCCGAATCTAGGCGTTTCCTCGTCTTGGCTTGAGTTCCGCGCTCCCAATCCCCAATATGTCAGACTTGTGACCGACCTACCCTCTTCCCCGTCCTCGCCAACACCCCACAAACGCCGACCGCGCTACTCCGGCAAATACCCCCGCCATTTCGGGGAGAAATACAAGGAACACCATCCCGCCCGCTACGGCGAAACCGTTGCCAAAGTCCTGGCCTCGGGTAAAACGCCGGCCGGAACGCATCGCCCAATCATGGTGGCCGAAATCCTGCAAATCTTGACCCCGCGGCCAGGCGAAATCGCCGTGGACTGCACCCTTGGCTTCGGCGGACACGCTCAGGAACTCCTCCCCCTGCTCCAACCCGGTGGGCGGCTTCTGGGCTTGGACGCCGATCCCATCGAGCTTCCCAAAACCGAAGCCCGCTTGCGCGCCCTTGGTTTCGGGGAAAGCGTATTCACCGCGCGGCGGCTGAATTTCGCCGGCTTGCCACAGGCGCTCGCCGGTGCGGACCTCAGCGGGGCCGATATTATCCTCGCCGACCTCGGCGTCTCTTCCATGCAATTGGACGATCCGGTCCGCGGTTTTTCCGTGAAATACAACGGCCCGCTCGACATGCGCATGAATCCGCAACGCGGCCAACCAGCCTCCGCCCTCCTCGAACGTCTCCGTCCCGATGCCTTGCAAACATTATTGACTGAAAACGCCGACGAACCACGCGCCGAAACACTCGCCGCCGGCCTGGCCGGTAAACATTTTGCCACCACCACCGCCCTCTCCCAGGCCGTGACCGCCGCCCTGCCGCGTTTGCCCAAGGAAGATTGCGACCTTGCCATCCGCCGCGTCTTCCAGGCGCTGCGCATCGCCGTGAACGACGAATTCTCTGCCCTCGAGACTTTTTTGCGCCTGCTCCCGTACTGCCTCAACGCGGGCGGCCGCGTCGTCGTTCTCTCCTTCCATTCGGGCGAGGATCGTCGTGTCAAGAAGTCCTTTGAGGCCGCCTGTCGCGACGGCCTTTATGCCGAAATCTCCGCCGATGTCCTGCGCCCCGGCCCGGAGGAGCGACGCGCCAACCCTCGTTCCACTCCCGCGAAACTCCGTTGGGCGCGCAAGTCCCGGTGATTCGCCATTTTACCTGGCACGGCGGCATCATAACCGCGTGTTCAATAAATCTTTCAATATGCCCATTGCGCTCCAGCCATAAATGCTGCACAGCATCGGCCCATTTTGAATGATGAAAAAAGAATCAAAAAAGTCGAATGAAGCGCAATTGCTGGAGGTGCTCAAGCGAGTCCTCCCCAAGGCAATCGACGATGCGCAGTTGGCCGGCAAGATCTACCAGGCAATCGAGGACGAACTCAAAGCCAAGGCCCGCGCCATGGCCTTCGAGAAGTTTTGCCGCGGAATCGAATTGCCCAATCTCGAGCAGAAGACCGTGGAGGACGTGAAACTCCAACTGGCTGCCTCCTTCGGCGACGGCGACATCACCCTCAAGCCCAACAAGAAAGAACAGAGCCTGATGGTGGAGGTGGCGCTGCCAGAGGGAGACCAGTTCAACAGCGAAATCAAAGTCGGCGCGGTTGCCGCCGCCTCCAGCGAAGAGCAGGAAGTGGCATTGAAATTTGTGCCCTTCCCTGTCTGCCTGCCCGGCGACAAGGAACTGGTCTGGCTCCTCGCCAAGCGCGAGAACTTATCGCCCGAAGAGTCAGGCATCGCGCTTTCGAAGTTGGAGGAGAATTCTTGGGCCTCCAAACATCCAGTCCTCCTCGCTCAATGTCAGAAAATCCCCGCGCTTGGTCGCTCCCGCGGTGTTCACCACAATATCAATTCCGCCCAACACTTGGATCGTCTTCTCCGCCAACAGCGCCGGCGCCTCCGGCTTCCGCAAATCCAGCGACATCCAGGTCGCGCTACCTCCCTTGCTCTGAATCTCAGCCTGCGCCTCCCTCAACAACTCCGCATTTCTGGCCGCCAGCATCACCGCCGCGCCCTCCTCTGCAAGTTTCAATGCAATCGACCGGCCAATTCCCCGGCTCGCTCCCGTCACAATGGCAACTTTGTTCAACAAGGTTTGACTCATAAGTTCAGTCCTGTCCGTTTAAAGGAGCGCCAGTTGCTTCCCGCTTGGCTCGCGCAGACTGCTGACGCCCAGACCCAGCAACCGCAACGGGCGCGAAACCAGTTTATCCCGCCCCAGCAGAAAACAACCCAGCCGATAAATGTCAACCGCCTCGGTGATCGGCTCCTCAACGGAAAACTGGCGCGTGAGGGTGGTGAAGTCACTGTAGCGCACCTTCACTTGCACCGTGTGTGCTCCCAACCGCCGGTGCTTGAGCCGGGCTGCGATATCCACCGACTGTTCCTTCAGGCAGGAGCGCAGCACCTTTCGATCCTCGGTGTCCTTGAGAAATGTTTCCTCGTTGCTGATGCTCTTGATCTCGTCGCCGATTTCCAGCGGCCGGTCGTCTTCGCCGAATGCAAACTGCTTCAGTTTCGGCCCGAACGACCCGACCAAGGCGCGCAGATCACCCGCGTAATCCTGCAAGTCCCCTACCGTCACGATGCCCGCCTGGCCCAGCGTTTGTTCAGTGACATTTCCGACGCCGTAAATCACTCGCACCGGCAACGGCCGCAGAAATGAAACCTTTTCATGGTCGGAAATAACCGTCAGTCCGTCAGGTTTCTTGTGGTCGCTGGCGATTTTGGCCAGCAATTTGTTGGAGGCGATGCCGATGGTGGCGGTCAGCTTGCGCTCGGACAGAATCCTCTGTTTCAAATGTCGCGCCAACGGCACCGCCTTGAGCAGCGACGCGTCCGCATCTTCCGCTTGGCTGATAGCCGACACGTCCAGATACGCTTCGTCGATGGACATGGGTTCGAGGACGGCCCCGGGCTGTGCGACAATCTGCATGATGAGCCGTGATTCTTCGCGGTAATGATCCATGTGCGGACGCACAAAAACACCGTTGGGACAAAGCCGCCCCGCCGTCACGCTAGGCATGGCGGAGTGAACGCCAAACTTCCGCGCCTCATAGCTTGCGGCACATACCACCCCGCGTTGTGTCGGGGGAGCGCCGACGATCACTGGCCGGCCTCGCAGCCCCGGGTCGTCGCGTTGTTCCACGGAAGCGAAGAACGCGTCCATATCCAAATGGAAGATCACACGATGCACTGCTCGGGAGATTACCACGGATGTCGGGAAGCCAGAAGACTCAAAGCGTGCTGGACTGCCGGGTGAAGCTCATAGAGCGATCATGCAGGATTTGTTTCCCGCGATCATGATTTCTGACCACGTAGCGGACGGTTCGTATCATCGCCCTTACAAGTCGGACTTCGCGCGAATCGGCGTTTAATTTCTGTCCGATCGAAACATTTTGGTTTTACCTTCCTTTCACGCTGCGATACACCGCTGGCCACTTTTGAAATGAACGAAGCACATATTCTTAGAATTGCGGGTGAACTCAAAGTTCAACCTAGGCAAGTCAGCGCCGCCGCCAAACTTTTCGCGGAGGGCGCCACTGTTCCATTCATCGCCCGTTATCGCAAGGAAGCGACCGGATCTTTGGACGAGGTTGCCATCATGAGCATTCGGGAGCGGCTCCTGAGCCTGGCAGAACTGGACCAGCGCCGGGAGGCCATCCTCAAATCCCTCACCGAGCGCAATCTCCTGACGGACGAACTCAAAACCGCCGTCGCCGGGGCCGAGACGCTCACTGCGCTGGAGGATGTTTTTCAACCTTACCGGCCGAAACGGCGCACCCGCGCCACCATCGCCAAGGAGCTTGGGCTGGAACCGCTGGCTGACCAGCTTTTCAACCAACAATCCACGGCGGACCCGAACACGGCGGCCCAGGCTTACGTCAACGCGGAAAAAGGCGTGGCGGATGTGGCAGCCGCCCTGGCGGGCGCCCGCGACATTCTTGCCGAGCGCATCAGCGACGATGCCCAGGCGCGCGCCAAGTTGCGCGAGTTGTTCTGGAGCAAGGCCCTGGTGAAGTCGAAAGTTGCGTTCGAAAAAGAGGAAGCTGCCGCGAAGTTTAAGGACTATTTCAATTGGAGCGAACCAGTTGCCAAAATCCCCAGTCATCGGATGCTGGCCATTCGTCGGGGCGAGAGCGAAGGGCTGCTCATGATGAGGATTAATCCGCCGGAGGAAGAAGCGTTGGCTTTGGTCGAACCCCTTTTTGTCACCGGCAAAGGCCCTGCCGCCGAACAGGTGCGTCTGGCGGTGCAGGACGGTTACAAGCGCCTGCTGGGCCAGACGATTGAGGTGGAAATTCGGATTGAATCCAAGAAACGCGCCGACACGGAAGCGATCCGGGTATTCTCGGAAAACCTGCGCGAATTGTTGTTATCCTCGCCGCTGGGCCGCAAGAACGTGCTGGCGATTGATCCGGGGTTTCGCACGGGCTGCAAAGTCGTCTGTCTGGACTGCCAAGGCAAGCTGCTGAACAACGACGTGATTTACCCGTCCGCCTCTTCACAGGGCGAGGTGCGCGAAGCCGCCGAGGCGGTGCTCAGCATGGTTCGCAAATTTCAAATCGAAGCCATCGCCATCGGTAATGGCACGGCCAGCCGCGAAACCGAAGCTTTCGTCAAGATGCTCAAACTGCCGTCCACCATCCCTGTGGTCATGGTCAACGAGAGCGGCGCTTCCATTTACTCGGCGTCGGAGGTCGCGCGCGAAGAATTTCCAAATCACGACCTCACCGTGCGCGGCGCGGTGTCCATCGGCCGCCGGCTTATGGATCCGCTGGCGGAATTGGTGAAGCTCGATCCCAAATCCATTGGCGTGGGCCAATATCAACACGACGTGGATCAACTCGCCCTCAAACGGACCCTAGACGATGTCGTGATGAGTTGCGTCAACGGCGTGGGCGTGGAACTCAACACCGCCAGCAAACAGTTGCTCGCTTATGTCTCCGGCCTCGGTCCTTCCCTTGCGGAAAACATCGTGGCCTACCGAAACGAGCACGGCCCGTTCAAGTCTCGCGCCGGATTAAAGGAAGTCCCACGTTTGGGACCAAAAGCATTCGAGCAGGCGGCTGGGTTCTTGCGCATCCGCGACGGCGCGCATCCGCTGGATGCCAGCGCGGTGCATCCTGAAAGTTATCCCATCGTGGACCGGATGGCCCGCGACGCCAATTGTTCCGTTAACGACTTGATGCGGGACGCGGGACGACGCCAGAAAATCCAACTCCAGAAATATGTCACCGCCGACGTTGGCCTGCCGACGCTCAACGACATCCTCGCCGAACTGGCCAAGCCGGGCCGCGATCCCCGCCAGCAATTTGAACTGTTCGCCTTCCAGGCTGGGGTGGAGAAAATGGAGGATTTGAAGCCGGGCATGAAGCTGCCGGGCATCGTCACCAACGTCACGGCCTTCGGCGCCTTCGTGGACATCGGCGTCCACCAGGATGGATTGGTCCATGTCAGCCAACTCAGCGACCGCTTCGTCAAAGATCCGGCCGAAGTCGTCAAAGTGCAGCAGAAAGTCATGGTCACCGTGACGGAGGTTGACTTGCCCAGAAAACGCATTGCCCTCTCGATGAAGGCGGCGCCAGTAATCAGCCCGGCTGCCACTGGCAAGACCTCGCCAGGTCCCATCCGGCCACAACCGCGCGTTCAGCCAGTCAAACCCCAAGCGACGGACTGGTTCACCGAAGCGCTGAACCGCAGCAAAAAGGCGTGACGGCGCCAAGGCAGGGCAAGATGGGTTGCATGAGAGAGAACATTTCCCTAATTCCGGTTCGACGGCGACAGAACGCGAGGCAAATCACCCGGTTCATTGAGCAATATGAAGCCAGCGGCTTAACGCATCGCGAGTTTGCCGCCTCGGTCAACGTGGGCTTTGTTGCGAGTCATATCCAGCAACCCGGTGTGAAACCGTACCGCTCGCTTCCGCTGTTTTTTCCGCGGAAACTGAAACATCGAGCGTAATGTCCCGGTTTTTTCCACCTTCACTTCCACTGGCGGAATCTCCTGGTTCCGGCTGATGACAAAGTCCACTTCGGCATTGGCGTTGCGCGCCTCCCGCGCCCAATAAAACAACTGCGGCTTTTCAAACGCCGGCGCCGCGCACAACAACTGCTGCCCCACGAACTGCTCCGCCAGCGCGCCCTCGTTCACCGTAATCAATTCCTCCGCTCCTACCAGGTCCAGTCCGCATAGCCGGTTCACCATGCCGATGTCCAGGAACAGCGCTTTAAAGTGCCGTGCGTCACGCTCCGGCCTGGCAATACACCAAGTTCATCCAGCACCCGCTTTGGATCCGACTGGGAAAAGAGACTGTGTAAATCCCGCTCGCGCTCCAGATCCACCGTCACCGCCGAATCGAAATGCTCCGCTCCCCAGTGCTTCACTAAATACCTCTTCCCGACCTGTTGTGCGCCGCGCAAGACCAGCGGCTTGCGACCGGGGCGATCCCGCCATTCTGACATTTCTCCCCATCGACTTTCTTAAGAGCATTCATTGCCGTGGCGTATTTATGGGGTTTTGCGATTTCAGGTCACACTTTAATTTTGTCAATCATCGCGTTTACATCGTAAAAGTGGCGCATCCGGCAGGACTTGAACCTGCAACCTTCTGATCCGAAGTCAGAAGCTCTATCCAATTGAGCTACGGATGCGTCGAAAATATGTTGATTTTGAGCAGCTTGCGGAAGTGCAGAATCCCGTGCTGCGGTCACTGGCAAGCCGCTGATGTAGTAAGGCAACATGAAAGTGCCAACCAAAATCGCCGCAAACTCCCGACCCGAAATCAGAATGTTGCGGACGCCTCAAATTGCTCACGGCACTTTTCACGCTGGAACCTTACCCCTGGAGCACTCTTGAGGTCAACTTCCGCCGTTGGGACCGTTGGTCAATATCAGCCGGATCCACAAGAAACCAAAACGCTCTGACAAGGGCGCGCATTCAACGTTTCACTTCACCCGTCCCGCGTAGTAATCTTCCTCCGTGTTTCGTGTAATCCTTCAGTTGACCGCCACCACTGGCATTGCCTCCAACAAATCAATGTATTACGCCCCAAGGTCAATCGCGTTTGCGCCGCCCCTCAGCTTCTGTTCCTGGGAGCGCCAGACGAAGACTCCCGTAATGTCCGGCGGCACTTCAACCCTTCCGCGGCAGCGCCCGCCCTCAAAGGCGATGTCAAGCATAATGAAACCGTCAGGGTGCGGCGTGCGGCTGAGGATTCTCGGCAGCTTGCCCGGCAGCGGCGCCACGCGCACGGTGCGAAACCCCGGCGAGGCCGGGCGGATGCCCGCGACGCTGGCGTGCAAATGAAACAGTGGATGACTGCCCCAGCCGTGGCAATCCGAACGCGTGTCGCCCGGCATTTCAACCGGGGTCTTAAGCCCCTGTTTGACCAAGTCCTTCCAGAAATTCAACCGGTCCACGATGAGGTCGCCGCGCCCGAATTTCCGCCAGGTCTCCAGCAGGTAGAAGCTGAAATATATCGTCGCTCGCGCAAGGTCCGGCGCCGCCAGCAATTGCTCGAAGCAGCGCCGGGCCCGCTCGCCCGACAGCGTGTCGGTCAGCAGGCCGAGGCACTGTCCGTGTTCGCTGAACCGGTTGTGGCCCTGGGTATCGGCGATCAGGCCGCGCGGCTCGTCCCAGAACTTGGCGCGCACCGCCTCGGCCGCGCGGGCTGCCTTGGCCCGCAACCGTTTCGCCAGCAGCGCTTCGCCCAGAAAATCCTCCACCTCCGCGGATTTTTGCAAGGCATAGACATAGAGCAGGTTGTTCAGGGATGAAACGCCGTGCTCGCCATCAGGGGCGTTGCCGCCATCCCACTGGGGCACCCAATCCATGAACGGCCAGCCCGGCAGGTTTTCCAGCAGGCCGTCGCCGTTCAGATATGGCTCAAAGTGCTCCAGCATCGAGCGCAAGCCGATGACGCGCGCCTTGACAAACCCCGGATCGTTCCGCCAGTAGGTGTAGTCATTGAGCATCAGCGCCCAAATCATCGAAAATGTCGGCGATTGTTGAGGCAAAAAGGCGGGATATCGTTCGTTGACAAACCCCCAATTCCGCTGCGAGAAATCAAGCAGCTCGATGGCGCGCTTGACCAGCCGGTCATCGCGGGTCATCACGCCGGTGGTGAGCAGTTCCAGCCGCGTATCGCCGTCGTACTGAAGTTGTTCGTAGTACGGGCAGTCCATGTAAGTCTCGTGGGCGCACATCTGGATGCCCCGCACGGCCAGCGCGATCACACCGGGGAGTCCCTCGTCTCCGCCGTCAAACCCCCCCTCGGTCTCGTAGGGATAGCGGCTCTCGTTGAGCGCCAGCCGGTGGACAATCAGCGCTTCGCTCGCGGTCTTGACCGAGATCCGGCACCAGCGCCCCGCGCGCCACCAAAGCGTGCTGAATCTCTGCCGCGCGCCGCCTCCCGCCAAAAAAGTATCGGCCACTCCGCGAAATGTTTTCCCAATAAACTCGTTCCGCTGACCTTTGGCGTTGGTCCCGGGCAGATAGAGCGATTCCGCCCAACTCCAGGTCAACTTCGCTCCCGTGCCACCGCTGACTTCGCACAACGGATAGGCGCAGTAATAGTTGCCCAGGTCCCAGAGCAGAAACTGCTCCGTGTTGGCCGGCACAACAACTTGCCCCTTCCCCTCAACCAGCTCCTGCCACTTCGGCAAATCCGGATGCCGCGCCTGCTCCGCGCGCACAGATTCGTCCTTTGCCAGCAAACCGCTGCCCAGCGCCACAGCGCGGCCGGCCGTGAACTCGCGGTCCAACTGATCGGGAAGCGTCGTCGGAAACAACTTCCAGCCCGCCGCGCTTTCACCATACGATGTGCTCCTGAGCGGCGGACGGATGACTTGTGCCTTGACGTACGTTCCTTCTTTCCATTGCGGCCCGCAGCCCTCCGCCGTCAATTGCGCGCCCTCGAAAAAAAGGCCCGGCGTAAAATCGTACCCTTCGAGCTTGGCGACCTCCCAAGCCGCCAACCCGGTGGTCAGTTGCTGGTCGTGCTCCCCTTCGGCCTTGAGCACGAATCCCCCGCGCCACGACATCTGCGCGACCGGCGCATAGGGGCCGATGCTCCAGGCCAGCGCTTCGAGGCGGTGGGGGCCGCGCCCAACCCGCAACTCATAGCTCGCGTAGGACCAGTGCTCAACGTCGGACCGGTCGGGGCCTCGCGCGATGCGTTCGCCGTCCACAAACAGCTCAAACCGTTCGTCGGCGCTGACGTGCAGGCGTATCGGCGCGGCGCTCGCCTCGAATTGCTTGCGAAAGCGCAACAAAACCGGCTGGTGCCACTCGGCGGAAAAAAAGGCGCCGTGCGGCTGCGGGGGAACATTCCCGAATTCCGGATGCCAGATCCACGCAGCCTCGTCGATGGGTTGAAGCACCATAATCCCGGTGTTTCCCATCTGCAGACGGGGCGGCAGGAAAACTTTACGGACGACGAGGGGATCGTTTTCCCCTTCAGCCACGGCCGCGTCGCGTTCGATCAACCAGCCGGGCAGACCAACCGCCCCGGCCACCATGGAACATCGTTTCACAAAGGAACGCCGCGATATGCCGAATAGTTTAGTCATCACGATTTGGATTCTTGGTACATATCAGATCTTTTCGCTTAACTGGCTGGACTTTAATGGATCGACTGCCGGCGAGTAAGTAAAAACTCTCCTCTTGGGACGGGGGTGTGAGACAAAATTCTTCGCCCACCGGTTTTTGCGAGACAGGAGTATATGCCACCCAATATACTCCTTTGGGGCCACGTTTGCCCTCTCTCCCCGCGTGAGGGGAGAGAGCCGGAGAGAGGGGACCCTTTTTCGTCACCTGAAGAATTTTGTCTCACACCCTTGGGCCGGATGGACCCCAGAATCGCATTGACAACCAAAGCCGCGGCGGCACATCGTTGGGAACGCTATTTGGCGGACGCAGGTGGAAATTGCCAATAACGCTAACCGTAAGGCGGGTGACATGTCGGATTTGGAGATCAATTGGATTAAACCAGCGGCTTTTCCGCAATTGGAATACGGCCAAGTCCATCTCTGGGCCGCGTCTCTCGACCAGGGCCGGGAGCGCCTGCCCGCCTTGGCTTCCATTCTCTCCACCGATGAGCGCGACCGCGCCGGGCGCTTCCATTTCGAACGCGACCGGCTCCGATTCACGGTGGCGCGCGCCATGCTTCGACTCATTTTGGGCCACTACTTGCGGATCAACCCTCTCGAAGTCACCTTCGAGTACGGCTCCCAAGGCAAGCCGGCGGTTGTCAACGCGCCTCCAGCCTCGGCGCTTCATTTCAATTCCAGCCACTCTGAGGAATTGGCTCTCCTGGCCGTGACGAACGTCTGCCCGGTGGGGATTGACGTCGAGCGCGTTCGCGAGTTGAAGGACGCCGGAGACATTGCCAGGCGATTCTTCTCAAGCCGGGAAAATGCCGCCTTGAACGCGCTGCCGCGTGATCAAATGTTGGAGGCCTTCTTTGATCTTTGGACTCGAAAGGAGGCCCTTCTCAAGGCCACCGGCGAAGGCCTCGGCGACTCCCTCGATCACATGGAAGTGCTCTCACCGAAGGAAAAGGCCGCCGTCAAAATAGATCTCCAGGCAGTCTCTCTGTCGGCGGCGGGTTGGACGTTTCAGAAACTGGCGCCCGCCACCGGCTTCAAAGCCGCCTTGGCTGTTGCCGGGCCTAGTTTGCCCGCCCTGCCCTTGCAATGGACGCTTGACTGTCAGCGCCGGCCTGAAAACGGGGTGAAAACGCCGATTTGAAATTGTTGCTTTCCTACTGCTTCGTTTTCTTCGCCACGGTCCACAAAACTCGTGAATGAGGCATTGCCGACAATCCCAAAAGCGCTCGGTTGTCTGATTTCAGCTCATGGCTGGCGCAGGAGGTAAAAACGTTGCCGTTGGTTGGTCTTGGTGCCAGGATCGGTAAATTGGTACTGGCCGGCGGCGATGTTGGTGACGGCCCCGACAGGCATCCAATTGCTCAGGGGAAGCGCCAGGTTGGTCGAGCAGAGCACCGTGCAGTTGGTGCCCGCTCCGCAGGTAAATTGGAACTGGAGCTGGCCCCCGGCAGTCAGCGAACAACCGGTGATGCGGAGTGCCTGATGCGACGGCACCGCGAAGCTCCCTTCCAACGCAAAGGGCGATCCGGCCCAAGCCGAATCAACAGTCTGCACGCTCCAATAGCAAGTCGCACCACCGGGGAAACTGGAGAGATTCAAGATCGCCTGGGTGCCCTCCTGGCCGTTGCCCATTTGCGGCAGCCTCCGCAGGCCGGTCGCGGGGTCGGATTCTGGCGAGAGGAGATCCGAACCTCCCGGCGCGCTGCCCACCCGCAGGTTGTAAGTCAGACCGCCAGCGGGCGTCTGCAAGTCACTGCCGGCGGCCCAGGCCAGCGTGACCCAGTTGTTCGACACCGTTGCCGTCAAGCCGGTGGGGGCAGTTGGGGGGGTGTTGGTGACGACAGCCAAACTATCATAGATGCAGGTCATTGGGATGGCATGCCAATTTGTGTCAACTTGTGCTGTGGCTCCCGTCAGCAGGATGTCCAACCGGCCGTCGTTATTATAATCTCCCCAGGCCACAGAACCGAGGAAAACATTCATCAGCGCCGCGTTGGCGTCCGAAGTGAACGTGCCGTCCCCGTTGTTGTGATAGACACCGGAGACTGGGTACAGATTCGCACCTGCGTTATAATATCCAGTCAGCAGGATATCCAGCCGGCCGTCGTTGTCATAATCCCCCCACGCCACGGAACTATCCCACACTCCCGGCAGCACCGCGTTGGTGTTCAAAGAGAAGACGCCACCGCCATCGTTATGATAGAGTTGAGAGATCCCAATTGCCAACCCATCTGGATCATTTTGCGCTGTGGCCCCCGTGAGCAGGATATCCAGCCGGCCGTCGTTGTCATAATCCCCCCACGCCACGGAACGGGACTAGACACC
>Ga0326727_10022354_pt1 | contig 12237 bp, 7 predicted proteins | sample MB2enrmetagenome_FD_207643 | JGI IMG/M metagenome (GOLD analysis project Ga0326727, IMG submission 207643) | Lab enriched peat soil microbial communities from McLean, Ithaca, NY, United States - MB29MY | ecosystem: Environmental > Terrestrial > Soil > Wetlands > Peat | place: USA: New York... | reverse complement strand
AAAATGCCGGTCCGAATTCAGCTGACCCCCTGAACCCATCCAATTTGAGATGCGATTGGGGTGAGCGGGGGCAGATCACGTCGCGCCGAACAGAAAAGTTCTAAAATCGTTCTCCAGGGCCGACCAAAATCAACTCGTTGGAGCTGAACCGCTTAAGCCATATCCTTTCTTTAGTCAACAGCTTGGGTACATTCTATACCGTTCCCTGCCGTCTATAAAGACTATACTGTGGAACCAAGTCTACGCAGAAGCGGTATCACCGGTATCACCCAAATTCTCTTCAAGAATGGCGATTCTTGAGGCTGAAACACACGGCTTGCCACTGAGGAAGACTGCCAAAAACCGAACGGTATCACTCCCCGCAGCAGAATGGCGTCAGAACGCCGGCCGGTTTCTCTGCCAGACTCAGACTCCATCAGGCTGGTTGCGGAGCAGAGACCTACTGAATACCTCGCCCAAGGCAAGGGACCGGCTCACAGTCCTCGCACTGAGGGATGCGATTCTGCTGAAAATTGTCAGAAAGGATTGGAGGCGCGGCCGGGATCGAACCGGGGCATAAAGGTTTTGCAGTTTTGACAGCAACTCGTAACCCGCTGATAAAGCAAGGTATTTCCGTCGGATTCCGGTTGCCAAAAGGGGTGGTTTTAGCCCCTTTTGGTACCTTATTGGCAACCTTGATGGCAACCACGCCCACCCGCCCGCGCTTTCTCAAGGAGCGGCGCTCCCTGTTCTGCTCCTGCGCACGTTGTTTACGAGATGGAAGCTGGATAGAGGTTGGTTGTTGCGCGACAGGCGAGGCTGCCGCTTGGGCTCCTCTGGCGGCGCACAGTGCCACCTCAGCCAGCAGACGATGATGCGGCACCAAAACGCCCTGGAGAGCTTGGCTCATGTTGTGAAGAAGGTGCCACCGATCAGCCACCTGGACTGCGTTTGGCGCGGCCTTCGTGGCCGCCTCGGCATACAGACTGGCGCGGTCGCGGCTGATGATCTCTGCTCCGGGATGGGTGCGCAGCCACTGCTCGGTGCTCTCCGCGCTGCGCTCAGGCAGCAGATCGATCACCTTGCCCCGCTCCAGGTCGCAAAGGATCGTACCGTAGCAGCGCCCCTTACGCCACGCCCAATCATCGATCCCTAGCACGCGCGGCGCCCGGGCTGGATCCACTACGCCCCTATGGCGCAACTGCCGAAGCAGAGTAGAATCGCTGGCCAAAATGCCCAGTTGCTGCGCCAGGCGAGACCCCGCCGCTCCACCCAATGCCCATGTGATCTGTTCCAGCGCCACGCTTAACCGCAAGGTTCGGCGGGCGTAGCGAAGCGCCGTCTGTGGCAGCCGCTCCGTAACAATGCGTTGTCCGCAGTTTCCGGAGACGAAAATGAATCGCCGTACCCGCAGTTGGATTCGGACTGGTATGCCTTCCCAAGGAAGGTCACTCAGCCGTCGACTATACCAACTATGGATACGGCGGCAGGTCTGTCGACACAGGGGACAAACACTGCCCGTTGCGGCCGGCCGTAAGACCATGACGAGCCGGTCTCGCCCTTGAACCTGCAACTGATCCACAACGACTTCGCCCACATCCCGCAACAATGTTCGCTGTCCCATAGCCGGCTACGCGGGGCCGCCAGAGCTTGACTCCCTTGTACCGTCCCTTTCCCCGCCGGAAAAGTGCCAGCCGAGGTTCATCAAATTTGAGGAAGAACCCCTTTGATTTCGCCCTTGACACTCTCGCTTGTTGCGAGTTCCTCGCTTCGCTTGAACGAGAGGGGGAAATGCCTGTGTGTCAGCTTCCGCTCGAAGGACGTTGGAATGAGTTCGTCATCTGACGGCAAAGAGGACGAAACTCTCTGCGGGAATTGCGAGGCGAACCGCCGATTGGCTTGCTTGGGCCGATCCCATGCCGGCGGGCGCGAGCGGGCTGAATTCAGTACACCCGAGGAGTGCGGTTCCGGCCGTGTGGAGATCGATCGTGCGGTCGATGGTGCTCTTGTTGAGCGCGACCAGAATTGACGCGCGGTCGTGAGCCGGCGAACAACCCGCGAGATTGTCTGCGCGCACGAAAGCAAAGGCGGATTCGTCCGCATGGAGGTTTTGTTGCGCTCCTCGCTGCAGTGCGGGAGTGTTCTTGCGAAGCATCATGAGGCCTGAAGTCCAGGCGAAGGTCTCCTGCTGGGACGGCGTGCGCTGGCCGGCAAGGAAAGCTGAGGGCGCAGCGGGGTTTTCGGCGCTGGAGAATCCACCCGGGAAGTCGCGCCGGTTGTCCGGGACGCTGCCGCCCACCATGGCGATCTTGTCTCCGGAATAGAGCTCCGGTGTGCCGCGCAGGGTCGCGGCCAGTCCAATGGCTTCTTTGAGCCGCGCCATCGAGTTGCCTGCGTCGGTGAAGAACCGCGATGCGTCATGATTGTCGAAAAAATGCACAAGGCGCTCGGGATGCGGAAAGAGAGCATCTTGCCGCAATAAATCGGTAAGCTCAGTCAGCAGGTGGAGCAATACGCGATTGAAGTGTGGCACAGCGGTCAATGGCAGCCCGTCGCTACGGGCCGCGCCATCGGCCACAAGAAAATTGACACATTCCCGTTCGTGAGCGCCAGTCGGGTGCGTCTGAATATTCTGGCCAGCGCCGAAACCGCCGCCATCCGCGAGTTTCAACTGTTTCTCACTCGGCCTCCGCGCTAAGCGCAGGGCAGAGCGGGTCACTTCGAATTGGCTTGGGAAAACACAGAAATGGCCTGGTCATCGAGCATTTCGCCAAACATGTCGAGGAATGGCGATTGGCTTGAGAGAATACGATCGCGGGCGGCCGGAATCGAAAACCATGCGCCGCGATCGATCTCCGGCACGTCCATCATCTGGCCTGAACGCGGAGGCCATTCCACCTGGCAGAGATTGCTTGTCAACTGAGCCGGATCGCAATCGCCTTCGCAAGCCCACGCCGTAACGATCCTTCCCGTGGACTGCCTTACTGAGCCAAGTTCACTGCAGTCGTCGGGTGCAGCAAAGCCGGTTTCCTCCTGAAACTCGCGCCGCGCCGCCTTGAGTGCCTGCTCGCCATTGGTGTATTCACCCTTGGGGATCGACCATGCCCCTCGATCTTTCTTCGCCCAGAACGGTCCGCCGGGGTGTACCAGAAACACCTCAACACCGCGATCGCGAAATCGATACATCAAAATTCCCGCGCTTCTTTTTGGCACGACAGAACCACCCACCAGCCGTTATAAGTGCGGGTTGAGAAGAGCATCTGAAGAGACGCCAAAGCGTCTCTTCACTTCGTAAGCGCTTTCTTAGGCGATCTCCCAATGCAGCGGCGCACCCGGCTTGCTCTCGCCGCTGAATCGAACCGGCTGGCCGTTATCAGCGAGCGAGGCTGCCACGCCGTTCACTTTCACGCGGCTTTTCTTCTCAAGATCCTCGCTCGAAAGCACGATCTCGATTTCCCAGCGACCGGGAGCCGCCGGAGCATACCAACCGGAGAATCCTCCCGCGGATTTGCGGAAGCCGAGCAAGGGCGAGGAGAATTCGTATTCGGCGAGCGGCAGCGCGGGGTTGAGCGTAAGTCCGGCTTCATTGAATTCGAGGCCGAGCAGTTTGGCCGCGCTGTAAAGAGGCCAGGCGTGTGGATGCATATTCATCACCGGAAAATCGGTCCAGTTGATTCCCCAGTCGGACGGCGATTTCTTGCCAACCACAGTTGGCTCGGCGCGCTGCGTCTGGCCGGGATACTTGGAAAGCACGGAGTTATAGGTATCGGGACCGCTCCAGATGCCGTACCAGATTTCGGGGTAAGCGTGGGCATGCATGGCCAGGGAATTCTTCTTCCATTCATCCCAGGCCGAACCGCCGCCGGAGGCGGCCAGCGCCCATATGAGCGTTCCATTGATGCTGGGCCAGATGCCGCCGTTTTCGAGGATCCCGGGGCGCTTGCTGGGCAGGTCTTCGCCTTTGTTCATGATCATGGCTCCAATGGGCGAAGGTTTGCGCAGCAACTCGTCCAGTGTAGCCACCAGCGTCTCGCGTTGCTCTGGCGTGGCCGCGCCGCCAATAATGGCCCATGGCTGCGGCTCCAGCCACACGCGGTCGTCCCCAGTCCAGCCCAGGCTGGGTCCGAGCCATGCGCGCCGGAACCAGCGTCCCGTCCAGTTTTCGCGCACCGCCATACGCTGATCGCCGGCCTTGGCGCGGGCCTCGGCGGCCTTCGCCACGTCGCCGACGTACGCGAGCATTTGGGCGTAGTAGTCGAGCACGTAGCAGGCCATGGCGGCATTCAGAACGCTTTCGCCCTGCGTGCGCACTTCGTCCATGTACTTGTCGGCAACCCGGCCGATCACCACGCCATCGTTCCAGTCTCCCTTGGCCAGGCGCATCAATCCGTGTTTGCCCACGCCGATCACGTTCACCAGGTGCGAATAGGCGTGGCCCAGCCGTTCGCGCACCGTGGGATCTGACGGGCCGGCAGTTTGGTGCGGATAGGGAACCACTTTTTCATCGAGGAACTTCTTGTCGCGCGTGGCCAGAACGTATTCGGCCGTCGTCCACAGCAGCCACATCTCCTGGTCACCCGGATCCATGGCCGACGGCATGGGCACGCCGCTTCCCACCAGCGCATAGGGAATCGATCCATCGGGCTGAATCTCCTTGAGCGTGTAACGAATGATCTCGCGCACAGTTTTCGGATCGCTGAAGATGAACGGCATGGTGTGCTGCAGCGGATCGCGCGCCGCGCCCTGGAAGCCCATGATGTACTGGTAAACATGCCCCTGCGACAAGATGTGCTCTCGGAAGTAGCTGTCGTAGGTCATCGAGCTGCGCAGGTAGTAGTTGTGCCATGAAATCTCGCGCTCGACCCACGGATCGGAGGGCGTTCTGAAGCGAATGCCCTCTGCCTTCCATGCCGCGCAGGAACGCGCCATGATTTCCCCAGGATCGGCCGAGTATTTCTTCACTAATTCCTCGGCGCCGAAGCCTTCCGGCACGTAGCCATAGAGGAAATACAGCGTGCGCTTTTCGCCCGCTTGCAGTTGCACATGGCGCTCCAGCAGGAATGCGCTAGCCGGGCCGGTTGTGCCGGCATCGTTGGCCAGCCTTTCTGAAAGTCCTGACGGATGATCGATGCCGCCTGTGCCGAAGAACTTCGACGCGTCTGTTGCGTATCCATCGATGCGCGCATCCAGCGAGGCCAAAAAGGTCGACGGCGGATGCAGGTCTTCCATCGATGCTTCCGGGGCAGGTTCGTCAATGTGGCCGCCCCACGGTCCCGACGGGTCTTTCATCGCCAGTTCCAGCTCTTGCCAGATCTGCTTATCCAAGTCCGTACGCCCGAGGAAAGTCTGCGATTCCGTCAATCCGCGCCCATTCGGCATCGCTTCAAAATGGTGCGCAAAGCGGTCGCCAAACGCGCGCCGAAGTGCCGCCGCCTTGGTCGTATCCTGCAGCGCTTTGGCTTCCATTCCGGCGCGATAGGAAAATTGGTAGTTCTGCGCGCCCCAATACTCAACCCAGCGCAGATGGGCTGGCTGCGTCCCGTGGTTGGTAAGCGTCACCTTTGATACCAGCACCGGATCATCCCCATACGGCGCAAGAATGATCTGGTCGACTTCATATTGCTTTGCTTTGACGGTTTTCCTGAGATAACCTTCGCCGAGGATTCGTTCCCAGGACGCGCCGTTTCCCGGATAGTAGGTGCTAATCACAGCATCGCCATCGGTCAGGAAGCCGATGCCTGCGCCGTAGTGGGCATCCTCGGGCGAATAATCGTTCAGGAACTTCGGCGAGCCTTCATCCTGCCGCACCTGAACGTACCCGTAGTTCGAGACTGCGGCGACAAGTCGGTTATTTCCGACCTGGTGCGTGTGATCGGTCTCAGAGCGCCATTCCCTGTGAACGGGCGATACAGCCAGTGGATCGGTAATCTGGTCGCAGGCATACCGGTAGCCGGGCAAGCCAAACTGATCCGTAATCCACTCGCCGAAATGGCCGGAGCCGTAGGGCTTCGCCTTCGCGGCGTCGAGATCGGCGGCGGGTTCGGTCCGGCGGGCCGGAAATGCCGATGCCAGCTTGGGAGAGATGCAGTGAGATGAGATTCCCATGCCGACGATGCCGAGAAACTTGCGTCGATTCATAGCAGCTCTTTTCTCCGGCTTGTGCGGGTCGGCGCTATGCCTCGTGAAGGCCGATTCTAGTTGCCGGCGCAAGCCTGTTCCGCCCACCCCCCTCGATCTACTCACGAGAACCTGCGGCTTTTAGGTCTTTTTGATAGCGACACCAGTCTACGCCTGCTTCGTCGCTCTTGAGGCTATAATGGTCCGTCTGAAAACCACGGGTCCGCATCTTCCAGCAGCACACCAGGAGCCTGACTTGAAACCACTTTTTCGCACTTCATGTTTCGCACTTTGTGCCTCGCTATCTACGTCGTTTTCCTTGGCTTCCGCGAGCGCGCAACCTGCCCCTCCGCAGAGGGTGGCGATCGACTCCGGCTGGCAACTGCAGGACGCAGCCAGGATTCCGCAAGACGGTGCAGCGGTGTCGGCCCCGGCGTTCAGCACGCAGGGTTGGTACACGGCCACCGTTCCGGGCACCGTGCTCACCACGCTGATCAACAACCACGTGTATCCCGAGCCGCTGTACGGGGAGAACAACCGCTCTGAAATCATTCCCGAGAGCCTGGTGCATGCTTCGTACTGGTACCGGACTCTCGTCGACGTTCCCAAAGCCTACGCCGGCCGGCACATATGGCTCAACTTCGAGGGCATCAACTACTCCTCGACGGTGTGGGTGAACGGCGCTCAGGTCGGAACCACGCGCGGCGCGTTCATCCGCGGAATCTTCGATGTCACGGCCCATGTCACGGCCGGCAAGAAGGCCGTTTTGGCCGTATTGGTCGGGCCGCAGCCGCATCCCGGTGTTCCCCACGAACACACCTTGCGCAACGGGCTGGGACAGAACGGCGGCGAGACCGCAATTGACGGCCCAACCTTCCTTTGCACCATCGGCTGGGATTGGATCCCTGCCATTCGCGACCGCGACACCGGCATCTGGCAAAAGGTCTTCCTCTCCGCCACCGGACCGGCGCTGATTAAGGATCCGCTGGTGACCACCGATCTGCCGCTTCCTGAGACCGATTCCAGCGATGTGGCCGTGCAGGCCACCGTGGAAAACGTGAGCGACAAGCCGGTGAAGGGGGTGCTCGAGGGTGCGATTGAGAGCATCACCTTCGAAAAACCTGTTGAGCTTGCTGCGCACAGCACGCAGAAGGTAAGCTTTGACGCCGAGAACACGCCCGCACTTCACGTCGACCATCCGCGCCTGTGGTGGCCGAACGGCTATGGCGCGCAGAATCTGTACAAGCTGCATCTGGTCTTCAAGGCCGGGCGCAATGTCTCCGATGCCCAGGACGTCAGCTTCGGCGTGCGCAAACTAACCTACAGCGTGCCCGGCTCTGAGAACCTCACCATTTCGGTCAATGGTGTTCCCATCTTCATTCGGGGCGGCGACTGGGGACTGGATGAAGCTCTCAAGCGTATCCCGCGCGAACGGCTTGAAGCCGAAATCCGCATGCACCAGCTTGCCAATATGAACCTGATCCGCAATTGGGTAGGCCAGAGCACCGGCGAGGACTTCTACGAGCTTTGCGACAAGTACGGCATCCTACTGTGGGACGAATTCTTCCAGCCCAATCCCAATGACGGTCCCGATCCCACCGATCTCTCCACCTACACGGCCAACGTTCGCGACAAAGTGCTGCGCTTTCGCAATCATCCTTCCATTGCCGTTTGGTGCGCGCGCAACGAAGGTTTCCCGCCCAAGGAAATCGACGAGACGCTTCGCAAACTACTGGCTGAATTGGAGCCGACGCGTCTCTACCAGTCCAGTTCCACGGATGGCCGTGGAGTGCGCTCAGGCGGGCCTTATTTCTGGCGGACTCCCGACAAGTTCTACGTCGTGACCGACGATTACTTCAAGACAGAAACCGGCAGCGTCTCAGTACCCACGCTGGAATCCATCCACGGCATGATGCCCAAGAAGGACTGGGAGACGATCAACGACGATTGGGCCGAGCACGATCTGGCCAAGGGAGCGCAAAACGGGGATAAATATCCTGGAATTCTGGCGGCACGGTATGGTAAGATCGCCAATCTCGCAGATTTCGTGCGCAAGGCGCAGTTGGCGAATTACGAAGCCTTTCGCGCCATGTATGAAGGCCGGAACGCGCAGCTTTTTCATCCCACCACCGCCGTCATCACCTGGATGAGCAACCCGGCGCAGCCCAGCTTCGTGTGGCAGATTTATCACTACGATCTTGAGGCCAACTCCTCGCTCGACGCGGTCCGGCACGCGGGCGAGATGGTACACATTCAATTCAACGAAGCTAACGGTCAGCTCCAGGTCATCAACAACCTGCCGCAACAGCTTTCCGATGCGGTGGCGCACGTCACCATCTATCGTCTCGACGGCACGCTGGCTCATCAGTATGACGCAAAGGTTACGTCGGCGCCTTCTTCTGCCATCGATCTGGGCCTTGTCGAGTTTCCGCCTGCGCTCGCTTCCACCCATTTCCTCAAACTGGAGTTGCGCGACGCGCAGGGCAAGCTGATCTCCAGCAACTTTTACTGGCGCGCCCAGCCCGGATATCCTAACGTGCTCACGGACCTGAACGATCTGCCTATGGTTGCCCTTGATGCCAAGGCGGAGAGCGCCGACGCCGATGGGAAAAGGATCGTCACGGTAACAGCGCGTAATCCGACACCAAGCGTCGCACTCATGGCTCATCTGCAACTGCGGCGGCTGAAGTCAGGAGAACGCGTGCTGCCGGCTTATTACAGCGACAACTACATCTCCTTGGTTCCCGGCGAAACCCGCACAGTCACCATTGAAGCCGCGCAGAAAGACTTCAACGGGGAAGATCCACTGGTCGTTTTTGACGGCTGGAACGTGAGCGTGACGCCGGCCGTATCGCCGGTCGCCATCGCGCCCAACGCGGACGCGCAACCCAGCCACTGGCCGGTCACTGGACTGCCATTTCAAACCGTAGGCTTACGCTGACGGCTCTTTAACCCGGCTCCGCTCAGGGCGTCGACCGGATCCATGTAACGATATTCCTCGCTGCGGAAGAAAGGCCCATTCAAGGAGGCGGCCCGGCTTATCCAGTGCTTGATTGCAGTGTGCTGTTGGGCATTGAAAGTCAAACGGGTTGTCCCTCGCGTAACCTGTCGGATTTGATCACCAGATCACGGATGCGGTCGTCCGCGATCAACTCCTTTGGAGCCCTTCCGGCAGAAGCCTCAAGCGGCGTACAAAGCCAACCCTTCTCCTCGGGAGCGACGACATAGTCGTCCAGCCTCATCGTCTTCCCGGGAATAAAGAGCTGGCGGAGTTCGTTGGACCATTTCTCCCGCGGCGGATGATCGTATCCCCGGCTCTTCCTCGTGAAACTCCGTGACGTGCTTGACCGACCACCATCGGGCGATGTGGCTGTGTTCGCCGTGGACACATTTGCTTTCCTGGCGTTCGTCCACTACTACGGGTGCGGACTTGGGATGGGCGCTTTATGGTGAAGCACAAGACGCACAGTAAGCGGCTGAAAGCAAAGCCGAAGTCGCTAAGGGTGGAAGCTCGACTCCGAATTCATATGCCGACCAGTGCCGATGGTTGTGTCAGGTGCAACGCGGGCACTACATGTACTTCGCCCTGCAGAGCAACTTCCGCTCTCTGGAGGCGTTTCACCTGGAAGTGCTGCTTTGGTTCCGGGCCCTCCGGCGTCACGGAGCCAGCGCCGCATGACCTGGGACGACTACGGACACGTGCGAGAGCGCTTTCCTCTCCCTGTGCCTCGAATCACTCATCCATATGCTGCGTGATACGCTTCGGGTTACCTTCGGAAAGGGCCGTATGCGGGAAAGCCGCACGTACGGATCTGTGGGGGCGAAAGCCTGATGGCTGAGCTACTCGACCATGCTCAGAGATCGGGGAGCATGACGAACGCGACCCGAATCAGGAACGACAATCCGGGCATGCTAATATAAATGCCACTAGTGTCCTGTCCCAGAAGTTCTCATCAAAAATGTTAAAGGCCAAAAGCAGATTCTTCGGCTCACCACCCCCAAACTGAAAGACGTTTGGGGCCCCGTTCGCTCAGAATGACAGCGCTATATTGCTACGAACTTCTGGGACACCACACTAGAACCGCTGAGAAACTTTTCAAACATGGATTTCAACCGGCGTAACTTTATGCGGCTAGGGGTAGGATCCATTCTCTCCCTTTCCGTAGGTCGATTGGGAGCGCAGCAGGGAATGGGTGGCCGCGTCGCCAAGGCCATGCCGAGAGGCGCGCCATCCGGACGCCCTTTCAACGCCCATTTCGTCGATGTCGCCGCAACGGCGTGCCTGCGGTCGCCGGTGATTTATGGCGAAGTGGAAACAAAGAAGTACATCCTCGAATCGACCGGATGCGGCTGCGCCTTCATCGATTACGACAACGATGGGTGGATGGATCTGTTTGTGCTTTCGGGTACCCGGCTGGGAGGAGCTCCCGACGGCACGACGAACCGGCTGTACAAAAACAACCGCGACGGCACATTTACAGACGTCACTGAAAAAGCCGGATTGCACTCGGTGGGATGGGCCTGCGGGGTCTGCATCGGCGACTACAACAACGATGGTTTTGATGATATTTTTTGCACCACGTATGGGCAGAACATCCTTTACCGCAACAATGGCAACGGGACGTTCACGGATGTAACCAAAGAGGCGGGGCTCCTGAGCGAGCGGCCGCGATATGGCTCAGGCTGCAGTTTCCTGGATTACAACCGTGACGGACACCTGGACTTGTTCGTTTCAAACTATGTCGGCTTCAGTTTTGAAAGCGCCGGTGTGCCCGGCCAGAACCCCCATTGCCGTTGGAAAGGAGTCGCCGTCGAATGCGGACCGCGCGGGCTGCCGACGGGCTCGCATTCGCTCTATCGGAATAACGGCAACGGAACCTTTACCGAAGTAACCAAGGAAGCCGGCATTCAGAACGCACCGGCGACCTATGGTCTGACCGTCGTCGCGGCCGATTTTGATGAGGATGGCTGGCCCGATATTTACGTCGCCTGTGATTCCACTCCCAGTCTCCTGTTCATGAACAATCGGGACGGGACGTTTCGCGAAGAAGGAATCCTGCGCGGTGTCGCGCTGAGCGAAGACGGGATGGAACAATCAGGAATGGGAGTCGGGCTCGGCGACTACATCCCAGACGGGCATCTCGACATTTTCAAAACGCACTACGTGGAAGATGCCAATGTCCTTTATCGCAACGACGGGAAGGCGAATTTCGCTGACGTGACGCGAGTTTCCAAAATCGCAGTCGAAACCCGCTTTGTCTGTTGGGGAGCCGGGATGGTTGATCTGGACAACGATGGGTTTCCCGATATCTTTCTAGTGACCGGCCATGTTTACCCGGAAGCCGAACGGGTTCACCCGGAATTCCCGAACAAAACCGCGCGCGTAGTATTTCGAAACCTGGGTAACGGAGTCTTCGAAGAACTCTTCGAGCAGGTCGGTCCGGGAGTTGCGGCGCCCCACTGCAGCCGGGGATGCGCTTTCGGAGACTTCGACAACGACGGAGATGTCGACATCCTGATCGTCAACTTGAATGAGCCGCCTTCCCTGCTGCGCAATGACTTCTCCGGAAGGTCCGGCAATTGGATCAAGGTAAAACTGGAGGGCGTCAGATCCAACCGCAGCGCCATCGGGGCCAGGGTGCTCGCCAATTACGGCGGAAAGACCCAGGCGCAAGCGCTCATGAGCCAATCGAGTTTCTGTTCCTGCAACGATCCCCGCTTGCACTTCGGTTTGGGAACTTCGGACACCGTCGACATTGAAGTCTATTGGCCAAGCGGACTCCATGAGAAGTTCAAGCAACTCCCAGCGAACCAACTCGTTACCTTGAAGGAAGCCGTCGGTCAGGTTGCCAATCGCGGCTGGTCAAAAGCTTGAGATCTGGTGATTTCAGGTGAGTTCCGAATCCTGGCAGCGCCAAGATTCCATCGCATCCCGTATTTCCGGGAAAAATTCTCAGCAAAACCCGCCCGGCCCTTACCTATAGGCAAATCGGTTCAGCCACGGGTTTTCGGTTAGGTGGTCCCGTTAGTTCGGACAGTTTTTGCTTTTTCCTTAAGTGGAAGTTCTTGTTCTTGTTTTTGCTTTTAGGCTGCCATGGATTCTGGCAGGCGGTTGAAGTATACCTGATCGGGCGTGAGTGC